>Ga0116154_10000875_pt1 | contig 29445 bp, 31 predicted proteins | sample AD_UKC030_MetaG_FD_89898 | JGI IMG/M metagenome (GOLD analysis project Ga0116154, IMG submission 89898) | Active sludge microbial communities of municipal wastewater-treating anaerobic digesters from USA - AD_UKC030_MetaG | ecosystem: Engineered > Bioreactor > Anaerobic > Digestate | place: USA... | reverse complement strand
TGAAGATAAAATCATCGGCCCTTTGACTTTAAAACAATTCATGTTTTTAGCCGGCGCCGGAATTATAATTTTCATTCTCTATTCTGTTTTGCAATTTTGGCTCTGGATAATCGTGAGCATCGTCATTGCCGGAGCGGGTTTGGGGTTTGCTTTTGTAAAAATTAACGGTCAGCCCCTTTTCAAAGTAGTCATAAACGGATTGAAATATCTGATTCGGCCCAGGCTCTATGTTTGGCAGCGCGGTCAGGCCAAAAAAAGCATTGCCCCGAAACCGGCTGAGCCGAAGAAGGAGCCGGTTAAAGAGAAAAAACGCATTTCCCAAGAAGAATTGGAAGAACTGGCTAAAAAATTAGATAATGAATAAGCGGAAATTTTAATTTTTAATTCGGCCTATGCCACAATCAACCTCAACCGAACAATTTGTCAGCGTGGAAACAATCAAAGATGATTGCGTTCTTTTAAAAGACGGTTCGCTCCGGGCGGTTTTAATGGTTTCGGGAATCAATTTTGATTTGAAATCAGAAGAAGAGCAAAACTTGGTGATGCTGGCCTATCAAGGGTTATTGAACCGTTTGGATTTCTCGGTGCAATTCGTCGTTCATTCGCGGAAAGTGAATATTGATAGTTATTTGGCTAAAATTAAGGTTCGTGATGATGCCGAAACAAACGGTCTGTTGAAAATTCAGATTAAAGAGTACGCCCAATTCATCAAAACCCTGGTTAGCGTGACGAACGTTATGTCCAAGAGGTTCTATATCGTTGTTCCGTATGCTGTTGGCGCCGAAGAAGCGGAGAGGGCCCTGGGGAGAATTGCCGAATTATTGCCCCTTCCTGTCAAAAAGTCCAGCGGCAGTTCCAAGCAAAAAGAAGAAACGGATTTTGAGTCGAAAAAAATGCAGTTGAAACATCGGGTGAATGCCGTGCTTTCCGGATTACGGCCGACGGGCGTCAAAATCATCCGCCTGCAAACCCAAGAGCTTCTGGAGCTTTATTATAATCTTTACAATCCGGAGAGGACCGAAAAGAAATCTTCGGAAATGTTTGCCCCAAGCGAATAAGATTTTGCGATTTAAGCTTATCAATTAGAAATTTTAAAAGTATGCCTGATTTATCAAAAATTTTCCCATTTTTCAAAAAAGAAGAGAAAATTCCGGAGGTTCCGGAAGTGTACAAATTCGGAGAGCAAAACATCCATGAGCTTTTGATTCCGCCGGCTTTGGAGGTTGATTCTAATTTTGTGCGGATCGGAGAACTGTATGTTAAGACTTTATTCGTCATCGCTTATCCGCGCTATTTGGTCAGCGGCTGGTTCGGTCCCATTATTAACATAGATCAGATGGTTGATGTTTCCATTTTCATTCATCCGGTTGATACGGCTACGGCCCTAAAGCGATTACGCAAAAAAACCGCTCAAGTTGAGGCGCAGGTGTCGGAAAGAATGGAAAAAGGTATGGTGCGCGATCCGATTTTGGAAACTGCTTACGAGAATTTGGAAAATTTACGCGATTCTTTGCAGCAGGCAACGGAAAAGCTTTTTGAGGTTGGAGTCTATATTACGATTTACGCTTCCAGCCAGCAAGAATTGGAAACGGTGGAACAGAAGGTCACGAGTTTTTTGGAGGGACGGATGGTCTATACTAAACCGGCGCTTTTCCAGCAAGCCGAAGGCCTGGAGTCCAGTTTTCCTTTGGGTTTAGACAAAATCGGTATTCACACGGTTTTAAATTCTTCGCCGCTCTCCAGCATTTTTCCGTTTGTTTCCGTTGATTTGACCTCGGATAATGGAATTCTTTACGGCATTAATCGGCACAATAACAGTCTGATCCTTTTTGATCGTTTCTCTTTGGAAAACGGCAATATGGTCATTTTCGCCAAGGCCGGAAGCGGTAAATCGTATTTTACGAAACTGGAAATCTTGCGTTCTATGATGATGGGAACGGATGTTTTAGTGATTGATCCGGAGAACGAATATAAATATCTGTGTGAAACAGTCGGCGGTTCTTACATTAACATTTCGCTGACCTCCGAACAGCACATTAATCCTTTTGATTTGCCGCCGCTTTTGCCCGACGAACCGCCAGCCGAGGCCTTGAAATCCAATATTCTGAACATTACCGGCCTTTTGCGGATTATGCTTGGCGATTTGACTTCCGAAGAAGTCGGAATTTTAGACCGGGCTATTTCCGAGGCTTACGCTTCGCGCGATATTACGCCGGAAAGCGATTTCTCAAAAATAAATCCGCCGCTAATGGAAGATTTGCAGACTGTTTTGGAAAATATGGAAGGCGGCGCCGGATTGGCTGAGCGTTTGTATAAATTCACTCGCGGCACCTTCGCCAGCTTCATTAATCAGCCGACTAACGTCGATGTGAACAACCGGCTGGTAGTTTTCGGCATTCGGGACTTGGAGGATGAGTTGCGGCCGGTGGCGATGTTTATCGTTTTGAACTTTATCTGGAATTTAATCCGTTCTCAAATGAAGAAAAGAATTCTGATCATTGATGAGGCCTGGTGGATGATGAAGTTCGAAACGGGCGCCAATTTCTTATTCAGCTTGGTTAAGCGCTGCCGAAAATATTTTTTGGGGGTGACCACCGTTACCCAGGACGTCGACGATTTTATCCGTTCACCTCAGGGTCGGCCGATTATTACCAACTCCGCTTTGCAGATGCTTTTGAAACAATCTCCGGCCTCCATTGAAACCGTGGCCCAAACCTTTAATCTGACCGAAACCGAGAAGCAGCTACTTTTGGAGGCGGATGTGGGCGAAGGCATCTTTTTCGCCGGCTTGAAACACGCGGCCATCAAAATCGTCGCTTCTTATGCCGAGGATCAGATTATCACCACTAATCCGGCGCAGTTATTGGAGTTGGCCAAGGCCAAGGAGAATTTTGGAGAGGGAATTTAAAAGTGCTATAATTTTATGGTAGAAGCAACTAAAAATTTAGCCAATCAGAATAGCGCGATTAGGAATGTGCGGCAAGCAAGAAATAATGATGAAGATGGAGGAAATGACAATGCTGGCGCCAGCTCTTTGAATTCGCGAGCAGGAGAAAAACCCCCTATTTCTATGGCGGAAGTAATAATTTTACTTCCCATCATTGTCGCTACGGATTTATTGAATTTACTGACGTTAACGGGTTTTGGCTACATTGTTTCTTTGTTGGCGAGCTTAACTGGAACGGCCATCGTCACCTTATGGCTCATTTATAAGCGGCGCCGGCTGGAAATGAATTTGATTGCTTCGGCAGTTGATATGATACCTGGTCTAGATGTTTTTCCAACTCGAACCATAGCCTTTTTAATCATTGTCTTTAAGGATCGACTGCCTGAAAAGGTAAAAGGAAAAGTGGATCAGGCTACGCAAGTGGCTGAAAAAATTAAAGGCGGAGGCAAACGCGTTTAAGGGATTATTTTAAAAATGTCAGGCAACAAACGTATTAAATTGATGATTAAAACCAAGACAATTTTAATAATAGGATTTATTGCTTCTTTTGTTTGTGGAGGGGCCAATTTGACCAAAGCCGCAACGGCGCCCAGTTTTATTTATTTGACTTGGGAAAGTGATGCGGTGGCGCCTGCGGCCTATAATGGCAAATCATTGCTTGTTCGAGACAGCCTTTTAAAATTGACTGTTCGACCGTTTGTATTGAGCGCCGGTTCCTATTTGAATCCAGGCACTTTGAATTATCGCTGGTCTATTAATGATAAGGTCAAAAAAGAAGGAGAGGGAATAATGACCTTTCGTTTTCTGGTGCCGTCAGTTTTAGACGATTTCACTCAGACCGTTAAAGTAGAAGTTTTCCGCGGCCTAACACTTTTGGGCGAAAAAACCGTGGTGATTCCGGTAATTGATCCAAAAGTTATTTTACGGCCAATCGATAATTCTTTGCGGGTAAAAAACGGAGTTTTAGAAGTGACTAACTCTGGCGATGTCCAAATTCAAGCTAACCCCTATTTTTTTAGCCCAACTACCCAAAATCAATTTAAGGCTTCGTGGTGGTTGAACGACGAGAAGCAAAAATCTGATTCTGACAGTCAGTATCTCTTAACCGTTTCCAAGACTCAGAATGCGGCAAACAAGGTTGCCGCACTGATAGAAAGGCTGGACAATGTTTTTGTCAGGGGTAGCGGCCAACTTCAGATCAAATTTATTGGGATATGAAACAAAAAACCAAAGTAAAAATCATTTTCGGTTTGAGCGCGCTCTTTATGACTGCAACGGCTTTTAGCGTTTCAGCCCAAACCGGTTCCTGTCCGTCTAAAGCGAATTATAATTTGGAAATAAACCTTCCAGGCATTCCCAACCCGGTTTGCGGCCCGGCCCAATATTTGAGCGGTTTATATACTTTGGCAATCGGTATAGCCGCAGCTTTGGCAACCGTGATGATTGTGTATGCCGGTATTATTTACGCCACTTCCGGCGACAACGCTTCCAAACAAAAAGAAGCGAGGAGCCAGATTACCCAGGCGGTTCTCGGCTTGGTGATTCTTTTGGCTTCCTATCTCATCTTGCACACCATTAATCCCGATTTGGTTAATTTGGGTTTGATTCAAAATCGGATTGTGGGGAAAAGCATTATTGATGTTCCGTCGCCGTCTGCTATGGAGGCGTTAAGACCGGAATGCCTGCAATGCGATTCACAAAGAGAAGCTTGTGCGTTAAAGGCTCGCGAATCAATCGGGGTGCGGGGTCCGGTTTACGCCAATCTTCTAAAGAATTGTGATGAAATATTTAATAAGTGCTGGAATGATTTGGGCTGTTTCTCCAGCGGCGGCGGTGGCGGTGGTGGTGGCAGCGGCGGTGGAGCTGACTAGATGCTTTGTCAGCATATCTTGAAAATAAAATGAATAAAAAAATCATTTCCCTATCAGCAATAATTATCATAGTAATTGCGCTTGGCGTCGCCGCTTATTTTATTTTTAGAAATCCTAAAACCGGTGAAGAGCCAGTCCCTACGGCTAGTTTGCCGACCGGGGTTGGATTCGGGGCTAGTCCGAGTGCGACCGCGGGTGGTTCTGTTTTACCCAGCGCTGGTTTGAATGATGTCATCTCTTCGCTTCATGTGATTGCGAGCGGCAAAATTTTGGCTTTTTGGCCGGCGGCCACCACTACTTTACAGTATTTTACCAACGAAGGTTTCTACGAGGTTGATTATACCAGAGCACCCATTGTGCCTGAGAAAAAAGATTTGGGCATTAATTTCAACACTATTTTAAGCGCCGATCCGTCCGGCGCCGGAAAAGTCTTGATCAAGTATGTGGCGAGCGGTTCGACCCAGCCGGCTTACAGTGTTTTGGATATTGCCACCAGGGAATTGAAAAATTTGGATTTGAACGTAAAAAGCGCCGCTTGGTCGCCGGATGGCCAGAACATCATCTTTTATTATTCTGACAGCCCGATTTATTATCAGGAAGGAGCGACCGAACAGCAATACTTGGGCCAGATGAATAAAGATTTGGCGAAAAAGAAAACTTTGATTAATTTTCAGGCCGCCAGCGATATTCAGTTAAGATGGCCGACGACTACCGCCGTTTACATTTCTCAAAAGCCCTCAGGCTACGCCAATCAAACGGTTTTATCGTTTGACCCGAAGAACATAATTTTTAAACCCTTTGCGGAAGGGAACGGCCTGATTTTGAAATGGAATGATACGGCCAGCTATGGCTTGCTTTTCTCAACCAGTGATGCTGGCAAGGCGCCGACTTTGAAATTGATTAACAAAGAGGCGATTGTGATCGGCGCCTTTCCGAAATTAACCCTGCCGGAAAAATGCGTTTTCTCCCATAAGGCCGCGGCTTTGTATTGCGCCGTTCCTTCGGAATTCAGTTTGACTGCTGTTTGGCCGGATGATTACTATCAGGCCGCCTTTAATACTGAAGAAGCGATTTATCAGATTAATCCTGAAAGCTTGGAGGCGCAGCCTTTAATTTCTTCGGCCATTTTTGAAGTTTCAGGCATTGATTTGAATCAGGATGAATCGGCTTTGATTTTCTATGATAAAACTTCCAGTAAGCTTTACGGTCTGGAACTATAAAACCACAAATTAATTGTCATAAAAAACTTCCCTTACGGGAAGTTTTTGCTAAATATTCGTCAGTAATCACTCGGGCTTATCAATTTTATTATCAGGGGTACGGCTTCACTACTAAATATCTTTCCGGTTCTACGCCGACGCTTTCCGTCGCCACATCCGGGTGCGTCGCCAGTTCCATGTGAATAATGCGGCGTTCATAAGCGTTCATCGCCGGCAATTTAACCGGTTTTTTCGTGATTTTTACTTTGTGAGCTGTTTCCTTGGCTATTTCCTTGAGAAATTCTTCGCGACCACGGCGGTAATTATTTATATCCAGAACTATTCTTTTTTCGTAGTTTTGGCGCTGGAGCATGGCTCGGAGAATATGTTCCAGGTCGCGCAGATGCTCGCCATCGGCTCCGATTAAGAAACCGGCATTTTCCAGGCGCAAATTAACTCTGACGGCATCGTCTTCTTTATCAAAATCAAGGTCAAAATCGTTAATTTCAAAAAAGTTTAAAATTTTTTCTAAAACTTTTTTAATTTCCTCCTCCATTGTTATTTTCAGTTTTCTCCGCTTCGACTTGAACGCGTTTTTGAGTGAACCACTGCTGTAAAATAGAAAAGATGGTGGTCGCTGACCAGTAGAGGCCGATGATAGAGGGCAGAGGGCCTAAGATTATCAAAGTCATAACGGGTCCCAAGAAAATCATTTGTTTTTGCATGGTGGCCGCCATCTTTTGGGCTGGTTGGTCGCTGGAACTGCTTTGTTGGCTCGTGGGCATCAGCATTTTTGAAGAAACGAACTGCAGAACTGCCGCAATGATGGCCAGGACGAGGTTGGGCTTGGTGAGATCGATGAGGCCCAGAAAGATTGAATTGATAATTTCTGGTCGAGCGACAAAGCCGTAAAGATCGGCCAGTCTTTCGCTGCTAAAGCCGTTTAAGAATACGCGGTAAACGGCAAAAATAATGGGCAGTTGCGCCAGCATTAACAAGCAGCTGCCAAAGGGGCTGACTTTGTGTTTTTTATAAAGCTCCATCTGGGCTTTTACTTGTTTTTCTTTGTCGTTCTTATATTCTTTTTGGATTTTTTGCAGTTCCGGTTGAATCCGGTTCATGATAATCTGTTGCTTGGTGCTTTTGTAAAAAATCGGAAAGAAAATCAGGCGAATAATAAAAGTCAAAATAATAGTGGCGACTCCGATATCCGGCCAAGGCAGAAAATTATAAATCAAAATCAGAATATTGAAGAAAGGAACAACGAGATAAAGATGAAAAATATTACCCATAAATGAAATTTAATTAATGACAGCGACTTAACCTTTGAATGGCCATTTTTAATCCGGGAAAGGCACCATTTTCTTTGATAACGCGATAGGCGTAGCGAGAGCAGGATTCTTCAAACCGGCATTTTGACGGAAAAAAATAAAATTGGCGGAAACATCCGGTTTCCGGCGAAAAAGTAAACTGGTAAATTCTGATGAAAGTTAAAAAGATTTGCTTCATTGGAAAATTTTGGTCCTTTTCAGGGTTTTCTCCAGCGTTTCAGCCAGTTCCAGGAAACTCTTTTTTGCCAATTCGGGCTTGGCGATTAAGATAACATCCCAACCAATCAGTTGAGGTGAGTGTTTTCTGAAGATTTCTTTTAAGCGGCGGCGTAAAAGGTTGCGTGCCACGGCTTTTTTAGCCACTTTTTTACTGACAATTACAGCCAGGCGGAAGATTTTTTTGCCGTTTTCAAGATATTTGATGGTCAAGCTCGTTGAGCCGGAACCCAACCCCCTTTTAAAAACACTATTAAAATCCCGCTGCAAACTAAGACGGAATATTTTTTTCATTAAACCGTAAGTTTCCAGCGACCTTTTTGCCGGCGCTTTTTCAAAACGCGGCGGCCTCCATTTTTTCTCATTCTTTTCAAGAAGCCGTGAGTTTTTTTCCTTTTCTTTTTTCTCGGTTGATAAGTAGTAGACATAATTGTTTTTATTCTATCATCTAATTGGGAAATTGGCAATAACTGCCGATTTTGCTATAATGAACGTATTATTTTTCTATTGAAAATGTCTGAAAAGTCAGAAAAAGAGATCCGTCAGTTGATTAAAAAAGCCCAAAAAGGCGATGCCGAGGCCTTTGGTTTGGTTTACGACAATTTTTTGGACAGGATTTACCGCTTTATTTACTTAAAGGTCAGCAATCGGGAAGAGGCTCAGGATTTGGCTCAGCAGGCGTTTATGAAGGCCTGGGAGGCGATTAACGGCTTTGAAGACGAGGGTCTGCCCTTTTCCAGTTGGCTTTATCGGATTGCCAGAAATTTGGTCATTGATTTCTACCGGGTTCAAAAAAATAACGTCAGTTTGGATGAGGGTATTGGAATAATGCATCCTGATGATTTGGAAGAGCGGATGTTCAAAAGCCAGAAACAAGAAGAAATCAGGAAAGCCTTAAGGGATTTGACTGACGAGCAAAGAGATATCATTATTTTAAGGTTTGTTGACGACTTATCCTATAAGGAAATCGGAAAAATCACTAAAAAAAATCCGGCAGCCTTGAGAATTCTTCAACATCGCGCCATTAATAAATTAAGAAAAAGCGTCAAAACGAAATAGTTGTACTTGGAAAACAAAACTCCCCGCCTTAGGCGGGGAGTTTTTTATCATAAAAACTGATTTCAGAGCTATTTGACAGCTTCTTTCAAGGCCTTACCAGCTCGGAATTTCGGCTTTACGGAAGCGGCAATCTGGATTTTTTCACCAGTTCTGGGGTTAATGCCCATGCGAGCTGCTCGACGCGCTACGCGAAAAGAACCGAAACCGCTGATGGCGACTTCTTCACCGCGAGACAAGGTCTTAGTGATAGTTTCAAATATCGCTTCCACTGCGTCATGGGCTTGTTTCTTGGTTTCCAATTTTACCGCATCCATGACTGCTTCGACTAATCCTTCTTTTGTCATTGTTGTAGACGATTATAAAAGTCGACCTTTCTTGATACCCTAAAATGTATAGGATTTATCGTATGTTTATTATATCACGTTTCTTGCCATTGCAAAGGGAAGGTGTGGATAAAGGAAAATAGCGGGTTTTTCAAGCCTTGCCTTATCTGGCGTATTCTACGGCCCGGGTTTCGCGAATGACCGTAACCTTAATTTCTCCGGGATAATTCAATTCTTCCTGGATTTTAGCGGATATATCCTTGGCTAAGTTCAAAGCGCCCAAATCGTCAATTTTTTCCGGCACCACGAAGACTCTTAGTTCGCGGCCCGCCTGAATGGCATAAGCTTTTTCCACGCCGCTAAACGAAGCGGCCAGCTTTTCCAATTCCTCCAGACGTTTTAAATAGTTGTCCAGGCTGTCGCGTCTGGCGCCGGGCCGGCCAGCAGAAATGGCTTCAGCTGCAGCTACGATATAAGATTCCGGTGTTTCAAAGGGATAATCTTCATGATGCGGTTCAATGGCCTTGATAATTTCATTGGATAAGCCGTATTTCTGCAAAATGCGGCGGCCCAATTCTACGTGTGTTCCTTCCACTTCGTGGTCAATGGCCTTGCCGATGTCGTGAAGTAAAGCGGCTTTTTTGGAGATTTCTACGTTGCCGCCCAATTCGGCCGCAATCATTCCAGCCAGATGGGCCGCCTCAATGGAATGTTGCAAGACATTTTGGCCGTAACTGGAGCGGTAGTTCAAACGGCCCAGAAGGTAGATAATTTCTTTGGGCAAATCCAAAATTCCTATTTCGTAAACTGCATTTTCTCCGGCGTCTTTGATTTTTTCGTTTATTTCTTTTTTAGCTTCCTCTATTTTTTCTTCAATTCGGGCGGGCTGGATGCGGCCGTCTTTAATGAGTTTTTCCAAGGCTAGTTTGGCGGTTTCGCGGCGGATCGGATCAAAAGAGGATAGGGTAATGGTGTCAGGCGATTCATCGATAATGATATCCACGCCGGTTAATCTTTCTAGGGTACGGATATTTCTACCTTCGCGACCGATTATTTTTCCTTTCATTTCTTCATCGGGAATAGTGACGAAGCTCGTGGTGATTTCGCCGACGCTGGAGCGGCTGAATCTTTGGATGGCCACTCGCATTATTTCCAAGGCTTGTTTTTCAATTTCATCTCTTTTTTCATGCTCCAATTTTTTCAGCAGTTCGGTTGTTTCCTGATGGCTGTTTTGTTCGATTTTCTGAAACAGCACCTCCTTGGCTTCTTTTTGGGTAAGGCCGGCTGACTTTTCCACCTCTTTTTCCGCTTCTTGCCTCAGCTCTTCAACGCGTGTTTTAATTTGGCGCAATTTATTGAGGTTTTGGTCTAAATCACGGTTTTTCTTTTCGTTTTCCATTAGGCGCTGATTCAAGATTTCTTCGCGGCGCGTTATTTTTTCCTCAAAAACCGCCAGTTCTTTTTTCCGGTCTTTTTCTTCGTTTTTGGCCTCATCTAAAATAGCCACCGCCTTGTCTTTGGCGGCCAAAATTGTTTCCCGCGCCTTGTTGCGGGCTTCTTCCAGCTGATTTTTTATTTTTGCTTCAATGGAATCGGCGCGGCGCTGGCCGATTGTTTGTCTAATCCAATAGCCAACCCCGATTCCTAATAAGGCTCCTGCAATAGAAACTAAAATAAGCGTATTCATTTGTGGCGAACTCGCTTTTCAATCCAGTGGGATTTTTTAAATTAAAATTCACAAAGTTTTTCAAGCGAATTTAAGGTTTAAGCGCCCCGCTCCTTACGAAGAAACAAAGCGTCTAAGGACTAATTAAAACTACTTGTTTATCATAGCTGTTTATTCTAAAAAAATCAAGAATCAAAATTTTTATTGTAAAAAAGAGCCCGTCCGGTCTCGGCAAGGGCCGAGGTGGTCGGACGGGCGACGATCTCAGTTGTTGGGGCTAATGACGTTCTTTGCTGCGCGCTACGGCACGCAGAGTGATGGGCAGATTGTTGCGGCCCAGGCCTGAGGTGACGAAGAGCCAACCGCTGTGATCCGTGAAATAACGAGGATTGTCGGGGACCACGATGGGGACCAGGGAAGGCGCTTCCACCTCTTTGACGTTTTTGAGGAATTTTTGGAGCGTTCCCTTCCAATTCTTGGGTTCGGATTTGTAAATCCGTTTCCAGTGCCCCTGGAAATGTCCCAAGGCTTCTCCCGAAATTCTCAGCCCTGAAAGATTCATCAAAACCTCCTAAGGTTAAAAGATAAAAGATCCTTTCCCAGGATACCTTAAAAAGACTATTCTGTCAATAATCAATCTTTTATTGAATTAAAAAAAGGAGAAGGATCGGGTCCTTCTCTGGTTTTGTTTTAGTACAAGTTTTTTAAAAGAACAATTGGGGAGGCGTTGCTCCGCACTGAGACAATCCAGCGAGTCAGAGGCAGGGGCAACACCTCCCCTTCCGTCAGTACACATTTGTGTTTGTGTCTTACGAGACCTTATCGGGTCATGCCGATAGCTGGATTAGGTCATTCATTTTCTATTATACTACATAGGTATTATTTGTCAAGGATATAAAAAATAAAGGAGCGCTTAGAGAGCGCTCCTTTGGGTTCGGTTGTTGAGAGTTGGGTTAGAGGTGGTTAATCCATCCGCCGCCGAAGGCGAACTTGATGATTCCGTTCCAGAGAACATCGACGATCAGGAATTGCCATAAGACAACGTGGCAAATCCAGACGACCCATTCGAATAGGGCCAAGAACCAGCCCACGAGCCAGACAACGGGCCATACTAGCGCCGCAAGAAACTTTGCTGCCCGCCTTTTCTGATGATAGGCCGTGAAGTTGTTGATCTTGGGATTGGGCTCCGCACTCAGCCATTTGGTCACGATATAAGATTTGTGGACCTTAAAAGTGGTTGGTGAGGGAATTAAGATTTTGGCTGCCAAGCCCATATTGCCGTGGTTGTAGTTGTAGTCGTACTTTGATTTCTCCAACATGTAGACCGTCAAATGGCCGGTGTTGATCCAGAAGATCGCGAAGATGAGCCAGAATAAAAGCCTCTTCCAATCCACTTTTTGTTTTTTCATCAAAAACCTCCTTATTGTCAGATGTTAATTGCTGGATATGTTATATGTCTAATATTATTATTTGTCAATAAATAAAATCCGAGGCAAGGGCTCGGGTTTTTCTTTAGATCGGCGAGGGGGATTGGATTGAAAAATGTTTAGTCCAGAAATTTGAAGGTGGAAATAATTTGGTCAAAAAGTTCAATGTCTTCCCTTTTTTCACTGTTGATATAGATGTTATATATTTTGCCATTTTTCAGTAACACCGCTTGCACTCCGCTTATCGGGGTTCCTTTATAGCGAGTATAAGTCCCGGAGACCCCATCAATCGTAATATCTTTTTTGTCTATAAAATTTGCGGCTATGCCATTTAGAAAATTATCTATCGATGTTTGCTGATTAAATATTTCTACGCCCCCTGTCCCGGAAGCGCTTGTCGCGCCGGGGCCAAACAAAGAATTGTTAGTGTTGTATTGATTGATGGCGACTTGCCATACAGATGGGCATTCAAAGCTATATTTGCCATTCGGATTGGTAAATAAATTTTTTGATGTTGTCGGCGGCGACGAAGCCTGTTTATTGGAAATGATGTACCAGCTTATGCCTCCAACTGCGGCCAAGACGACAATAATTATTGTAATGGTAGCTAAAACCGAAGTTTTGTTTTTCACACCTTTATATTTATATTAAAAACGTCCTAAAATAAGTTAGGGTGGCCTAGGGGATTCGAACCCCTGACTTCCTCGGCCACAGCGAGGCGTTCTACCGCTGAACTAAGGCCACCATTTGTTTCATCTTATCTTTTTGCCAAGTTTTTGTCAAAAGAAATGCTCCGACGGGTCGGAGCATTGTGAGCGTTTTGTTGTGTTGGCGCTCAATCAACGGTTATTTTTACTTTCGGGGCATCAGGGTGGCGGTGCGAAACGACTTTCAGAATCATATTTTTGAATGGACAAGCTTGGCAGCATTTGTAGCGGTGAGGCAGGTTGCGGCGGCAGTTTCTTTCGTAATGGTCAATTATGCTTTGGTTGGACAGGGAAAATGTTAAGTCCCGCTGTTTTTGCTGACGTTGAACTTTCTTTTCAAAGTCTAAGAAGAATTTTTTCGGAGCTTTGCCGTCAATGGTTGCCATCCAAACATCTGGTTTATTTTTCATCTTTTTCCGCTACGAATTCAGGAATTTATCAATGTGTTGGTTCAGGTCTTTGCGATTAAGATATTCTTCAAATTGTTCCGGAGTCGGCGGAAGAAATTCTCTGGGAAAGGTAAAAGAACAATCTCGCCAAACACACATCCATCCTTCATCGGGATAGAAGGTGACGGCTTGAAACTTTCCGCATTTCGGGCAATCCATATTGTGGTCGCCGCTGCTCGACGTTCCTGTTTTGCGGATTTTTATCATCCGCCCCATCCATTCTCTTACGACCCTTACCATTCTCTTTTCGAGGTTTGTCATTTATTCCTCCAATTGGGCTTATTTGAAAATAAAAAAGCTACTTTCATTTTAGGCAATGCCCGCTTTTTGTCAATTGATGGCGTTCGTGAGACGGGTATTGAATTATTGGCCAATCGTTTCAACTTCAGGTAATATCGGTTCGGATGCGGCCGCAACTAGCCATAACTTGATTCCATCTTTTCTGTTATAATGTAAAATATGGGACCGATTATACGGTAAAGGTCGAAAAATAAAAATAATTCAATTTTATGGATGAAATAATTAAGGAAGGCGAACCAATAAAAAAGAAAGCCATGCCTAAGTGGCTCCGATTCGGCCTCTTGGTAGTTGGCCTCGTCCTTATTATCGTCGGTCTTTTCCAAATTTTCGGCAGTGACGGAAAGTCCAGCACCTTCGTTAATAAATTTAATGAATTGCAGGCTCCGGGCGTGGGGGCCAGAGATGACCTTACAATTGTGGGCAACCTTTTGAATGGAATCGGAGCGAAGGAAACGAAAAAAGATTACGCCGGCATAATTTCCGATCTCCAAACCGCCTTGGCGAAGCTGAATGACGCTGCGGCCAAGGTTGAATCGACATCGGGCAGCTTGACCGGATTTCAAGGAATGTTAGATGCCTCTTCCGATCAGAACGTGAAAGAAACCGGCGCGCGCTTTGTCGATGCTTTTAAGGCAAGAAACGCCGCCGCGCTGAAAATGGTTAATGACGCCAAGGATTTGGTGAATCAAGCCATAACCTACTATAACGAAGTGATTAGTAACCAGAAGATAACTATAGATTTAGACAAGTTTAACGCTGCGGCGAATGCCTTTGCCGCGAATGCTCAGAGTCTGACAACCATCGGCACGCAGTATGATACGGCTGCGAGTGATTTTGCCAAAGCAGCCGGATTTACGATTACGAAAAAATAGAAATATTACGGCGTTCTAAAATCCCCTCCGACGTTTGTCGGAGGGGATTTTACTCATCTAATTTTAGTGCCCGGGGTGGGACTCGAACCCACAAGTCCTTGCGAACAAAGGATTTTAAGTCCTTCGCGTATGCCGATTCCGCCACCCGGGCCAATCAAAATATTTTTTGATAAATCTATTTTATCTTTATGTTTTATCATTGTCAATTATTATTTTTTCTGCTTTAATAGGTGAGAAGAGAGAAATTTTATGGACGATAATGGTTTTAATCCTTTCATTATTAATCATAATGACGAGCCGGTTGCGCAACCGGTGGCTGATCCCACGCCAGTAAATAATCCGGCGCCGATTTCTGATTTGGCGTCCGTCTCAGAAGAAAAATTAGAAGCGCTGGCAGAGCAGATAGAAGAAAAGATTGATCCAGCCGAAGAAATAAAAGTAGAGCCGCTGGAACCGAATAATTCAATACCCGAGCCCTTAGAATTTGACTCGGATTTGGGTCCAATTAAAGAGGCGGTCTATTTGATTGAAACCGAGAAAATTAAACCTAACCCTCAGCAGCCGCGTCGCGCTTTTGACGAAATGGCCTTGAAGGAATTGGCTGATTCCATCCGGGAATACGGAATTTTACAGCCGCTCATAGTTACTAAAATTGAGAAAGAAGTGGCGACCGGCACTCAAGTGGAATACCAATTGATTGCCGGCGAGCGCCGTTTGCGCGCTGCCCAACTTTTGGGATTGGAAAGGGTGCCGGCTATTGTCCGTCAACCTTTGGCGGAAAGGCAAAAATTGGAAGCGGCAATTATTGAAAATGTGCAGCGGGAGGATCTTAATCCTTTGGAAACGGCCCGGGCTTTTGCGAAATTGGCCGATGAGTTCGGTTTGCCCCAGAGAGAAATTGCTCAGCGCATCGGCAAAAGCCGGGAAACAGTTTCCAATACGATGCGTTTGCTCCAGCTCCCTTCCGAAGCCCAACGAGCTTTGCAGGAAGGGAAAATTAGCGAGTCGCACGCCCGGATTATTTTAAGCATTCAAAATCCGGAAAAGCAGCGCGCGCTGTTGGGAGAAATTCTAAGCCATCATTTGACCGTGCGGGAAACGGAAATCTTAGGTCGACGCGTTTTGGGCGTTTTGCCCATGGACGAATCGCGGAAAATGTCCTTGGATGAGCTGGGCAATCCGATGGAAGCCGAAGCGAAAAACAAATTGGAAGAAATATTGGGAACGAAAGTAGAGGTGAAAAAGAAGGGGGCGCGCGGAAAAATCACCATTAATTTTTTCTCCGAAGAAGAATTTAATGAGATTTTGAAAAAAATTTGCAAAGAGGAATTTCCTTTCTAACGGGGTTGACACTCTATTAAAAATAAACTAATCTGTTATTAATTATGGATACTAAAGTATATGAATTCGCATTTTTATTGAATGGCCGGTTGGCTGAAACCGAGGCCGTCGCTTTGTTTGATAAGCTGGAAAATATTTTTAGCGGCTTTGAAGCCAAAGTAATCAAGAAATCCAATTTAGAGCGGAAATTTTTGGCTTATCCGATAAAAAAAGAAGGAGAAGCCTATTTTGGCTATTTTCAGTTGGAGTTGGATCCGGAAAAAGTGGCGGAAATTAAGGAGAAATTTCGCTATGAGAACGGAATCTTGCGTCATCTGTGTTTGACCCCTCCGCCTAATTTTGGTAAAATGACCAATGTCGGAGGCAAACAAAAAGCCAAAGAGGCGAAAGAAAAGAAAGGGTCCGAAGGGGCGCCCGAGGCGGCAGCGGAGGCAACGAATAAAAAGGAAGAAATAGATTTGGAGGGCCTGGACCAAAAATTGGAAGAGATTGAGGATTTGGCTTAACTCGTAAATAAAATTCGTATGAATTTCAACAAAGTATTCATCCTGGGAAACTTAACCCGTGATCCGGAACTCCGGACTACTCCTACTGGTCAGAGCGTGGCAAATTTCGGTGTGGCCACCAACAGAGTTTGGTTTGATAAGAACCGTCAGAAACAAACCGAGGCCGAATTTCATAATGTGGTAGCTTGGGGTAAGTTGGCGGAAATCGCCTCGCGCTATCTTTCCAAAGGCAAATTGGTTTTTGTGGAGGGTCGGTTGAAAACGCGCACCTGGGAAGATCAATCCGGTCAGAAGAAGTATAAGACGGAAATTATCGCTGAAAAAATGCAGATGGGGCCCAAAGGCGGCGCTTCCGGTTCGTCCGAAGGCACCGATGCCGTCAGCCCGGATGCTGGTTTAGACCAGCCGCTGGCCGAAGAAATTCCCAGCATTCAAGAGGGCGAAGAAGAAATTAGTCCGGAAGACTTACCATTTTAATTGAAATAAAACTCTTATGAAACAATGTTTTTTTTGCAGTCAAGATACTAAAGACGTTGATTACAAAGACACCGAATTAATCAGGCGTTTTTTGACTTTTCAGGCGAAAATCGTTTCTGCTAAAAGATCAGGCACTTGCTTGAAACATCAGCGCCGCCTTTCGCGAGCTGTGAAACACAGCCGCTTTATGGCTTTTTTGCCGTATCAACCCTAATTAAAGAGCGGGTTAATTTATTCGTTTAATTGCCCTTAACACAGGGCTTTAATTTTTTGATATAATAATGCTAATGGGGAAAAGAATCTATTTAGATTATGCCGCTTCTACGCCGCTCGATCCGCAGGTGGAAAAAGTGTTTGTCCAAAACTTAAGGCTTTTCGGCAATCCCGGTTCCTTGCATTCTTTCGGCCAGGAAGCGTTAGCGATTATTGATGAGGCGCGATTAAAAATAGCCAATTTTTTCGGCGTTCACTCGAGCGATGTAATTTTTACCGGATCGGCGACCGAAGCCAATAATTTGGCTCTCTCCGGAGTTGTTAAATTTTTCCGCCAGCAAAAAAAATCCGAAAATCTACACATCATTTCTTCTCAGATTGAGCATGACTCGGTTTTGAAAACGTTGAAGGATTTGGAGGCTCAGGGCGTCGCCGTCACTTATTTGCCGGTCTCTTCGGATGGCCGCATCCGCGTTCAGGACGTTTCTTCTTTCCTTAGGAGGGAAACTATTTTAGTTTCAATTATGACGGTTAATAACGAAACTGGCGTTATTCAGCCGATAGAAGATATCGGCCGGATAATCCGTAATTTCCGCCGCGTTAATAATTCTATTTTCCCGCTTTTCCATACCGACGCGGTTCAGGCTGTTTCTTTTGAAGATTGTCAGCTGGATCATTTGGGAGTGGATTTTTTGACTTTTTCCGGCCATAAGATTTACGCGCCCAAAGGGGTGGCCGGCTTAATTTTGAAAAAAGGAACGCCTCTGGCGCCGATAATTCTGGGCGGTGGTCAGGAAGATAATCGGCGTTCTGGAACGGAAAATGCCGCAGCCATTGGCGCTTTAGCCGAAGCTGTTAATTTGATTAGAGAAAATAAAAAAGATGAAAGTCATCGTTTGGAAAAGTTACGGAAAAAATTCGTGGAAGAAATAATGAAAAACTGGCCAAGAGTAATTATCAATTCCGGTGCCGCTAAAACTGCGCCTCACATTATTAATGTCCGTTTTCCCGGCCAGAAATCGGATGAGCTTTTGGTCCAATTGGATTTGGCGGGCGTGGCCATTTCTGCCGGTTCGGCTTGTTCGGCCCGAGCTCTGGAACCCTCCCATGTTTTATTGGCTATGGGGCTATCCGATGAACAAACGCGTGCCAGCATTCGCTTTTCCCTCGGCCGTTTCACTACAGAAAAGGAAATTGAAGAAGTATTGAAAATTTTGAAAAAAATTATAAAATAGATAATCAAGACATCCCTTAAAACTATAAGCGAAATTAATCTATGAACAATAAAAAAATCACTTATCTTTTTATAGGCGTTATTGTTGTCGCCGCAGTGGTTGGCGGCATCAGCGGATTTTTAGTCGGCTACAAATCAAGCACAGCCGTTGCTGGCTCCAACTTTTTCAGTAATCTTTGGCAAAGTTTTCAGAAAAAAGCCGATGAGAGTTGGAAGCAAACGGGATTAAGTGGCGATGAATCAGCCGGTTTTAGCGAGCAGGAGCAAATGGTGATTGCCGCGGTGAAAAAAGCTTCGCCAGCCGTAGTCAGCATTGTCATTACCAAGGACGTGCCTGTCATTGAACAGTATTACGCCAATCCCTTCGGTGATTTGCCGCCCGATTTCCAGCAATTTTTTAATTTTCAAATTCCTCAATATCGTCAGAATGGCACTGAGAAAAAAGAAGTGGGCGGCGGCAGCGGATTCATTATTTCCTCGGATGGAATGATTCTGACGAACAAGCATGTGGTAGTGGACACTGAAGCCAGCTACACGGTTTTATTGAATGACGGCCGTAAATTTGAGGCGAAGGTCTTGGCGCGCGACCCAAACAACGATTTGGCTTTAATTAAAATTGAAGTTACCGGACTTTCCACTTTGGTTTTAGCTGATTCTGATAAGGTGCAGATTGGTCAAACGGCCATTGTCATCGGCAATGCTCTGGGAGAGTACCGCAACACCGTTTCGGTTGGCGTAGTCTCTGGCTTATCCCGTTCCATTACCGCTGGCGATTCTTCTGGTTTTTCTGAAAAAATAGATAACGTTATCCAGACTGATGCGGCAATTAACCCCGGCAATTCCGGCGGTCCGCTGTTAAATTTGAAGGGTGAAGTGATTGGTATGAATACTGCTATTGCCTTAAATGCGGAAAACATCGGTTTTGCCCTGCCCATTAACCGCGCCAAAAAAGCGATTGATTCTTACAAGGTTTACGGCAAAATAATTTCTCCATATCTTGGCGTGCGTTATGTCCAAATTAACGCTTCTATAAAAGAGCAAAATAAATTGACGGTTGATTACGGCGTTTGGGTGAAGAAGGGTGATGGGGGTGAAGAAGCGGTGTTGAAAAATTCACCGGCTGCCAAAGCCGGCGTTAAGGAAGGCGATATCATTTTGGAAATCAACAGCCAAAAAATCGACGCCGACCATCCTTTATCCGCTCAGCTGCAGAATTATCAAGTTGGCGACAAAATTATTCTGAAAGTTCTCCGCGATGGAAAAGAAATGGATATTGGTGTAACATTGGAAGAACGTCCCGCCGACTTCTAAATTTATGGCTATGCCCTTTAATCGTTTTACAATTAAAGCTCAGGAAGCCTTGCAAAATGCGCAGGATTTGGCCGCTTCCAAAAATCAAGGCGAACTTAAACCCGTTCACCTGCTTTTTAGTTTGGTTAGCCAGGAAGGGGGAATCGTGGGAATGGTTTTGAGCCGTTTGGGAATAAATTTGGGCGGCTTCACTTCTTTTTTGGAAATGGAAGTCAATCGTCTGCCGAAATTGTTCGTGATTAACGCCAATGTTGGCCAATTATACCTGTCGCAGGATTTGGTGAAAATTTTGGAGCGCGCTACCAAAGAAGCGACGCTTTTGAAAGACGAATTTATTTCCTGCGAGCATTTGCTGTTGGCGATTATGGAAGTTTCTTTGGAATTAAAACCGGTTTTTGAAAAATACAATATCCGGCGTGATGCCGTCTTGAAGATTTTGCGCTCCGTGCGCGGCAGCCAACCGATTACCGATGAAATGCCGGAAACGAAATTCCAGGTTTTGGAAAAATACGCCATTAATTTGACCCAATTGGCTAAAGAGAAAAAATTGGATCCGGTTATTGGCCGCGAAGACGAATTGCATCGCGTCATTCAGATTATTTCCCGGCGGACGAAAAACAATCCGATTTTAATCGGCGAACCGGGCGTGGGCAAAACCGCGATTGTAGAAGGACTGGCGCAGAAAATCGTTTCCGGCGAGATACCGGAAAGTTTGAAGAACAAAGAAATTATTTCTTTGGATTTGGCGGGAATGGTGGCGGGTACGAAATTCCGCGGCGAGTTTGAAGATCGCTTGAAAGCCTTCATTAAAGAAATTCAGAATAGCCAGGGCAAGTATATTTTATTCATTGATGAGATTCATACGATTGTCGGCGCGGGAGCGGCTGAGGGCGCGATTGACGCCTCTAATGTTTTGAAACCGCCTCTGGCGCGCGGTGAGTTGCGGGCCATCGGCGCGACTACCCTGAAAGAATTTCAGTTGCATATTGAAAAGGATGCGGCCTTGGAGCGCCGGTTCCAGCCGGTTTTAGTGGAAGAGCCGTCAATTGAGGATAGCGTGGCGATTTTAAGGGGATTAAAAGAGCGATATGAAGTGCATCACGGTATTCGTATTAGCGATGCGGCGATTATTGCGGCCGTCAATCTTTCCGCCCGTTATATCACCGACAGGTTTTTGCCGGACAAGGCAGTTGATTTGATTGATGAAGCGGCTTCGGCTTTGCGTTTGGAGCTGGATAGTTTGCCGCCGGAATTGGAAGAAGCGCGCCGCAAAATTCTGAATTTGGAGATTGAAAAAGAGGCTTTGAAAGAAGAAAGTGGGAAGGTTAATAAGGCGCATTTGAAAAAAATTGAACAGGAATTAAAAAACTTCAAAGGTAAAAATGAAGTAGTGCTAAAGAATTGGCAAAAAGCCAAAAAAGAAGTTCAGGATGTTCACGATTTAAGGAAAAAAATAGACGATCTTCGTCAGGAGGCGCAGAAAGCCGAGTATCAGAGTAATTTGGAAAAAGTGGCGCGCATCATTTACGGCGACATTCCGCAGGCGGAAAAGAAATTGAAAGAAATGGAGAGTAAGCTTCACGCGAAAAAGAGCGGCGCCTTGAAAGAAGAGGTGTCCGAAGAAGATATCGGTCGCGTCGTTTCCCGTTGGACCGGTATTCCGGTTAATCGGATGTTGGAAAGCGAGGCCAAAAAATTAAGCAAAATGGAAGAAATTATCGGTCAGCGGGTGATTGGCCAAAAACCGGCTATTAAAGCGGTTTCTAACGCCATTCGTCGGGCGCGCGCCGGCATTACCGAAGAAGACAGGCCCATCGGCTCTTTTATGTTTTTGGGACCGACTGGAGTCGGCAAAACCGAACTGGCAAAAGTTTTGGCGGAATTTATGTTTAACGATGAAAAGGCGATGATTCGCGTTGATATGTCCGAATATATGGAGCGTCATGCGGTTTCCCGAATGGTGGGCGCGCCGCCGGGCTATGTCGGCTATGAAGAGGGAGGGCAATTAACCGAATTAGTTCGGCACCGGCCTTATAGTTTGATTTTATTCGATGAAATCGAAAAGGCCCATCCCGAGGTCTTTAATATTTTGCTTCAGATTTTGGATAACGGCCGTTTGACCGACGCCAAGGGTCGGGTGGTTAATTTTAAAAATACGATTTTGATTATGACTTCCAATGTCGGCGGCCAATTCGTCAAAGAAATGTCCGAATTGGGGTTTGAAATTTATGAAGGCGAAGAAAAAAAGAAAGCGGATGCCGAAGAAACAAAAAGAAAATTGCGTTTGGCTCTGAAAGAGCATTTCAAGCCGGAATTTTTGAATCGTATTGACGAGATTATCATTTTTGATCCTTTAACCAAAGAAGACATTAGTCAGATTGTTGATTTGCAGATGGATTTGGTGAAAAGGCGTTTGGCCGAGAAGGACATCAAAATTGAATTGGAGAATTCCGGCCGCGAATATCTAGTGGAAAACGGTTACAGTCCGGAATACGGCGCCCGCGAGCTTAAACGCGTTATTCAACGCCAAGTTTTAGACCTCTTGGCCGAGCAGGTGATTTCCGGCGAGATAAAATCCGGTGATACCGTTGTTGTTTCCGCTAAAAATGAGGCGATGGAAGTAGGAAAAAAGAACCAGTCCCGACGCCAAAGGGGTCGGGGCTCCGACCGAAGCGTCGGAGAACTCAAAACTCAAAGTGCAAAACGATAACAAAGGTTAAAATTGATTAATGTTGCTCTCTTCGTTATTTTTTTTCTTATTAGGAGAAATTTTATTTCTAACCAAGCTTTCTGGCTTCTGGTTTTTTGTTCTGGTGGCTTTTGCTTATTTTTCTTGGCGGCACTTTGCCGCTGCAGATTTTAGAAAAATTCGGATTTTGGCAGCACCGATAATTTTTTTGGTCTTGAATTTGGTCTTGCACAACATTTACGTTTTCCCGGATTGGGCTTGGCAGCTCCATTTGTTGGTTTTAACCGTTTTCTTTTATGGGATAGCGTATTGTTATCGTGAGCCGCAGCGCTTTCCGGTTTTTTTCCGGATTTTTCCGATTTTTCCTCTGGCCTTGGCGGGATTTATTTTTTTTCGCGCCAATATTTTTGAAAATTTCGTCTGGAAAGAAGTTTTGTTGTTCTTAGAAATGATTTTGCTTTTGGAAGGCGATAGGCAAACACAGCTTTCTTTGAATCAAGCTGGGCCCAAAGGTTTCTCTTTGCTCTGGAGTATTATTCCGGCCGCGGTTTTTCTGGAATTGTCCTGGTTTTTCCTTTTCCTGCCCATTACGGCTGTTAGTTTGACCGGAGCTTGGCTGATTTTGTTCTATCTTTGGATTGAGGTTAGTCATTTGATTTGGCAGGAAAGATTCAGTTGGCGGGAATTCGCGCCGCAGCTGTTTTTGGCGTTAATAATGATAGTTTTGGTGTTTTTGACGGGTACTTGGCATATGCCATAAAATGCAACATTTTTGGCCCCGTATCGTTATATCTAATGATAGAACTTGATGTCTACTCTTGATTTTATCAGCTAAAGTTAATAAAATATTCTGAAATCCCCGATTGGGTGGTTTTTTGACAATTTATGTCTTTTTAGTTAACTCTAGGCTCAACTTCCAAATTAAATAATTTGAGATTTGAGTGTAGGGTTAATCCCCTACATCAATAATGTCCAATACTTTTGTCCAAGGCGCCTTGAAGGCGAAAGCCGTCAAGCCCCGTCAAAGGTCGATTGGAAAAAACTTATTGGTACGAAATAAATCGATTCCAAGAAATCCGCAAGGATTCCTTTCAATCGAGAATTAGAAGGTCCTTTTAATTTATCTATGAAAAACAAAATTGTTGCGTTAGGTTTGGCCTTCGCGACTTTGACGTGGGCAGCCCCGATGATCGGTCAAGCTGCGACCACCGAAGAGTTGCAAGCTCAAATCACCGCATTGCTTGCACAGATTTCTGCTTTGCAGAGTCAGTTGCAAACCCCGAGCACAACTTCTGCCTGCTTCACGATGCAACTTAAAGTTGGATCAACCGGCAGCGAAGTAACTGCTCTTCAGAACGCCTTGAAAGGCGATTCTTCAGTTTATCCGGAAGGTTTAGTTACCGGCTATTTTGGTTCTTTGACCGAAAAAGCTGTTAAGGCTTTCCAGACGAAATACGGAATTGATGTCGTCGGCCAGGTTGGTCCTGTGACCAGAGCGAAATTAAACGCTTTGTTCTGCACCACCTCCGCGACCCCAACTCCGACCGCTACCCCGGTTTCCGGTCCTTTGACCGTGACTGTGGCTAGCGACAGCCCAGCTTCCGCTAACATTCAGAGGGGCTCAGCGAACAATGTCGTTGCCAAATTTACTTTCACTGCCGGTTCAACCGCTGTGAATGTGACTGGTTTGACTCTTAAGTCTTACGGCACCGTTGCCGCGACCGGAGTTACCGATTTGACCGCTGTTAAACTCTTTGATGAGAATGGCGTGCAATTGGGCAATGACAGGGCGCAAACTGGCAATCAGGTGAATTTCGTGATTGTTCCGGCTTTGGTCATTCCGGCCAATGGCTCTCGAACAATTTCCGTCACCACCACCGTTGCTGCTGGTGCCACTGTTATGGCTAACGTCCGCTATGGCATTGAATCAGCGACCGGCATCGTTGGCGCTACCTTTGGTGGCACCTATCCGGTTGTGGCGAACAGTTTTATGATTGTTCCGGCCGGACAATTGGGCAGCTTGTCTGTCTCTAAGTTCGGTTCTTTGCCAAAGACTAACGTTAAAATCGGCGAAAAAGACATTGTTTTACAAAGATTCAATGTTTCCGCTGGTTCTAACGAAGACGTAGCTGTTAATCAGGTTACTTTAATTGGTGATTCCGAAACCGTTCTTGACGGGGTTCAGAACACCATTTCCGATTCCGATATCTCTAATTTGAGATTGAGGAAAGTTGGTGATTCTACTGTTTTGGCGACTGGTGTGATGTCCAACAAGAAAGTTACCTTTAGTATCGCTAATCCGATCAGCTTAACCAAGGGAGCTTCAGTGAACTTGGAAGTTGTCGGTGATATCGTTGATGGGAACAGCCGAGTGATTGCTTTGGAAGTTGCTGCTGGCGGCGTTATTGCCCGAGGCGCTATTTCCGGGACCAATGTCACTTCTCTGGGAACTGTTAACGAAGCGACTGGTGTGACCATTGGCAATGAAACCTTGACTGTTTCAATGTCCGCCAATCATCCACAGGGTGCTAACAGCTATATCATTAAGACAACCAACAAGAAAGATTTAGCGAAGTTTGATGTCCGCGCGAGCGGTGGAGATGTAATTATCAATACCATTGATTTACTCTTCAACGTTACTGATAACGATGGCGCTAACGACACTTTGAACACCACTACTTATCTTTCTGGCGTTGGTATCTACGATGGCGATGCCTTAATCTCTGATTTATTGGATGTCAAACAGGAAACCGCCAAAGAGTTCTCTTTGAACTATACCATTCCGGCTAATACCACTAAGACCTTAACGGTTAAGGGTATTACCAACACTATTGTTATTGGTAATCTTTCTGGGGCTACTGATTATGCCTCCTTGGTTACTACTTGGGATTATGGTACTGGTTATGGTTTGTCATCTGGTGCCACCGTTACTTACGGTACTGGCATTGATGATGGAGTCGGAGATGTTCCGACAACCGCTATCACCGTCTATCCTACCGGAACCGCTACTTTCGTGGCTGATTCCGTTAAGACTCCTTATAGCCAAGGCCTGCTTTCACCGGTTAACAATGTGATTGTTGCCGCTTTGAAGGTTTACGCTCAAAGAGAAGACCAGAAATTAACCAAGTTGGTTATTGATGGTGGTACTGATGATGATGCTGGCTATGGCATTGATACTCTTGACATGGCCAATGTTTCAAGCTTAACCTTGTATGCCGATGATGGCATTACAGCTCTTTCTGATGCTGTTGCTCCGTCCGGCACCGCCGTTACCTTTGATTCCACCAACATCTTCAGCGACATCATTTTCACCAAAGCTGTTTACAAGACGCTTTTGATCAAAGCCAATATTACTGGCAATGACCTTGCCAATCCTTTGACCTTTGCGGTTAGTGACACGGCTGGTGATTTCACCACAACTGGTATGGATAGCGGCAATGACTTTGCTTCTGCCGCTGCCTACACCAACTTGAACGTTTCTGGCACTCCTTATGCTGGTGGCGAATACTACATTGATAAGAGCATTGCGGAAATGAAGAAGGCTTCAACCTCTCCTTCCGGCTCCATCTCTCGTGGTACTGCTTCGATCACCGGTATCTGGGATGTTGTTAACGGCTCCAGCGATTTGGGCGCCATCAACCTTGATGTGATTAAGTTCACTTCTAAGACTGGTTTGCCTGCCGCTGTGACTGGCGCTGTTGAAACTACAGTCGACGACCTCTTCAAGCTTTACGATGGCGATGGCAACTTGCTTGTCAGCGCCGCTGGCGATGGAGATGATGCCGTTGCTGTGGGTGCTGGCGTTGTTACATTCACCAAAGCCAATATGCTGACCATTAATACTGGTGAGCCCAAGCAGTTGAAGTTGGTTGTTGATACGACCAGCACAACTTATTGGCCATCCAATACCCAGATCCAGTGGTCAGTGGAATTGGTTGGTGATGCGACTTTCCAGGATGCTGCTAGCACGACCGCTAAACTCGGTTATGCTGGTGCTACCTGGTCTATCCCGGCTGTTGCCAACACTGTTCAGTTGCCGTAATTTCAGCATTTGACCTGCCGCTTCTTTCCTTGAAAAGCAGGGCAGGATGAAAAACCAAAAGGCCCCTTCGGGGGTCTTTTGGTTTCAGTGCTTGTTTATTTTTTTAACGATATGGTATATAATATTTATAAGTCGTAATAAATAAAATTAATTTGTATGAAAAAATATTTTTCTTTTATCTTCGTTTTCGTTTTGCTCGGTTCGGCTTTATTTTTCAATAATGCCAAAGCTGCAGCGCCGTCGGCTATCAATGATTTGACTTGCGTCAAAGATATTAATGCTGGCGCGATTTGGATTCGTTGGACTCCACCAGCCGGCGTAGCCGCAGCCAATGCCTATGAATTAAAATACGCCGAGGGCAATTCCATTATTTATATGAACGCCTTTACTTATGTTCCGGCCGGCGATTGGGCGTCGGGAACCATCGGTTTAGAAAAACAAGAATTGGCGATTGGTTTTAATGTGGGCACGGAATTTACTTTTGAAATGAAAGTAAAGAATGACGCTGATGAGTGGTCGGCGCCATCCAATCCCGCCACTTGCTCCGCTCCGCTCGGCAGCAATTACGATGCCATTGCGCCAACCACCAGCATTATTTCACCCACCTATAATTCCGTTATTTCCGTTAGCCAAGGAGTGTTTACCATCAAAGGAACTTCCAAGGACAGTGGCGGTTCTTCGGTTAAACAAATTGAAGTGAGCTTGGATAACGGCGCCACCTGGAATTTGGCCAATCCTGTTTCTAATGACGAAGGTAATTTGGCTTGGCAGTACATTTGGAACAGTCCATCAGTGGGCGATTATATCGTTAAGGCCCGGGCCATGGACTGGTTTAATAATTTAGAAACGCCGTCAACCGGTATAGTGATTAAAGTTGTTTCCGAAACAGCGACGCCGACTCCCACGCCAACTGTTATACCGATTTCCACCACCAGTCCCAATCAAAACCTAACTGGAGTTGATCTCATTAAGGCCCAGATTGCTTCTTTACAGGCGCAGTTAATTCAATTGCTTCAGCAATTAATTCAGTTACTGAAATTGAAGTAAATTCGCTGATTAATATTGATATGAATCTTACCGCAGCCGCCTTGGGCGGCTGCGGTTTGGTATCTTCCAAAAAAGCAGCTCCAATCTTATTAATCAGTATTTATGGCTATCCACAGCTTGCCATTGTGTAATTTAATATTGATTTTTGTTATAATATATGGGTAAAAGCAATAAGCGGTGTTTTGTCGAACATCGTTTTAAAAACACATTTACCTTTGCGCCTAAGCAATTTTTCGACCGTTTGGACGCCGGGTAAAAAATTTGCATTTCTTTGCAATTAACCAAAATTAAATCTTAACCCCTTCTTTTTGAGAAAGAGGGGCCTTTTCGTTTGGCGGCAAGGAAAATTCGATTTAATTTAAATTATCCGAATCGCCTTCCAGTTTATATTAAAGGTCGTTCTATCCGCCAACCGGCGGAAAAATAAATTGTGAAAAACAGAAATCGGATAATTTAAAAAACATTTTTAAGTAAAAAAGTTAATCCGTCAGAGGCGGGAAAATTTATCCGTCTTGAACGGAGAAAAATAAAAAAATATGAAGAACAAAAAATTATTTATTTTCGGAATCGTCGCTGCGGCAATTGCTTTAATTTCCAGCGGGATGTTCGTTTTTCCCTCGTCGGTGAAGGCGGCGACAACCTGGAATGTCAGCGTTGGCAGCAGCGGCGCCTGCACGGGCATAGATCCGAATTGCGCGAATATTCAAGACGCTATTACTGCCGCTTCGGCTGGCGATACAATTAGTGTCGCGGCAGGAACATACACCGAAGATTTGGTCGTTGACAAATTAGATCTTACGCTTAAATCGGTTAGTGGAACCACGACCATCCAGCTTGTTGATGGCGTGGGAATTGACGTGCAAGTTGGTGGCTTCACACTCGGTGGAGCATTAGGAAAGGGATTCACGATACTTCCTGGAGCCGCAACAACGTTTTTAATACAATTAGCAAATGCCCCAGCAGATGTCACAATATCCTACAACACAATGAACACAACAGGAAATGCAACAATGGGCATTAATGTTGGTGCTGCTGGTGCCACTGGCTTAACAGCTATTCACAATACCTTCTCTGCTGCGGATGTGAATGACGGTGCCATTTGGGGTCCTTTGTTGGTTGACGTTAATATTTCCGATAATACTTTTACCGGTCCGAGTGCTTTAGCTGCCGGTGGTTATGCCATTCAGTTTTCCGGCGTTACGGGAACCAGTACTATCCACGGTAATCACATTGCCAATACTGCTACTGGTATTCGTATTTCTCATGGCGAAGGCGTTTCTGGCTTGACTGTTGATGGCAATATTATTACTGGCGCCGTTAATGCCATACGCTTTGAGCAGTATAAAGCTAGCGGTGGCGCTGATGGCGATATGACCACAGTTATTATCACTAACAACGTTTTGTCCAGCAACACCACAGATCTTCGGATTGGCGATGGTGCCAATATTAAGGCGTCACAATTTGCTATTACCCAGAACTCATTTGGTAGCACGGCTGGAACTGGTTTGAATAACCAACATGCCACTGAAGTTGTAGATGCTGTTTCTAACTGGTGGGGGAATGCTACCGGTCCCTATAATTTGACCACGAATCCGGCAGGTACGGGCAGCGATGTTTCCGACAATGTCGTTTACAATCCTTGGAATAATACCAGCGCGACGACAACGCAAACTTATCATGTTTCTGTGGCAGAACCTACTTATACAACTATTCAAGGCGCTATTACTGCCGCCTCAGCCGGCGATACGGTTTTGGTGACAGCTGACACCTATACTGAAGATTTGACGGTTAACAAAGCGGATATTAAATTGGAATCAATTAGTGGGGCCGCTACTACGATCATCCAACTTGTTACTGGTGCAGGAATTGATTTGCAGGCAGGCGCTACGGGTTTCACCATCGGTGGAGCGGCTAGTAAAGGGTTTACAATTTTGCCCGGAGCCGCAACAACGCGATTAATCCAATTAGAGAATGCCCCAGCAGATGTCACAATATCCTATAACGTGATGAACACAACAGGAAATGCAACAATGGGCATTAATGTTGGTGCTGCTGGTGCCACTAGTTTAACGGTTAGTAACAATATTTTTTCTGCTGCGGATGTTGGTGACGGTGCTATTTGGGGTCCCTTGTTAGTTAACGTTAATATTTCTGATAATACTTTTGTTGGTCCAGGCGCTTTGGCTGCTAATGGTTATGCCATTCAGTTTTCCGGCGT
>Ga0116154_10000870_pt1 | contig 29658 bp, 21 predicted proteins | sample AD_UKC030_MetaG_FD_89898 | JGI IMG/M metagenome (GOLD analysis project Ga0116154, IMG submission 89898) | Active sludge microbial communities of municipal wastewater-treating anaerobic digesters from USA - AD_UKC030_MetaG | ecosystem: Engineered > Bioreactor > Anaerobic > Digestate | place: USA... | reverse complement strand
GCCACGGCGGACGCCGCCTCCGGCGCGGCACCGGCGGCCACGGCGGACGCCGCCTCCGGCGCGGCCCCAAGCCCGGTAGCCGCGGCCGCCGGGGCTCCGGGATCAGGCGCCCGCCGCCCCGCACCCGATTCTCCCAAGCGCAGCCGCGGCCTCACCGACCTCCTCGCCCTCCTCGTCGTCTACGCCGCCGTCGCCCTCGGGGCCTACGTCTACGCGCGGGGCGTCCTCTCCGAGGCGCCATCCTTCCCCGGGGCCGAGGAGAGGCTCCCCCTCCTCCTCCTCGGCGTCCTGCCCGCCGGCTTCCTCCTCGTCTTCGCCTACCGTCTCCGCCGCCTCGCCGCCGAGCTCCGAGGGCGGCGCTACGGCTCCCGGCTCAAGGCCCGCCTGGTCGCCCTCTTCCTGGTCGCCGTCGCCGCCTCCTCCATCCCCCAGGGCGTCTTCCTCCTGAGGCTCGCCCGGCGGGCCCAGTCCCAGGCCGCCTCCGCCGACATCAGGCGCGGCCTGGAGGGCGGCCTCCGCCTCGTCCTCGCCGCCTACGACGAGGACCTGCGGCGTCTCGAGTACGCCGCGAGGAACGACCTGCCGGCCCTCGCCCCGGGCAGGCTCCCGGAGCGGCCCGACCGCCTTCTCGAGGCCCTCCGCGCCCGCGAGCCCCGGATGGAGGCCGTCGAGCTCTTCGAAAAAGGCGCGAGCGCGGCCTTCGCGGGGGACCGGGCCGCCCGCCTCGCGGAAGTCCCCGGCGCCGCCGCGTCCCCGGCCGCCGCGGCGCCGGGCCCCCTCCCCGCGAGCCAGGAAGGCGGCGTCGGCCGCCTCCGCTACCTCGTCCCCTGGGGCCCCTCGGGCGCCGTCGTCCTCACCCTGCGCCTCCCCGAGGGCTTCGACCGAACCGCGGGCGAGCTCGCGAGGGGGAAGAGCCAGGCCGAGCTCATGGCCGCCTTCTCGCCCCGCTGGGGCAGGCTCCTCCTCCTCCTCTACGCCTACCTCGTCCTTCCCCTCCTCCTCCTCGCCGCCCTCTTCGGCGTCGCCGCGGCGGAGCTCGTCGTCGAGCCCCTCGCCTCCCTGGAGGAGGCGACCAGGCGCGTCGCCTCGGGCGAGCTCTCCCTGCGCCTCCTGGCCAAGCCCGGCGACGAGACGGGCCGCCTCGTCGCCTCCTTCAACGCGATGCTCGGCGGGATCGAGCGCTACCGCGAAGGCGACCTCAGGAAGGGCAAGATCGACGCCTGGAAGGACATAGCCCAGCGCCTGGCCCACGAGCTCAAGAACCCCCTGACGCCGATCCGCCTCGCGGCCGAGCGCCTCCTCCGCCTCGCGGGGAAGGACCCCGAGAGGGCCCTCGAGCTCATCGAGCCCTCGGCCCTCGCCATCGTCGCGGAGGTGGAGTCGATGGACGCCCTCCTCTCGGACTTCCGCTCCTTCGCGGCCCTGCCCGAGCCCGTCCGCGGCTGGACGGAGCTCCGCGGCGTCGTGGAGGAGGCGGTCGCCCTCTACGCGGCCTCCTACCCAGGCCTCCGCTTCGAGCTCGCTGGCCTACCCGAGGGCATCCTCCTCCTCGCCGACCGGGCCCAGCTCAAGCGCGCCCTCTCGAACCTCCTTTCGAACGCCGTGGACGCCATGGAGGGCTCGGGCCGGGTCGAGTTCGCCGCCGAGCTTGTAAAGACCGCCGAATCGAGATATTGTAGGCTCCTCGTGCGCGACGACGGCCGCGGCATGCCCGCGGAGGTCCTGGGCCGGATCTTCGCTCCCTACTTCACGACCAAGCCCGCGGGCACGGGACTCGGCCTCTCCATCGTGGAGCGCATCGTCGCCGACCACGGCGGCTCGATCCGGGCGGAATCCGAGGAGGGCGTCGGCACCTCCTTCTACATAGACCTTCCCGCGGCCGGCCCCTGAGCGAGGGGCGGCGCCGGCGGAGCGGGGCCCCGGAAGGGCGCCCCAAGGAGCCTCGAGGGAGCCCATGGCGAGCATCCTGATCATCGACGACGAGCCCGGCATCCGCAGCGCCGTGCGCGGCATCCTCGAGGACGAGCGCCACAAGGCCTTCGCCGCCGAGGACGCCCTCGTCGGCCTCGAGATCCTGGAGCGGGAGCGCGTCGACCTCGTCCTCCTGGACGTGTGGCTGCCCCGGATGGGCGGCCTCGAGGCCCTGGCCGAATTCAAGCGCCGCCGGCCCGAGCTCGAGGTGATCGTCATCTCCGGCCACGGCACCATCGACATGGCCGTCAGGGCGATCAAGCTCGGCGCCTTCGACTTCATCGAGAAGCCCCTCTCCATCGACCGCCTCCTCACCGGCGTCAGGAACGCCCTCGAGATCACGAAGCTCAGGCGGGAGAACCGGAGCCTGAAGAGCGCCGGCAGGGCCGCCTGCGAGGAGCTCGTCGGCGGCTCGGCCGCGATGGCGACGGTGCGGAGCCTCGCGGAGCAGGCGGCGGCCTCCGACGCGCGGGTCCTCATCTCGGGCGAGAACGGCACGGGCAAGGAGCTCGTCGCGCGGCTCATCCACGCGAAGAGCGGAAGGGCGGAGGCGCCCTTCGTCGCCGTCAACTGCGCGGCCATACCCGAGGGCCTCCTGGAGAGCGAGCTCTTCGGCCACGAGAAGGGCGCCTTCACCGACGCCGTCTCTCGGCGCAAGGGCCGCTTCGAGGCGGCCGACGGCGGCACCCTCTTCCTGGACGAGGTCGCCGACCTCTCCCCCTCCGCCCAGGCCAAGCTCCTCCGCGTCCTCCAGGAGATGCGCTTCGAGCGCCTGGGCTCCGAGGAGACCGTCTCCGTCGACGTCCGCGTCCTGTCCGCCTCCAACAAGGACCTGCGCGAGGAGGTCGCCGCGGGCCGCTTCCGCGAGGACCTGTATTTCCGCCTGGCCGTCGTGCCGATCCGGATGCCCGCCTTGCGCGAGCGCCTGGAGGACCTTCCCGCCCTCGTGGGCCGCTTCCTCGAGCTCTCGGGCGGCGGCAGGAGCCTGGCCGGGGACGCCCTCGCCGCCCTGGCCGCCAGGCCCTGGCCGGGGAACGTCCGAGAGCTCAGGAACGCCGTGGAGCGGCTCCGCGTCCTCTCCGACGAGGAGCCAATCGGCGCGGCCGAGGTGGAGCGCGTCCTGGGCGAGGCCGGCGCGCGGACCGGAGGAGCGGGCGGGAACGGCGAGGGAAAGGGCGGCGGCGCCAAGGAGACCCTCGTCGCGCCGCGCTTCCTCAAGCTCGGCCTCCAGCCGGCCAAGGAGCTCTTCGAGCGGGAATATCTCGTGCACAAGCTGCGCGAATGCGGATATAATGTATCGAGGACGGCGGAGGCGATCGGGGTCTACCCGAGCGGCCTCCACGCCAAGCTCAAGAAATTGGGGATCGAGCCGGAAAAATGAAGAGCCTGACCCTTCGCCAGCAGGAAGTCCTCGACTTCATCGCCGACTTCATCGAGGAGCACGCCTATCCGCCGACGATCCGCGAGATCGCCGACAGCTTCTCCATCTCCGTGAAGGGGGCCTACGACCACGTGAAGGCCCTGGAGAAGAAGGGGAAGCTCAGGCTGGGGGAAAACCGTTCCCGGGCCCTCGAGATCATACGGCCCGAGCGGGCGGAGCGCTCCGTCGTCCAGCTCCCCCTCCTGGGCGTCGTGGCCGCGGGCAAGCCCGTCTTCGCGGAGGAGAACTTCTCGGGCTCGGTGCCCGTGCCGGCGGACATGGTCCGCTCCTCCTCCTGCTTCGCCCTGACCGTGCGCGGCGACTCCATGAAGGACGCGGGCATCTTCAACGGCGACATCGCGGTCATCGAGGAGCGGCAGTCGGCGGAAAACGGCGAGATCGTGGTCGCGATGATCGACGACGCAGTGACCCTGAAGCGCTTCTACCGCGAGAACAACCGCGTGAAGCTCGTCGCGGAGAATCCGGCCTACTCGCCGATCTTCACCCAGGACGTGCGCATCGTCGGCCGCCTCAGGGGCCTCATCCGGAAATACTAGCGTGAAGATCGAGCCCTGCTACCTCCTCGCCGGCCCGGAGACCGGGAAGCGGTCGGCCTTCGTCGCCGAGCTCCGCGAGGCGATCGCCCGCGCCGACGGGGCCCCCGCGGAGGAGCACCGCCTCTACTCGACCGACGCCGGGGTCGGCGAGCTCCTGGCCCTCCTGCGGAACGGCTCCCTCTTCGCGAGCCGCCGCCTCGTCGAGTACCGCGGAGCGGAGGCGATCAAGGGCAAGGAGGACACGGGCGCCCTCGCCGCCTACCTCGCCTCGCCCGCCCCCGACGCGGTCCTCCTCCTCGTCACCGACGCCTTCTACGCGGAGAAGGCCGTGGAGGAGGCCGTCGGCAAGGAACGCAAGAAGACCTTCTACGAGCTCTTCGAGAGCGAGAAGCCGCGCTGGGTCGAGCGCCGCCTCCGCGAGCTGGGCCTGGGCATCGACGAGGAGGGCGTGGAGGCCCTCCTCGAGCTCGTGGAGAACGACACCTCCGCCCTCGAGTCCGCCTGCTCCCGCCTCTCCGTCCTCTTTCCCCAGGGCTCCGTCCTGGGCGAGGCGGAGATCGAGGCCGCCGTCGCGCGGAACCGCCAGGAGGACGCCTTCAGCCTCTTCGCGCGGATGGCGGAGGACGAGCCCGCCTGGGCCCTGGAGTGCCTGGAGACCGTCCTGGCCGACCGCCAGGGCGGCGCGGTGCAGATCCTCTCCGCCCTCGTCTGGAGCTTCCGCCGCCTCTTGCGGCTCCACCTCCTCCTCGAAGGCGGCGAGGGCTTCGAGACGGCCTGCCTCAAGAGCGGGATACGGGCCAAGAGCCTCCAGGGACTGCACCGCAAGGCCCTCGCGCGCTACGAAAGGCGCGACTGCGAGCGGATCATCGGCCTTGCCGCCGAGATCGACGCGCGGGCCCGCGCCGCGGGCTCGGTCCTCGAGCGCCCCCTCCTCCAGCTCTTCGTCTACGGCGCGATGGTCAAGAAGGGCAGGCTCGAGCTCTCGGTTCCCTCCGCCTAGAGCGCCTCCAGGACCAGGGCCTCGAGGCCGCGGAGCTCGAGGTCAGGCCCGAGGACTTCGCCCGCGGTTCGGGGCGAGCCGTCCAGGGGTGCGCCGCCCAGGAGGACCCGGGCCCTGCCGGGAAGCCCGGCCTTCCTCGGCCTCGAGGAGAAGTTGAGGAGGACGAAGAGGCGCCCGCCGGAGCCTGCCGCGGCCGCGACCGGGCCCTCGGCCGGGCCCGCGGCCGAGCCCTCGGCGGCGCCGCTTCCCGCGCCCGCGGCTCCTCCCGGGCCCGCCTGGCCTGCCGCCGAGACCCCGAGGCGGCGTTCGTAGGCGAGGACCTCCGAGGCCCGGGATCCCCTCCCCGCGTCCAGGAAGGAGATCGAGCCCGAGCGGAGCGCTTCCCGCGAGCGGCGCAGGCCGAGGAGGCTCTTGTACCAGGCGAGCGTGGAGGCCGGATCGGCGGCCTGGGCTTCCACGTTCCTCTCGCGCCAGTCGGGATTGAGGGGGAGCCAGGGCTCGCCCTTCGTGAAGCCGGCCCCCGGCCCGGAGCCCCATTGCATGGGCGTCCGCTCGGGATCGCGGCCCAGGAAGCCCAGGGGCCAGGTGCGGATCCCCAGGGGGTCGCGGAGGCTGGCCCTGGGCAGGCGGACGCAGCCCATCGCGAGCTCCTCGCCGTAGTAGACGAAGGGCGTGCCCCTCAGGGTGAGGAGCATGGCCGCGGCGACGCGGGCCCGTCCCTCCGTGACCCGGGGATCGCGGGAGCGGAAGCGGAAGGCCGCCCTCGGGCGGTCGTGGTTGGAGAGGGTGAAGTTGGGCCAGGCGCCTTCGGGAAGGGCCGCGTACCAGGCCTCCGCCGAGCGGCGGAAGGCCGCGGCGCTCCAGGGCTGGTTCAGGAAGTCGAAGTTGAAGGCCATGTGGAGCCCGTCGCCGGCCTCGCCGTGGCAGGAGGCGGCGAGCTCGGCCTCCTGGCCGTGGGTCTCGCCGATGAGGACGCGCTCCCCCGCCTCGTCGGCGACCTTCCGCATCTCGCGGAAGACCTCGTGGACCTCGGGGCGGTTGCGGTCGTAGACGTGCCGCTGGAAGAGGTCGGGGTTCGCCTTCCAGGAGAAGGGGTTCGAGCGGAACTCCGCGTCCTTGAAGTAGGCGGTCGCGACATCCAGGCGGAAGCCGTCCACTCCCAGGCCGTACCAGTATCGCATAACGTCATACATCTCGCGCCGGAGCTCGGGGTTCCGCCAGTCGAACTCGGGCTGGCTCCGCGTGAAGGTGGCGAGGTAGCGCTCGCCAGTCTGCGGATTCGGGTACCAGGCGGAGCGGAGCTCGAAGAGGCTCTTCCAGTTGTTCGGGACCTTCCCCTCAAGGGGCTTCCAGAGGTAGTAGCCGTGCTCCTTGGCCTCCCGTGAGGCGCGGGCGGCCTTGAACCAGGGGTGCTCGTCGGAACTGTGGTTCGCGACCAGGTCCAGGACGATGCGGAGGCCGAGCCGCCCGGCCTCCGCGGAGAGGGCCTTGAAGTCGTCCAGGGTCCCGAAGAGGGGATCGACGCCGCGGTAGTCGGAGACGTCGTAGCCGAAGTCCTTCATCGGACTGGGGAAGAAGGGCGAGATCCACAGCGCGTCGACGCCCAGCTCCGCGAGGTAGCCCAGGCGGGAGCGTATGCCCGGCAGGTCGCCTACGCCGTCGCCTCCTGAGTCCGCGAAGCTCCGCGGATAGATTTGATAGAAGACCGCGTCCTCCCACCAATGCCTCATCGCCCCTCCCCCTTCCCTTCCGCGGGCCCGAGCAGGGCCTCGATCTCGGCGTCGCGCGAGGCGCGGGCCTGGCAGGCGAGCCGGACCGAGCCGTCGAGCGGGGCGCCGACCGCCTCCAGCCGGAGCCGCTCGCGCTCGCCCATCGGCGAAAGGCCCTCCGCCCCCGAGAGGACCCGCACGCGGCAGGTGCCGCAGAGGGCCTTGCCGCCGCAGTCGTGGCGCAGGGGCGCGCCCGCGCGCTGCAGGGACACGAGGAGGCTGAAGGCCGGAGAGGTCTGTGCGTCGAGGGGGGCCGGGCCGGCCTCGCTGGGGGCGCGGCCGGCGCCCGCGGCTGGAGCGCCGGCGACACCAGCGAACGCCGAGCCGCGCGTCCCGACGGCCGGGCCTCGGCCCTCGTCGGCGTCCGGGCCGGCCCAAGGGCGGAAGGAGAGCCGCGCCACGGCGCTACTCCGCCGCGGTGACGCGGTCGCGGCCGTTCTGCTTGGAGAAGTAGAGGGCGCGGTCGGCGCGGTCGATGAGGGACTTGGCGGAGACGTCCCGGGCCGGGTCGTACTGCGCGACGCCGACGGAGACGGTGACGAGGAGGGAGAGGCCCTCGTACTCGGTGGGCGTGCCGGCGACGCTCTGCCTGATGCGCTCGGCCACGGCCTTGGCCCGCTCGCGGTCGGCGTCGGGCAGGAGGACGCAGAACTCCTCGCCGCCGTAGCGCGCGGCCAGGTCGACGGCCCTGACGCAGGACTGGAGGATCCTCGCCACCTGCTTGAGCACGGCGTCGCCGCAGAGGTGGCCGTGGGTGTCGTTGAATTTCTTGAAGAAGTCGATGTCGAGCATCACGATGGACAGCGGCTTGCCCGCGAGGGCCGCCTGCTCCATCCTCTCGATGAGCACCGTGTAGAAGTAGTGCTTCATCTTGAGCTTCGTCATCATGTCCGTCGTCGTCATCTCGAAGAGGAAGGCGTTGTTGATGGCGACCGCGGCCAGGGCCGCGAGGGTCAGGATGTACTCGCGCTCGTAGGCGTCGAAGCCCGAGTCGTCGATCCGCTCGCCCAGGACCAGGATGCCGTTGATGACGCCCTTGGCCTTGAGGGGCACGATGAGGGAGGGCTCCAGGGAAGCCAGGCCCTCGAGGCCCTGGAGGGAGCCGAAGCGCCGCTTGATGTCCTCCAGCGTGTAGCAGCCGTACTGGCGCGTGAAGAGCTTGATCGCGGGGTGGTCCTCGGAGATCGAGTAGTTGACCCGGTGGTCGACGTCGAAGCCCTTGTAGTTGCGGTGCAGGCTGAAGTAGGGCGTGTCGATGCCCTTCTTCGCGAAGAGGCCGGCCTTGATCACCTTCATCTGCCCCATGATGGTGAAGAGGATGGAGTCGATGAGGATGTTGTAGTCGAGGGTCGAGTTGAGGCTCTTGGAGACTTCGAGAAGCTGGCGCAGGTCGAAGATCTGCTTCTCGTAGTCGTCGCGCTCGGAATCGGCGAGGGCCGCCCCAGGCTCAGGGATGTCGCTCATGTACTTTTTTGCCCCTCCCAAGAGGCCATGCGGGCGAGTATACCCCGGCTCCGGTCGGAGCGCCAGCCTTTTGTTTTGGCCGACGATCCGTCCGGGCGCGGACTCGGGGGCCCGCCGCGCCGACTTCGTCCGGGCGCCGCCCGGGAGCGGCGCTTGGGCGCGACCAGCCGCGGCCCGGCTAGGTCGCCTCGCGGGCCGCCCTCACCCCGTTCTCGAAGATGTCCAGGCCGACGGGGTCGCGGCGCCCCCTGCGCCGGTCGGGATGGTTCTCCGGGACGAGGAAGGCCTCGGGGTGGGGCATGAGGCCGAAGACCCGGCCCGTCGAGTCGCAGATGCCCGCGATGTCGGCCTCCGAGCCGTTCGGGTTGTCGGGCGAGGGGGCGGCTCCCGGCGCGGGCCTTCCGCCCGTGAGGCCGTAGCGCAGGGCCACGAGGCCCTCGTCCTCCAGGGCGGCCAGGGTCGCGGCGTCGCGGGCGACGAAGCGCCCCTCGCCGTGGCGGATGGGGAGGAGGCGCGGCGGGAGGCCGCGGGTCCAGGCGCAGCGGGAGGCGGGCTCGAAGCGGAGGGGCACCCACTTGTCGACGTAGTGCGCGTCGGGATTGTGCACCAGGGTGACCTCGCGCTCCCAGGGCTGGAGCCCCGCCGCGGGCCCGCGGTTCGGCAGCATGCCCATCTTCGCGAGGGCCTGGAAGCCGTTGCAGACGCCGATGGCCAGGCCTCCCTCGGCGACGAAGCGCTCCAGGGCCGGCTTGAGCGCCCTCCTGCAGAGGAGGGCCAAGACCTGGCCCGAGCCCAGGTGGTCGCCGTAGGAGAAGCCGCCCGGGAAGCCGAGGAGGCGGGCGCGGAGCAGTCGCTCCGGCTCCGCGACCAGGTCGGAGAGATGGACGCGCTCGGGCGCCGCGCCGGCGAGGCGGAAGGCCTCCGCGAGCTCCGCGTCGGAGTTGATGCCGTTGCCGGTGACGATGATGGCCTTGGGTTCCATGCTCTCCCCTTACCGCGAGATGGGCGTCTTGAAGGCCGCCAGGGCCTCGTCCAGGCCGAGGTCCAAAACGGCGGCGCCGTGAAGGAGGGCGCCGATCCGCGGCTCGGCGCGGGTCCGCCCTACAAGGCGGCAGGCCTCGCCGGCCATGCTCCGCTCGAAGCGCTCCCTGTCCTCGGGACGCACGGAGACGAGGAGGCGGCCCGGGGCCTCGGAGAAGAGGAGGCGCGCGGCGAGGACGGCCGCTGAGGGCAGCGCCGGGCCGTCCCCCGGAGCGCCCGCGGCGCCTGGCCGGTTGGCGCCGGCAACGCCTGCCCCGCCGGCGCCGGCCGCGCTCCCGGCCCCGCCGCCGGCTTCCGCCGCCGAGCCGGAGCGGGCGGCCTCCTGGGCGGCCGCGGCGAGCCGCTCCGCGAGCTCCTCCGCCAGGCCGTCGAGCCTGAGCTCGGCGCCCAGACGCCCGCCCAGGCAGGACTCCGCCAGGGCGGCCGCGAGGCCGCCGTCGGAGAGGTCGTGGCAGGAGCGGCAGGTGCGGCCGCTGATCGCCTTCGCGAGGGCGCGGTAGGCGCCGCGGTGCTCTAGGGGCCTCGCCCGCGGAGCCGGGCCCAGGGAGAAGGAGCCGCGCGCCTCGCGGGCGGCCTCGCCCCGGAGTCCCTCCGCCGCGCGGGCGGCGAGGACCCGCTCCAGGATGGAGCAGCCGAGCTCCCAGGCCCCGCCGTCGCCCACGAGGTAGAGCAGGTCGCCCGCCTCCAGGAAGTCGGTGGAGGGCGTCTTCCGCACGTCGCCCGTGATGCCGACGAGGGTGACGAGGAGGGTCGGCTTCACCGAGATCCGGCGCCCGCCCGCCACCGCGTCGTTCTTCATCGAGTCCTTCCCGGAGACCAGGGGCAGGCCGTAGGCGAGGCAGGCCGAGCGCAGCGCCTCGCAGGCGCGCACCAGGCCGCCGAGCTTCCTCGCGCCGTCGGGATTCGAGGGCGACTCCACGGGGTCGGGCCAGCAGAAGTTGTCCAGGGCGACGGCCGCGTCGGGGTCGCCGCCCAGGGCCACATGGGCGCGGTAGGCCTCGTCCACGGCCGCGAGGGCCATGGCGCCCGGGTCCTCCGCGGAGAGCCGGGGCGCGACGCCGTGGGTCACCGTGAGGCCGCGCCAGGAGCCGTAGAGGGGCTTCAGGACGCCGCCGTCGGAGGGAGCGTCGCGCGCGACGCCGGTGAAGGGCTTCTCGACGGACAGGGCCTTCACCTCGTGGTCGTAGTGCCTGACGAGCTCCTCCTTGGAGGCGACGTCCGGGTCGGCGAGGACGGCGAGGAGCTCGCTCGTCCAGTCCGCGAGGGGCGGAAGGACGGCGGCCGGCCGGGGCGCCGGGCTCCACTCGGCCCTGAGGCGCATCGTCGGGAGGCCGTCGTGGAGGAAGGAGAGGTCGAGGAGGCCGACCGTCTTGCCGCCCGAGCGGATCTCGACGCGGCCCGTCGCCTCGAAGAGGCCGACGACGCTCGCCTCCACGCCGCGGCGCCGCGCGAGGGCCAGGAAGGCCTCGAGCTTCTCCGGCGGCACGGCCAGGCTCATGCGCTCCTGGCTCTCGGAGACCAGGACCTCCCAGGGCGAGAGGCCCGGGTACTTCCGGGGGCAGGCGTCCAGGTCGATGCGGACGCCGCCCGCCTCGCCGGCCATCTCGCCCAGGCTCGAGGAGAGCCCGCCCGCGCCGTTGTCGGTGATGCCCTCGTAGAGCCCCGCGTCGCGGGCCTCCAGGAGGAAGTCGCCCATGCGCTTCTGGATGATCGGGTCGCCGATCTGCACCGCGGAGGAAGGACTCCCCTCGTCCAGGGCGAGGCTGGAGAAGGTCGCGCCGTGGATGCCGTCCTTGCCGACGCGGCCCCCGACCATCACGGCGAGGGCGCCGGGCCTGACCGCCTTCTCCCAGGAGGGCTTGCCGTTCACGAGGGCGGGCATGAGGCCGCCGGTGCCGCAGAAGACGAGGGGCTTGCCCATGAAGCTCTCGTCGAAGACGAAGGCTCCCGCCGCGCAGGGGATGCCCGACTGGTTGCCGCCGTCGACGATGCCGCGGTGGACGCCCTCCAGGAGCTCCCTCGGCTTCTTGAGGCCCTCGGGCACCTCCTCGTCGGGGGTGGAGGGAGGGGCGAAGCAGAGGACGTCGGTGTTGAAGAGGGGGGCCGCGCCGATGCCCGTCCCCATGATGTCGCGGTTCACGCCGACGATGCCGGTGATCGCCCCGCCGTAGGGATCGAGGGCCGAGGGCGAGTTGTGCGTCTCCGCCTTCATGCAGACGACGTGGTCCTCGTCGAAGCGGAAGACGCCCGCGTTGTCGGTGAAGACCGAGAGGAGGTCGGGCCGAGAGAGCCTTAGGTCCTCCGTCGTGGAGCGGATGAAGGTCTTGAAGAGGGAGCGGATCGTCACGCGGCGCGGGGCGGCGGGGCCGCCCAGCTCCTCGTACTCGATCTCCGCGTTGAAGATCTTGTGCTTGCAGTGCTCGCTCCAGGTCTGGGCGATCATCTCGAGCTCGACGTCCGTCGCCTCCGGCGGAAGGCCGGCGGCGGCGCGGGCCGCGACGGTCCCGGGCCTGGCGAAGTAGTCCTGGACCGCGAGCATCTCGGGGAGGCTCAGGGCGAGGAGGCGTTCGGAGGAGAGGCGCTCGAGCCCGGCCTCGGACAGGGAGGCCACGTCGATCCGCTCGGGCTCGGCGGGGTCGGAGAGGCGCACCTCGGGGTAGAGCTCGGGAAGGCGTGCGCCCGAGGCCCACTCGGCCCGCGAGAGGAAGACGGCGGACTGGACCAGGGAATTCCAGAGGGGCGCGAAGGCGCGCTCGACCTCCCCCTTTAAAACGGCGCGCTCCCCGGGGCTTCCGGGGAGCGCGAGGGCGTAGAGCCGCGAGGTCTGCACGACGCGGCCCTCCACGGTTTCCGGCCCCAGGCCGATCGCGAGGGCCTCCCTGGCCGTCAGCGCGAGGGTGTCCGTCACGCCGGGCCTGTAGGCTATCTCCACGAGCCAGTCCCAGGGCCCCAGGCCCGGATCCAGCGGGGCCGGCCCCTCGGCCAGGACCTGGACCACCGGGTCGCCGAAAAGCTCGGCGACCGCGTCCCGAGGCACGGGGAAGTCGGTGAGGACGACGTCGACGATCCTGACGGAGAGGGGGGAGGGAAGGACGCGCCCGAGGCGGGAGGCGAGGCTTCCGCCGCGTCCGTCGAGCTCCGGGCGGGCGAAATAGGTCTCTATGCGCATGTCGCACGATACAGAATGGCGGCGGCCTCGTCAAGCCGCGGCCCGCCCGGCGCCGCGCCTGACGCGGGCGCCGCGGGCGGGCCGCCCCGGGCCGCGCCGGCTGTCCAGGCTAGAAGTCGAGCTCGATCCGCTCGCTCTCCGACTTGTGCTTCATCTTGAGGTAGAGGGCGCTCGAGGTCTTCCGGTAGAAGTAGCCCGACACGTCGTAGATCTCGAACTCGGCGTCGGGGCTGTAGTCGATGTCGTAGAGCTTGATGTTCGCGAAGGGCTTCACGCCGTAGAAGGTCATGTAGTGGGAGCGCCCGACCGGGAAGGACGAGGTGAAGAGGTAGCGCGAGGTGGTGGCCTCGACCTTGAGGGAGGGCGCGCAGGTCCAGGCCCAGACGCCGGGCGCCACGTCGCGGTAGAAAGAGACCTCGCGGGGATAGTAGGGGTTGGCGGAGACGAGGGGGTAGAGCTCCTCGGGGGCGAGGCTGCCCGTCTTCTCCAGGCCGGCGGGGCCGACGGAGACCCGGGCGGGCGTGAAGCCGCTCTCGTCGGAGAGGCCCAGGACGCCCTCGACCAGGCTCTGCCCCACGCCGACCAGGACCTCCTTGCCCTCGGCCTGGCCGAGCTCGGCGAAGCGGACGCCCGCGAGTAGGGAGAGGCGCAGGTCGACGGAGCCGTCCTCCTCGGTCGCGAGGAAGAAGCCCTCCGGGGATTTCTTGATGGCGGCGACGAGCCTGTCGACGACGGCGCCCTGGCTCTTGAAGGGATTCTCGGCCTCGGAGAGGTAGGACTGGGACTCGGCGGCGCAGGCGAGGAGGCCCAGGGCCTGCCTCGTCGTGAGCTTGGCGGGATCGATCTCCGAGGCGTAGCGGAGAACGTCCTGGGCCAGGGCGTAGGGCGAGCGGTCCATGAGGAAGTGGATGAGTCCTTCCTTCTCGAAGAGGGCGGGATCCTTCGCCTGCGCCAGGGCGCTAAGCCGCTTGACCTCCACGAGGTCGTCGGCCTCCAGGGCCTGCATGCGCCTGATCGTGTCGCCCAGGAAGGGCACCGTCAGGTAGCTGAGCTCGGCCGGGCGCGCGGCCTTGACCGCCCGGGCCCGCGCCAGGCCCTCGACGTGGGAGCCGCGGCCGTAGGACTCGGCCAGGTAGGCGGCCAGGGCCTTCTCGGAGAAGCGGGCCGCTCCGTCCTTGTCGCGCCAAGCCAGGCGCTCCCCGTCCCAGCGGCTGCCCGCCAGGCCGGACCAGGCCTTGTCGACCCAGGCGCCGATCTCGGCGCGGAAGACGGCCGGATCCTTGGGCGCCTGGGCGATGAAGCGCTCGGCGGCGGGCCGGGCCGGCCCCTCGGCGGGGGCGGCCTTCGCGAGGACCAGGCCCCTGCCCGCGCCGGCCCTGCCCTGGAGGACGAGGAAGCCGGACTTCGCGTCCAGGGACGCTCCCGCGAGGCCGAGCTCGTAGGGGCCGCCTCCCGACTCGAGGAGGCGGGAGCCCGCCTTGTCGGACAGGCGCGCCCTGCCGGAGAGCGCGTAGGGAAGATGCAGGGAGACGGGTCCGGACTGGGGAGGGACGAGGGAGAGCGAGAAGCCCTCGGCGGGCGCCTGGGCGGAGAGGGCGCGGAGCTCGGCCCCGCCCTGGAAGAGGAGGCGGGCCCCGCCGGGCAGCTTCTCCACGGAGCGGAGGACGGCGGAGCGCCTGGTCCCGCCCTGGTCCACGAAATAGGCGGCCCTGTCGCCGCCGATCTCGAAGGAGAGGCCGGCGTAGGCCACGCGCGCGGAGACCGGCTTCGTCTTCTCCGTCTTCGAGTAGGCCGCGGAGACTGAGAGGCGGCCCGAGCGGAGGGAGAAGCCCGGCGCTCCCGAGAATTGGATGAGGACGAGGAGGACGAAGATGCCGATATAGAGGAGCGTCGTGCCGATGGCGCGTTTGTAGAAGCCTGAGTTCATCGCGGCTACCGACTATAGCCGGTTACGGCCCCCGATGCAACCTTGTATAATGGCTCCTAAAAGTATAGCATCTGGCGGCGCCCGAACGCCTCCACGGAGAGAAAGACATGCAGAGAACGACGTCCCGCGCATCAGCCGCTCTTCCCCTCCTCGCCTGCGCCGCGAGCCTCCTCCTCTTCGCCTGCGCCGGCGGCCCCAAGCCCGGCAAGCCCTCCGGCGGCGGCCGCGAAACCGCCGAGCAGAAGCAGGTCCGCGAGCTCGAGGGCGCGGTCGCCCTCATGGACAAGGGCGACGCCCAGGCCGCGGCCGACAAGGTCGCCGAGCTCGCCGCCGCCCAGCCCGAGAAGGCCGAGCTCAGGCTCCTCAAGGCCGCCACCCTCGTCTCCGCAGGGAAGCTCCCCGAGGCCAGGGCTGAGGTCGAGGCGGTCCTCGCCGCCGCGCCTGAGGATCCCCAGGCCCTCGTGATGGCCGCCGAGCTCGCGCGCTACTCCGGCGACGAGAAGGCGCGCCGCGCCTACCTGGACCGGGGCCTGGCCGCCGCGCCCGAGGACGCGGGAGTCCTCGCCGCCTTCGGCGAGCTCAGCCTGGACAAGAAGGAATGGACGAAGGCCGAGGGCTATTTCCGCCGCGCCCGCGCCGCCGATCCCCGGAACGCCGACGCGGCCCTGGGCCTCGGCAAGGCCCTCTACCGGCAGGCCAAGTACGCCGACTCCGAGGCCGCCTACGGCGAGGCCGTCGCCCTCGAGCCCAAGCTGCCCTTCGCCTACGCCGACCGCGCCCGCGCCCGCTACCAGCTCGGAAAGTACGAGGAGGCGATGGCCGACCTGGACGCCGCCGCGGCGCGCGCCCCCGACTCCTCCTGGATCTACCTGGACCGCGGCCGCATGAACCTGGACCTGGAGCGCCGCGACCGGGCGGAGGCCGACCTCACCCGCTCGATCTCCCTCGACCCCGAGTACTTCCTCCCCTACGTCTACCGCGCGGGCATGTACGAGGAGGCGGGCAGGGACGCCGAGGCCCTCGCCGACTACCGCCGCATCATCCAGCTCCAGCCCGACTACTGGTACGCCCTGGAGTCGGCCGGCGCCGTCGCCTTCCGCCTCGGCCTCTGGGAGGAGTCCGCCGCCCGCTTCAGGGAGGCCTTCGGCTTCGCCCCGGAGCGCTACGAGTACGCCATCCTCTCGTCCATCTCCCTCCTCCGCGCCGGCAAGCCCGCGGAGGCCAAGGCCCTGGCCGGCAAGGTCGCCCCGGGCATCGACCGGGAGAAGAACGGCATCTACTGGCTCATGCTCCGCCTCCTCCAGGACCAGAACGACCAGAGCTCCGAGCTCGAGATCAAGATCCAGTCGGAGAAGCGCCTGGACGTGAAGGCCGGACTCCTCTTCTACCTGGGCGAGTACTGGATCGGCCGCGGCAAGCCCGAGATCGGCGTGAAGTACCTCGTCCTCGCCAAGGAGATGCGCCGCGAGGACTGCCTCGAGCACCGGCTCCTGGGCGCCGAGCTCAAGCGCCTCGCCGGGGCCAATGGCTAAGGCCGGCGCGGAGGGCGGAGCCCGCTTCGGGCGCCTCGCCGCCCTCCTCGACAGGGACCGGCCCGTCCTCGTCCAGACCCACGACTATCCGGACATCGACGCCGTGGCCTCCGCTTGGGGCCTCGCCGGCCTCCTCGGGCGGCGAGGCTTCTCGGCCGAGTGCTCCTACCGCGGCAAGATCCGCGCCCGGAGCCTCTCCCGCCTCGTCGCCGAGCTCGGCCTCCCCCTCCTGGAGGAGCCTACGCCCTTCGCGGGAACCGCGGCCGGCGGAACGGGCGGCGCGGCCGCGGGCGGCCGGGCGGCCGGAACCGACGGCGTGGGCGGCGCCGCCCGGCAGATCGTCGTCGTCGACGGCTCCCCCGCGAACGGCAACGTGAGCCTCTACGAGGGCGAGCTCGTCGGCGTCATCGACCACCACTGCAAGTCGGCCGAGCCCGAGGCGCCCTTCGTCGACCTCCGGCCCGAGCTCGCCTCCTGCTCCGCGATCGTCTACGGCTACTGGGCCGGGATCGGAGAGGCCTTGTCCCGCGACCTGGCGACGGCCCTCCTGGCCGGCATCCAGTCGGACACCGACTTCCTCTCGCGCCGCGCCTCTCCCGAGGACTTCGCCGCCTACGCCGCCCTCTTCGGGACCGGCGACTTCGAGAAGGCGAGCCGCATCGTCCGCACCGTCCTCGACCTCCGGGAGCTCGGACTCGTCGTCCGAGCCCTGGAGTCCTCCGAGCTCCGCGAAGGCCTCCTCTGGGCCTGCCTGCCCGGCCCCTCGGGCCAGGAGGTCCTGGCCGTCCTCGCGGAGTTCGTCCTCCGCGCCGAGGAGATCCGCGCCGCCGTCGTCATGGAGCGCGGCGAGGGCGGCGTCCACCTCTCCGTCCGCTCGAAAGACCCGGCCCTCTCGGCCTTCGCCCTCGTGCGCTCCGCCCTCCAGGGCCTCGGTGCCGGGGGCGGCCATTCGCACTCCGCGGGGGGCTTCGTCCCCGACGCGGCCTTCCCGGGGGAGGGGCGGCTCCGCGAGCGCTTCTTCGCCGGCGTCAGGGAAATTGCCCGGAACAGATAAGGGAGCATCGCATGTCCAAGACCGTCCGCCGGGTGGAGCTCGGCGACCGCGCCGTCCTCCTCGTGGGCACGGCCCACATCTCGCCCGAAAGCATCGAGGAGGTCCGCTCCCTCATCGCCTCCGAGCGCCCGACGCGCGTCTGCGTGGAGATCGACGAGGGCCGCTGGAAGTCGATGAGCGAGGGCCAGGACTGGGCCAGCCTCGACATCGGCAAGGTCCTCCGCGAGGGCAAGGGCTTCCTCCTCATGGCCAACCTCGCCCTCTCGGGCTTCCAGCGCCGCATGGGCTCGGAGGTCGGCGTGAAGCCGGGCGAGGAGATGCTCGCCGCCGTCCGCGCCGCCGAGGAGCTCGGCGTCCCCTACGCCTTCTGCGACCGCGAGGTCCAGCTCACCCTCAAGCGGGCCTGGGGCAAGTCCAACCTCTGGAACCGCTCCAAGCTCATCGCCAGCCTCGCCTCCAGCGCCTTCACGAACGAGAAGCTCTCGGAGGCCGAGATCGAGCAGCTCAAGGAGCGCAGCGAGCTCGAAGAGATGATGGGCGAGCTCGCCGATTTCCTGCCCTCCGTGAAGGAGGTCCTCATCGACGAGCGCGACCGCTACCTCGCCACGAAGATCTTCCTGGAGGCCAAGCGCCCGCTCCCGGAGGCGTCCGCGGCGCTCGGCGCGGACGCGGCCTCCGGAGACGCCTCGGACCAGGATGCGGCCGGCGAGCGGCCCGCCGCCCTCGCCGTCGTCGGCGCCGGCCACCTCGCGGGCATCGAGGCCTGGCTCCTCCGCCTGGAGGCGGGCGAGGCCTCGGCCGACCTGTCCGGGCTCGAGACCCTCCCGCCCCCCTCGCCCTGGGCCAAGGCCGCGGGCTGGGCCATCCCTGCCCTCATCGTCGGCCTCATCGTCCTCGGCTTCTTCAGGTCCGGCGTCCAGGCGAGCCTCGCCCTCCTCCTCCGCTGGATCCTCCTCAACGGCTCGCTCGCGGCCCTCGGCTCGGCCCTCTGCCTGGCCCACCCCCTCACGATCGCCCTTTCCTTCGTTGCGGCGCCCCTCGCGACCCTGAACCCCTTCGTCGGCGTCGGCCTCTTCGCCGGCCTCGCGGAGGCCTTCCTCCGGAAGCCCCGCGTCGCCGACTTCCAGGGCCTCGCGGAGGACGCCACCAGCCTCAAGGGCTTCTACCGGAACCGCGTCACCCACGTCCTTCTCGTCTTCTTCCTCTCGAGCTTCGGAGGCATGGCGGGCAACTTCATCGCCCTGCCCTTCCTCGCCTCGGGAGCCTTCGGCGGCTGAGCCGCGTATCGGGGCCGCCTGCGGCGGCCGCCCGCGCCGACGCCGCAGGCGCGGGCGCGATATCGAGGGCGCTCGGCGTAACGCGCCGGCCGCCTGACGGCGGGAGCGGCGCGGCCGCGTCCTAGGAGGTTTTCATGTCGCTTGGAATCGCCATCGTCCTTGGCGTCGTCGGCATCTCGGCCCTCGGCATCGTGAGCGAGATCGTCACCACGGCGATCAAGAGCAAGGCCAAGTCGCGGGGCGGCCCGCCTCCGGCCGAGCTCGAGGAGCTCCGCGCGAGGGTCCGCGCCCTGGAGGGCCGCCTCGACGAGCGCGACGGAGCGGTCCAGAGGCTGGAGGAGGAGCTCCGCTTCGTCTCCCGCATGCTTGAGGACAAGTCGGGCGGAGGCAGGTCCTAGGGGACCGGACGGCGCGCGGAGGCTCGGCCATTGCCTCGCCGCCTCGGCCTTTCTCCTCGTCGCCCTGCCGCCCTGCCGCCCTTCCTCTGGCCCATTCGCGGCCGCGTCACCTCCCCTTGGTTCTTCCGCCACCGGCCCGACAGCGCCAATCCCCTCGCCCTCGAGTTCCACGACGGCCTCGACATAGCCGCTCCGGCGGGCACGCCCGGCCGCGTCGGCTCGACCGGCCGCTCCACGGGACCCCACCTCCATTTCGAGCTAAAGGCCGGCGGAACCTCCCTTCCGCCGCGCGCCCTCCTCGCGCCCCACGACCTCCGCCGCGCCCTTCTCGGCTTTTTCCCCCCGCGCCGTCGGAGGACAAGAAAAAGCCGCCCCCGGACCGCGCATCGCGCGGAGGGGGCGGCCTTAGCCAAGGCGCCCGGCCCGGCAAGCCGGGCCGGGGGTCGGGATCGGCGGCCAGGAGGCCGCCTTTTCGCCTACTTCCTGGCCTTCTTGTAGGGGCCGATGGGGAGGAGGACCTTGCCGTAGACCTCGTTGAGGATCTGGGCCAGGCAGGCGTAGAGGGCGGAGAAGCCGCAGAAGATGCCGATCCAGCCGGCGACGAGGCCGACGGTCTCGTTGCCCGTGAAGTCGCGGGCGGCGAGGAGGAAGAAGAGGGCCGCGAGGGTGCCGAAGACGACCTGGAGGGCGCGGTTCAGGCGGAGGGTGCCGACGAACATGCCGAGGGTGAAGACGCCCCAGAGGAGGAGGAAGAAGCCCATCTCGGCGGGCTCGGACTTGCGGGCCACGCCCATCGCGGGGAGGGTCCAGGCGGCGACGAGGGCGATCCAGAAGAAGCCGTAGCCGGTGAAGGCGGTGGCGCCGAAGGTGTTGTTCTTCTTCCACTCCTCCACGCCGGCTATCACCTGGGCGAGGCCGCCCACGAAAATGCCCATGCCCATGATCATCGAGTCGAGGGGATAGAGCCCGGCGTTGTGGAGATTGAGGAGGATCGTCGTGAGGCCGAATCCGAGGAGCCCGAGGGGCGCGGGATTGGCGGTGCTGTCGGCGGCCTTCGCGGCGTCGGCGGCGCGTTCGTTCATGAGGTTCTCCGGAAGTCGAAGGGTGTATCCGCGCGGCCATCGGCGCGGAGCCGCAACCCTAGCACGCCGGAAGCCGCCGCGGTAAGGGGAGCGCCCCCCATGACTCGCCCGCCCCGGCGAGGGTAGAATGCGGGCGACCCTCGCGCCATCGAAACCAAGCCTTGAGGAGAAATAGCATGGAACGCTGTCCCTGCGGCTCCGGCCGCGAATTCGCCGCCTGCTGCGGCCCCTACCTCTCCGGCGCCGCCAAGGCCCCGACCGCCGAAGCCCTGATGCGGAGCCGCTACTCCGCCTACGTCAAGGGAAAGGTCGACTACATCGTCGCCACCTGCGCCAAGGACGAGTCCGGCGGCATCGACGTGGAGGCCACGCGCCGCTGGAGCGAGAAGTCCTCCTGGCTCGGCCTCCAGGTCCACCGCTCGGAGAAGGGCGGCGCCGCCGACGCCGAGGGCCTCGTGGAGTTCACCGCGACCTACGTCCTGGACGGCCTCCGCGAGGAGCACCGCGAGATCGCCCGCTTCGCGAAGCAGGACGGCGAGTGGATCTACGTCGAGGGCGAGGTCGTCCCCCGGACCGTCGTCCGCGAGGGCCCGAAGGTCGGCCGCAACGATCCCTGCCCCTGCGGCTCCGGGAAGAAATACAAGAAGTGCTGCGGCTCGGCCTCCTGACGGCGGCCGCGGTCCAAAGCGCCGGCCGCCGCGCGCCCGCCCGGGGCTCGCCGGCGGCCGACCGCGCGGCCTAGGCGATCCTCATCATGACGCGGACCTTGGACTCCACGAAGTCCGCGAGCTCCGCGCCGTCCGGCTCGGCCCTGAGGTGGAAGTAGAGGGAGCGCAGCAGGTCGAGGAGGTTCGTCCACCGCGCATAGGCCGCGCTGTCCGCGAAGGCGCGCGGACAGGCCTCCAGGGCCTCCTCGATCCAGGGCCGGACCAGGGCGCGGGCGGGATCGCCCCGCCTGTATGCCGCGACGAGCACCTTCGCGATCCGCCCGCACTCCTGGTGCGCGTAGGCGCTTTGGCTTTTAAGAAGGAGGGTCCGCGCCGCCGCGAGGACGCGCTCAAGGCCCCGCCGGTCAACATACGGCGAGGCCGCGAGCGAGGCGAGGACGTCGGCCGCGTGCGCGCTTGAGTGGGCCCAGCCCTTCCCGGGATCGTAGCCCGAAAGGTTCCGCTCCTCGGCCGCATAACGCTCCATTGCGGCGACGACGGCCGCCGTCGCCTCGGCCCCGAGGTCCACGGCCTCCATGCCCTCGCCCCCGTTGGAGCGCCTGACCAGAAGGTCCAGGACCAGGGCGGAGAAGGTCCGCCTGTAGACCTCGTCCCCCGAAGGATCTTCTATGCCCCGGAAGAGGAAGTCGCCGGAGACGAGCCTCTCGGCCAGGGCTTGGAGCTCCTCCCGGGAGAAGGGGTAGCGCTCCAGCCAGGCGCCGGCCGCCTCGTAGAAGAGGCCGTCGCGGAGCTCGGGGTCCAGGGAGCCCAGGAGGTCCAGGTTCCTATCGAGATAGGAGTAGGCCCTCTCGCCTTCGGGGGCGGGGAAGCCCTTCGCCTCCAGGGACTTGAGCTCGGCCTTGGCGGCCGCCTCGCGGGCGGCCTCGGCGGCCAGCGTCGGCATTCCGCGAGCGGCTTCGGCGGCGGCCGAGCTGCCCGGGCGGCGCGCGCTACCTGACGAGCTCATAGGCATCCTCGAGCTCGGCCTTGAGGCCGGCAAGCCCCTTGAACACATGGCCCCGCATCCCGACGGCCCTGGCGCCCTCGACGTTCTCAGGAAGGTCGTCGACGAAGAGGCAGGAGGAGGCCTCCTCCCCGAGCTCGCGGAGGCAGAGCTCGAAGATGCCGGGCTCGGGCTTGAGAAGACGATGCTCGCAGGAGAGGATCCTCGCGTCGAAGCAGTCGAGCCAGCCCCCGTCCTTCCGCAGCTGCCTCACGCCCTCCTCGTTGATGTTGGAGAGGAGGCCCAGGCGCCGCACCCGGGGCCTCAAGGAATCGATGAAGGCGAGCATCTCGCCGTTCATGTTGAACCAGCTTTCCACGTCCAGCCGCTTGAGCTCGGAAAGGAGGGCTCCGTCCACGCGGACGCCCAGCCGCTCCCCGACCCCCGCCCAGTACTCCGCCGGGCCGATGTCGCCCCGGTCGTAGGCGCCGCGGCCCTCCGCGTAGGCGGCCTCCAGGGCCTCCACCGTGGAGCCGCCCAGGGCGGCCGCCATGGCCGCGACCGGGCCCTTGTCCTGGGGCAGCGTGATCACGTTGCCGAAGTCGAAGACTATTGACGTTATGCGCTTCATATTCCCTTTCCGCCCGCTCCCGGGGGCCTCGGCGCCTCGGGCGGGGTACCGCCCCAGAGGCCCGCGCCGTCCCGGAGGCCCTCGCCGCGCGGGGCTGCCTATCTCTCCACGGCCTTCTCGATGAGCTCGAAGAGGGCCGGCATGAGCTGCTTCTTCCGGGAGAGGACGTCCTTGAGGACGAAGACCCCCGCCTCCGCCTTGGGGTAGCCGACCAGGGAGAGGAACTCCTTGTCGGCGTCGATGAGGAGGAGGCTCGTGAGCTCCGTGATGTCGGTCACCATGATCGCGGAGAGGTAGTAGCCCCCCTCGCGCCTGAGCGAGGAGAGCCCCGAGAGGATCTCGGCGCGGCGCTCCATGATCTCCGCCGTGTCGGAGACCTCGACCTGGCTCACCGAGAGCCGCCTCCCGGCGCTCTCGTACTCCTTCAGGTCCAGCCTGATGATCTCCCCGGCGGGCCTGGAGGCGACCTCGGAGGCGGAGCCCATGATGTCCTTGCCCAGGGCCTCGATCTCCAGGTCGGAGACGTTCGCCAGGTACTCGGCCGTCTCCCGGTCGGCCTCCGTCGTCGTCGCGGAGCGCAGGACCAGGGTGTCGGAGAGGATGCCGCAGAGGAGGACGGAGGCCACCTGCTTGCGCAGGGGCACGCGCTGCTCGCGGTACATGCCCGCGACGATCGTGCTCGTGGAGCCGACCACGCGGTTGATGAAGGTGATGGGATACTTGGTCGTGAAGGAGCCCAGGCGGTGGTGGTCGATCACCTCCAGCACGCGGTAGTTCTCGATGCCCTCCACGGCCTGGGAGAACTCGTTGTGGTCGACCATGATCACCTCGACGTTCGGCTCGCGGATCAGGTCGCCCTCGGTGAAGAGCCCCGCCACCGCGCCCTCGTCGTCCAGGACGGGCACGGAGCGGCTCGGGCTTCCGGCCAGGGCCTTCCTGGCGGTCTTGATCCAGTCGCGGCGCAGCACCGGCGCGATCCCCTCGTCGCCCATCGTGCCGACGGGCGTCGAGTATATCACTAGGAGGGAGGTGCTCGAGGTGTCGTAGGGGGAGACGAGCACGGAGACGCGCTTCCGCTCGGCCAGCTCCCTGAGCTCCTTGGAGACCATCGTGCCGCTCGTCGCGATCAGGGCGCGGACCCCGGCCTCGATCGCGATGCGCTGGACGTCCTCCCGGTCCCCGACCAGGACGACCTTGTTGCCCGCGGGCTCCGACAGGATGTGCCGGCGGAAGGACTCGGTCTCCAGCGCGGCGACGACCAGCCGGGCCTTGAAGAACTCGCCCTCGTCGAAGGTGACGAGGGGCTGGGCCTTCACCGTCTTCACGAGATGGGCGACGCTTGTCGGGATGACCGCCTTCTTGTGCGGGTTGATCTTCGTGAGGATGTTCCTCGCGAAGGCCCCGTAGTGGAGCATGGACACGTAGCGGCCGGCGGAGTTCACGATGGGCAGGGACTTCGAGTCGCCCTCCCCCATCGCGGCCAGGGCCTCCCAGAGCGGCGTCGTGTCCAGCACCGTGTCCGCCTGGCCGGAGAGCCAGTACTCCACCTTCGGCACGAGGTCGGGCACGAACTCCGGCAGCTCCACGCCGAAGCGCTCGAAGATGTACTCGGTCTGGGGGTTCACGGCTCCTGCGCGCGCGGCCCTCGCCTCCGCCATCCCCAAGGCCCGCTTGAGCTCGGCGTAGGCCGCCGCGGCGACGACGGAGTCGGTGTCGGGGTTCTTGTGCCCGATGACGTAGACGGTCTTTTCCATGGTCATTCCTCGTAGAGCGAGATGGACCGGGCCGCGAAGGCCGTCCGGCCGCCCGAGCGCGAGGCGCGCTCCAGGATCGGCCTCCCGCGGTCGTGGAGGCCCGAGGGGGCCGACCAGGGCCTCTCGGACAGGTTGGCGACGCCCCGGACCCCGCCGCCGCGCCGGAACACGGAGAAGACGTCCCGGGCGATCCGCTCGGCGCCGTACTCCCCCTCCTCCAGCCGGTCGAAGAGCGCGACGATCCTCTCGGAGAAGGCCCGCGCCGCGGGGTCGCGGAAGTCCGAGACGTTGTCGGAGAACATTATCTGCGAGGCCAGGAGGAAGTCGGCCAGCGCGACGAGCTCCTTCTCCGCCTCGGAGAGCGCCATGCCGCGCGAGCGCAGGAAGATGACGTCGGGGTCGTTCACGAAGACCGAGCCGTCCAGGACGGCCCGGCCGAAGGTCGCGAGGAGGTTCGCGTAGGCGGCCGGCCTGCCCTCGTGCCTGACGGCCTTCAGGATCGGCCACTCCCAGGCCTCCTTCGTGTCGGCGCCGATCCGCATGAGGGGGAAGTGCCTGAAGCTCGGCTCCAGCGGCGCCCCGCAGCCCAGCCAGGCGACCGGCCTCCCGCGCCCGTCCTCGATCTTGGACGTTATGCGCCCGACTATCCGATCGTAGTGCTCGTAGGCCGCCCCGCCGCCGCGCCGGACACCCGGCGTGAAGGCCGCGTACAGGAAGTCCAGCTTGAGGTAGCGGAAGCCCCACTCCTCGACGACCCGTTCGAAGACGGCGTCCAGGTAGTCCCCGACCTCGGGGACGGAGAGGTCCAGGGCGTAGAAGTCCCCGTCCCAGTTGGGGTTCCAGCCCGCGGGGACGGGCTTCCCGCCCCTGCCGCGCAGGATCCAGTCCGGGTGGTCGCGGTAGACGGCGGAGCGCTTGGTCGCCAGGAAGGGCGCGAGCCAGAGTCCGGGCACGAGGCCCTTCTCCTCGGCGCGCCCCGCGAGGCGGGAAAGGCCGCGGGGGAACTTCCCCTCGTCGACCTCCCACTCCCCGACCGCCCGCTCCCAGCCGTCGTCGATCTGGAAGACCGTCGGCTTGCCGCGCTCGATGTAGAAGTCGCGGATCAGGTTCGGCTCGGCGTCGATGGCCTCCAGGTCGCCCTCGATGACGGCCTCGGAGATGTCCGTGTAGTGGTTGTACCAGGACTCGTAGCCGCCGGGCACCAGGGCCTCGCCCTTGCCCAGGAAGGACAGGCGCTCGAAGGTCCCGAATTCCGCGAAGGCCTCGCGGAAGGCGTCGCGGGCCTCGAAGAAGCCCTCCCGCCAGAAGAGCCTGAGCTCGGCGACGGCCTGGCCGGCCTTGAAGGCGGCGCCGCCGGCCAGGGCCTCCACGGAGAGGTCCAGGCTCCTCCGGTCCAGCCTGAAGGAGAGGGGCGGCGTCCCGGCGTTGCGCGACACGAGGAAGAGCCTTCCCTCCCCGGCGCGGAGGCCGACGTAGAAGTGGGAGAGGAGCTCGCCGCGCCGCTCCAGCCTCCCCGGCCGCTGGCTGAAGGGCCTGAAGCGCCCTACCAGGCAGGCCTTCACCCGCTCGCGCGGGCCTAGTTCGCCGGCGTAGGACCAGGACTGCCAGCCGTTCGCGACGAGGAGGCGGCGGCGCGGGTCGAGCAGGGCCTCGCGGAAGGCCTCGGGCGCCCGGGCCAGGCCCAGGAGCTCCCCGACGGTGGCGCGGAGGAGGACGGGCTCCTCCTCGCTGAACTGGATGTCGGGGGCCGCCCTGAGGCGGATGCGTACTTGCCCGTCAGCCTCGTCGACGTCCAGGGCGAGGCGCGGATCTGCGGTCATGCTCATGGTCCTCCGGGGAAGTCGGTACACAAAATCGCGCGGCCAGTGTACTATCGGCGGGCGGTCCAGTCAAACCGGGCCCCCGGAGCATCATGGTACGCCTTTACGCCTTCCTCGGTAACCACGGCCGCGAGTACCGCGGCAACCGCCACAACGTCGCCTGGCAGTTCCTGGAGAGCCTGCCCTTCTACGGGGAGCTCCGCTTCGAGCGGAAGTTCAAGGGGCGCTTCGCCCAGTGGGAGGGCCCCCAGGGCCGCGTCTGGCTCCTCGCGCCGGAGACCTACATGAACCTCTCGGGCGACTCGGCCGCCGAGCTCATGCGCTTCTTCCAGATCGGGCCCGACGAGATCCTCGCGGTCCACGACGAGCTCGAGCTGCCCTTCGGCGTATTCGGCTTCAAGCAGGGCGGCGGCCTAGGGGGCCACAACGGCCTGCGCTCGCTGGAGGCCCGCCTGGGCACCCGCGACTTCTCCCGCCTGCGCTTCGGCATCGGCCGCCCCGACCACCCCGACGTCGCCGGCTACGTCCTCTCCGACTTCACGAAGGCCGAGCGCGAGGCCCTGGACTGCTCCGTCTTCCCCCGCGCCGCCTCGGCGCTGGAGGTCTGCCTCCGCGAGGGCTTCGAGGAGGCCTACAAGCGCTTCCAGAAGGTGAAGGCCCTGGACTAGGCCCGGCGCCGCCCGCGGAAGACTTCCCGTCCGCCGCGGAAGGTCCCCGCGAACCGCCGCCGGCCCCGCGCGCCGGCGACTTCCCGTCCGCCGCGGCGGGCCGCCAGCGAGCGGCCAGCGCGCCTACTCGACCTTGAACTTCGCGACCTCGGCCATCAGGGCGTCGATGCTCTCCTTGTTGTCCTTGGCCAGGTCGTTGACCTTGTTCACGGCGACGGTGATCTGCTCGGCCCCCGCGGCCATCTCCGCCATGCTGCCCGTCACCTCCTCGGTGATCCGGCCCAGGCTGGCCGACTCCTTGATGACCTCCCGGCTGCCCGCGAGCATCTCCTCGGAGCCCGACCGCACCTCGCCCGAGATCTCGGCCAGCTTCCCGACCGCCTCCAGGATCTCCTTGCTGCCGACGCCCTGCTCCTCCATCGCGTCGCGGATGCCCTTCTCCCGCTCGGAGACGGCGCGGATCCGCGAGTTGATGTCCTCGAACTGGTCCATCACCTTGTCCGTGGAGAGGGTGATGACCTCCATGGAGTCCTTGATCCGCTTCAGCGAGGCGGAGATGGTCTTCGACTGCTCGCCGGAGGACTCGGCGAGCTTCCTGATCTCGTCGGCGACGACCGCGAAGCCCTTCCCCGACTCCCCCGCGTGGGCGGCCTCGATGGCGGCGTTCATGGACAGGAGGTCGGTCTGGGAGGCGACGTTCTGGATCACCGAGCTGATCTCCAGGAGCCCCTCGGACTCCCTCGCGACCTCCCGGATGCGCTCGGAGACGGAGGCCAGGTCGGCGCGGCCGGCCTCCGAGGCCGCCGCCAGCTCCGCCACGTTCCGCGCGTCGCTGTTGAGGACGCCCGTCACGGAGGCGATGTTCGCGAGCATCTCCTCGATCGCGGAGGAGGATCGGCCGACGCTGTCGGACTGCTTCTCGATGTGTCCGTCGAGCCGCTTGATGTTCTGCGTGATCTGGTCCATCGCGTGGTTCGTCTCCGCGACGCTCTGGGCCTGGTTGCCCGCCAGCCGCTTGACGCTCTGGATGTTCGCGCTGATCTGGTTGATGGAGGCCGCCGTCTCGGTCATGTTGGCGGAGAGCTCGAAGCCGACCTCGGAGATGGCCCCGGCCTGCGCCCGGATCGAGGTGACGAGGTTCCGCATCTTCTCGAAGGTCCCGTTCGCGATCTCGGCCATGGCGCCGATCTCGTCCGAGTCCAGGGCCTCGACGCGCCTCGTCAGGTCGGTGACCTCGCCGGAGGATATCTCCCGGAAGGCCTGGCTGACGCGCTTGATCGGCCGGGTCAGCGACCGGGCCCTGAAGACGGCCGCCGGCACGACCAGGGCCGAACAGCCGAAGAGGAGGAGGAGGAGCCCGAGGAGGTGGCCCAGCATGATCTTGCTGACCTGGGAGTAGGAGATGTCCAGGCAAAGGAGGCCGTCGAAGGTACCGTCCTCGGTCCGGATCGGCGCGTAGGCGCTCAGGAAGGTGCCCCACTTGTCCGTGTAGAACTCCTCCTCCATGACGGTCTCCTCGATGCCTCCGGCCGACGCGATGAGGAGGGGCGTGGGCTCCTCGACGGGATCGCCCAGGCGGGCCGGCTCGTCCTCGGGCTCCGTCGCGTCCCCGACGAAGACCAGGCTGCCGTCGCCTTGTTTGCGGACCGTATAGGCGTAGACGATGTCGCTGCTGTGGGCGGCTATCCGCCTGAGCGCCGCGACGACGGCCGCGTAGTCCTCTCCCGCCTCGTCCTCCGGCGATCTGAGCCTCGCGTGGGCCTCGGCGGGAAGGCTCAGCGCGCCCAGGGCGGCGTAGTCGCGGACCCGGACGCGGATGCTGTCCTTGAGGGCGCGGCTCGTCTCGCCGTAGGACATGAAGACGAGGAGGGAGGAGCCGAGGAGCCAGAGGCCCAGGAAGGTGAAGAGGATCTTGCCGTTGATCGACCGGACTCGGGCGTTTTTTTTCATGTTGCTCGGCTCCTTGGTTTTCGGATGGACCTTCGCGGCGCCTGGCGCAGCCCCGCGCCGGCCTCGGGGCCGGGTCGTGGGCGAAAGCGGCGCGCCTTCCGCTCCGATCGCTGGATTACATTCTATCTATTAAAAGAGCGCTTTGGGCCTTTTCAAGATCTTTTTGTATCTTTTTCCCCAACTCCGTCTCGATAACGACGGCCGGGGCCCTCACTCCGGCGGCCCGGTCATCCAAGACCCTCGCCTTCCCCGACTCCAGGAGGGCGACATAGCGGGCGACGAGTCGCAGGCAGGCCTCCACGACCCCGGGCTCGATGGCCTCCACCCTATCCCGCGGCGTGTGGTAGACCAGGCCCTCGCGCACGACGGCCGTCGGCATCGCGATGACCGTCGTCGCCTGGACGCCGGCCCGGGCGGCCTCGGCCGCGTCGGTGGCGCCGCCTCCGAATGCCATGGGGTAGAGCCGCGGATCGTGGCCCTCGGCGCGGAGGCAGTCCGCCGCGTCCTCGGCCATCCCGCGGGAGAGCCTGACCGTCCCGTTCACGTCGCTCACGAGGACGTGGAGCTCGGACGCGCTGTAGAGCGAGTCGAAGTTGAGCATGAGGACGGGGAGCCCGCCCGACTCCCCGCGGCGGGCGCGCATGTAGGCCGCCGAGCCCCGGAGGCCAGCCTCCTCAGCGTCGAAGCTCGCCGCGCGCAGTCGGGTCCGCCTGAGGAGCTCGCCCTTCCGCGCGGCGAGCTCGCGCGCGATCGTGGCCGCCAGGACCGAGGAGACGAGGTTGTCGCCGGCGCCGGGGCTGCCGCGGCGCGTGTCCACGAGGAGGAAGTAGGCTACCGCGAAGGGCAGGCCCGAAAGGAGGACGGCCGGCGCCCAGGCCGGCGGAGCGGAGCCCGGCCTTGCTATTAAGGAGGCGAGGAGACCTGCCTGGAGTAGGAAGAAAGGATAGGGAGCGAAGATCGCGAAGGCGTACCAGCGCTGGAAGGGCCCCGAGTAGATCCTCGCCACCGGCGCGCTGTCGTGGTGGCCGGAGACGATGAGCTCGAACTCGGCCTCGCCCGTCGGCTCCACGATCCCTTCCACGTTCAGGCAGGTCCGCCGCGGAAAGAGGCGGTCTCCCAGCCGGCCGTAGAGGCCGAACTGCGACGCCATGAGCGCGATGCCCGACACCAGGCCTAGGAGGGGCGCGAGGTAGAGGCCCCGGAAGGCGAGGATCGAGAGGAGACCCAGGAGGTAGGCCGCGGGAAGGAGCTTCATGTAGGCGTAAAAGGAGGCGGGATGGGCCTCGAACTCCTCCGCGCGGACGCTGTCGCAGAAGCCGCGGAGCTCCTCCGCGAGCTCGCGGGCCGCGGCCTTGGCGGGCTCGCTTCCCGCGAGCCGCGGGCCGTGGCGCCCGACCAGGGCCTCCGTCCGCTCAAGGCAGGCGCGGGCCAGGGCCGCGAAGTCCATCCCGGCCGGGGTCCCCGCGCCGGAGGGGGCTCCGCCGGCGGGACGGGTCGCGGTAGCGGCGCCGCCCCCGGCCGCGG
>Ga0116154_10000866_pt1 | contig 29744 bp, 28 predicted proteins | sample AD_UKC030_MetaG_FD_89898 | JGI IMG/M metagenome (GOLD analysis project Ga0116154, IMG submission 89898) | Active sludge microbial communities of municipal wastewater-treating anaerobic digesters from USA - AD_UKC030_MetaG | ecosystem: Engineered > Bioreactor > Anaerobic > Digestate | place: USA... | reverse complement strand
GCAACAACGCAGATGACCCGGCGCCGCCCCGCCCCGGAGGGCTGCGAGGCTTTGGCTCGCGGACTTCGTTACTCCTCGGTCAGAGACCGCTGCGGGTATCTTCCCTCGTCGAGCCTCGCCAGCGAGCCAAATCCTCTGCAGCAAAATCGGAATTTATTTTTGCACGGACCCTAAGTCCGGGGTCCCGGATCAGGAGACCTGACCTCCAGGAGCCAGTCGCCAGGTGGCTTCACCGGGCGGCTTCTATGACGTTGGGTATAGATTCAGGAAAGTCTTGAGTTAAAGCAAGAGGAGAATCAACAAGTCCCCGCCAATCCGGCGAGACAAATCCATGTCGTAGGTGCGACACGGAATTGTCCGGCTGGCGCCGCCCATGTGCGAAAGGACTTCGATCGTCTGCCGCCGTTGGACAATAATCTGCCGCCGGGAACGATTGGCGCGCGGAATTCATTCCGCAGAGCGATTCAGCCCAGAGCCCCCTCCGGCTTCATTCGCGTCTATTGGCGTTCATTCGCGGTTCTGTTTTTTTGGAGCATCTTATGGGCGGTTTTGAGGCGGATTTGGGCTCTTGATCTGCCCTGGAAAAACTGAAAGACTTCGCGTTAGAATACTGCCATGAAGTGCGCGTTTAAAACTGTTCGAAGGGTGACGATGAAGTGCTGCCATTTCCGGACACGCCGAAACCCGGGCGCCCTGGTCTTGCTACTCACGGGAGTGTGCCTAGCCGGCGGCCAGTCTGCCGGTCCGATCGCAACGACCATGGCCAATCCCAGTCCAACCCCGGTCAATCCGCCTGGGATGGTGACCAGCCCACATCCGGTCATCCGTGCCCGCACCCCCGTGGGCATACCGGACATCCCCGGTTTTGTGACATTGAAGTGCGATTTCCACATGCACACCGTGTTTTCCGATGGCTTGGTGTGGCCTTCGGTGCGGGCGGAAGAGGCCTGGCGGGAGGGCCTCGATGCGATCGCCATTACCGATCACCTCGAATACCAGCCCCATAAGGAGGACGTTTCCACCAACCATAACCGCGCCTACGAAATTGCCCGCGGCACCGGCGACGCCCTCGACCTGCTCGTGATTCGAGGTTCCGAGATCACCCGCCAGATGCCCCCGGGCCATCTCAACGCCATCTTTCTCACCAATTCCGCATCCCTGGCCGTGACCAACTGGCGCGATGCCATCACAGTCGCCCATCAGCAGGACGCGTTCATTTTTTGGAATCATCCCGGCTGGGATGCCCAGACCACCAATGGCCTCGTGCTCTGGTATCCCGAACATACCGAACTTCTCAACGCCGGCATATTGCACGGCATCGAAGTGGTGAATGGCCGCGATTACTACCCCGAGGCTCATGCCTGGGCCATCGAAAAGAACCTGGCCATGTTGAGCAACAGCGATATCCACGATCCGTTAAATCTGGATTACCAGGTCCATCAAGGCGATCACCGCCCCCTCACTCTTGTGTTTGCCAAGGAGCGCACGTTGGAGTCCCTCAAGCAGGCCCTGTTTGCCCGGCGAACCGCGGTTTATTCCGGCAACTGGCTGATTGGTTCCGAGCAATTCTTGCGTCCCATCTTCACCCGGTCGGTGGCCGTCAAGAATCCGAGTTTCAGTCTCAAAGCCAAACAGCGCGCGCTGGTGCAAATCCACAACCATTCCGAGGTCGACTACCTCCTGAAGGCTGCCGGCACATTGCCTGAGGTGAGTTTTGCCCAGGACGTGAGGTTGCCGGCCGGTAAGACCGTGTTGCTGCCGGTGACCGGGAAGACTACGACTGAGAAGGGAAAGAAAAAAATCAGCCTGCCTTATACGGTCGCCAACCTCCTGGTCCGGCCAAACGAGCCCCTGCCGGTCACACTGGATTTGGACATTGCCTTGATCCCCTAATTGTATAATTGTGAGATGTGACCCCTTGCTGCTTTGCTACAGGAGCCAAAGTCCGTTGTAAACCACAAAGGACGCCAGATAGGCCAGAGCGGACAGGTAAAAGAGTTGGAAGAGCGGCCATTTCCAGGAGTTCGTTTCTCTCCGGGTGACTGCAAGGGTTGGCAGGCATTGCATTGCGATCACGAAGAACACAAGCAGGCTGGCAGAGGTCGCCGGCGTGAACACAGGATGACCATCCGGGCGCGTGGCCTGGCGCAATGAATCCGAGAGGGCGGAAAGGTTCTCAACCTCTTCACCCATGCCGTAGATCACCGATAGGGTGGAGACGATAACTTCCCGAGCCGCAAACGAGCTGAGGATTCCGATGCCGATTTGCCAGTCAAAACCCAGAGGACGCAATCCTGGTTCGATGATTTTGCCCAATCTTCCCGCCGCGGATTGCGCCAAGGCATGATGGCTGGTGATTCGGTTTGCGCGGGCTTCGAGTTCCTCAGCTCCAGCCAGGTCCCCATGGGCCATCGCGGCCTCGGCTTGCTGTTGAAGGGCGTGAGCTTCCAAAGGCGGCTCGCATTTGGGATAGGTCGATAACGTCCATAACAGAATAGAGACCAAGAGGATAACGCCGCCTGCTTTGCGCGCAAAAAGCAGGGCGCGGTCCGTGACAGTCAACAAGGCGGTCCGCAGGCTGGGCCATTTGAGAGCGGGTAATTCCATCAGCAACGGCGCGGCCTCCCCCTGGAGAAGGGTCTTCTTGAATGCAAAAGCCATCGCGAGGGCAATTCCCAGGCCGAGCGCATAGGCTCCCGTGAACACCAGGGCGGCTTTGGCTGGTTCCCGAGGAAAAAGGAGGGCGGCGAGCATGCTGTAAACCGGGATTCGCGCCGAGCACGACATCAAGGGGGTAATGAGGATGGTCACCAAGCGATCGCGGTTGTCGGCGATGACACGGGTAGCCATCAGGGCAGGAATGGCGCACGCATGGGCCGACAAGAGTGGCACAAAGGCCTGTCCAGGCAGGCCTGCTTTGTGCATGAATCGATCCATCGCAAAGGCCGCCCGGGCCAAGTACCCGGTGTCTTCGAGCAGGGTTAAGCAGAAAAACAGGATGCAGATCTGTGGCAGGAAAACCAGGACCCCTCCCACTCCTCCGAGGATTCCTTGAACGAGAAGATCGCGCCATTCACTTTCGGGCAACCGGGCGTTGAGCCATGCGCCCACGCCCGCAAACATGGCGTCGATCCAGTCCATCGGAACAGCCGCAATCTTGAAGATTAGATAAAACAACCCGACCATCACAGCCATAAGCACCGTCATGCCCAAGACCGGGTGAGTCAAAACTCGGTCCAAGAACTCCGTCGGCGTTTTTCGGGAGGCCGAGGGCGCGTGTGAACAACGCGAAGCCACGGAGTCGGTCCACGCATATCGGCTTTGAAATCGGCAACCGCCACAAGTCCCACAGGGGCCGATGGTCCGCGGGGAAGGGGCCGGTTCCTTGATATGGCGCAAGGACTCGATCAATTCCGATACGCCCACGTTGTTGCGGGCGAGCACGCGGATGACGGGACAGCCCAGTTCGAGTTCAAGTTGCTTGGCGTCCACCCGCAGGCCGTTCTCTTCCGCAACATCGGTCATCGTCAGGGCAATGACGACGGGCAGTTTGCGTTCGATCAACTGGCTGGCCAGAAACAGACTGCGACTCAGATGCGTTGCGTCGACGACTACCAGCACGCCATCAACCCGGCCGTGGGCATTCCGGTCCCCCTCGATGACCTCCAGAGCGACCCGTTCATCGGGTGTATTGGCCTGGAAATCGTAGAGGCCGGGCAAGTCGATGAGTTCAAAGGTTTCGTGGTCCGCGACCCAATAGCCGACTCGCTTCTCCACCGTCGTGCCCGGATGGTTCGCGGTTTGTGCCCGAAGACCCGTGAGGGCGTTAAACAAAGTGGTTTTTCCGCAGTTCGGATTTCCAACCAATGCGAATGTGCGGGAGGCGCGCGCGATCCTCCGCTTTTTTTGTGCCGGTGAAAAGCTTTGGAGCAAGGTTTCACAAGGGTTCATTGTGTTCTCCGTTCGACAAAGATTTGTTGAGCCAGATGTTTTGAAAGCCCAACGTGCGCGTTCAGGAATCGCACGATTAATGGATTGCCCTGACGCAGCACTTCGACTTCGCGTCCCAGGCAAAGGCCCATGGCCTGGAGTCGTTTCACGGCCAAATTTTGACCCTCGAGACGACCGACGCGGACCCGAAGTCCGGGTTCGGTCTGATCCAAACGAGAGAGGTGTGGAGTCATTTCAGGTTCTCCGATGCGCGGGGGGTGAAGTCAAAAGTCCAGGTGATGCCGACGGTGGCTCGAATGTCTACCGGATCCCGGCGCGCTCCTGTGCCTAGGGCCGCGTCAAGCACTACCGAGTCGGACACCTTCCAGCGCAAGCCCCCATTAAGGGCAATCGCGGTGTTATCCTCCTTCGAGAGCGGCGTCAAGGCGAAAGCTTCCATAACCCATTGCGCGCGGTCCGTGAGGGCATAGTCTAATGCCAAGCCATAGCGCAACACATCGTCGAAAGCCTCGTTGGAACGATTACCCGTCCACGTGTAGGCGACGTTTCCATGGGCGGTCCATCGTTTCCCAAGGGTTTTCGAGAGGATCCAGGCCGCGTCGATATCCATTTCGCCCGATCCGAAACCTTTATGATAACTAGCGGTTGGAGGCTTGAGCGTCAGGGCCAGGGCTTGATCGGCCCAGAACCGGTCCGCCGAAAGCCATTTGATTTTGGTGCCGACCGTCAGGTCCCCCACGCCATCGACCTTATCGTCCTGGCCCGTTTCCGCATCCCATTCCGCGTAGTGAGCGCCGAAACCCAGGCCGATCTCGGCACGCTCGAACAAACCATAAGTCAAAGCAAATGGCAGGTCGCAATGGTTGAGATTCGCGCTTTTGGCATAGGAAACGCCCGTTTCGAACTCCATTTGACGAACTCCAACCGGTTCGGCGTCGTCCACAGTCAGTGGACGGCCCGCGAAAGCGCTTGGCACTCCACAGCCGTTGCCCAGAAAATAGAGGATGCTCGCCAGTGAGATCACCCCTTGGGATTGATTGAACCGCATGTATTGTTTAGGAATCTCGAGACCGGCTCTTGTCTCGGGTTTATGGGAACAAGCAACCCCGCGCGCCATTCCCCCCCCCCCCACGCGGCACTTCGTGATTGCGGAGGAAGAGGTCATCCGTTAGGGTTGAAAACGAGGACGAACCTCATTCGTTCTCGCTGAGGGTTGCGAAGCGGGGAGCCAAACCAGCGCGCAGCCCTCGGTTTTTTTAAAAATCAGATGTTATTCGATCAATTGCGATGGCTGACCTTCTCTTTCTTGGGAGCGATTTTCGGATTTCCCAATTGGGCCAATAGACAACGATTCCGGCAGACTTCGCAGTTTTGTTTGCCGGCACAATCCTCTTGAAAGTGACGAAATGCCCGGAGCATGTCGCGAGCTCCTGAACGCTTGTCCGTCAGGAACCTCATAAAATTGACCAGGCGCTCCGCCGTTTCAGGGCTGATCAAATGTTCGATTTTGCAGCTGTCGATCTCGGCCTGTTCCGGAGACAATCCAAGCACTTCCCGGAAGAACATTTCCACGGCGGTTCGCTTGGCGGAGATGTTGTCGACCACCTCCAGCCCATGGGGGGATAACCGCACCATGCGATGCGCATCGGTATCGATCCAGCCCCGCGTCTTCAGGGACCGCAAGGATATGGACACGCTGCCCCGCGTGATCCCGAGGAAACGGGCAATGTCCGATACGCGGGCCCAGCCGCCGTATTGGGCGCCCAGTTCATGAATGGCCAACAGGTGATGCGCGGCGCTGTGCGTTAGCGCGTTCGCGTCATACTGCTTCCAAGTTTCCATATGCGTTATAAATACAAAACAAATGTTTTATATGTCAAACATAAATTGCGGATCAGGGGCGATCCCGAGTCCTCCCGGCGTTCTGAATCTCTGATCCTCGGCGTACCCGGGGATCCTGACGGCATGGGACTTCGCTGTCCGAGAGGGACGGGTAGGCTTTTCTTGGGCTCGACGGAGGCGGACGGTTTGAATAAGAATGCGCGTCAAAAGCGCGCATGGATTTGCTGACTGGATTACTTACTCGAGACCGGGCCTGTTGGGCTCTGCTTGGCCTTCTCTGGGGATGCGAGCCGGCTGTGCTGGGATTGGATTACCTCCGCGGTCCTTTTGTGCAGAACGCCACGACGAACAGCATCGAGGTGATTTGGGAGACCTCGGAGCCCTGTCTGGCTTTCGTGGAGTATGGCCCCACATCGGACTTGGGGATGGCTGCGCCTGGCGGCGGGGCGGCCACCCATCACCGGGTGACGTTGCGGCCTTTGAATACGGGCGTCCGCTATTTTTACCGGGTGATCAGCCTCGATGGCCGGGGATGTTGGACAACGCCAGTCGAGACGTTCGCCACGTTGAAGCCCTCCGGGCCGATCACCTTTGCGGTGATCAGCGACACGGCTCAAACGGGGGCTGTCTTGTCCTATTCGCCTCAAAGCCTTCTGGCGGGAGTCTTGAATCGACTCGAGGTCGACTTGGTGATGCATCTGGGGGACATCGTGGCGATGGATTTCAATCCCACGAATGTGCAGGCCCAGTTTTTCGATATTTTTCAGCCGGTGATCCGGCGGACTCCCTTTTACCTGTTGTTAGGCAATCACGATCTGTTCCCGCCTTCGGGTGGGGCGCTGGATCTCAGCGCGCCGAATTTTCACAAGGCGTTTTCGCTGCCGACGAATGCCATGGACGGCACATCCCGGTATTATTCCTTTGACCACGGGGATGTTCATTTTGTGTGTTTGTTCAATCCGTGGTTTTACGTCTACGACTTTCATGCCCAGACGGATCAGTACCGGTGGCTGACGAATGACCTGGCCCGTTCGCAAAAGCCTTGGAAGCTGCTGTTTTGTCATGCCCCGATCGAAACCTCGAGCCTTCACGCGGCGGACGATTACAACTGGAACGGCATGGCCGACCAGATGGAACTCTTCAACCTGATCACGCCTTTGGCGGGTCAATACGGGGTCCAGCTGGTGTTCAGCGGTCATGATCACAGCCTGCATCGATATGTGCCGTTTGAAGGCCTGCATGGTTGTGTTGCCGCGGGGGGCGGGCAGACGCTTTATCCTTTTGCGTTTAATCATCCGAATCTCGCCCGGTATTGGCAGACTTATCACTGCGTCAAGGTCGCGGTGACCGGCGACACCATGACACTGGAGGCCTACGATGTGGAAGGGACACGCTTTGACTCGTGGACGGTTCAGCGGGACTTGCCGGCGCGGCGGCTTTATGAGGCGTCGTGGCATTCGCCGGTGGTGGCGGCGGGCGCGGCGGATGACGGCGATGGAAATGTCTGTGGACAAAGCTTCGGATTCTCGGGCGCCCCGATCTATCCGCGAGCAGGACATTTTTCGAATTTAGGCCGGGTTTTTGTCAACAACGACTCAAACCATCTTTACATCGGACTGGACCAGGTCATGATTCGCGGCGATCAAAACCTCTTTTTGTTTCTTGAATCTCCCCGATGCGCTGGAGTGACAACGATGGCGGGGGTGGGCAATGGCCGGATCGATCCCGAAGGGGAGGGGGTGGATGGTTTGGATTGCCTGGAGAACTTGGCCTTCGCTCATTTTGCGCCGTGCGTCGGCTGTATGCTGGGAGATGAATATGCCGATGGGCAATTCCGAAGTTTTGCGCGAACCAATCTGGGGCTGAACATTGGGCAAGGCATTTTTCGCCTGGACAAAGGTTTGAGCGAGGTCCCAGGGGCGCGTTTGCAGCAGTTTAATTTGTCTCCCCAGACCGGCAGTCCGATCATTCCGGCGGCCAGCGTGTTGTTGGAACAGAACGCTGATTTCATCCAGGCCGCCATCCCCTTTGAGGCGTTGGGAGGATTGCGGCCCGGCGATCGGATCCGGTTGGGGGTCCTTGTGGGCGGGCCGGAGTATGATCCTGTTTCGCAGACACGTTGGATTGACTCGAGTGTGCTGGGCTATTCCCTGACGGGCTCGGGCCGACAACAGGTAGTGTTGGAGGGGTTGAGTGTTGAGTTGGCCTTGCCCCGCGACCAGGATTCGGATCAGGATGGATTCTATGATTGGCAGGAGGAACTTGCGGGGACCGATCCGCAGGATGCCCAATCCGCCCTGCGGATCCGGGCAATCCCGGTTGCCTCTGGCCATTGGCTTCTTTCTTGGCAGTCTGTGCCCGGAAAACGATACCAGCTCGAGATCGCGGCCGATGGCCATTTCGAATTCGTTCCGGCCGCCGAGTGGGGTTTTCCCGTGATTGCGCGTTCGACGAACGAGCATCACCTGGTCCGGTCGGAAGGGATTGAGGCGGGCAAACAACGGTTTTACCGAATTCGGCTGATGACGGACTGACGAAGCCGCGCGGATCCGATCCCTCCGAACCGCAAATAACACGATTTACTCGGCAGACCGCCAGATGGACTATAAATGAATGGCCGCAAAAAGGCGCAAAAGATTCAACATAAATGCATTTTTGAGGTGATGCGCCTGTCTTCTATCCTGCGGACTCCTCTGTGACCGCAGATGGATACCCACCGCGAATGAACGCCAATCCACGCGAATCATGGCAGGCCCCTGATGCGAAGGGCCTCAAGTGTTCGGGCCATCGATGGAATATCTGAGATCCTGCGACAAGCAGCGCTGCGGGATAAATCCCGCTCTCCAGCCAGTCGAGTGACGCTCGCTTCGGCGCCGGGAACGATCGGGGCGCGGGCTTCATTCCGCTGAGCGATTATGCCAGCAGAAACCCTCCGATTTTATTCGGGTCTAGGGGCGTGAATTCGCGTTTAGGTGTTTTTGCGAGTATTTGGCGTGCGAATTGGGGATCCCAGCCACGGGTTGTCAAATCCAATGAGAGGGGCTAAGATGGCAACATCCTCATCGAAGAAGGGCGTATTCCTGCGTTCAGGAGAGGCTGTTATTAACCTGGGTTGGCAACTGGCGCACTTATGAAGACGCGATGCATCGGCACGGTGTTAATCGGGACGTTTGGCGTGCTCTTTTGCACCGCTGGATCCATGGCGGGCAAAGTGGTTCGAGTGTCGTCCCTCGGCAACGACAATCAAACGGGATCCGCCTGGGCGACGGCGAAAAGGACGGTGGCGGCTGGTCTTGCCGTGGCGGTGGATAACGATGAACTCTGGGTGGCTAGGGGAACCTATCCCGAACGCATCTCGATTCCACCGGGCGTGGCTGTGTATGGAGGTTTTAACGGATCGGAACAGGCGCGCGATCAGCGGGATTGGATATTGAATCCGACGATCCTGGATGGAGGCAAGGGGGGCCCGGTTGTGCGATTCGAGGTGGCCGGCAGCGGTCCCGGCACGCGCCTGGATGGATTTACCGTCCGGAATGGGCGTGGGATTATGGGAGGGGGCGTGGTTTGCATCGGCTGTTCCCCTGTCCTTGCGAACAACCAGATTACTCGGAACACTTCCATCGGAGAAGGAGGTGGGATTTGTTGTTATAATGGGGCCAATCCACTGATTCTGGATAATGTGATTACGGAGAACTATGCCAGCGACAGCGACGGGGATGGGGGCGGCATCTGTTGCATGGCGGGTGACAATCCCAATAATCTGGGGTCTTCCCCGACGATCCAGGGCAACATTATCGCTTATAACCGGGCGTCGCTGACCGGGGGCGGCGTGGCCTCGAAGCACGCCTTTGTTTCCGCCGATAAGACCCTTTACATTCCCAGTTCCCCGACGATTTTGAACAACCTTTTTTACATGAACGTGTCTTCGGAAAACGAGGCGGGTTTGGGCGGGGGCGGAATCTCCTGTGTGACCAACGGCACGGTCACCCTGGTTGCCAACAACACTTTTTTGGCCAATGCCGGCCTGCATGCGGGAGGGATACTGGTGTATGTGGGGGGGCGGGATAATCCTGTGATCGTCAACAATACATTCGTGGGGAACAATAGCGCGGCGATTCGTTGGGGCGGCGCGCATACGATCACCATTGCCAACAACATTGTGGCCTTCAATGCCGCCGGAATTACCCGGTGGACCTTGATGCCGGGCGACTCGATGACGCTTGCGCACAACTGCGTTTACGGCAATGGGATTGACTATGACGGACTCCCCGATCAGACCGGTTTGGCCGGCAACCTCTGCTTGGATCCGCATTTGGCCAGCCGGGAGTTCGGCAATTGCCACCTGCAGCCCGATTCGCCATGCATTGATAGGGGCGAGACCTCCGTGTTGGGTTCAAATTGGACCGACGCGGACGGCCAGGCCAGGTGGCTGGGCGGGGGAGTGGACATTGGGGCGGATGAGGCGGATGGCACGCGCTGGAATGTGGCAGGGCGCATTATCCGAGTCAGTCCCGATGGCAGCGACAACGCCTCCGGCGAGACCTGGAGCCAGGCCAAGAAAACCGTGGGGGCGGCCTTGGAATCGATCTCGGCCGCGTCCTTGGGCGCCGGCCATCAGGTGTTGGGGGGCGAAATCTGGGTGAGGCAAGGCGCCTACACGGAGAACCTGACTTTGCCGGCTCATCGTTATCTCTATGGCGGATTCATGGGGACCGAGACTTCGAGAGAACAGCGCGATTCCACGACGCGCGAGACCCTCCTGAATGGCGGTCGCTCGGGTCGTGTGGTGTTGGCGGTGTCCGGCTACCGTTGCAGCGCCGTCGATGGCTTTACCGTGACCCACGGGCGATTGATTGGCCAGATGAACGATCAGGGCGGAGGGATCGAGTGCTTTCATTCCGGAGTCGTGGTGGCGAACAATGTGATCCAGCAAAACACGGCGAATCTTGGCGGAGGCGTGGGCGGTTTTGGCGGCGCGCCGTTGATTGTCAACAACCGGATTTTAAACAATTCGGCTGGGGCCGACGGCAAGGGTTGGGGCGGCGGATTGCACTTCACTCACTCCATGCCAACTATTGAGGATAACGTCATTTCCGGCAACACGGCTTCCGAGGGGGGAGGAATCTTCGCGTCGATGTCCTGGCCTTGGATCCTTCACAATGACATTAGCCGGAACACAGGCCATGGCGTGAAATGCGCGCTGACACGCAGTCTGGATTGGATCGTCACCCGTGAGATGTCGATTTCGCGGAATGCCATTTATGGAAACACGACCTCCGACCAGGGCGGAGGGATTTATGCTTTATTCTGTGTGGGACGAATCGAAAGCAACTTGATTGTTCAAAACCAGGTTGGCACCTTTGCCGGGGGCTTTGTGGGAGGAGGCATGTCTTTGATGTCGGGGGACTCTGCCGACGACCTCCTGGTGGTTGCCAACAATTCCGTGTTGGGGAATCAGGCCGAGTATTTAGGGCTTACGGGCGGTGGAGGCATCGCAACCCTGCTGCTGAAAGTCCCCAACATGGTCTTGATCAACAACCTTGTGGCCTACAACAACACCGGAATCTACAACCACCCATCGAGTCCGGTCAGTCCCGTCCTGATCCGGAACAATGTATGGGGCAATGGCAGCAGCAACTATGAGTTGTTCAATATCTATGGGGTGGCGGCTGGAGCGCTGAATCATCCCACCGATTTGTCTGTGGACCCGAAGCTCGTCAATCTGGTCGATGATTTCCGGCTTCAATCCGGCTCTCCATGCATCGATGCGGGGTCGAACCAGTATCTTGGTTTCGAGGATTTTGACGGCACTCCCCGTCCGCTGGACGGGAAGAACACGGGGGCGGCCGAGCCTGACCTCGGCGCTTTTGAGTTCATCCATCCGTCTGTTCGCGGGGCTCTTATTTTTAGGGAATCGGAGCAACAAGTGGACCGGAGTCAGGGAGTGGCTGAAGTGGAGGTCAAACGCATTCTGGGGGTGAGTGGGACGGTAACCGTCGCCTACACCACCCTGGAGGGAACCGCCAGGGCAGGCGTTGACTATGCTGCAACCACCGGGGTGCTGACACTGGAGAATGAACAATCGACGGCTGTCATCCGTGTGCCGTTGCTTTCCGGCGGGACGGGGGGATCCAAGGTGGCACTTCGGCTTATGCTCAGCAATCCGACTGGCGGGGCTTCCCTAGGCGCGGTGAGCCAGACAACCCTGGTCATCACGCGCATAGGGGGGGGCAGTTCTGCCATAGATCGTCCGACGCTGGCGATGGCCCGTCAGGGAGGAAACCTGATTCTAACATGGACGGGCAAGTTGCAGTCGGCGGTGAGTATTTCGGGGATGTGGACCGATGTGGCGAGCGCGACCAGCCCGATGAGCATTGCCTTGGGTGCTGGCAGCCGGCGGTTTTATCGGGCCGCTCAATGATTTGGGGCTTTACTCAGCAGACCGCCGTTTCTTTCGCGCCCAATCCCTGATTGCATCGGCGTCGGAGCGGGTGTTTAGGGATCGCAGCTGCACGGACAGACGGTATTCGTGGGGGGCGCCTTGGTGGGATCGAAAACCAGCCGATAGAACTGGGATTGAAAGTCGAGTGCATTCGTCATGGCAACCTCGAATATCGTTGATCCTTCGGATGGAATTGACACGTTGGCCCAGACCGGTGGGCCCGGGAGGGAAAGCGCAGGGGTGGACTGAAGAATCCAGCGGGGATCCTCGCCGGACCAAGAGACGGTAAACAGGCCGACGGTGTTGGTGCGTTGAATACCCAGGGTGGGAATTGCCGGGATATCGACAAAGCTGAGGGCGCTCCGAAGCGTGACGGTGGCAGGCCCGTTTGACACGGCGCAAGTGGCCAGGGCGTTCAATCGTCCGGCTGGCGCTTGGAAGAATTTGAGGGTGAGCGAGGCTTGGGCTGCTGGCGCGAGATTGCCCAAAGGCCAGCGGATAGCGCCGTTTTCGACATAAGGACTGCCTTGGCTGGATTCCGCCTCGTAAGGCAGAAGTGCGGCAAGATTTGTGGCGGGCCAGTTGGTCGGGTTCAGGTTGGCGCCGAGGGCCAAGGCGTTGGTAATATCGAGGTTCAAGGCGATGTTGGGTCCCTGATTGCTGACCGTGAGATGAAACACCGCCAGGAAGGATTGATTTGTGATGGCCAATATGCCTTGGTGCACCATGACCACGCCGCCTTCAATCACGGCAAATTCGCCGGGGCTGGTCGCCTGACCGCAAGCGGTGATGACCGTGATGGGCCCCGAGCCAGCCCCCATGGGCACCTCCGCTTCGAGCGTTCTGGAGTCGCTGATCGTAAACGAAGCCTCGACTCCGTTAAACAGAACCTGGATGACGTTGGTCAGATTACTGCCCTCGATACGCACATGGGTGCCGGCAGATCCCTGGACAGGTTCAAATCCAGTAATGCGGGGTTGAGTCATCAGAGGGGTGGCGTGTCGAAGCAGTCGCTGATGGAAAACGAGGGGTTGCTGGATGCCGGTGGAACGGTCGAGGTAGAGGGAGGATTGGGCAGGATCAATCACACAAATGAGCGGCAAAATCCAGCCGGGATTCAAGTTCGTGCTGTAGTCCCGGTAATCTTCCGAACTATCGATATCCGAATACCAGGGGATAAAGTAATCATTGATCAGCGTCTTGACTGGAGGATAAGTGGATTCCGCGACGACTTCCTTCATCGTTTTACAGTTGCTGCAGGTGGCGCGTCCCACGAGCAGGAGGACGAGTTTGCCCTGCGTCCTGGCAGCGGCATAGGCCTCGGTTTTATTGGTGATCCACCGCAAGGAGTCTGTTGGAGGCTCGCTGGCCCACAGTGGGCCAACCGCCAGAATCCCCACGAGAAGCGCCAAACTGAGTCTCAAAGCCATGCCGCTCAATGTTCTCATCCGTTCAATCGACTAAGAAGGCTGAGTTTTCTGAGGTTGTCAATGCCCGAGAAGCAAAACATGGGTTGCAGGCTTGCTCCCACTCAGGGGGGGCATGGGGTGATGCCGAGGTGTTCGGCGAGCAGATCCGAGATGGCCCTGGGATGGTTCAGGGGGCCAAAGCTGACGACGGGACCTATCATGAGTTCGGGCAGGACGGAGTTCTTCAGTTTAAGATAGTTCGTCCTGTAAAGATAGCCGTTGGTTTGGATATGCCGGAAAATCCAGGGATCCGCCAGGGCGCGTTCGAGATTGTTTGCTCCAACCAATTGCGCGGCATAACTTCTGGCTTCTGGGACAGGGACGGGGCGCCGGGGCTGGAACAGCCATTCGTCGTAATGCGCAAACGCCTCGGGTTTGGTTCTCCAGACGGCGAGGGCCAATTGGGCGTAATCGCAGGCGTTGACGCTTTCCGGCAGCCGCACGTTGACGACAGGATTACAGTTGGAGTCCAGGGGCGTGACCAGCAACAGAATGCAAAGTTGGTTGCTCAGTTGCCTTTGGATGTTGAGCAGTCTCAGGTGTTGGTCGCGGCAATGGTTGCAGGTGTAGTCGTACAGGCTGACCAGAACGTGCGGCGCCTCCGGCGATCCCATGAGGGGCGCCTCCCTCAGTCCATAATTGAACAGGCCCGCATGAATCGAAACCTGGAGCGGTCCGGTTCGCTGAACCATGGGTTGATTGGCATTGTTCGGATCTTCCGCGAGCGGTGGACGGCTCGCATGCCTGCTGTCATTGGATGAAGCTGAAAAAGCCGATGCCTCAGAGTTGGAGGATGAACGGCGTGGGATCAAGTAATACGGGAGTCGGTGAGCGGGGGCAGGCGCCTGGATCCCGCTTGCCGAAGTCACCACATAGAGTTGTTTTTCGACAAGCAGTTGTCCGGCAATTAAGATGGCCGCGCCTGCCAGTCCGGCTAGGGCGCTGTAGACGCCCCAGGACCCGGGAATCTCAGGCGGAGAATGCAGAACCAAACCTCCCATCTTCGGAGAGGCAGGGTGGCTGGCCCTTCGGCCCAAGGGCGCCTTCACCATCAGCAGGGCTGTGGCCATTAGAGCACAAGAATGGGCCACCATGCAGAACCTGCAAAAGGACTTCAGCACGACGGCCTGCAAAAAGATAAACCAAAGCGCCGATCCCGAGATCATGACCGATAGGAAAAGCGCCACAAGCCAGGCTCGCTCTTCATACCGGAAGTTGAATCCTCGTCCCCAGAAGAACGTTGTCCCTAATAACGCCAAGTAAGTGAATACGGCAGGCACGCTGACCGGAATTCCCAGCCAGTACGCCCACCGGCTTTGGAGGACTTTGCCGCATCCAGACTCGGGCCCGCAACCGGCCACCGGTCCGCTTTGAAAGGAAACCCACGCCAGATACACCGCCCCACTCAGGGCCAGTGCTAAAAGAACTCTGACCACTTTCAGCCAAAGAGATGCAGAAGCGTTACTAGGACCAGACATACGGACCCTCGTCTTATTGGTTTCGATCAAAGGAACTTATTATCTCATATAAGCCGGTATGCTCCGCAGCAGCACTCATAAGATGCCCGTTCAGGCAAGGGGGCAGTCAGCCCCTCAAGTTACGGAGTTAGCGAATTACGTGCCACAGAGCTAGCGCGGGAATTTATTGGTTATAACCTATTGATAGAAAATTATATATGAAGTATTTTCCTATGGATGGATTCGGGAAATTGTTGCATTATGCATGGCTATAACAGCAGGGACCATGGCAGGATGCAAAGATCAGCCGACGCGGCGCTCGCATCTGAAACGCTTTGGATTCGGGATGCCGCAACGGCATCCGTTATTCAGGGGGGCGTTCGTGAGCCTTGCGACCGTAGACGCGCTCGTAGGCGCGGCAGAACGGGCAGAGGCGATTTTCGACGGATTGGACCAGGCGGAAGGCGGCGCCGGATTGTTGGGAACGGGCACGGCGGCAGACCGGGCAGTTTTGACAAACCTTGGCGAGGGCGAGATCGAGCTTGGAAGCAGGGTGGGGGGTCATAAGCGTTAGGAGTGATCAAAGTGATGAGGCGAGAACGATTGGGCTGGCTTTATGGGTGGGAATAGGAAGCGGCTACCTACAGCACAAGAGACACAAGCTTTTGAGAACTCATGCCATAACCGCCCTGTCGCGGCCGGACCAGTGCAATGGGCCGGGCCGAGTTTTTGAACGCCAAGCTCCTGTAGCGCCTGCGCGGTGAGCAGCATTCGCTCGGGGTCGGCGTTTAGCAGGTGCATCCCGCCCAGCACGGCGTGGATAGGGCGATCGTGCGTGAGGCGGCGAATATAACGCAGCGTGTTCACGACACCGGCATGCGCGCAACCCAGCAGCACGACCACGCCGTCTCGGGTGTCGAAAAACAGCGCTTGGTCGTCCGTGATGGCATCGAATTGGGTTCCGGCCGCATCCAGCGCAAAAGGACCGCCCACATCTTCGAAACCGGTCAGGCGCGGGATTTCCCCCGTGAGGTAGAAACCCGGCAATACTTCCGCCATTCCGTTTTTCAACTGCATCTGTGAGGGGTGGGCCTGAATGACGGCGAGGCTCGATTCGCTAATTCCAACCGCGCGTGTTGTGCCATCCGAATTTCGGGCAAAGCGTGGGGTCAGCGCGGCAGGGTGCGCGTAGAGTGGCGCGCCGGGTGCCAATTCTGAAATCGCGCATAATCCTCCGGTGTGATCGTAATGGCCATGACTTAATGCCACGGCTTGCAGCCTCGAAAGGTCTATGCCCAAGGTTTTTGCGTTAAGCGACAGCAAAGCGCTTTGCCCAGTGTCGAAAAGCATGCTGATCTCGCCTGCTTGGATATGGAAAGCCAGGCCATGCTCGGCCATTAATCCACGGTTATAGACAGAGTTTTCCACCAAAATGGTCAATACAACAGGATTATTCATGGGCTTCGATGAATTTGCCGAGGGCAGTGGCCTTGAGTTGGCCTTCCTGGCGCAATTCCGCGCGGAGGCCGTGCAAGCGGCCGTGAGATTCGGTGAGCCTGGCACAGACGGTTGTTTTGGTCTGGACATGGACAGGTTCACGGAACCGGATTTTCAGTTCGGCGGTGAGGGCTTTGATCCCATGGGCAAAGAGGCAATTGGTCATGGCGCCGTCCAACAGGGCGGCGGTCACGCCTCCGTGCAGCAAGCCCGGGTAACCTTCATATTCCGAACCCGCGAGGAATTCGCCCATCACACTGTCATCGGATTGAGGCTGAAACTCGATCTTCAGACCGGAGGCATTGGCGGGATTGCAGACCACGCATCCCGGATGAATGCGGTCGCGGGCGTGTTGCAGTCCGTGCGGATCCATGGGAGGACCAGTTTTCATGGGCGGCGGGGGGAAATTAAGAAATGTTCCCTTCTTCATGAGCGTGGCGTGGGGGGCTTTTCAAAACGATCATCAGCATGCAGGCGTAATAAGGATTTGCTTTCGAGCCAGCCGATGCGTTCGGTTTTAAAGCAATCAAAGGCCGGCACGTAGGGTTTTATATCCAACAAGGGGGTCTGGTCGAGAATATCCAGTTCGCCGATTCTCAGCCGCGGGCCTTCAATGCCGAGCAAACGAACACTGGACATTCCGATCGGGTTGGGCCGGGCAGGGGAGCGGGTGGCAAAGACTCCGTGCTCGTTTGGGTCCAGGAACGGTTTGACCACCAATCGTGGGATTGCGATTCGATCAAACCAATACAGCAGCCAGATCCGGTCAAATCCCTCGAGATCGCGCAAGGCGGGCATGAATTCGGGAAACAGCTCGATGGTTCCTTCTTCATCTTTGGCCATGCAGCTTTGAATTGGAGTATCAGCGGCTTGGCGGAAGGGTGAGTGGATTATACCGATAAGCTTCAGAGTGAGTGAGTTCATGGCAATTCCTTACGAAAATCGGCTCCGGTTCCAGAAATGAGATGGCTCGGATTCATCAGGCATTTGCAGGTTGACTTAAGGCCTCCCGAACCTGGCGCATCATTCGGACAAAGTCGCTGGAAAAGCGGTCGCGAGGGCGCGGCAGCGTGACGCGCAAATCAACGGCAGCCATTCCAGCGTTCATGACAATAATCCGGTCTGCCAGAAACACGGCTTCTTCGATGCTATGCGTCACAAAAAGGACGGTTTGACGATCCGTGAGCCAGAGGTCCATCAATTCTTCTTGGAGTTGATGTCGCGTGAGTTCGTCCAGGCGCGCAAACGGTTCGTCCATGAGCAAGACCCGAGGATTGACGCAGAGGGCCCGGGCCACAGCCACGCGCTGTCTCATGCCGCCGGAAAGCTCGTCGACACGGCTGCGGGCCGTTTCCTCGGGAAGCCGTACCCGGCGGATGGCTTCCCGGGCTCGCTGACGGCATTCGGCCTGAGGGAAACCGCGGATTTCCAGGCCGAGCCCCACATTATCCCGCACATTACGCCAGGGCAGCAGATCGCCTTCCTGGCTCAGGAAGGCCACATCCATTCGAGGACGGGTAACCTGGACGTCCTCGACAAGGACGTGACCTTCGGTGGGCTGGTCCAAGCCGGCCGCCAGCCGGAGCAGGGTGGTCTTGCCACAGCCCGATGGGCCCAGCAGACAGCTCCATTCCTCTTCCGCGCAGCGAATATTGAAATCCCGCACGGCCCAGACTTCTCCTCGTGCCTCCGTCCAAAAGCGTCGGCTGACAGACTGGAACCGAATCATTTCTCGGAGGGCGGTCATGGTTATCTTTCGCGGGGTTGCCAGCGGCAGACGGGCAGGGCGAGGAGCCGCAGGCAGCCATCCAGCGCCAGTCCGATCATTCCGATGACGACGATGCCCGCAAAGGCATACTCGTAGGAGGCTTGGGTATGAGCGGTGGCAATCATGTAACCCAATCCGCCTCGGGTGCCCGGAAATATTTCGGCGGCAACAATGACCCGCCACGCGATGCCGCCTGCCACCCGCAAGCCGGTCAGAATGGTTGGCGCCGCACTGGGCAGGATGACTTTAAAGAGCACTTGCCATGGATTAGCGCCGAGCACCCGGACCGCCTCGATGTGCGCCTCTCGCACCCCCCTCGCCCCCGCCGCGGTATTGAGCACGATGGGAAAGAATGCGCCCATCCAAATGACAGCGATAATCGCGAATCGCAGTTGATCCAACAGCCCGTGGCGCCAGGCTTCGTCGGCGTAAAGCACTGTGGCCGGGCTCGCCAAGCCAAACACAAGGATTGTCACCGGAATCCAGGCCACTGGGCTGATGACCATAGCGGCCCCCAAGCTCGGCGAAAAAACATCGCTGGCCCATTGGATCCGGCCGATCCATAAGCCCAGGGGCACGCCCGTGACAATGGCCAGGCCAAAACCAAAAAACACGCGCACGACGCTGATCCCCGCGCTCCTGGCCAAAGGCATTGAATCCAATGTCGGCGGATCCCGGAATGGATGGATCAAGACATCGAGCACAGCTCCGATAGGCGGGACGATCACGCTGTCCGCCGATGCGAAATGCCATAACGCCAAGACTGCCAGGGGAAGCCATGCGCCCCGTGTCAGAGTGAAGCCGAACCGTCGAAGCGTCATGGGGTCTTCAGCAAGCCCTCTCCCCGCAGTTCCCGAATGGCCGCCCGGCAAAGATCCAGATCGCACAGGTCTTGAACAAATTCATCCGGGGAGATCTGATGGTATTTGCCCTTAAAGAACTGGACGTCTTCCATCATTTCCAGCCAGGTTTTCATGCCGGCAATCCAACTCTCGGTCGGTTGTGCCAGGTAAGTCACTGTGGGCACCGATTGGGCTTCGACCGCCGGGGGATTCTTCGTCCATCGCTGGGCGCAATCGATGGCCAACGCCTGGTTTTCATGGATGAGTTGCGTGGATAGCAGGAGGAGTTTCAACAGGGCTTTGATCGATTCGCCCCGCGTCTGAATGGCCTTCGAGGTCGCCGCAACGCAGCAACAGGGATGATTGATCCACTTGCCCTTGGGCGGAAGGTCGCGCAAGTCCGTTATGGCCTTGGCCAATCCCTTGTGAACCGCGATCGCCGTGCCCGGCTGGTTCATGACGAATCCGTCCAAGGCGCCGTTTTCCAGCAAGGGCAACGGACTTTTCTCGGAACCGAAATTGACCAGGACGATGCCCACCCCGGGCCGATAGTCATGACTGTACGAGATGTTTTCGGCCTTTAAAGAGCGTTCAAAGACCATTTTTGCCACAGCCATGGGTTCCTTGTATCCGATCCGCAAGGGTTTGGCTCCCGCTTTGGCGGCCGAGACAAACGAAGCCCAATCCCCCATGGGCAGTCCCTTGCGGAGGACCAGTTGATCGCCGTCGGTCTGCAAGGGAGAGATGATTTTCAAGGGTTGACCGGCATCGGCGAGTTTGGCCACGGCAATGGTGGATCCTAATCCCACCTCGAACTCACCCCGGCTCATGGCCGCCGGCATGCCCGCGCCCCCTTCGGTCTGGATGAAATGCAAGCGGGCGATGGGCCGGTCTTTCACCACCAATTCATAGACTTCCTTGGGTTTGAGGGCCCGCAGGTGAAGACCCCAGGCGTCTTTGCGGGATTCGCTTTCCAGGGCGGCGACGTAGAGGGCCAGTTGGTGATCGTGGCCCACATGGCCGATTCGGAGGGTCGGCAGAACCTCCGGGCTTGCGTCGGCGCCCTCCGCAGCCAGCCCGTGACCTCCCAAGCGGAACAAGGCCATCCCGACGGCCGCCCATAGGGTGATGGTTTTCATTGGCAATTTTTAATCGGGTTAGAATCTGTAAGTTCCCTGGAAGAAGAACCAATCGGCGTCTCGGTCGCTTCCGGGCGTGTTCCGAATAAAATCTCCCGTGAACAAGTGGCCATAACCGGTGAACAATTGCAGGTTTTTGTTCGCCTGCCATTGGGCCACCAGGTTCAGTTCCTGGCCCAGGTCGCTGCCGGAATCCCCTGTGGGATCTTGGCGCGCCGGTTTTCCGGAGCTCCAATACCAGGCGTCCTCGGATTCGGCCAGGCGATACAGGTGATGATCCAGCCGCAGGGTCAGGCTTTTCCACGGTTTCACACTGAAGGTGACCTGATAGTCCTCGAGGTTCATCCAGGGCAACACGTTCATCGAGCCGTAGTAGTAGAGATCCACCGCGCCAAAAATACCGTCAAACGTCTCGTGCACACCGTCGTCCGGATCGTCATCGCCGCTGGCATAGCTGAATTCAGCTCCAATGCGAGGCGACCCGGGGCAATCAAAGGTATAACCCGCCTTGATATTCGCGCCGTAAGCCCGGATGTCGTCCTGGCCGTATTGGCCCAACTGGCCGGCCAGGGTGCCGCTGAAATCCCAGTGCTGGCCATATCGGCTCTCGAAGTAAAAACCAACCGAATGGGTCTGCTGATCGCCCGGGCCGCTTTCGCCGACAAGATTGCCGTGGTCGTCGTATTGGACGAGATAAAACAGATCAGGCTTGAGGGAAAACTTGTCCCAGGACAGCTTCTTGAACTGAGCGTAAGCCCCGAACATTTCATAGGGGAAATGTTCGTTGTTAAAACTTATGGGTTCACTGGTCACGCGCTGACCATAAAGCAGGTCCACCTGAACCGGATCGCTCTGGTAATAGACCTTGGCGGCATCCCACCAGTAGCGGCCCACGTTGCCCCATTCCCCCGGGCCGAAGACCCGGTTGTCGGCATAGCTGATCGACTGGCGGCCCGCTTTGAATCCGAACGGAGTGTCGCCGATCTTTTTCCATTCCGCGAACGCCTGGCGCAGATCGAGCGCGTCGTAAAAGGGGCAATTCACCGGCCACAGGTCCCGATCCAGGTCGCTGAGCCAGTAACGGGCATCCTGGACCTCGACAAAGACATGAGCTTGATCATTGAACTTGTAGTCCAAGCTCAGCCGGGTGCGCAGGAGCAAAAGATCGTCGTTTTTCTCCGTCCCGTAGCGCCGCACATCGAAGTTATCCGAGAACTCGTAACGTGTCCGCAGGTCAAAGCCAATGTTGAGTTTGCCGGGCCCCAGGGGGATGTTTTTTAGGGGCGAATACCAATCCGCAGTGGCGGTCGAGAGGGCTGGTTTTTGGGACGATGAGGGCGCAGCCTCCAGGCGTTGGCTGGACCCAGCGGCCTTTGAGTCGGGGGAATTGGATCCCTGACCCAAAACCATGCTGCCCGAGGCCAAGACCATCATGACTGTGGCGCCAAAGGTCATTGAGTTTTTCATTGCGTTTGTCTTCCATTTCATCGTTGGAGAGTCGCGGAGCCGGCCTTTTGAGGCGTGAAGAAGAGCTTGCAGAAACAGGAGCCGTCCTGGGCAATTTCATTCAACCACTCCGGGCAGGGACAGGTTTTGTCCTGCCCCATCTGGGCGGGTTTATGTTGTTGTTTGCAGGGACAGATATACTCGCCCGCGGCCAGAAAATTTTCCGTCATCAATCCGACCACCTTTGAGACACGCGCCGCGTCGGGATTGAGGACGAGGTTGTGATCGCGCGCGAGAGCGCTCAATCGTTCCAGGTTGGTTTTGTATTCGGTTTCCATAATCCTTGGGTTTGTTGTGGTGTTACGCCGTAGCTCTTTGAGTTTAGTGGCGCCGGTCGGCTTGTGTCATTTGGAGCAACTCGCCAATCGCCGCCTGAAAATCCTTCAAGGTCTCCTGCCAGCGCCTCAAGCACCGCCGCCCCGCCGCGGTGAGTTGAATCGAACGTTTGGCGGGACCGGCCATCGAGGATTCCGTCGTGGCCCTGACCAGGCCATCTTTTTCCATGCGCCTGATCAGCCGGTAAACCCCGGTGGGATCGGGGGGGCGTTCCTGGAACATCTTCAGTTCCGCCAGCCGATGGAGCAGTTCGTAGCCGTGCAACGATTCATCGAGCAGGAGAATAAGGATCGCGGCGTGCAGGAGTTTGTCCAGGTTTCTGCCGCTGCACGGGCATTGCTCGATCGCGATCGGGCCGGTTTTGCTAGTAGACATTGTCTAGTAGCGGAGCATGTCAGGGAAGAAATGGGACGTCAAGCATGCTCCCAGGGCTGGGGTGGAATTGCGAGGGACGGCGCGCAACGGTTGCTGGATTTATTTCTCCTTCGATTCCAGGGACTCTTCAGGGGCAAAGAGCAGGAAGAACCGGTCTTTATCCGGGGCTGGCAAGGTGCGGCGCAGATGGAATCCGGCCTGGCGCAGTTCGTCGGTGACGAGCTGGGGCGAAATGCGGCGCCGGTGGCCCGCGAGGCGGCGAGTTTCATGGGGCGGGCCTTGGCGGTCGATGATGGCCAATAGCGATGAATCGGGCATCCGTGTTTTCAGGGATTTCAAAAGCGGCAGGGGCTCCCACAATCGATGATAGGCATCCACAAATAGCGTTAGGCTAATGGATCGGGCCTCGGGCAGAGCCAAGGTGTTTTTTTCGGTGCGGAAGATCTGAGTGCCGGGCCGCGGCGCCTCGGCGGGAAGTTCCTGCCGAGACAGAGCCCACTCGTCCATGACGATGTCGTACAAGGGAACGGACTGCGGGAGCCTTTCTCGAAGCGCCGGAAGCACAGCCCGCCCGGCGTCCAAACCGAAGAAGACGACGGCGGAAGCCGGATCAAGCGCGGGTTGCAGCGCGCGCAGGATTTTTTCCGGGCGCAATGGTGGGGGCAAGTCCGGGTCTCCCGCGTCTTGCATCGATTTCTCGGGCTTGCGGAAGGCGAGCACAAAGGGCTGTTTTTCGTGCCAAACGTCGTCCAGGACATCGTGGAAAAGAAATCCGGCTTCGCGGGCCAGCCGGACCACGGTGGTTTCCCCGGTCCAATGGTGCTGGTTCTCGCGGATTTCCATGGGCGCCCAATCGGTCAAGGGGCCTTTTTGCTGGTCGACGATGACGAGCCACCCTCCGGGTTTGAGATCGGTCCAGAGATGCTTGAGCATCGATTGAGGATGCGAGAGATGATGGAACACGCGGTTCATGTAAACCAGGTTCGCGTAATGATCCGGCAAATGGGGATCCTTGCTTTGTCCGAGGACAGGTACCACGTGATGCAGGCCCCGGCGTTCGGCGGTTTCCGCGACTCGCTTGAGGTTGGAACAGTCGATTTCCTGGGCCAGCACGGCGCCGCGGGGGCCCACAACATCGGCGAAGAAAAAGGTATCGATGCCATCGCCGCAGCCTACGTCGGCGACCACGGCGCCCGGGCCGATCCCAAGCTCTCGGCAGAGCAACACGATGGCGTCGTTGCGATTATCGGCTTTCGAGCGCGAGGCCGCTTCCAGCCAAAGGTCTGTCCATAGAAGGAGCAGTCCCAATAAAATCAGCCGGGCGATTTGCATAAGGGTCGAATTTTACCCGGCCGGGCCTTCCCTGGCAAGCGCGCGCCGGATCCCGGCTTCATCTCCACTAAACGGGGCGGCATTCCCCAGCCGCTGCATCGCCCTCCCAACACGACCGTGTATCCTGGCATTGCAGAACCGATCCGTGTATGGCTTGATGAGCTTGGTTGCCCCGATGCCCAGGCCTTCCCGTGTTTGGGGGGGCTTAGTTGTTCATGCCGGGGCCGCAGACGCCTTCGGAGCAGCCGCACGAACCGAGGCTGCAGCTGGTGTTTCCGGATGCCGTCTTGCCGCCGCCCTTGACAAAGACACCGCCACCGACTCCAATCAACCGGCGCAACACCCCGCCACATTCGGGGCATTTCTTTAACGGCTGGTCGTTCATCTGCTGGTGTGCCGGGTCTTCGTTGAGGATCTTGCCCATCACGCTATGAATTAGCAGCATCAATTCATGCATGGTTTCGCGAAGTCCCCAGGTGGTGTATTGATAAATAACCTGGCCCTTAGTATAGCATTGATAAATAACCTGGCCCTTAGTATAGCATTGATTCATGGGGGATCCCATTGGGATTGGAAACAAGCTCGACTTGCACGGCGTTCTGTGCGACTTTGCGCACATGGCAACCAACATAGAACTAAACGAAGTGCTCCTCACAAAAGCGATGAGGCTTGGGGGTATGAAAACAAAGAAAGATGCTGTGAATGAAGCACTTGCGGAGTATGTCCAGCGTCGAGAACAGCTAAAGATCACCGAGTTATTTGGGGAAGTAGAATTCGAGGAGTCTTTTAATTACAAGGAACAAAGGAAATTGCAGTGAGAGTGATCGTTGACACGGACGTCTGGTCGGAAGCCTTTCGTAAGGAGGGGCCGAAATCTGAGTGTGTGATCGAGCTGCAGCATCTTATCCAGGAAGGTCGCATTCAGATGATTGGGATCATTCGGATGGAAATTCTTAGTGGGATTCGCAGTGAGAAGATGTTTCAGGTTTTAAGGGAGAGGCTGGAGGCATTTCCGGACAGAGCCTTGGACGCTGAGGTTTTCGAGACTGCAGCACAATTTCTGAACCTGTGCAGAAGCAAGGGCATTCAAGGATCCAACAACGATTTCATCATCTGCGCTTGTTCGATGCTTTGGAGGATGCCCATCTTATCGAAAGACAAGGACTTTCTCAGTTACCGAAGTGTTCTGCCGATTGAACTGGCGAGACTACGGAATGGGTGAGCCAGCCGGTGGGGGAACGCTGCGATTGCGACGAACCACAAGAACCGTTCGGGTCAGATCAGACCCACGCGACCCTGTCATCACCTGCCGCGGCGCTTTCACAGTCGCTTTGCTTGGTCGCTGTAGCGCTTTGTATATCTTAAGCACACCTTAGGACGCATCTATAGGAGTGAGACAACGGGTTGCGCCACTGGGATGACTTTATCTACCGCCATTATCCGCAGGCGGGCACAATGTGCGCGCCGATGTTCACCGAGTAGACTAAGACTCTGGACCACATGACCTCCACCGGGAGTCGTTGCTTCCAGCGGATCGGGCGTGACTTTCTTCTGGATGCGCCAGCATGTCCATCCATGATCCTCAGGCCTGGATGTCTAGCCAAAAGCGATCGCTCTTCCGGGAGAGCGGGTGATCTCTCCCGGAAAGCAATCCGAGGCGCTTGGCTAGTGTGGTGTCTGCGAAATACGATGCATTCTGTTGCGCCCAAAATGGCCCGATGACGAGGCACGCGGAGGGCGCATCCCCTTGGTGGGGCTGTAACCGACGCGTAACGAAGTCAGCGGGCCATTTTCGGCGCAACCCTCTGGGCGGCCGTTCTTTTGGCCAGGCACTTCGTTGCGCCTCCCTTACAGATCCATTCGGATATGCGCGGTCGGCGCGCCTCGCTCCTGACCAAAACTCCTGGCCGCAGAATGCATCGTATTTCGCAAACACCACACTAGATCAGTTTTTCGGCGCCGTTGTATGCCTCTTCGATGCGCAAGACCGCCGCGGCGATCCCCGGGTGTTTGGCATCATGGTGCGCGCGCATGAATTCAAACCGGGGGCCTTCCGTGTGATAAGAGATCGAACCTTTGACCTGGAACGATTTGCGGTTCTTGGTGAGAAACAAGATCGCGCCCTTGGTCCCGCTCTGGATGTTGGCGCGGGTTTTGCAGAAGTAATTATCCGCCACAACGAAATCGTCGAGGGCATCCAGCCAGATTTCCCCGACGTAAATCGCGTTGGGGATTCCCGCTTTATCGACGGTGGCAAAGACGGCCGGCCCTTCCCGGTCATTCCATGCCTGAGCCACTCTTACCATGCCGCATGTCATAAGCCTGGGCTTTCCTGATTCTGCGCCCGCGCAACCACATCCGTCTTGCGGCGGTGATTGGCGCTTATTCTTTCGGGGATGATGATGATCTGTTTAGCAGGACTTGGCTCGCTGGAGGAGGGTTTCCAAGTCTTCCATTTCCGCTTGGAGATCTTCCTCGTGCTCGACTTCATCCTGGAGAATCTGGAGGACGACGTTGTAGGTGACAGGATCTTTTTGCATCGTGAGATTCACCAGTGCTTTGTAGGTCATGATGGCGCACTGCTCTCCCTTGATATTCTGTTCGAGCACCGCTTTCACGAAGGGATCATCCGGGGCGTCATAGCCGCAGTTGGTATGTTGGTACCAATCCGCGGGTTTGGTGATGGGGATGCCTCCGAGCTGAATGATGCGCTGGGCGAGCATGTCGGCGTGGCGAAGTTCGTCGGCGGCGTGCTGAGTCAGTTCGGCGATGACCGCCTCCTTCATCGGGCCTTTCACCACTTTGGCGCCAATCCAGTACTGATAGTAGGCCAGCCATTCATCCGCGTAAGCCTTGTTGAGCAACGCGATGAGTTCGTTCACATCCATATCGACGATTTGTCTGCCTTTGGTGCCCATTTCAATTTCCTTTCTTATGATGGTTTAGAGTTTACGTTTTTCGAACCAGGCAAAGAGCGCGATCGTTCCTGCCCAGAAAATCGGGATGACAATCCAGCGAGATACGCCCAGCGTTTCCGGCAGGCCGATCTTGCCGTAATCTTTCCATGCCAGGACGCTGGATTTCAAGAGTGGATACAATTCTGCATAGATCGCGGCGCCAACGATCATTCCGAGGAGAGCGAAGATGGCGTGCCAGCGGCCTTCGCCGATCGCGCCGACCGACGTGCCCGGACAGAATCCCATCACGGCCCATCCGGCGCCAAACAGGAATCCGCCCAGGAGAACCGCGCCCAGGTTCATGGGCTTGTGGCTGATTTTCAGCGCGCCAAGATCGTTGAGCAGTCCAATGCCAACCATGCCCACCAGAATGGCCGAGAGCATGAATTTCAAGATGGTCATATCCTCGAGGCGCATCGCGCCGACCTGCTTGTCAAACCGCAATACCCGACCTTTTTGTAGCAGGAACCCAAACAGAAGGCCTGTGATTAGGCCCAGGAGCAGGCTATTCATTTTTCCTCCCTCCATACACGAAACGCGCGATCAGAATCCCGGTCCCAAAAAACATGGCCAAAGCCGCGAAGCCGCTGATCGAAAGCTGCATGAGTCCGCTCAATCCATGACCGCTGGGACAGCCATCCGCCATGCGCGCTCCGATCATGGCAACGACCCCTCCGAGGAAAGCCCAGAGGGCGCGTTTGCCGATCGAGTTGCCGAACCGTTTTGCCCATGCGGGAGGCACGCCCTCGTATTTGAAGCTGCGATCGGTGATCGAGGCGACAAGCGCTCCCCCGAAAATTCCGATTACCAGCATGAACTGCCAGTCCACCTGGACTTTCTCCTTGGCGTAATACTCGTTGTTGGCTACATGGCCGGCGGCCACGGATCGTTCCAGCAGCCCTGCCGCGCGAACAAAAGTCGTGGAGGCCCCCAAAAAACTGGTCTTGCCCATGACCGCCGTGGTGGCCCAGGCCGAGGCCACCGCCAGTAAACCGACCAGTGCGCCCGCCAGATAGGGGCTCCAGCCGCCATCTTCAGTTTTCCATTTCATCTGGGTTGCTCCTTTCTTTTCTGGGTAGGATTAGATTTGTGTAAAAAACCAGCGCTGTGGAGTGTTCAGGATTCTGCCACGGCGGGCCGGGCGGCGTCACGGCAAATTCAAGGCCGTGGGCGTGATGACTGGGGCTGCTTGAGGATTGCCCTCGGGAGGGACTGGGGTATTCATGGTTGACCTTTTGATGGGATTTACGGTTGGTTTAAGGGAAGCGCCGAAGGGCGCCCGACAGGGGATGAATTGGGATTGTTGGAAATCGTGGGAGCGGGGGGAATCGACAAACGATTCTGGGCTCGACCCAGAAAAACGCCAAGGGACATCCAAACCAAAGCCAATCCAAAGACGGACAACGCGAAGGGGAGCAGCCCCGGGCCAAAGGCGGCCAGAACACGTTCCAGGTGGGCGCCGGCGGCATCTCCGGACCGATAGCCAAACGTGTCGAGGAATGACTTGGCCTTGTATTTTTCCTGGCGATTCAGGACGGTGAAAAGAGTCTCTTCGGCGGGCCCGGTAATTCCCTGCTGGGCTGCTCGAAAGAGGGCGTTGACGATGGTGAAGAGCAGGAGGGTGGGAGCCAGGGCCAGGATAGCGGCTCCGCAGAGGCCCAGGAAGGGGGTTGCCGCCAGGGCGGTTCCCACGCCGGCCACTCGCATGATGCGGCCTGCCAGGAAAGCCTGGGCGAGCAAAGTGGCAATCTGGGTCCACAGATTGAGATGCGCGAAGAGAATGGTCTGTTGCTCGGGCGAACTGCTGGCCGCCGCTACCATCCGCAGCCCTGTAAAGTAAAGGAAGGTCGTAATTAATCCGTTGAGGGCCACGAAACCGCCGATCGCAAGGACATAAGAGGATTGCGCGACCGCCTTCATGCCGGCGAGCCAGGAACCTCCCAGGGACGATCCGTTGATGGGCGAATGAGTGGATAGGGACCGGGTTCGCGTAAAGGCAAACGAGACCCAGACCGCCACTTCGAGCAGCAAAGCCGCTGGAGGAAAGAGCCATCCGATCCCCCCGTAACGGACCAGACGCCAGGAAATCAAAGAGCCAACAATGGCTCCGAGACTCCCCCCCAGCGCGATCACCGGGAACAGCCGCTTGCTCTCCGCCAGGCTGAAGTGATCCGCCATGCTGGCCCAGAACAGAGAAACCACCAGCAGATTGAAGACAGAATGAAATATGTAGTAGCCGCAGGACACCCATTCCCGAAGCCCCGCCGGCATCAGCACGATGCCAGCGCCAAAGCCCAGCAGAAGCAGGGCGCAGATGCGGAAGACGGCGGCAATCAGCCAGCGGCGCGGAACCCGCGAAGCCAGCCAACCAAACAAGGGCGTCACCACCAAGGCGAATGCGACTGTCACGAGAAACAACTGGCGGATGCTATCGATTCCTCGCGCCAATCCAAGCGTGTCCCGAACCGGCCGCAGGATCATCAAGCTGGTGAGCAATAAGAAGAACAACAGGCCGGCGGCCAGCGCGGAGGGACCTTCGCCCGAATGAACCTCCATGCTTTTTCCAAGCCACTGCCCGAGGCGCTCGCATCCCTGCCGCCCCCGAGCTAGTGTGGTGTTTGCGAAATACGATGCATTCTGTTGCGCCCAAAATGGCCCGAAGACGAGGCACGCGGAGGGCACATCCCCACTGTGGGGCTGTAACCGACGCGTAACGAAGTCAGCGAGCCATTTTCGGCGCAACCCTCTGGGCGGCCGTTCTTTTGGCCAGGCACTTCGTTGCGCCTCCCTTACAGATCCATTCCGGATATGCGCGGTCGGCGCGCCTCGCT
>Ga0116154_10000864_pt1 | contig 29814 bp, 31 predicted proteins | sample AD_UKC030_MetaG_FD_89898 | JGI IMG/M metagenome (GOLD analysis project Ga0116154, IMG submission 89898) | Active sludge microbial communities of municipal wastewater-treating anaerobic digesters from USA - AD_UKC030_MetaG | ecosystem: Engineered > Bioreactor > Anaerobic > Digestate | place: USA... | reverse complement strand
TATGACGCGAAATGTCACGCGAATGGCATCGCCGGTCAAGTCAGAAGCGGGTTGGACACAGACACTGCAATTACCAAACAAAATGCTGCGCTTTCCTTGAAAGTGAGGGGCAATAGTCGAAAACTTGCCTTATTTTTTCCATTTCGCCCATGGATCGGAACTGCCGGAAACCGAATCACCTGAACGGTTTGACGCCCGCCTGACCGTGCCGGTCCGGTGGCCTGCATCCTGGTCATGCAACGCCGCCTTCCTGGCACGCCTTTCCCGTAGTCTATCGGCATCCTCCAGACTCAGTTCGACTGGTAGCCCCGGCTTTTGATCTTTCTGAACCACTCGATCTCTAGGCGGCAGTTCAAACTGCTCGGCCGACGCTTTGGGCAGATTTTTATACTGGTACAGATAGAAGGCTTCGACTTTTTCCCTGGCCCAATCCGTCTTTTTGAGAAACTTCACGCTGGAATCCACGCTTGGATTGTTATTGAAGCAGTTGATATTCAAATAGGCGTAAAGGATCTCGAAGCCGTAATGATCAACGATTTCAGTCAGCAGTTGCTTCAAGCTGACGCCGTGGAGCGGGTTGTTCTTGTAGTCGATAGCAGTATTCATTTGCGGTCGTATTGCTTGAGGTGACTTAAGCGATCAACCCAGATGCCCCGTCTTCACGTAGATCATGCAGCCCTCGGTGCTGAACGGCTTGTGCTCGGACAAATGCGGGCTGCGCAACCAGGTGCCCGCAGGATAGGATCCGTACTCGTCCTGGAATACGCCTTCCAGAACGAGGATTTCTTCGCCGCCCCAGTGTCGATGTCGATTGAAGATAGTGCCTGGCGCCCAGCGGACGAGTGCGGAATGTTCGCTCTCGAACTCGTGCAGCGGCATGACCGAGAGACCGGCTACCAGGCCGGGCATCCAGCGCGCCTGACGGGTGTTCATTCGCACTTCTTCCCCATCCAACGGGGCAAACTGGTCCAGTTTGACGAACAGCACGCATCCCTCCGTGCTGAACGGTGCATGTTGGCTACCTGGCGGATTGCGCAAGTAACTGCCGGCCGGGTAGTCACCGCTGTCATCGGAGAAGGTTCCGGAGAGCACGAGGATTTCCTCGCCCCGCGGATGGCCGTGCATCGGGAAGGACGTTTCCGGTGCATAGCGGACTAGCGAGGTGGCCCGTCCGCTTTCAGCAGCGACCCGGTCGAGCATGCGGCGTTCAACGCCGGCCATGGGTGAGGGCAACCAGGGCAGTTCGTTGCTATCAATTACGACGCGCTGGGAAAGATCGCTATTGATCTGCATGAGTTCTTTAGTCGAGTTGAACAATCAGTCTTTCAAGCGGCTGCATGCAGATTTTAGGTGATGTAGGTGGCCCAACTGCCAGTGTGTTGTCAGTGTCCGGCGACGGACTTTATTTCTCATCCTCATCATCACTGCCAACCACGGCCTTGACCCCGGCGGCAGTCACATCGACCGCCGTTTCGACCACGGTGGCGCCGACCTTGACCGTTGTGGCGACGACGGTGACCGCCGCATCGGCCACGGTAACGACCGCACAGCCTGAGCAGAGCAGGGGCAGCAGGGTAAGGAGAGCAATCCGTTTGTGCATGCGATCAATCGATCTACGATCGAAGCCTTGGCTGTTCGTAGCTAGCCGGCGATGCATCTTGCGCGGACAAGGTTGCCCGGAGGCCCAGGCTGTCATGGACGGCGATGGCGACAGGCGCTCAGGCCGACGCCTTGCGCAGGATTTGGTAGAGCTCGTCCTTGAGTGCCAGCTTCTCCTTTTTCAGCGCTTCGATGACAAGGTGCGTTGCCGGTTCGATGCCTGATTCCATGTTCCTGATTTTCTGGTCGAGTTCGTTGTGCTTTTCGAAGAGGTTGAGGAAATGGCTGTCGCTCGTCTTGAGCTGGGTAATCAGGTCACGGTATTCGGGAAACATGGGGCGGGCTCCAGGGCAGGGTGAGGATTCGATACGATCGAGAGCGCCGGACGAATTGAATGGCGATCCCGGAATCCTCCGGAATGCAAAAAGCCCAACCTTGTGGGCTGGGCTAAGTGCAAGAACCAAAACGAATTTTTTGGCTCCCCGACCTGGGCTCGAACCAGGGACCTACGGATTAACAGTCGAAGGGAGCCGCTTTTTGATGGCACCTAGCGCGAAGAATTCTAACGGAATTTTGGGGCCGAACATCGGGCGATTTCCTGCGCCGAACCTATGCCGAACCGTAATGGTGAAATTGTCGCCGTCGTCTACCCGGAAGTCAAAACGAATCAAGCGAGTGGATGGCTTTTTTGCCGAACTGTCTCCGAACCGGGCGGGGAAGTGAGCGCCGGACTTCTGCTTGGGGGGCAGGGTAGCGAAATGGCTCAGTCCGACCCTCTGCTGCTGTACGCGGTGCCAAAGGCTCTGTGGCCGGTGACGGAGTGGAGCCGCCGTTCGTGACAACTGATTACCGACAAGCCGTCGGCCAATGCCGCCATTCGGCTTGTTGGCTGACCTAGGCGGCAATGAGTCGGTTAGTTGCCGCTCCGTCTGCCAATCAGGCTCTGCGGCAGCTTTTCAGTCTGGCGAACGCGAACTCTCTGCCCAAAACTGCCTGATGACGTCCCGAAGCGCCTTGGCGATTTTGCGATCCCTTAGCTGCCGGTCAAATTTCAAATAGCTGTCTTAGCCTCGGCCTTGAACCACCACTGTAGTCGGTACGTTGGATGCACTGCATTCGGCCATTACCTACCGAATGAGTGAATTCGGTTAATCCGAACTCTCTGCACAAGAACGGTTATAAGCGACTTTAATACGGCGACTCAGTTCTTGCCGAAATACGGGATCGTCGGGCAGTTCCCATACGTAGTAGCGTAATGACCCAAATTTTTCCTTGCACTGAACTACCAAGGGAATCTTCTCGACTCCCGCTCGCAAGAAGTTCCGAGCTTCACCTTCTACCCACGCAGACAGTTCATTAACAATTTCGTACCACCCGAGACCACACTCAAATCGGCGCTCCGCGATCGGATAATTAGGAAACAGATTTGGATGCAAATATGCCCGGAATATCAGTGGGTGCAAGGTAGCAAGCTGGTCAAATGACCGCAACTCCCGGCCGCAAGCTGTGTCGCTTTCCTCTGGTGAAAACCCCATCTGTGCCTCCCCGCAGTTGAAATTCCGACTAACCAGAATAGGCATCCTGGCGACAAGCTGAGTCGCATCCACAACAATTGGTATACGACATGACTCGTCGCAAGCGTGATTCATAGTTTCTTCAAGCTTCATGAGGGAACGAATATGGATCGCCGAAAATTTCTACAAACACTTGCCGTATTGGGCAGCAGTACCGCCCTGCCATCTCATGCACGCGGCAACAGCATTCCTCCAGCCGAGGTTCTGCCTCTCCCGGCCGTGCCAGCCAAGGCAGGTCGTGCATTACAGAATTCAAAGCCCGACGAACACGTCCCCAGGATTGGCATCGTTACTATCGGCGGTGCAGGTGGGGCTATTTGCAATTGCCTGGCCGCTGGACTCCCCTATCTGGATCGCTCCATTGCCATCGATACCAACCCATTTGCCCTTCACCAGATAACGGCTGATCACAAAATCCTGATGGGCAAGGGCAAACGTACTCTCTATGAACCGTCAATCGCTCGCTCAGTCGTTAGGCAGGTCAGTGATGACGTCGCCAACTCAGTTTCGGGGCTGGATCTCGTGCTAATTCTGTCAGGAATGGGTGGAGTGACTGGAACCACTATTTCACCAATCGTCGCCGAGACATTGCACAAGATGAATATTCCAGCTTTGGGAATCGTCATCACACCTTTCAATTTCGAGGGGCGAAGACGCATGCGGGTCGCTCAGAACGGTCTTGGAGCGCTGGATCAATACGCTACCGCCGTCCTTCCAATATCCAACGAAGTGCTAAGCTGCAGAATGGGCGAAAGCGTCCCATTGGCATCGGTTCTGGATAAAACGCAACTTACCTTCAACAAGCTATACCGGAACATCGCAAACGCCGCCTGTGGAAATAGTCTGGTTGGCATCGATTTCGTGGACGTCATGGTCGTGCTAAACGAGGGGCGCAGATCGGCATTTGGATATGGTTCGGCCAGCGGCAATAACCATGTAGCCCACGCAACCCGGAATGCAATTCTTTCCCCGTTGCTAGGCGAGAATCATCTAAGGTTGGCATCCGGAATTCTAGTAGCTGTCGAGGGCAAGCGCGACTCCGTCAAGCGCAGGCAGCTTGAAAGTGTGATGAACATGATCCAACAACATGTCTCACCCAAAGCACACGTTCTGCTAAGCGCAACCGTTGCCGATCTTGATGATGATTTCTCAGTTTCAATTCTGGCGACTGGCTTTCCCAGCACATTGGTCTAATTTTGATGTCTTCTGGGTATGGAAAACTATATCGCGGCATTCCATACCGTATTGGCAGAACTCCATGCATTGGGGTTTGACGCCGACCGGGTCTTTACCTGGGCATATTGTGACGATATTTTGTATCGGCGAAACCGGAAGCAATTGGTCGCCGCTTTGCCGGTCTTGGTCTATGCCTTGGCAGACGAGCATCCATCCGAATCTGGAATTGGCTGCCAAGCAACAGGCCAACGGTTACGAGAATGCCAACCAAACCTCGATTTTTACACGCGAGTACCCAGAGTATTCGGTGGCTTGCACTCCGAACAGGCAGGATGCTGTTTTGCCGAGCATGGAACGGATTTCGTTCCTGGCAGCTTGGACATTGATCCACCTCAACTGCGCCGCTGGCCCGGAAATAACGATCAGCGCCGCTTTGAGATCGCCGTCACCGGATCCTTCTCTGGAGGCAAGTGCCTGTTTGATCGCCTTCTCTCCAATTTTTCCGGCTTCCAGCCCGACACGGCCCTGTGCAACGCCATAGCCTGCCCACCTGGCACCAGCCAAAAGTGAACGTATTTCACCTACTCCCAAAGTTGTCCGGGCTGGCAAGATTGCGGCGCGCAGCAATCATCGAGCCAGCCACGCCATGTAAATAGCAAGTGAAACTCTACTTTCACAGCATCCGCTCCACCGAACGCATAGCTACTTCAATATTCCGCCGCCCAACCGGGTTGGCGGAATGCACTTCCCTGCGGGTCATGGAAACTAGGGGCAGGATGCATCGCAACGAGCAGGCACAGGCAGGCATCCAGGCAATCCTGGCCGTCCTTTGTGGGCTTCTCGTTCGACGCTATGTCTGCGTCCGCCAACAATTCAGATTCCGAAAATCTTCAGGAAGGTATCCACAAGCCCCTGTATACCTCGCCCAAAAATTCCAGAATGGTCGCCAGAATTCGGGGTCTCGGCATGGACGTAGTAACCATCGCCCTGCCAACTGTCGTTGAATAGTTCGCGCTCCCCGAAATAGTAAGACCAGAAGGTCTCATTGCGCGCCACCGAGTAGTCCAGGTTGGCGCTGAAGCCGAGCGTGGCCGCTTGATTCACCGTCCGTCCGCTGATTGCTGGCTCGACTCGTACACCGCGGCAACCCTTGACGATCAGCTTGGCTGGGCCGTGGAAGACGATGTAGCGGAATTGCAGGGTCAGCCAGGCACCCACTCTGCCGAAACGCCAGTGGCGTGTGATTTTCAACCGCTCGCCACGGGTCTGGATGATGCCGACCAGAGAACGAGGTTGCAGGACCAGCGTCGACCCTGCCGGAACATCGAGCAGCGAGAATTCGGCGAGCGGGTCGGTTGATGACGATACGGTAATGCGCTCGTCGCTGTTGGGGCGAATACGGGTCAGCCGGTACATCCCAGCGAACAGGCTGGTCAGTGGCATGGACCAGTCGAGCAGCCACCGGGTATCGCTTTTTGCATTGAGGGGCATGCCCTGCAGGTAACTGGGAAGAATCAATAACTCGGACCGCTCATCAACCGACAGGGGCAGCGACACCCTTGAGGGCGTCGTGGGGCCCGATTCATTGCCGGTGCTGCCGATCGACGTCGAGAGTTTTCCGGATGACGCTGGTAGCAAGCGGACAGGCGGACGGCGCGCGGCAACCGGTGCGATCACATAGTAGGCAATTACCTTGACCAGCAGGGGGGAAATCAGAGCGATGCCCAGAATCCAAAGCGCCGTGGGCAGCACTTCCTTGACCGGACGCATGAACTTGCGGAGGTTCGAGCCGTCAAGTTGCTTGTCATTTTCCGCCAAGCGATCATTGACTGGCTGGATGGCGCGATTGGCCGGAGCGTGATCGAGAACCAGAGGGCCAGGAAGTGGTAACTTCTGCAGGGCTTGTAGGATGCCTTGTTGGCGAACGATTTCAGCGTCGTGCTGGTCCTTCGAGTTTTGCAGCAAACGCTCCTCTGCCTCCAGGCGTTTCATCTCCCGATAAGCGGGGGTGAAGGGCACCTGCCACAGCAGTCGCTCCCGGTTGTACAGTTCCCATTGCGCTTTCTTGTTTTGGTAAATCTGTTCGCCAAGCTTATTGCTGCCTGTCTGAAACCAACTGATCTGCCGTTCGGTTTCCAGCGGCCCGGCGCCAAAGGTATGGAGATTGCGCACATAGACCAAGCTTTGTTGCAGAAATGCGATCTCAATATCCAGCGTGGCAATTTCGCGGAAGGTGTTGCTGACCGGCAGGTAGCGCTCGATCGGGTGATCGTCCCAGAGCTTTTGGCGGGTCGCCTGCTTGGTGTTGATTTCCAACTCCAGCGACTTGATGCGCTCGGCCAGCAGATTCAGCGGCGCTCCCGGTTGCGGGATGCGTGCCGATAACTCCTTGGCGAACTGGTCGCGCACGCCCTCCAGATCGCGCTTGACCTTGTGGAGGACGGATTGCTCCTGTTCCAAGGCTTCGAACTTCGCATACTCGGCGCTCAGGTAGTTGTAGCCCAGGAGGATCGTGATGATGACCAGAAGGCTCAGGACGGTGCTGGTCATCCAGTGGGTGAAATTACGAAATGGGCTGCGCATGGTCGTTCCATTGTTGTTGTATTGGGACCCAAACCAATACGGAAAACGGTAACGGCACCGGTATCCCGAATTGGTCAAAGACGTAGTGCATCATGCTTCAGAAGGGTAAAGAATACTTGACTGAACACGCCATTGGCATGATTTCTTGTGCCAAAGATAACCCCGTTTGTGTATCCAGAAATACTGCATTGTGGTGCTTGCCACCAGTTTCTCTGAGAAGCTGCCGGGGAGGGGGCAGGGCGGCGGTACAAACCTTGGCCCATAGCGCCAGCCCCCGGGGCACGGGATGGGGGCAGTGATCCCCCACCCCAAACCGGCCCGCAGTGGCACTCGGCGGGTACGACTCGGGCGAGTTTGCGCCCGGGCGGCCGGACCGAATCCCGGGGCTCTACGCGCGGCCGCCCCGACTACGCCGCCTTCGATCCCGCGCCCTGGATAATGATGCTCGCCGTGTTCGCGGCATCCTGCAGTGTCTTCGATGACAGGTGGGCGTAACGTTCGGTCACCTTGGCATCGCTGTGGCCCAGTATCTTCTGCACTTCATAGAGCGTTCTTCCGCTGTTCACCAAGAACGATGCATACGAGTGTCGCAAATCGTGGATGCGCAACCACTCCATGCCGGCCTGAGCACGCAGGCGCCCCCAGACTTTGTGCACATTCACCAATGGCTTCTTCGTCTTGGTGTTGATAAACAGGTTGTCGTACTTGCCTTCGGTATCCAACTGGCTGAGCACTTCGAGCGCGGCATCGTTGAGGGGGACCGAGCGGATACGCTTCGACTTGCTGTTGCTGGCCGGGATTTTCCAGACGCGATTCGCCTTGTCGATCTGATCCCATCGTGCACGCAATGCCTCATTCAAGCGAGCGCCGGTAGTCAACAGGAAGAGGGCGACATTGCAGACGGTACGCGGTGGGGCAATACGCAGCACGGTGACCAGCCTATCCAGTTGTTCCGGGGACAGATAGTTCTCCATGCGGTTGTCAGGATTGAACAGCTTCAGGCGGGTCAGAGGGCTCGATTCCAGCATTTCCCACTCGACTGCCAGGTTCCAGGCGCGACGCATAAGCTTCAGGTAATGGTCAGCGCTGGCCGGTTTCAGGCCCTCGGTGAGCAGGCGGTTATGGAACAGTTGCACTTGCTTGCGCGTGACTTCGTTAAGCTTGAAATTGCCAAAGGTCGGCTTGATGCGCAGCCGATACATTTCCTCGTCGCGGGCATAGCTGCGTTTGCGCGGTTTAGCGTAGGGAAGGTAATGATCTTCGAAGAACTCGGTGACCGTTGGTACGGCTTTGGCTGCACGGGCCTCGGCCTGCGGGTTGGCACCCAAGGCAATCTCGGCGCGCAGTTGCTTCGCCGCCTTACGGGCATCGGCCAGATCGATGTCGATGGTGCGGCCAAGCTTGGTGTGACAGGTCTTGTGATTCTGGTCTTTCCAGCGCAGGTAATAGACACCTTGGCCTGGGGTGGTGTCGCGGACGGCAATATACAGGCCGGGTACTTCGGAATCGCAATACTCGACACGGACCTTGCCGGGCGGGCAGGTGAGGGACGTCGCGATGAACTGCGGCGTTAGTTTGATGATGGACATCGTGGGCTCCATAAGATTTGAAAATAAAACAGGGGTGGCCGCAAAACGTGAACAGACCTCCGGATTTGACGCCGATGCGGTATCGGGACACAGTCCGCGGCCAGCGCGACGTTGAGATTGATCGTTCTTGGCATGGGTCGCGTTTGATTACATCGAAGTAACCGTCGCAGACGTCTGTGGGCAAGCTGTGCAGTGCGGCGGTGCTCCCGGGCCGTCGGTTGCGCTGTGGCAGGTTGGGGGAGGGGGAGCGGCAGCCCATGAGAGCCGCCGCCGACGGCGAGGGGCGTTTAGGGCACCTCGTAGAGACACGCGTTACTGCCGTCTTTTCCGGCCGGAAGTAACGTTAGCTCGCCACGGTCGACCATGATGGCAATGCATTTGCCGGCAGTTGTGCGATCCGATTCGTCGATTGCATCCCAAAAGGCAGAGGTGCACAGTTCCTCGGCCGTGTACTTCACCCCGCCGATCAGTTCTGGGATTCGAGCCTGAATTTGGGCTAGCAGCCTGTTGTAAAGTCCTTTGGGGACTGAACGTATTGGCCCACCCGGATAGGCTTCGAGCACCAAAGTGATCTCTTCCACTGCTTGCGGCTTCATGCGAGTGGTGTTTGCCTGGAAAGCAGATACTTCGTGAGTTAGATTTTTCATACAAATTTCCTTATAAGGCTTGTTCAAGGTGCGCAGCCCGCTGGCAGTGCCAATACCGCCCGAGTTGCGCCGAATTTCTAAAACTGCCACCCCCACCCGCCCCCAATGTCGCTGTGGAGGCAGGTGGGCGCAGATATGGCAGAAAAATGGTGTGGCCCAGCGTTGGCCGTCAGTTAGTACTTGTCGTCGTCAATAGCCGCAGCGCCGCGCATCGAACCGGCGAACTTGTCGGGCTTCAGCGGAATACGCCATTTGTAGATGCCCTGGATTTTCTTGGACTCGCCGAACATCTCTCGCAGGATGCTGGCGCATTCCTTACACTGCGGATTCGTGATGCGTTCGAAACCGATCGCCTCCAAAACTTCGGTGGCACTCATGGCCGGCAAGTTCGTATGCGGCGCCGGATCAGGATCGAGTTTTTCCAGGATGCGCTCGCGGATGATGCTGATCGCACGGTGGTCGTTGTTGAAACTTTCCAGCTGCTGCTCTTCCGCCTGGCTTAGCCACCACGGCTCGCCGCTTTGGTAGAGGACTGCAACCTGGGCGAACAGCTGCTGCATGTCGATGCTGTGTGCGTAGTCGATTGCGATCACCGGAATCGTCCAGAACCTGGTATTGCCGGTAGAATCGACAAGAAAAGCGTGGTCATTTACCGAGGCGCAGAAGACCGTTCGTCGCTGGTATTCCGAGTCTGCTCTTGCATATGGGCGACGGAGCTTGTCCCTGTCGCTCGTGACGAACCCCTTAAGACGCGCAACGTCTTTCTTCAGACTACTGTCCAGTTCGCCGATTTCCACGATCCAGTGGGTTACGGCGGTAATCAGCGAATCCTTGTTGGAGGCGTCCAGGTGGTGGTCAAGCTTCAGGGCTTGCTCACGCAACACGGGGTCCGGGACCAACGCGCGGATCCAGCTCGTCTTGCCGATCGATTGTGCCCCCTGAAGCGTCAGAATCCCGCGAGCGTAAAAGCCATTGGGCATTAATGCGGCTGCTACTGCACTAACAAGCCAACGCCGCATCAACTTCTGCTTCAGCACCTTCGGATAATCGTCGCGCGCCACCAACGTCTCGTAGAACTCTTCCAGACGATCGACGCCGTCCCAGGGCCTCATCGTGATCCAGTCGGCGACCGGGTTGTAGAGATTTCTGTCGGCCAAGGCTTCGATTATCGCCGGGACCAGACCTAAGCTCATTCTGTTGAGCGTCGCCAGGCTGAGTATCTGCGTGAGGGCCACATTGCTGGCGTTGTCGCTGCTGCCCGCGTGGCCCGGAAGAACCGTGCGCATTTGCTTCTTGATTACGTCGTAGCTGACACTGATCTGGTACCCACGAAGCAGGTGCTGAACGTTCGCGATGGTCGCCTTCACAGGGCTTCCTTCCCTTTCGGGCGCATTCGGGAACGAATCAGGTTCAAGCGGCTTTGCGCGATCGAGGTCAAGTTCCACAGAAGGCGCTGAATTTCCGCCTGCCGACTTGATGCTGCGGCCTTCGTAGATCGGCGACCTTGCGGTTCCTGAGACCTTTTGGACGGTCGGCAACTTGGGTTTTGGAATGGTCAGGTGACTCGTGCCAAGTGACGCGTCGTCGCCTATCCTACTCTTTATTTCCATAGCATTTCCTTTAAAAATAAACCGCGTCCGATTATTTATTTGGAAATGTCGTGGTTCAACACTCCGCAAAATCTCACGGACAACGTTATTGCTCCAGATTGTTAAAGAGGGGTCTGGAGAATCGCCGGTTATTACATTGCGAAATGTAATTAAGGAAGACTGCGTCTGGTAATAAGGGTGCAGGCAAGCTTAAGGCGAAAGTCCAGTCCTGCACCGGAAGGGGGCGATTAAACCCACATACGACGACTTTCGCGCCTGCGTTTTGTGAACCATCGGCGATGTTTTAATTCGCATCCGGTCGATTCGAAGTTTAGGGGCTGTTTAGTACCGCGTCAAGCAATACATTTGATAGCCGTGAAAAATAGTTTTTATGTAATCTAATATATTAACGAACGTCTTTTGATAAGTTGTTTTCAATTCAAACAGGTTTACGCTATTTCAGCCTTGGATATTTTTTTATAAAGGTTATCGGCTCTTCAGAAGAGACAAACATATCAACAGAGCAGAGTGCTTAAAGGTGGATATTGATATTCTTCCTCGTTTATATGCGTTCATAGGCTGTGACGCAGTTGCCGCCACGCTTCCAGCAGAAGTTGCTCCCCTCCCTCCCCTGTGACAGTTGCAAGGGTGAGGAGGGGGAGCAGATTTCAGCGATTTCCGGGAGGAGCGCCGAAGCGGTGACATGTGCTGGTCAGTCCGTCGCTGCCAGAATCGCCCCGGCCTCGGCATGGTCCATCATGTACTCCCGCAGCAGGTGATACTGTTCGGCGCAGGTCTTGGCAAATTGGCCCGAACCGAACGACAGATTGCTATACGCGAACAAGCAGACCGTGATCCCGAACGCGTCGACGGAAATGAACCCCTCCCAGCCGTTCGGGCTGACCATCTGGAAGCGTCCGTCGCTGTCGGGCGCCATGTAAAACCCACCGTTGCCCAGCGTGTAGAACTGCCAATAGCCACCTCCATAGTCCTCCGACAGCTGGCTGGCCATAGAGAAGATGAGCGGCTCCAGCTGTAGCGGGAAATAGGCCCCGAACAGATCGGCGGTGACCAGGGTACGTTGATCCTCGGCCACCAGCTGCCGGGTGATGATGTGTGTATCGCTCATGCTGCTCTCCTGAAAAATGCGAAAGCGGCACAAAGAGAGGTCGTCCCGATGCGCCGCTCTAGGTTGGATGTGAAACGGGCCGAGCTATGCAACTGGCTACCAGCCGGCCAACTCAGGCACCCGGAAGTGCAGGGCATCGGTGATGGCTGTTTCGGGGATGTCCCAGCTCAGGACGGTTTCGATGAGGTTGATGACGGATTCGTGCATGGTGCTTTCTCCCAAGAAATGAAAAAGCCGACCTTGATGGCATCCGAGAAATGGACGTACCTTGGCCGGCTATGCGGTGAAACAATGGGGATAGGTGAGGGTGCTGCGAGAGGTTCTGCAGGGCGTCAGCTGGCTAGCTGAACAACTAATGCCAGATCGCCGAGATGGCTAGACGATCATTTAAGTTTTCTGCCGCTTTTTACTAAGTGCTAGAGAACAAAGGGAAAACGCCTGGGTCGATATAGGGTCGCCATTGAAACGGCCTACCAGAAAACCCCTTACGTTTCGTGCACTTACGGCTGTGGAGCGCCGGAAAGAAGATCCAGCACACAGCCGAAAGCCTGTCCTACGGGGCTTCCACAGGATTAGCTGCATCGCTCAGTGCATTGCCCACCGGCTGCGACTTCTTGGGCCGACCGCGCTTGACTTCAGCAGGCTCCGGCACATCGGTCAGCACAATGAGCGGCTTCTCGGCAGGCTCCACACTGACAGGCGGCTTATTATTTTTTCCGGACTTGGTCTTGGTGCTGGTCGCCGTCGTACCCTTGCCATCGATCAGCTTCTGTACCCGTTCGAGGAAGGCTGCATTGCTGCACCGGTCATAACAGCGCTTCTTCGACACGGATATCTGGACCAGCCCCTCCTGCTTCAAAACGGCGAACAGGAAGGAGGGCGAATTGGTGCTCTTGCCCCGGAACAGCGGTGTCAGCACGAATGACGTGATCGCCTTGCCCTGATCCTGCTTGGCCAGCAACTCCTGGACAGCAGAATAGCGGACCCACTCGTTGTTGAAATAGCCCGGGTTCGAGTTGCCGACTAGCTGCAGCATGATTTCGCCGGCCTCGTCGACGCCGATTCGATAGCTGAGTGTCGACTTCCCGCTCAGGTTGGGGCAGGTGCCGTTCTTCAGGACGCGGACAGATTGTGCTGCTTTCTTGCTCATGGTGAATCTCCTTGATGTTGATGAGTTAAAGGGTCGAAGGCTTGCCTTCATATAAGATGGAACAGGATGCGCAGTTGTATTCGGCCGTTTCAGCCCAGCGTGTTCAGCAAGGCGATCCCGCCGTATTGCGTGAGCAGAACATCGGGCAGGTGGCGCACGGTGATTTCATGGCCGCCCACATCCGCGACGTAGCGCCGGGCATAGGGCAGGTCAGTGGTCAACAGCCATTCGCTGCCGCCATCCAGTTCAATCTCCAGGACAGTCACGCCGGATAGCACCGATGGGTGACGGCGCAACAGATCGAGCAGCGCCAGGCACTCGGCATGACCTCGATCCATGCCGGCCTCGAAGGTCAGAATCCCGGCGCGCTCCTCATAGGCTTCACGCTGGCATTCATCCAGACGACACAGCAGATCAGCCACGATCGGGTGAAGCGGTTCAGGGCAGGCAGACATACAGGCTCCATAAAAGAGAAACCCCCGTGAGGCGAACCTGACGGGGGTGGTGGGGTAGGACTTCTTTCGGACTTCGTTGGCGGCGTCTCATGATGAGGTCACTGCCGGGGTGGCGAATGATCGGCACAGAGCCAGCAAATCGGACGGGATGCCTTCGCTGTCCGCAACAAAGATCGCGGTAGCAGCCCCATCGTCATTGCCGATGCAGACCATTTCGTAGATGCGGGTGTTGCCATTGATGTGTTCCTCCAGAATGTCAAAGTACGGGGAAAAGTCGGGATGGCCGAACGGCAGGTCATCGAACAGGCCATGCAGGATGGGCAAGCCGACAGCCGCCTCAATCTCGGAAACTGCATCCCCTCCCTCCACCACGATCAGTTCGGCGTCGGGTGCGTCAAGTGCGTCAGGTGAATTGAGTTGCCGGAAACGCAAATCGACCAACGCCTGCATGGCCGGATCGACGATAAGGGCGACATCCGCCGCATTACGCAGGATGAGCATGGCCGGTCTCCACATAAGGCTTGCTTCGTTGGTGGGTGGGTAGTCGGGTCCGACGGCTTGCCCTATGCCGGGCGCCATCGAGGGGATAAGGCTGATTGGTGATGCGGAATATGGACATAGCAAATCCTTTCAAGGGAAACGGGAGGCTGAAAAAGCGAAAGCCCCGATGACCAAGGCGGTCAAGGGGGCTTTCAGAGAGAAGCGACGCTTTCAGATTATTGAGCCCATAGCGTCGCCGAAGGCTCTTGTTGGGACAGGGTTTGTAATGGAATCATGTAATCATGGTTTAATTTAGAGATGAAAATAGCCCCAATGGAACGAATCGATTGGGGCTAGTGTGAAACTCGCGGAGTTTTAATGCTGGCTCCGCCAGCCAGGTTGTAGATAAGTTTATTGCTATTTTCTTCGAAGCATTTTTCCTGTTTCGCCTAGAGTCATGGGCGTAACACTCCCAACATTGATTAGCGCCCAGATCAGGAAACTCGAAGGAATGATGGTGTCAAGCGCAAAGACCATAATGACTTTTAATGCTAGTGGCAGATATTTTATGCCTCGGCAGTGCCGCTATATTCAAATACTTATTTCCCTTCTCTTTTAGTGTTATCACAGTTCTTTTTCGTAAATTCAGCTCTTGCGGACTTTAATTGAGCTCGTACTTTGGCAAGTTCGACCGTATCCATGCCGTCACCTTTTCCCCAGCCGTAATATACGGCGTGTCCTTGGCTATCATTGATACGTCGATTTTGGGACGTAACTAGAGCGTTTTCTTCTGACACAAAATTATCTATAATCTTTGGTAGCTCCGAGCAGTCGGTGGATTCATATTTGTTTTGGAGCAGTCCAGTTGCTTTTATGTCAGATGGCTGTGTTGGCATGTTGCAAGCTGCCAGAATAACTGCAATCTGTGACATGGTAAGGCAATATATGGCACGATAATTCGTAGTCAATTCAGCAGCCATTTTTGAAATCGGCTGGTTATTGTGTTCTTGCAGCCATAATCACCACTCATCGCGAAAACACGTTTGTTATCGTGAATGTCTACGACTGAAATGTAGAAATGCATTTGTCTTGACCCTTCTGGAATGCACATGTCGTGATCTACTGATGTCGCATTGACCGCATATCGCACCGTATTTTTAATGTCGGCCTCTGAATTCGTTGGTCCAGATTGGGGTGTTGAATAAACAACATCAATTCCGTTTGAGGCTAAGAGCAATTCAATGGCGATTGCAAGTTCACCTGAACCGGTGAAATAAACGCGATTTGGCTTTTGACTTAACCTTTTCTCAATTTGTGGCTCTGTCCTCGCTTCATGTCCAAGTGAAGTGCAGCCAGAAAGAATAAGAAAGGTTAAGAAAATGGTGGTGCTTATTCGAGTCATAAGCAAATCCTAGGCGAGAACGGATGGGTTAACAGGCGCCGAGATTAGTATTTCAGAAGGCGTAAAACCTCGGTAATCCATTAGCAATTATAGATGCTTCTGGAATTATCATGTGTCAGTATAACAGTGCCTCAAGCAGTAGAGGGATGCCGAACGCGATCATGACGAAGACGATCGCTCCGGACAGAACGCCGGCGGCCAGCATGATCAGGAAGCGGACAAGGATGTAGTGGCAGGCTTCCTTGAAGCCCAGCGGGGGCATGTTCGACAAGGAACGGCTGAACCCGGTGTGGTCGGTGGTCATCCATTTGCCGAGGGCGCTGGCGGCACTGTCAAGGTGTTGATATGACGTCTTCGTGGCAGAAGCGAGGTTTTTGAGGGTACGGCTGTAATTTGGTCGACGAGGTCGGTGCATGGGTCTCGCTTTCGATGTGTATGAAATTTTGCGGGACTGGAAAAGCAAAAGCCCCGCGCATCCGGAGACGGGCAGAGCTTTCACAAGGGGTACGACGCTTTCAGATTATTGAGCCCATAGCGTCGTCGAAGGCTCTTGTTGTGGCTAATATAGATTTAGGCAGCAGTTGGCGATCTCATCGGCAGGCAGATCGTCGGCCGAAGCGGATGGGCACTACCACCAGTACTCAGTCAGCTATGCAACGCTTAACGGACGCAGGACGCTCTCTTGTTAACTCATCGAAAACATTTGCGCCAATAACGATTCATGACATATCGATGCATTCCAATAGCTAGGGCTTATCCCCAGTTTGGCGGATCAGTGCGGCGAGCTGTTCGCCGGTATGGCTAGCCTTCGTGGCGGAGGATAGTTGACATTCCCATACAACGTAGGCTCGCCAGCCTAGCTCCGTTAACGCGCCTATCACTCGCGTATCGCGTAAAACATTTTTCTCAAACTTCTCGGTCCAGAAAGAGGTATTGCTCTTTGGTGTCGTGGCGATACTACATCCAGCGTGGCGATGCCAGAAGCAGCCATGGACAAAGACGACGGTCTTGTAGCGAGGAAATACAAGATCCGGTTTTCCCGGGAGGCTAGTTCCGTGGAGTCGGTAACGAAGTCCAAGTCCATGCAGCACCTTGCGTAGCGCGAGTTCGGGGCAAGAGTTCTTGTTCCTGATGCGGGACATCCGTTCCGATCTTTCCGCAGGTGACAAAAAGTCAGTCATATCCGAGCTCCTCGAAACTGTCCTACGCCTTTAGTGTTTTCTATTCGTGTCCAGTTCGTAGAAAGGCAGCCCTCGGATAACCTCTCCCGCTACATCAAAAGACTTGTAGAGGCAGTGGTGGTTTGGAAGGGTCTTGACGCGCTCCGATAGATCTCCAAGATCCGACGTGAAGCCCAGAGCCCCTAGTTCGGCCGGAGTGACATTCGGGACCTTATGGATAAACCACGTAAGGAGGGGTTCCCGGTAATCAGTTGTGCTGACCTTGAAGTGCCTGAGGTACTGCGATGCCAGTATCACGCCGGCCCCGAACTCACGTCCTTGCAGCAGGAGCTTACGCAGGACGTCAAACTCGTAGCGCATGATGTTGTCAGCCTCATCGACCAGCAGGTAGGAATCGATTACGCGCAATTGAGGGACGCTTCCCTCAAAGGGGCGTTTCGGAGTCTTGAGCATATTCTCGTAGAACATGTTCAGCATGATTGCGACAAGCATGTTCTTGCTTCTATCGTCCTGCCCCATCGCATCTAATGAAATAACGACGATGCCATCAAGGAACTCATCGAATGTCTTGGTCTTGCCTTGGTCGCTCTCGAAGACCCCCATGTCTACTAGGTCATCGATGATTGCCATCGGCGTATCGGACTTGCCCGCAAGCAGTTCGCGATACTTTGCATGGACGTCGTAGATGGTTGGCTGGCGTCCCTGCGTTCCGCAGGTATCGTATGCATTGCGGACCGCGCCCTTGAGTTTGTCACGCTGGACTGGCCCTATCCCTGAATAGATCTTGTCAAGTACATCTGCAAAAAAGCGAAACCTATCAAGCCAAGGTGCCCCCGATTCGCCCAGAGTCGAGGTGTCGAACAGGTTTAATGGAAGATTTCGGGGCTTGACGACACGGGCACCAGTTGCTTCTACGAATTCCTGGCTACTGTAGTCCCGCTTGTAGTCAAAAATCAGGAACCTGGGCTTGATTCCCCTGTTTTCCTGTCCTGCACTGGTGATCTGGTAGATGAGCGACTTTAGCAACTGCGTCTTGCCTGTGCCGAGGTCGCCTACGACGCCGATGTTTAGCTGATTGAGACGGGTGTCCGAAATGTTCAATTCAAGCGATCGTGGCTCGAAGCCATCGACTGTGCAGCCAAGGGAGAGCACGATCCCTTGCCTTCTCGGGCAGGGGGGCGCCGACTCGTCTGCAAGAGAGGCGGCCTTAGCATTAGCGCTGACCGCATCGCAGACTTCGTTTTGTGACGCCACATCGCTGGGATGGGTATCAGGATCCATTTGCTCATCTGGCAAATGATCAACCGGAGGTAGGAACGCGGTCTCGATGGCAGCAGCAAAAGGCTTGGCCGAGCGAGGAAGCATTCCCCAGTCACCGACTTTGGAACGTACAGCGTCATAGAAAACTTTGGCATTACCTGCGACGATACGACCTGCATCGACTGCAGAGACGACGATCGTTTCATTCAAGCCATCATCGTCGTAGTCGCGAGGGCCGCTTTGAGGCGAGCTATCCACGACGATCAGCCGGCCATTTCCGTCGATGGTGATGGCCGATTCATCTGTTCCCAGGATGGTGGCAGCAATGCGTTCATGGTAGGCCGCCCAACGACTGGATTGTTTTGTCACTACCTCATGCTGACTGTATACGCGCAGGCCGAAGCCGACCATGGAGAGCAAAAGATGTTGGAAGGCGAGCTTCCACGCTAGTGACTTGGATGCACGGTCTTGTAGGGCTTCGAAAAGTGTGGATAGTGCCTTCGCCTGGCCAAGAGCATCCTTCGCATCGCTTGATCCAAAGGTGCTACCTTGGCGGCACTTTACTTCGACGGGCGTCAGGTGGACGCGGATACGGGTTTCGGTCGCATGGATTCCGACCACGAGTAGGTCAGGTCGCGATAACGAGGAGTCCTTGCGTTCCCTGCCGAGGGAGCGAGCAAGGTCGGCCAGGTAGCCACGGAATGGATCCACGGGAATGATGATCGCAATCGATACATCATCCTCGGATCCAGAGAGTACCGGTAGGAGGCTATCAACGTTGTCCGATAGGCGGAACTGGTCTTGCAGAAGTCGAACAGCAACGAATAGACCAAGATCACCGGTGGCACCGGTATCGTCGCCAGATAGTCCTCGCACAGTGGGAATTCCTCGCCGGGCCACCTCAAGGAGAATCTCTTCAACTTTAGCCTCGCCGAGCTCCTTGCCACCAGGTAAGGGCTCGAGGACCCTTGATAAGGCTTCGCGATCTGCATCGCGAACCTGGGACAAAAGGTAGTAGCCGCTCGTGTCTCCGGCACGTTGGGAATATGACGGAAGATCGTAGTCCCAAAGGTAGGTCCCCTTGATCCAGCTACCAAGGAAGCATGCTGGATCGATTGCAGAGGAGGATACCGCGACGAATCCAGCATTCTTTTCCTCTAGCATGCTTGAGACAGCATGGACATTAGGTGCGAACTGTAGTCCAACTTTCTCATGAGGGCCTCCTTCCATGACCAGTATGCAGTGGGCAACTTTGTCAGCGAAGACGTCGCCCGAAGGAGGGCTAGCCAGAGCCTGTCTAGACTCGCTCAGGAATGCACCGTGTAGCTGGCGTCTGACCCTATGCCTGATCAATCCACCCAGGCCAAGTGGCGAGCGCATCCCAACCTGTGTTGACTCAGGTTGAGCTGCATCTAGCTGGGCAATGATCCCTAGGTCGGGCTTGACTCCCGGGGGCTGTTTTTCGAACCATCGTACATGGTTGCCAGTATCTTCTGAAAGGTTGGCGATTAGCGCCTGGTCCGGTCGCGAGTTTTCCGGCCTGGTGTCGTAGACCTCAAGTATTCTAGGGCCGATGCCTCGTAAGGAAGACTTGTCACCATTGCCAAACCTTGAGGTGCACCATGTTGCAAGCCCCTCGTTGCAAGCATCGGTGGCGCCACCGGCACTAGATATGACAAGGCTAACGACGGGCTTGGCGGCGAGAAGGTCGCTAATGTCCTCAAGAGCCCTGCAAACCTGAGCAGGACTGAAACCACTCGATATGCCACCAACCACCAAACCAAAGGCCGTGTCGAATGGCGCTAGTCGCGACCCGTCGGCAAGTTGGCCCAACCGAGAACCGTTCCACAATACTGACCAGTAATCGGAGTTGCACTCGACGGAGATAAAATCCTCGCGGACTATGCCCTGAGCTCCTCCTGGCGATTGTAGGGATAGTGTCAGGAGGTCGGGAACACAGTCTGGATCGAGGATGCTTGCCGCTGGGCAAGGGCAAGGGTCGCTACCTTCAACTTCGTTATAAAGCACTTGCTGCGCAAGGCAGTGCCAGGCCAGTCGCAAGGGATGGAGAGGTGAAAGAATAATGGCGTCGGGTATCCGGGCCAGTGTCCTGCCGTCTGCCTCGCGGGCGCAGACTGCGATTGCATCTATCCAGCATGCAACATCTCGGTCTGAATCCAGCCAGGTAGTGTAGGCATCAAGGTATATCTCCACGAGAGCTCGAAAACTTGGATCGTGCGTAATCAATTTACCCAAGGGGGCTGATTCAGCGAGCCCAGACTGGTCCTCAGTACTATTGCGGATGTACTCGGCAATACCCTCCCTGGCTTTGACGAATCCTGCAGGGGGCTGAAATAGTGCTGGCGATGGCCTGGGGTCGTGTAGGAAGCGTGCCCGAGAAAGGATTGGCCCTGCAGGCGCGCTCCAGTCGGGTGGAGCCCAGACGCTGGCATAGTCATCAGCTAGGACAAGCGGGAGGAAAGACTTGGCCGCATTCTGCTCGTCGAGCATCCATGACTGCAAGCTGGCCGATCGGGCGTGCCGGTCTAGCTGGACCACCGTCTTGGTATCGAAACGCTCCAGGAGCAGTCGGTTGCGCCTAATAAGCCGCTCGAACTCGCTTCGGCATCCTTCTTCCGTTGTTTCCTCGCAGCTGATATGGACCCGGCAAGTCTCGACACCATCCCGATCCCGCGGCAGGAAGGTAACCTCAAGCTGGTACTTTCCGTCCGCCTCGATCTCGACCATGTATTCGCCAGAGCGTACGTGACGAAGGCTGAGAGCCGTGCGGCCTTCTGCAAGTGTTTCCGTGGCGTCGTCTGGCAGGCTGGCTGCGTCGGAGATCGTTGTGCCTGGCGAGACGAGCAGCAGGAGTTCGTAGCGCCCGGACCCAGGTAGCGATAGCAACGATTCCCAATCCACCCTTGAGCTGCCCTTTCGCGGCTTTTTCGGGGGAGTCAGTTTGCATGCCATTCTGCAGGTGACGAGGATGCCGGGGATCCAACTCTTCAGCGAGATGACTCGCGCAGTAGCAGACTTTCGTCCTATGGCTTCTACCTTGTAGGTAATCGGCGACTTCTGGCCATTCGCTGTAGGGGTGTCGCTAATCGAAGTCGTTCCATCGACAGGAATCAAGGCGGGTTGCGCTTTGCCATGGGATCCGCCTGTAAGCAGCACATCGAGCGGATGGCCTGATTCGCCGGTGCCGATCGATATCGAAAGGTCAACAGCCTCGTGTACCACGGCTGGAATGCCCCGCACGACTGGAAAGATCGGGTTGGTACAAGCGATTGCAAGCTCGCCGGGCGCCTCGTCGGGTTCCTCCGAAAGGAGCTCGGACCACCACTCTGTTGTCAGGGTTGACCACCAATCCGGGGCTGCCTCGAGATCAAGACCATCCTTGGGGAGGTAAAAAGATTCCGTCGCGCGCTCGAATGCAGTCGGTACGTCGCATCTAGCTTGGATGTGGCCAAGGAATGCATCTAGGGCGTGTTTGACGGTATCGGGCGACCCGTTGCTAACGCGATCAACGCCAGTCTTGAAACCATCTGCCAATTCGTCGGCGATTTGAGCCAGTATGCCAATCTGCAATCTAGGTGAAATCCCACCGTCTTGCATCGGGGGAACGCCACATGCAAGCGCAAGTGCCGAGCCATTAGGCATGGAATACGGCTCTTTGGGGATTGAAAAGATACGCGACAGGAGGCGCCAGCAAGCTTTGCGGCTGCCCTCATCGCTATCCATTTCGTCGTGTGCCGCAGCCGCGTGCTCTATCAGTTGTCTGGCGCTCTCAAACTGTTCGTCTGTGATGAGTCCAAGTTCCTTTAGGCCATGGGTGACCAGCTGCTGGACGAAACCATCTAGCCACCACTCCTCGAATGTTGCGTGACCCGTGTTACTGGAGGAGTTCATGCCGAACTCCTCGGTTGTCGAGGCCACAGAGCGGTTGTTGTGCTGTCCGGGGGGGACGAGCGCCACGAAACTTGGGCTGTTGGGGTCGTTGCGAATATGCAGCAAGTGATTTTCATCACACTTGCCAGACATGCCTATGCCAGGATTGGGACCGAGCATTTGCCCCGGTGGCAACTGGAGTAGGACTGGCAGGATCGCCTGCTTGCCATCCGTATCCAAAGGCAAACGTATGCCTCCTGAGGTGACGAACTCATCGAAGACAGCTTGTAGTAGATCTACTGAGGGGCCATGAAAGATGAAACGGGACTCCAGCTTGGCACTTGTGCGGCCCTTGGTTGAATCTAGTACCTTGGCTCGGATGATTGAGGCGAGTGCCTGTACAAGTTTATTCATTTTTCCTTGCCCATGGCACGGGTTCCTGGAAAGGGGGGTAGTAACAGCATGCCGCTCTCTGCATCCGGACTATCCAGCACGAGTCCAAGCATCCGGAGCTGGTGGCCAAGATCATTCCGGGCAATATCGTAACGGTCGACAGCGATGCCGTAGGCAGCCAGGTGTTGACCCAGCCGGTGGATCGAACGGGGGCCACCCATGCCCGCCAGCGCGCAATGTACCAAGGCAAGTACGGCAACAGGGCCAAGCGACACTATCCAGGGGCTGGACGGGCTGGTGCCTTTTTTCCTGAGTATGTAGCCCTGATCGTAGCCTCGAAGTAACTGTACTGCAGTCTGGCGTTGCCCTAGAACGTGGCGGGCAAATTCCAGCAAGTTAGCCCCTATACCCTTCTTGCAATTTAGGGCACGAGCCTCGCACTCACGGATGTCGACGAATGCAGCCCATGTACCAGAGCTAATCACCGCGTCACGGTTTTCATGGATATGTTGGCACAGGTCGGTGACCCCACTGCTTGATGAGATATTCCCACCATAAGGTATACCAGCGTCTTCTAGTGACCAGAGAATAGTGTTGATTCCCAGGCGGGCGGTCAGGTAGCCAGATGCCTTGTCCTTGAGACCGTTTAGCGCCTTGCCACCGTAGGTCATGTACTGTGCTGACGGAGGAAAGATGACCTGCCTAGTTTCATTGACATCATCGGGGCCCTTCATTTCCAGGGCATTCATCAAGCAGCGCCATGTCCTGGCATGCACGTCACAGAGCCAAGTAACGTGTGCTGCCCCTGCGAGGCGCAGGACCGCTTCGAGTAGGCTTGTCCATTGCCGACGGGTCATTGAGTCCTTGGCATCGATTACCGAGCGTAGGTCTCGAACGAATTGCCTTGCGGGAAGGAATGGTAGGTGTAGAAAGTCCTCATCCGACAACGAGGTTGCCTCGTTTTCAGGGATTGGAACAAATGACCATTCACTACATGCGACCCAGGAAGATGTCTCCTGTTGCAGCCAGCGAGCAAACACATCATCCTCATCATGGACGCTCAAAGCGGAAAAAAGCTGCTCCCATAACGCCTGCGCGCTAGCACGATCCTTCGATCCAAGCGAAACCATGCGTCGTACCAGGCTCCCTGCCGGCCAGGAGTTGCTTGTTAGGCGGGCGGAGCCGGAGAAGAGGGCTGTCGCTGGGACCAGTGGCGTAACTTGCAGGAAGCGTTTGGCTGACTGGTTGGGTAGCTTGGGGCTTTCCAGTACCCCATGCATGACAGTATTCCAGGTGTCGACGTCTGTTGTAGCCCCTTGAGGAGCTTGGGAGTGCTTATCGCGATATCTTTGTATCCTGCGATCTAGATCTCGCCCTGCCTGCGGGACACTCCCTTCGCTAGCGGCGCCAAAACCAATGGTGCGGTAAAGCGATGCGAGAAGCACCTCCGAACTTGCATATTCTGGAGCGGGGCTGATCGAGAGTGCGGATTCCTTGTACCTTGGATGGGAGTTTTTCCAAGGGGCCTGCTTGAAGTCGGCCAGCGTCATGGCCGCGCCTCTTCTTTAACGGCAACGAAACCATTCCAGGATTGGCCGATTTCCATCCCGTCGGCGCCGATCCTAATACGCGCATCGGCGAGAATCTCTTGATCCCGAACAATGGGACCAGAGAGGCGAGCCTTGGTTGTATCAAGCAAGGCCAAGACTGTTCGGGGTAAGGAGGCGGGAGAAAGCCCGCGCTCCAACTCCTTTACTGCCTTGAAGAGGTCATAGGTCAAGGCTATGGGCTGGGCCGTTCGCCCATGCCCAACTTGCAAGAAGCAGATTGGGGATTTGGGACGTCCACCGATTCCCAAGGGGAGGGTGCGGACGGGTTGTGATCGGACGACAAGGATTGCCTGGCGCTGCTGCGGGGGCAGGGGTTGTCCGAACGTCGTGGTTAGCGACACCTCGAAGCCGTGGCGAGTGTTGAGTAGATTCTTGACTTGTTGGGCAACCTCATAGAGACGAGGTCCATGCTGATCCTCTACGACCTGCTGAAATGCCCGCAGGATTTCCACATCGTTTACAACTGCGGAACGGACGCAGATGCTGCGCCTTACAAGCCTGCAGGCAAAGTCGCGTAAAGTGCGCTGGATTCGGCCTGCGGCATTCGGTTTCCTTCGCCGGATGGATGGCCGGGAAAGCATGGTGTCAGCGTTGGCAAGCCGTTTTAACAGCTCCAACTCATTGCCAGATAGGATTGAGGATCGGCGAATGAATTCAACACCACCTGTTAGCGATCGACTGAATCTAGTATCCAAGTCCCCTAATTCAATCGTGCGAGTTTTATTAACCGCAACCTTGGTATCCGGGCTGGCAAGTGCGGGGTCCAGCAGCTCAGCTAGGTTGTCCAGCAACGATGAGATTGTCGCCGGCAGGTAGGGAGTCTTTCGTTCCTGAAGGAAATGTTGGAAGCCCCAAATTACGCGTGCATCCTCGTTCTCCCTACTCAGGCCGAGATCTTTCATGTCTTGGCGCAGCGAACTAATTATGTCTGTATCCCAGCGATGAAAAAGGGCATGTTGGTAGCTTGATGTGGCTAGGTGAAAGATTGCAGTCAACTCGTGTCGCCCAAGGCGTTTAGGTGCCTGGCCTGATTTGTCTAGCTCAAGAAGATGCGCGGCCCAGCCGCAGGGGTTGGCCTCTTGGCCAGGCTTGGCTTCGAAATGGCCGGCGAGCAGGTAGGACATCAAGGAGAACAAGTCCCTAAAGCTCCACCGCTTGCCACTTGCAAGTTCGTACCATCGAAGTATGTCTAATAGGGCGGCACGGTGATCCTCGCGCGCAAGCAAGGCTTGGCTATGGCAAAACGGACACCTTTCGCCAGCCTCGCATGTCCAGGGGGATGGCCAATGGTCTGGCTGCGTAGCGTGCTGCAGCAAGGATGCGGCAGGGGATGCTGAAGCAACATCGGGGCTGGTGAGTAGGGATTCTGCATCCATTGGCCAGACCGCAATTTCTGGAAAGCCTTCCAAAGGCCAACAAGATGGCGCATCCGCTGAGAGGCTGACTGATCGGGTAATGGCCTCAAGCAAGTTACGAGCGCTGTCCAAGTCGTTGTCCAAGGCATATATCAGCGCATCATCGAGAACGCCGCGGTTTACGCAGCAAAGATAGACTTTCGATGCAGGGGCATCGAGGAGTTCACCAAGCTCATTGATTAGCAGGACCGCAGCAGGGCAACCCTCCTGCCCAGCAGTAACGGAGGCGTCCTGTACGACATCTAACTCAAGCGGCCTTGGAGTCGAGGAAAGACTGCCGGCATCGATATGGACTACTCTAGGGACGGCTTGTCCGGTCGGTGGATGGAATTCTGATGCGAGTTTTTTTAATAACTGACCTTCGGCGGCGAGTCCGAGGTCCAGGCACTTGATCGTGTGCTCGATAGCCTCGGTCTTTCCATTCCCCGGTCCCCCGACCAGTAGAAGGATGCGCGGAGTACCGGATGTTTCCGATGTAACTGCGATCACCCAACTCTCTAGCTTGGAAATGAGGTTGGTTCGCAACAGGTCCTTTCCTGGCCGACCACTGAGAGAGTCGAAAAGTCGCTTAACCCCCCCTGAGTGATGCCCAGTCCATTCCACTAGATCTTTCGGAAATCGGATACCTGCATTAGGCGTTTCGTCCATGACTCCCTCTTTTTTTCTTAGGCTACTGCGGCAACTTGACCTTGCAAGACGTTGACGCTATCCAGCGCGTGCTGCGCTTCACCGGCAGCCTCCGCGAGTACAGCTGTAATTGCCATGCCAATCACTCTACCGAGGTAGGGAGGCACGGCATTACCTACCTGCGTGTACCGTGGGCATTCTTTTGTCCGTGCCGCGCCACCCGTTGTGAATTTTCCTTGGAACTGGAACCAGTCCGGGAAGCTTTGCAGCCGCGCGCTCTCACGGACGGTAAGAATCCTGGGTTCGGCATAGTGCAGGACATCGTCAGGCAGCGTGGTAATCGTGGGGGCGGGAGAACTGGCTGACATTGGGTAGATCCGATGTTTCTTCAGGCCGTACCTTGTACGGTTGGCCTTGTTCATCAGGACTCCTTTGTCGCATTCCTTTTGGATCAGCTCGAAGCGTTTCCGTACCTCTTCGCTGTGCCGGGCTAGTCGCATGCTGTTCATGAAGTCGCTGCGAGCATGCTTATGCATCAGCTTTTGGAAGTCCGTCAGGGGGTTCTTATAGACAGCTTCGTAGAACCCAGGCGGAGAGTCCGGGTCCTTGCATGGTTGCCGTAGGCTGAAATCGGTCCGTAAGTCAGATATTGCTTCTTCAGCAGTAATTGAGTCCGGTAGACCTAGTTCAAGCAGATGTTCTTCCCGCTTTTTCTCTAACAGCTCGAAGGCACGGCTAATGCCGCCTTCTAGCCTTTCGGTCAAGGATCTTCTAAGTCCAATGACGATCAGGCGTGAGCGCTTTTGTGGAACTCCAAAGCGAGATGCATCCACAATCTTGCCGTCGACGAGATAGCCAATGGCCTCAAGGCTCTTTTTTAGCTTGTCATAGTACGATTCCGGGGCTTGTTCTCGCGAGCCCGTGCTGTCGTTCTTGCTAAAGTGCGCGACCTTCATGCCGGGGACATTCTCTAGGACCAAGGCCGCCGGCTTTATTGCATCCACAACTTGGACGTACTTCTCGAAAAGGAAGTTGCGCGGGTCGGATTCTTGGCGTCGACCAGCAAAGCTGAAGCCCTGACACGGAGGCCCTCCTGCTAATACGTTCACCTTCCCCTGCAGTTGATGGAGATCGACCAGATGCCGGGTCAACAGGTCGTCGATGGCCCACGCGCGGTTTTCCAACCACGAAGGCCAGGAGAATTTAGTAACCGGGACCTTCCGTTGTCCAAGAAAATTCGCTGAGAAGGTTCGAAAGGCCATGGGGTCACGCTCAATGGCAAAATGACCTTGAAGCCCAGCAAGGGTGAGGCCTAAAGACAGGCCTCCGCACCCGGAAAAAAGATCAATGAACGTGTGCGTGGTCATCTCAAGGCTATCTCTGCTCGTGTCACCTTAGAATTGCCTTGTATAGACATGCACGGCTTCCATCACTGTAACAAAAGACAGGATTATCGCAGATTGCCGCAAGGGTGCGAGAATGCCATGTAGCAGGCAAGCGGAATGCGCGAATCCCCTCAATCCCAATGCGGCTAAGAGTAGTAAACCAAAGATTGCGAGCAACCCAACTAGCTCGTTTCAAATGGAAAATCATCAACTTGACATTCGGCGATGCGAAACCAACCAACGTCAACTCAACGACCTGCTGCGGACGTGCCTGTAGTTGGCCTCGGGCGGGCGGCCTAGGTGTGATAACCAGTCGGCTGATGCCCGAATAGAAGGTCGTTTCAACAATATTGGTACTAGCTCCGAAAGGCGAAAGCCCAGCACCGGGGGAGAGTGCGAGGCTTTCAAGACGGCCTGGTGGAGGAGAAGGGCTGGCAGCCATGGCTGTTGTCTGGTCAGCACATGAACAGAAGATACGGGCGATCTCTGGCTGTTTCAAGTAACGGCCTACCGCCGTATTGAATCCGTTGCCGAAGCAATGGGTAAACTGCGCGTACTTGACTTGACGAACGAAGCTGTACGCAAAGGCATTGGCACCATCCTGGGCGAGAGCGATTGGGAAGCCTGGCTAGATCCAAACATGAGGAATCCGATTCTGCTTCAATCGATGCTGTCGCCCTGTCCGGATGACTGGCTGGAATGTGCGCCTGCCTAGGGGATTAACTCTGAAAGAGGCATTGGAAGTGGCTTGGTTGTCATCTGATAAATTAAGCTGATCATAATAATGGAGTGTTGTTGCTGCATGCGATAGAAAACGAGGTTGGCAACTGGATGGTCTAGTGAATGCGGGACCCAGACCTGACAAGTGGCAAAGGAGAGGCGTCCCAGTATTGGAAAAACTTGATAGGGTGGGACGTTGCTTGACCCGAAGGAGGCGATCTAGTGGCAGACATCTTCATGAGCTATGCGCGCGAAGACGAGGCGAAAATCAAAGCGTTGGTTGCGGCACTTGAGGCCGAAGGCTGGTCAGTCTTCTGGGATAGACGCATTCCGACCGGCGAGACGTGGCGAGACTTTATTGGATCTGCATTGGAGTCAGCACGTTGCGTCATTGTTGCTTGGTCTCGTCATTCGATCGACTCGCAGTGGGTTGCCGAGGAGGCTGATGACGGCAAGGCGCGGCAGATTTTATTGCCCATCCTGCTTGACCGGATACAGCCACCGCGTGGCTTCAGAGAAATTCAGGCAGCAGACCTCTCCAGCTGGCAGCCCGGGCAAGCCTCAGAAAATTTTGGTTCGCTGGTGACCGATCTCCGGCGACTATTGGAAAAGCGGTCTGTAGCTCTTGGCCGCGACGTTGCATCACCTGCGGTTACCCAGCCAACAAATGTTCTAGAAAATCTGCAGCGTCCGCCGACTGGACAACGATACCTTGTGTTCACTGGCCTGATCGCCATCGCTGCCGCAGGCATCGCGCTATATTGGTTTGGGCCATGGAACTCTCACCAAAAGGTGACAGCCGTCCAACCGTCCACCGTTGTTGCACCCAAACCGCCTGTGGCGACGGGGGTACCTAAGGACTCATGGGTGGTCGTTGCCGCTTCGTTTAAGCATTTCGAGCGACAGCGTGCCGAGGATCAACTGGCGACACTGACGCGTGCAGGAATTCCTGCAACGATCCTCGATTCCAATGACTATCCCTTGCTATCGCCCGATCTATGGGTTGTCGCGGTCGGTCCCTTTGCCTCGAAGCAGGAAGCCAATGCTGCTCTCGTTCAGGTGAAAAGTAGTGTGCCAGATGCCTACCTGAAGAAGGGGCATTAAGCGACCGCCACACACCGGGATGCAACTTAGCTTGGTATCTGCCCACGTTGCTTCAATTTAAGTCGTCGCCCCGTTTGGGGAAGGGGGATTGGCCATCAGGCTGATGTCTAGTCAGCGCATGGAGCAAAGATAGCGGCGCAACCTCGCCAGGTAACGTGACGCCTTGCAACAGCGTGGTCCGGTATGTGCCGGGTAAGTAGAGGCCAGCAGCTATTGACCGCCGTTATCGTTTGGACGGGTCGGCGCTTTCCGCTTCTTCCAGCTACCTAGAAGTGCGGCACCCAGACCCAGCAGGATTTCATCGACAAAGGGAATGAAGTCCGGGATGAGCAAGTCCAGTATGAACAAGATGGCGGCGATGCCGAACAGGGCCGGAAAGCGCAGCTTGGCGAGGTAGGCGATCAGCGGGGTAATAATCAGTTTGTACATGGATGCCGCGTGGCCCTACGACCGAAACCCCGACTGTTCGCAACTGGTGGGAGATGCATCTTCCTGTGACAGGGTCGCTCTAAGGGACAGACTGTCGTGGACGGAGAGGACGACAAGCACGACCAAACTGATCGCAATGACCGTATGCACGACGAGCATCAGCCAATGCCAGGGCGTCGTGTTCGAGCCTTCGACCTGACGTTCCACCAGGACGCCGTTTTCGTATCTTTCGCGGATGATTTTTGGCATAAGGTTTGATTGGGCCAAATTCCGACCCGCGAACAAAATATATGGCGATCCCCAGAATGCAAAAAGCCCAACCTTGTGGGCTGGGCTAAGTGCAAGATTTTAAACAGAAGCTTTTGGCTCCCCGACCTGGGCTCGAACCAGGGACCTACGGATTAACAGTCCGGCGCTCTACCGACT
>Ga0116154_10000856_pt1 | contig 30023 bp, 24 predicted proteins | sample AD_UKC030_MetaG_FD_89898 | JGI IMG/M metagenome (GOLD analysis project Ga0116154, IMG submission 89898) | Active sludge microbial communities of municipal wastewater-treating anaerobic digesters from USA - AD_UKC030_MetaG | ecosystem: Engineered > Bioreactor > Anaerobic > Digestate | place: USA... | reverse complement strand
CGGAACGCGAACCGCCGCCGCGCACCAACACGATGACATCCACCTCCGGATCGCCTTCCAGCAACGCGATCCCCCGGCAGACGCTCGCCTCGGTCTCCTCGCCCTGCATGCGGGCATCCCACAGGCGGACACGAAACGCATAGCCCGATCTCTTCAGTTCGTCCGTAAAATCGTGATAGGCCGCGCTGCCTTCCGAAGTGATCAATCCGATGTTGCCGGGAAGCGGCGGGAAAAGGACGGAACGGTTCCTGTCGAAAAGTCCCTTCTCCTTCAGATTTTTCAGGAGTTCTTGACGGGCGCGTTCCAAATCCCCCAGCGTGAACTCCGGATCCACATCCAAAATCTTCATCTGCAGACTGGCGCGCGGCCAATAAAAATCCACCGCACAGAGAAATTTCACCTGAAGACCGTCCCGCAGCGTCAATTTATCCGACGTGCTCCGCAGGCGCTGGACGATGGTGGCCTGCGCGTCTCCCCAGAGGATGGCTTTTAGGCTCGCCTTGGCGGAGTCGGACCCCTTTTCTTTTTCCACCAGTTCAAAATAGACCTGTCCCCAGCGCCGGGTCGGGGCCTTTGCGGCATCGCGGTCGTATCCCTGGATCTCACCGGTCACCCAGAACGGGTCCGGAAATCCGGCAGAGATCGTTTCTCCTATTTTTTGATTGATCTGACTGACGGTGAGCGTCACATCGGACGGGGATGTCGGGCGTTTGTTCATCGTCTCTCTCGAACGTCCGGGAGACCGTTTTTCAATGGTCGGCTTTTTTCTCCGATGGTTCGATCCCCTTTTGGAGCTGCTGCACGGCCTCCTCGGCGGCGCGCATCAATCGCCCGTCGAGGTCGCCGCGCGTCAACTTCTTCAGGGCCGGCACGGCCCGCTCATCTCCCACGACACGGAGCGCGCGAACCGCCGCCAACCGGACCAGCAGATAGGGGTCCCGCGTCAACGCAAGCAGGGCCTTTTGCAACCCAGCCCCCGGCGCCGGAAGCTGGGCGAGGCAACGCACGGCGGTCTGCCGCAAAACATTCGGATGCCCGTAGACGGTGTATTTCCGAAGGAACGCCTCCACCTCCGGCGCAGACAGCTGGGTCATCGCCTCCAAGGCGCCGCACCGCAGGACTTCGTTCCACGACTCCTCCTTCATCTGTTCCCGGATAATCTCCTTGACCGAAGGATGACCGCAACGCGCCAAGCTTTTCAGCGCCTGCGCCTCGGCAAAGTAGCTCTTCTCTTTTTTATAGGCCGCACGGAGCCGCTCCAGCACCTCCCCGGTGCGGACTTCCCCGAGGGCGGCGATGAGGACGCGCCGCGCCTTCGGATGCCGCACGGCCTCGAAACCCCGCCACAGGGCGGCGACAGCGGACGGGGTGCGGATGCTCCCCAAAGACCAGGCGATTTCGCCCTGCACAAGCCAAAACGTTTCTTTCAACAAGGCCTCCGCCAGCGCTTTGACGGATTCCGGCGTCGCCAGACGACCCAACACCTTTGCCGCGGCCAAACGGCCGAGGGGATGTGGGTCCCGCCGCAATTGCGTGATCCACATCGCCTCCGGTTTCGGAAAATCCACCCTCTTCAGGATGACGTGGTCCGGGTCGAACAGGACGAGTTGAGGCGCCGAGGGCAGTTTAAACTTGAACAGGTGCGATTTCCTCTCGACGACCTCGGTAAAACGCCTCTCCCCGGAGGAGGTCCAGAACGAAAACGTCACGGGCAGGGAAAACAGCCCCGTTTCTTCCCCCGCCCTCTGCATCTGAACGACGCGCAGATGGACCTGCTTCGTCCTCTGAACCCACCAGAAACGCACCTTGTATTCCGGATGACCGGCTTTGTATATCCACTGGTCGAAGAATTTTTCCACGTTTCGTCCGGTAGCCTTCTCGATGGCGTCAATGAAATCCCGCGTCTCCACGGCTTTGCCCCGATGTTCGACCACGTAGGCATGGATGGACTTCCAAAACCCGTCCTCCCCCAGGAGATGGCGGAGCATGTGAAGCACGAGGGAGCCCTTTTCGTAGAGATGCCGATCGAACAGATCCGACGGTCGCTTGTAGACCTTGGTCACAATGGGACGACGGTAGTGGTCCTTGTCCTCGTCGAAATAGGCCTCAGCGTTCTGATGGAGTTCGTTGCAGAACTCGTCTTTCCCCTTGTCGTATTCCTGAAAGAGCGCCTCAAAGTAGGTGGCGAAACTCTCGTTGAGCCAGGCGTGGGGCCAGCTTTTGCACGTCAACAGATCGCCGAACCACTGATGGGCCAGTTCATGCGCCACCAGGGAATCGCTGGAAAAATCCAGATGGGCCCGGTCGTCGTGCAGGGTCAGGGCGGTCTGGGTGGTGGCGCTGGTGTTCTCCATGCCCCCGTAGATAAAATCCACCGCCGCCACTTGGGAATATTTGGGGTAGGGATACGGAACGCCTATTTTTTTGGAAAAGAATTCCATCATCTTCGGCGTTTTCCCGAAAGCCCGTTTCGCGTCCTCTTCCCGGCCGGGGGGGCAGTAATAAAGCACGGGCCGACCGCGCCAGCTGTCGCGCAGTTCCGTAAAACGACCGACCGCCAAGGAAACCAGATAGGTGGCGTGCGGGATATCTTGTCGAAAATGGAACACCGACGTCCGGCTCCCGTGCGTCCGGCGGACCAGCCGGCCGTTGGACACCGCCGTGAACCCCCGGGGAACGCGGGCCACGACCTCCGTGGTGGTGCGTTCATGCGGGGCGTCGTGGCAGGGGAACCAGTAGCGGGCGTATTCATCCTCTCCCTGGGTCCAGGCCTGTACCGGCTTGTGGGGATATTTCTTGTCCGGCCCGACGAAATAGAGCCCCAGGGGCGGCCGGCGGAGGCGGTATCCGATCTCGATCTGGATCGTCGTCCCCGCCCGGACGGGGGCAGGAAGGAACGCGGTCAAACGCCGGCCGTCGTATTCATGGCGAAGGGCGCGACCCGCCGAACGGACAAAATCCAGTTTAAAACCGACGGCGTCAAAAACCATGGTCGAGGCCCCGGCGACGATGGCGCGCAACGTCGTGACGCAGCGGCCCCGCAAAGCTTTCTGTTTGAAATCGAGTTCCACCTCAAGGCGGATGTGTTCCGTGTCGAACGTGCGGTCCGGGGCGTACTGCGGTTCGCTGCCCGCCAGGGCAAAACGGGAATCCATCATCCCCGAACAGGCGTGCCGTTCTTCCATCGTCATCATGAGCGAAAACCCTCCGATTTCTCTTTTACCGCCGCATCTTCCTGACAGAGTTTCATGAACCGTTCGTAATCTTCCCGACTGATACGCCCCTCGGAACGCCACTTATCGAAACGGACAATGGCCTCCGCCAGATCGCTGTGGAGGGCGGGTTCCCCTCTGGACGGTCGGGGGGGTTCCGAACCGCCGATGGTCCTTCGGAAAATGACGGCGAGGCAGAAAAAAGCGGCCAGCGAAGCGACGAGGACGGTGACGGTCATCGGAATAACGCCGTCTCTAACTTTTCTGCGAAACCGCCTGGGCGGACGGCACATCCTGCAAGCGGGACAAATCGGCGAGGCGGCGGAAAAGGGCGGTCAGGCGGATCAGGAGATTCAGCCGGTTGAGCCGCACCTCCTCGTTCGGATCCATCACCATGACCCCTTTAAAGAACTCATCCACCGTCGGCCGAAGGGCCACAAGGTTCCCATAGGCGGCCGCGTAGTCGCCCGCCTCCAGGAGAGGGGCGTTGGCCTCCTCGCATTGGACGACGGCGGAAAAAAGGGCGCGCTCCGAACCGTCCCGCAGAAGCTCTTCCCGGATGAGGATGCTCCGGCCGTCCATGGGCCGGGGGATATGGTAGCCCTTCACCGCCTGTTTCTCCGCCTGTTTCAAGATGTTGTCCGCCCGCTTGAACGCCACGGAAAGTGAGGCGAAATGGGCGTGGGAACGGATGTCCCGAAGCGCTTTCAGCCGGGCGAAAACCTCGACCACGTCGCCGAACCCGGCCGAGGCCGCCGCCTCGACTTCGTCGAACCGGAAACCGGCGGCCGCCATCAGCGCCGCCCAGCGCTGTCTCAGAAACGACACAAGCTGCGCGTGGGCCGGCGGTCCGACTTTCTCATTCCAAAACGGATATTCCCTCATCGCGGCAAGCGCGATATCGGAAAGATTCATTCTCCAGCGGCGGTCGGAAACGATCCGCAAGACGCCCACGGCGGCCCGGCGCAATCCGTAAGGATCTTGGGAGCCGGAAGGGACTTTCCCAACCAAATAATTGCCGGCCAACGAATCCAATTTATCCGCCACCGAAACCACGGCGGCCGAATCCGAGTCGGGCAGGTCTCCCTCCGCGGCCAACGGCCAGTAATGCTGTTCGATCCCCCGGGCCACCTCCGGATTCTCGTGTTCGGAAGCATAAATTCGTCCCATGACCCCCTGAAGCTCCGGGAATTCCCCCACCATGGCGGTAAGAAGATCTGTTTTCGCCAAACGCGCGATACGCCTTGCGCATTCTTTTCTGTCGTCCCCCATCGGCAAAGACGGGAGAAGGCCATCGATCAGTTTTTCGACCCGCGTTGTTTTGTTCAACAAATTCAAAGGGGCTAAAAAAGTGATCCCCTGCAACAACGAGAGATTATCTTCGAGTTTTTTCTTTTTATCCTCGGAATAGAAGAAGGCGGCGTCGGCCAGGCGGGCCGCCAACACGCGTTCATACCCCTCGCGCACCACCGCCTGGTTTTCCGAAACCCCGTTCCGTATCCCCACGAAACGAGAAGTAAGCCGGCGGCCATCGGCGGCATAGACCGGGAAAAATTTCTGATGCTTCTTCATCGACGTGACGAGGACTTCCGGCGGTAGGGCGAGATATTTTTCGTCGAATTTTCCGAGGATGGCCACCGGATGCTCCACCAGGTTCACCACCTCGTCCAGAAGGGCTCCGTCCTGGTCCAACCGCACCTTGCCGTGGGCGTCTTTGACGGCCTGATGGATCTGTTTCTCGATCAAATGGCGGCGTTCGGACGGGTCGACAACGATACACCGGTCCTTGAGGAGCATCCCGTATTTGGCCGGGGAGACGACATCGAAAGATTTCCCGCCCTGGACGCGCAGGCCGTACGTCTTGCGTCCGGCCTTGACACCGGCGATCTCGAATTTGACCGGCTGAGAACCGTAAAGCGCCACCAGCCACCGGAGAGGACGCGCAAAGGAGAACCGACTCTTCTCCCAAACCATGTTTTTTGGAAAATTCAATTTTCCCAGGACGGCCGAAAGCATCTCCGGCAGTATTTTTTCCGTCGGAACGCCCAGGGTGCGGCGCACGGCGCACAGGCGCGGCCCTTTTTCCGTTTCGCGCACCTCCAGCTTTTCCAGAGAGACCCCCTGCGAACGGGCGAACCCCTGAGCGGCCGGGGTCCAATGCCCATCGGCGTCCTTGGCCTGGGCCACGGCGGGCCCCATATTTTCCTGAACCTGATCCTTGGATTTGCCCGCCAGGGCCCGGATGAAAAGCGTCAGTCGGCGGGGAGTTCCCCATGTCTGCAGACCGTCGGCGGCGTAAGAAAGGCCGGCCGTCTCCAGCTGGGCCGCGGCGAGTTGGCGTAAATTGTCCAAAGCCGGCGGCACGAACCGGGCCGGCAACTCCTCCACGCCGATTTCCAGAAGGAAATCCCTGGGTTCCGGCTCACGCATCGCGATGAAAGACGGCCGTTTCATTTCTGCCCCTCCTCCGACGGCGACATCGCCACGTAGGCCTCGGCCACGCCCCGGGCCAGGGCCCGCACGCGGGCGATATAGCCCACGCGTTCCGTGACGGAAATGGCGCGGCGGGCATCGAGAAGGTTGAACAAATGGGAGCATTTCATCACCGCGTCGTAGGCGGGGAGTACCAGCTTTTCGGCCAGCAGCCGCCGGGCCTCGTTTTCCCAATCGCCGAAATGGCGGCGCAGCATCTCCACGTCCGCGGACTCAAAATTATATTTGGAGAACTGGCGTTCGTCCTCCAGATGCACCTGGCCGTAGGTCATCTTATCCGTCCACAAGATGTCGTAGACGCTGTTCTTTTTCTGGGAATACATGGCCAGCCGTTCCAGCCCGTAGGTCAACTCCACGGAAATGGGGTTCAGGTCAATGCCTCCGACCTGCTGAAAGTAGGTGAACTGGGTGATCTCCATGCCGTCCAGCCACACCTCCCAGCCGAGTCCCCAAGCGCCCAGCGTGGGGCTTTCCCAGTCGTCCTCCACAAAACGGATGTCGTGCCGCCGCTGGTCGATCCCGATGGCTTTGAGCGAGGAAAGATAGATGTTCTGGATGTCCGCCGGCGCGGGCTTGATGATGACTTGATATTGATAATAGTGCTGAAGCCGGTTGGGGTTCTCGCCGTAGCGGCCGTCCGTCGGGCGGCGTGATGGCTCCACATAGGCCACGGCCCAGGGCTGCGGCCCCAGACAACGCAAGAACGTGGCCGGGTTGAAGGTGCCCGCCCCCTTTTCCAGATCGTACGGCTGCCAAAGCAGGCACCCCTGCTTGGCCCAGAATTTATGCAGCGTGATGATGATGTCCTGAAATGTCATGGCTTTTCCAAAATCAGTTCCGTGCCGGCGCGGGTTCCGCCGTTGGGGAGTGGGTCTTCTCCATAAACATCCGCAGATTCTTTCGATGCTGGAGCGTTTTAAGCGGTTCCCGCAAAAGCGGCGTCACGAACCTCAACAGACGCTCCTCCAACCCGTCCACCCCCTCGTCAAGTTCGGGGAAGGGCGTCGAAAAATCATAGCCGCGGAGATCTGCCACAAGGGAGCGAAACCGGGCATGGTGAGCGGCCCCCAGCACCTCGTCACCGACGACATACCCCGCCTGTTCCAGGAACTGCGTCAGGAACGCCAAGACAACCGGCCGATCATCGCTCCATTCCAGAGCCGCCAGAGAACGGCGCAACAGCTCGTATTTGGCCGCATGCGTCTGTTCCAGCGGCGTCAAACGATCCGTCCACTCACAAAGAAAGATACCCGAGGTCATCCGGTCCCAGTCCGCCCTCAATAGGGGGAAAGCCGACGTCAAGGCCCCGCCGGTGATGCGCGCAAAAGGGTTGTCCGGAATGGCCCAAAGACGGAAGCGCGCCTCCACGCAGGGTTCCGTGGCCGGAGCCAGGCGGGCGCGAGGGCGGGCCGCCCCGGGGGCCAACGCCCACAACCGGCCACGCTCGCGCGTATAGATCGAAAGCCGCTTGTCGGACTCGCCGACCCGCTCGGATTTTAAAACGATGGCGTTGACGTTAAACTGCATGGTTTTTCCGAAAAATTATAACAAGAGCCGCGTGCGAATGGGAGAATAGTTTCACAGAACCGCCGAGGAACCGCCGAGTTCGGGAGACTCTGCAATATCTCCCACGATGGTCTCCAAAATATCCTGGAGCGTGACCAGCCCCTGAACACGCCGGTTGCGATCCAGCACCACGGCCATGTGGTATTTCCCTTGGCGGAATTCACGCAGAAGTTGCGCCACCGGCACGCCCTCCGTAACCCGGAAAGCCGCACGAATGAGGTCCGTGACGACGATCAGCGATTCCCCCCGCCAAAACGCCAACAAATCCTTGGTGTACACGACCCCCACGATCTCATCCAGGTTCCCCTTATACACAAGGACACGGGAGTATCCCGAGGAAAGAACACGGGCAACGAACTCCGATTTCGGCAGGGCGATATCCACCGCGAATATCTCGTCCCGGGGAACCATGATGCGGCTCACCGGCAGGTTTCCGAAATCGAGTATGTTGTTGAGAACGGACCGAACCGAAGGCGCCAAGGTGGTCTTATCCAACAGGTGCCGAATGACGCGGACGTTCCACTGCCCCCCCTCCGCCCGCACCGACCGGGAGATCACCGCCAACGCGCGACCAATCATCCACACCAACCCCTGAACCACCGGCCCCAACGCCCGCGTGATCAAACGCATCGGGACAGCCACCTTCAATGCCAGTGATTCTGTGTAAGCGCGGGCGACCAGTTTGGGCACAATTTCGCCGACAAATATCAACAACACCCCCACCATCACCGGCACAACCCATCCTCCCCAACGAAACGGCACTCCCCACACTTTTTCCATCTGCACGGCCAAAGCGGTGGCCAAAACACCCAAAGCCACGTTCACCAGCGTATTGGCAAGGAGGATGACCGCCAGCACCCGATCGGCGTCTTTTTCCCAAAACGTCAGACGGCCGGGATAAACTTTCCCCAACCGTCCCAACTGGATCTTGGACAGGCTCATCAGGGCCGTCTCCGAAGCGGAGAAAAACCCGGACATCGTCAAAAAAAACACGCCCATCAACAACCCGCCCCAAAACAGGATCATACCCCGACTAATCCCCCTTTTTCAGTTCCAAATCGTATTCGTCCAGGATTTCCCCGACGATCTCTTCCAATGCGTCCTCCAGGGTCACCAATCCGAAAAATCGTTTTTGGTCGTCAAAAACGAAAGCCAGGTGCTCGCCGCTCCGGCGGAACTCCTCCAACAGGTCCACCACCCGCCGGGATGCCGACACCGCGGGGGCCTGGCGAATAAGTTCCTCCACCGAAGTCACCTCGCCGGACCGCCAACGCTGCAGAATGTCCATGACATTCACATAGCCCACGAACGCACCGTCCCTTGTCACGGGGACACGACTTCGACCGGTTTCGACAAGGAGGTCCACGAAAAGCTCATCCCCTCGGTGCTTCTTTCGGACCTCCAGGGCGACCACATCCACGTTTTCTTTTTTCTGGCATATATCCGCGGCCGTCTTTTGCGGCAACGCCAAAACCCGGCGCATCATCTCGCTGGCATCGAAAGGAACTTCCCCGGAAACCTGCGATTCCCCGATGATGTGCTGAAATTCCTCCAAACTCACGACGGTCAACTGCCCTGCGGGAGAAAACTGCAACCGCGGGGCTGCTTTTTCAATCAACCAGTTGAGGGGGGCGAACAGAAATGTCAAGTAGTGCGTCAGTGCGCCGAAAATCGGCACTATCCAAGGAGCCACCTTCTCCCGCAGCGCACGACCAATGATTTTGGGCGCGATTTCCCCGAAAACCAAAAGAAGGCCGGTCACTACAAACCACACCACCGCTTCCACCACCCCCAGCGGGATGCCGCCCCAATCGAAATGTCGCACCATGGCGGCCGAGAGACTCGAAATCGCGATGAGCGTAATGTTGCTCAAAAACATGAGGGTGAAAATGAGCCGGTGTGGTTTCGCGAGCCATTCGCTGAAATACGCCGTCAGGGCCGGATGAAAAACGATCAACCGTTTCATCCGGAGCGTTGAGAGGGAAATAATGGCCGCCTCCGCCACCGATATGAATGCGGCGGCCAGAAACAAAAAAAGGAGGACGATCAAACTCATCCCAATCATATCTGCGGGAACGCGTCGCCGAAACCGAGACGACGGACGATTCCTTCCTGTCTCCGCCACATTTTCTTTTTCTCGACAGGGACATAGTCGGTAAATCCCAGAAGGTGAAGCGTGCCGTGCACGAGGAGCCTCACCGCCTCCTCTTCGACGGAAACGTGAAAACGCCGGGCATTGTATCGAGCCCGTCCCACACAGACGAAGAGGTCGCCCGAAACCGCCGGCGATGGAAATTCTTTATCGGCGTCATAGCGGAACGAAATTACGTCGGTGCCACGGTCCGTGGAGCGAAAACGGCGATTGAGGGCCCGAATGCGGGGGGCCGACACCCACACCACGTTCACATCGAGGGGCTCCCGTCGGCCCGCCGAACGGAGCGTCTCGGAAACCGCCCGACGAGCCAGCCGGAGCGGCAGCGGGGCCCGAACGCCCCCCTCGCGCGCGAAGCGGATGTGCCGCAGAGAACGGGCGCGGCCCTTTTTTGACGGTCGGCGCCGGCGGGGAAGACTCAAGTTCTGAAGAGGGAATTGGACGCCGGCGGAGGAAAGAGCTCAGGTTCTTCCGACGCTTCCGGATAGGGGATACGAGAGTGGTAGATGCCCGTCAGCGTATTGACGAAACTTTCGGATATCTCATGCAGGTCCGCCAGGGTCAAAGGGACGCCGTCAAACTGCCCGTCGTTCATTTTGGTGCCGATGATCTTCCCTACCTGGTCTTGCAGGCGCTGGTGCGTGGGGGAGTCGATGGTGCGCACGGAGGCCTCGACGGAATCCGCCAGCATGAGGATGGCCGTCTCCCGGGAATTGGGCTTGGGACCCGGGTAGCGGTATTCCTCGGTGCCGAGATCGTCGAGGTCGGCGCTCTGCTCGATGGCCCGGCGGTAGAAGTATTCGATCCGCGAGGTGCCGTGGTGCATTCGGACGAAATCCACGATGATCTTGTCCAACCCGTACTGCTGGGCCAGGACCATCCCCTCTTTTACATGGGACTGGATCACCAAACGGGACATATTCGGAGGCAGCGGTTCGTGGGGATTCCCCAACGCCCCCTGGTTCTCCACGTAATATTCAGGTTTCACCAGTTTTCCGATGTCGTGGAAATAGGCCCCCACGCGACAAAGAAGACCGTTGGCGCCGACCGCCTCAGCGGCGGGCTCGGCCAGAGACGCCATGATGAGGGAATGATGGTAGGTCCCCGGCGCCTCCAAGCTCATGCGCTTAAGGAGCGGATGATTCACGTCGGCCAGCTCCAGCAATTTGATGTTCGTGAGGCGGGAGAAGAAACTCTCCAGATACGGCAACAGACTCAACGCCAAGAACGAGGAGAGAACCCCTCCCACGGCCCCCCAGAGCAGCGCGAAAAAAATGTTTTGCGCGGGCCAATGGCGCAAAAAACCCAAAACGAGGATGGACAGCACCTGAGCCAGGGAGACCCACAGCCCGGCGCGCGTGACGTCGCGACGCGTGCGGACATAAAGCGCGCGGGCCACCCCGGTCAAACCGCCGAAAAACATCACCAACGTGCCGGTCATGGAAAAATTATCGATGACCCCGAACAGAAGGCTGAGCACGGTGGTGAGGATGATGGCCAGGCGGGGCTGGAGCAGGAGCACGGTCAGGATGGACGTGACCGCCAACGGCATCCCGAAGGGCGACACCCACGGCAGGGAACGGACGATCTGGAACCACAGCTGGATCATCAGCACACTGCCCACCGCCAGAACGCCCAACAGCATGACGGCTTCCTCGTCGTGGAGGATCTCCGGATGGTCGTGCCGGAAATAGAAGATGAACAACACCATGATCATCCCGGTGAAAAGGAATACGGCAACCGCGTTCTGCCACTCCAGGCCGAACTGGAACAACAGAACAACCAAAAGCATCGCCCACACCAGGAGCGCCACCCAGCCGGTGGAGATGCGCACCTCGCGCTTCAACAGCGGCACGCGCTGGAGCCGCGGGGTCTCGCTGTGTTTTTCGGTCCACGAAAGAATCCTCAGAAGCACGTGCCGCAGGGGCGTGCTCAGGTAACGGCCGATCATCGCCGAGATATCCTCCTCATGTCAGGATTTGGCGGGCGAACCATGCCCGCCTTTCCGTCGATTTTCCCAATCGTTGTACGCACGGATGATCTTCTTCACCAACCCGTGCCGAACGATGTCCCCCTCCGTGAACCAAACAAAGCCGATGCCCTCCACGTGTTTGAGGATGCTGGATATCTGCACCAAGCCCGACTGGGACTTATCTTCCAAATCGATCTGCGTGATGTCCCCTGTGATGATCACGCGGGAGCCGTTCCCCATGCGCGTCAAAAACATCTTCATCTGTTCCGGGGTGGTGTTCTGCGCCTCGTCGAGGATGATGAAGGCGTCGTCCAGGGTGCGGCCGCGCATATAGGCCAGCGGGATGATCTCGATGCTCTCCTCGTCGCGCAGAAGACGGAACTCTTCCGGCCCCACCATGCCGTAGAAAGCGTCGTAGAGCGGTTTGAGATACGGGTGGACCTTGGAATAAAAATCGCCCGGCAGGAATCCCAGCTTTTCTCCCGCCTCCACCACGGGACGCGTCAGCACGATGCGGGACACCCGGCCGCTCTTGTACGCGGCCATGGCCGAGGCCACCGCCAAATACGTTTTCCCCGTGCCGGCGGGGCCGATGGCCATCACCATGTCGTGCGTTCGAATGGCCTCCACGTACAGCTTCTGTTGCGGCGTCATCGGCCGGATGGGACGTCCGGTGATGGTCATAAAAATGGCGTCGGGATGCGTCTTCTCGTCGAACGCGTTGGACTCGAGCAAAACCGCCGCCTCCGGCGCCGGAGGCGCGGACGAATGGGGGAGGCGGCGCTTCATCTCCTTCAAGGCCGCCAACGCATGGTCCACCGAACCGGACCGGCCGCGCACCGCGAGCGTAAGCCCCTCCTGGCCGACGCCGGAAGAAGGACGGACGAAGACCTGGACCCCGAAACGCCGCTCCAGTTCTTTCAGATTTTTATCATGCGGACCGAAGAGGAAAACCGCCTCCTCCTGGTCCTGCAAGGCCATGCGTTTGGTCACCATTGGGTGAACTGCCGCCTTTCCTTCCAAAGTTCGCCGTCCGCCTTGGGTTCGGCCGGTTTTTCCGGCTCCGGCGGAGGAGGCGGCGCAGGCGCCGGTTCCACCGCCACCGGTTCCTCGACGGGCGGGGGCGGCGGGGGCAGCATCGGCGGCTCATACACCTGCGCCGTTTCCAACGGCGGAATCACGATCTGCTGTTTCGGGAAAATGACGTTGGGGTCCCGGATCAAATCACGGTTGGCCTCGTAAATCCTCGGCCACAAAAACGGGTCCCCGTAATGCTCCCGGGCCATATTCCAAAGGCAATCGTTGGTCTCCTGCCAAATCCAAACCCGCTGATATTTCGCCGACCGCGAAACAGGCGGGGAGAGGAAGGACACCTCGACCCCGGCGGGCCGCATGCCGGGAAGGGAATGCGCATCCACCGCGGGACGCGTCTCTTCGGGCAGGGGAACGGGAGACGCCGCCTCGTCCTCCACCGTCACGGGTCGCTCCTCCACCAAAGGCGACGCCGGTTTCCGGCCGCCCGCCCAAGAAGCGGCGTTCGCCAGGACACAACAAAACGAAACAGCAACGACCTTCGTCGAAAAAATCATCGGTTTCCGTTCATTCCCCACAAACGCCCGTCAAGCCGCCGGTTTTGTCTCGCCCGGCGGCGAAGTCTCTTTTTTCTTCCCGACGACCGCCGCCGAAAGTTTCAGCCCCACTTCTTTCAACTGCAACTCGTCGACCGCCGACGGCGCGCCGCTCATGGGGTCCGTCCCCTTCTGCGTCTTGGGGTAGGCCATCACGTCGCGGATGGAATCCTCTCCCGCCAGCAGGGCCACAAACCGGTCCAGTCCCAGGGCGATGCCGCCGTGCGGCGGCGCGCCAAACTCCAGCGCTTCCAGAAGGAACCCGAACTTGGCGCGGGCGGCTTCCGGAGAGATGTTCAAAATCTCGAAGATCTTCCCCTGCAGACGGCTGCGGTGGATACGCAAGCTGCCGCCGCCGAGTTCGGTGCCGTTCAACACCAGATCGTAGGCGCGGGATTTGAACGTCCCGAGAGCCCGTTTGACGCCGTCCCCGGAACCATCCTGAAGCTTCTCCTCCGCCTCCGGCGAAGGCCGGGTAAACGGATGGTGCACGCTGTTCCACTTTTTATCCTGCTCGCTGTATTCAAAAAGCGGAAAGTCCACCACCCAGCAGAACTTATAGACGTCCTGCGTTTTGCTCAGGCCCGCCCGTTTCGCCAGTTCCACCCGAAGGGCTCCCAGATACGTCGACACCACGGCGGCCTGATCCGCGCCGAAGAACACGATGTCCCCGGGCGCGGCCGCCACGGCCTTCTGCAGGCCGGCGAGTTCGTCCGACGTGAAAAATTTCGTAATGGAGGACTCCGGCCCCTTGTCGGTCACCTTCACCCAGGCCAGCCCCTTGGCGCCGAACCCTTTGACCCACTCCGTCAACTTGTCGATCTCCATGCGCGACATGGCCGCGCCGCCCTTGAAACACAACGCGCGCACCACCCCGCCGGCCGCCAGCACGCCGGAGAAAACCTTGAAACCCGTCTTCTGGAACACAGCCGACACGTCCGTGATCTCCATGGCGTAGCGGAGATCGGGCTTGTCCGAACCGAAACGGCTCTGGGCTTCGTCGTATGAAAGGCGCGGGAACGGCGCAGGAATGTCTTTCCCCAGGGCTTCCTTGAAAACCGCCTTCACCAATCCCTCGATGAGCGTGATGATGTCCTCTTCCTCGATGAACGACATCTCGATGTCGATCTGGGTGAACTCCGGCTGGCGGTCGGCGCGCAGGTCCTCGTCGCGGAAACAGCGGGCGATCTGATAATAGCGGTCGAACCCGGCCACCATAAAAAGCTGTTTGTAAAGCTGGGGCGATTGAGGCAAGGCATAGAACTGCCCCTGCGAGAGGCGGGACGGCACGAGGAAATCGCGGGCGCCTTCCGGCGTGGATTTTCCGAGAAAGGGCGTCTCCAGCTCCAGAAATCCGTTTTTCACCAGATAGTCGCGCGATATCTGGGTGATGCGGTGCCTCAACAAAAGATTCTTTTGCAGAGGGGGCCGGCGCAGGTCCAGATATCGGTAGCGCAGCCGCACGTCCTCGCTGGCGTTGGAATATTCGGAGATCTCGAACGGCGGCGTCTTGCAGTCGTTGAACACGCTCACCGTCTCTGCCCACACCTCCACCGCGCCCGTGGGCAGGTGGGGGTTCTCCGTGCCGGCGGGACGGAGGCGCACCTCGCCTTGCACCTCCAGCACGTATTCGGAGCGAAGGCCTTCGCCCTGCTTGAATACTTCCGGGCGGTCGGGGTGAAAAACAAGCTGAACGAGTCCCTCGCGGTCGCGCAGGTCCACGAACACCACGCCGCCGTGGTCGCGGCGGTTGTGCACCCAGCCGCACAAGGTGATCTTCTGCCCGACGTGTTCTTTTCGTACCGCCCCGCAATAAACCGTGCGTTTCATGGAGAATTCTTCTCGCTTTCCGAAGGTATTGACAAATTTTCCGAATACAACTTATCCACAAATCGGGCGATGGCTTCATCGTCGGACCCGGCGATGTCCAATTCAACCTGGGTTTTGGCTTTTAAATTTTTGAGCGCCACCTTGCCCCGGGACATTTCGTCCTCGCCGATGATCAAAACATAGTCCGCGTTCCACGAATCGGCGAACCGGAATTGAGACTTCAAACTCTTGTTCAACTGTCCGAGCTCGACCTTGGCTGCCTGAAACAACAGGCGGGAATATCGAGGAGGCCGCCGTATGGCGGAAGCGAGTCGAATGGCCATCGTCGATGTCTGAACCCCGGTAAACGCCACATAAATCTTCACCGAGGGTTCCTCCGCCTGTTCCCCCAACGCCATGGCCACCCGATCCATGCCGAGGGCGAAACCAACGGCCGGGACATCCGGACCGCCCAGCGTTTTAACCAGCGAATCATACCGGCCGCCGGCCGCCACCGCATCCTGTGCGCCGATGCCGGGGATCGTCACCTCGAAAACGGTGCGGTTGTAGTAATCCAAACCGCGCACCAGTCGCGGGTTCCGGACGAAATCGAATTTAAAGCTGTTCAAAATCGTCCCCATTTCGGCGTCGTGGATCCGGCACTCCTCGCAGAGGAACTGATCCATGCGCGGGGCATCCGTCAGAGCGGGGCCGTCCACCTTGCAGTCCAAAGCCCGAAGCGGATTCTTCTCCAGCCGCCTCTGGCAATCCTCACATAATTTGTCTTTTTTGCCTGCCAAAAAATTCACCAACGCCTTCCGATAATCCGGCCGGCATTTGGCACAACCGATGGAGTTCAACGTGAAAACGATTTTTTCGGCGCCGGGATGGTTCTTGAACGCCGCCTGGAAAAAATCGCGCACCAGCAAAAGCATCTCGGCATCGGCCGCGGCGGACGGGTTTCCGAAATATTCCGCGCCGATCTGCCAAAACTCACGGTAGCGTCCGGCCTGAGGCCGTTCCGCGCGGAACATGGGGCCCACATAGAACAATTTACGGATACCGCCGGTCTTGTCCCAACTGTGTTCCAGATAGGCCCGCACGATCCCCGCGGTCCCCTCGGGCCGAAGGGCCAGTTTCCGGCCCCCTCTGTCCTCAAACTCGAAGATTTCCTTTTCCACGATGTCCGTGGTTTCGCCGACGGCGCGCTTGAACAGGTCCGTGGTTTCAAAAACGGGGGTGCGGATTTCCTCGTAATTGTAACGCGAAAAGATATCGCGGGCCACCGTTTCGAGACGGTAAAAACGGCGGGCCTCGTTCTCCTTTATGTCGCGCGTGCCGCGCGGTGCCGCGTACCGCATGTTCTTTCTCCTCCGTCTATCCGTTCAAAAATTCCTGCGCCCATCGGAACGCCCGGACAAGCACGTCCTCCGGCGAAGAGCCCTTGTCGTCCCGAAAAACCTCCAGGAGCATCGTCCCCTGGAATTTTTTCAGCTTTTTCAAAATTCGTCCCCAGTCCATGGTCCCCGTCCCCGGCAGGGAGTGGTCGTCGAAGCGGCCGCCGTTGTCGGAAAGATGCGTGGCCGCCAAGCGCGGCAGGGCCTGGTCCAGCATGTCGTAGACGCTGGGCGTCTTCCACAGGTGCGCGTGGGAGGTGTCGAAACACACGCCCGCCCATTCCTCCGGATACGGCTTGACCAAATCCAACAAAACGGCGACGTCGCCGCCGAGATAGTGCGGCAGTAGATTTTCCAGCGCCAGGCGGATCCCCTGCGAACGCAACTCCTCCACCAGCGGAGACAGCACGTCGCGCACGTTCCGCAGGCGGCGCTCCTTCTCGGCGCGGTCGGACAAATTAAATTCCTGCACCGACACGTGCACCACGAGCGTCGAGCCGCCCAACGATTTCAGCGCGCGGCCCGCCCGGCAGAACTCGTCCAGGGTGGCCTTGCGCACGAAGGCGTCCGGGTGAGACGGATCCACGCCGGGCGAATAGGGCGCGTGCATGGAGCAAATCGAAAGACCCAGGGTCTGCAGCGTTTGCCGGAGCCGGTCCAGGGCGGAGGCGTCGTTGTAATCGAAGTGCGGCCTCAATCCCGGCCGGCCGCCCACGCACACCTCCAACCGGCGGAACCCCGCCTTCTGTATCGCCGGCAGGTGTTCGACCAACTCCTGCTCGTAATAAATCCCCGTGGAGATCCCGGCGTCCATTCTTTTTCAGCCCGCCGCCGGCAGACGCTCGTCGGCCAGGTTGTGGCCGCAGAAGGGCTTCCAGCAATAGCCCTTTTCCTGATGAGAAACGCAGTTCAAGTCCGCTTCCGTGTCCAACCCCGTGGCCAGAAGTCCGGCGAACTGCCGGACAAAAAAATTCGCGTGAGTGGCCGGGTCGTATTTCGCCCAGTCCATGTTCCAGTCGAGTTTCTTTTCGTATTTCGACCGGACCAGCCCGGCGATGTGTTTCGGATGCCATCCCCTCTTCATCAGCACGCGCACCAAGGCCTGCAAGTTGGTGGGCTTGAGCAGATGGTCGTTGGGCGTCGCAAGGCAATGCGCCACGCACGGGGGGAGGGACCGGGAATCGAAAAAATCGTATGTCTGGGGCCAGCGTTCCGGCGGATCCTGGGGTTCCGCGTCAAAAGCCAGATGGAACCGATAAAGGGCCGACCGCGTGTAGGAGTCTATCAAATTCACGACGGAATGGGAGACGTCGGGGATGTCGGTGCGGCAGGCGGAAGCCAGTTCGGCCGAGCGTTCGTAATGCCCCCGGCGCGCGAGGATGTCCTCCAGCGCCCACTCCGACCGCCCCTCGCCCGTAATGCGCGGCAGAGCCACCTGGATGGGCACCTGGCGCGCCACGTCTTCCCCCACCTTCCAGACCTGCACCTTGTGTTTCTGATACCCCGAAAAAGGGCAGCGGATGTCCCGCATGTAGAGAGGGTCGCCGTACATGGAGAAATCGAGGGACACCGATTCCCCCGCCCCTCCGACGGCCACGTCCGTAAAGGTCAAAACCGGGGAATCGACCTTTTGCTTTCGCAGTTCCCGCAACACCAGGTGCCCGACGTATTCCATCAGCCGTCCCATGCCGTCGAACGAACGGCCGATGGCCTCGCCGACCACCGCCCGGCGGCGGCCGCGCGGGGTGCGGTATTTATCGCCCAAAGAACCGTTCACCTGCCCCAACCCCTCCAATTTCCGGTGGGCGGCCGAATCCTGCCGGACCCGGAACGTGAAGTGATACCCCTGGCCGGTCAGGATGGCCAGCGGCGTGATGTTGAACCGGTACAACACCTTTTGCACCGCCCGGTAGATGGGCTCTATCTTTTCAAAGATCGCGCGCGGGTGACGGAAAATCTCCCCCGGCCGGCGAGGATTGACGTATTCCAGGTCCAGCACGCCCAAGGTGGACTCATGGTCCCACACCGACCGGAACATGTCGCACCCGCGGTCCAGAATGTCGTCGAACTGTTTCAGGGAGAAAGACTCGAACGGATAGCCGTGGCCGCCGGACTGAAGGGAGGAGCCGTATCCCACCAGATAATGGGCCGTGAACCTGTCGGGGGCCGTGGCGCGGCCGCCGCAATATTCGGCCAACCGTTCCCGCACCGCCGGGTGGGCGTAGAACTCTTCCAGACGGATCATGCGGAAATCGCCGAAATGTCGGATGGGGCGGTTCGAGTCAGCACGCTCTCAGAGGAAGGACACGGATGGCGGAACGGTCAAAAAATCCAGTCGCGAAGCATCTGGACGTTCAAAAGGGTCAGTCGTTTTCCGTCCATCCGAAGGCATCCCAAACGGACGAAGCGGTTGAGGACGCGGGTCACCATCTCCCGGGCGGTGCCGGCCATGTCGGCCAGTTCCTGGTGAGAGATGTCCATATCGATGCGGACCTCCCGCGCCCCTTTTTTGGCGTACCGCTTGGCCAAATCGAGCAGCACCCCGGAGACCCGGCCGACCACGCTGTTGAAAGAGAGCGCCTCGATGTCCCGGTCGGCGCGCCGAAGGCGGTCGCAGAGGGTGCGCAGCAAAACGAAAGCCACCTGGGGCCGGTCTTTCACCAGTTTCTGAAAATCGCGCCGATGGATCGTCAACAAAACCGCCGGGGTGGCGGCCACCGCCCCGGCCGAACGTTCCCCCCGCTCCAACAAAGCCATCTCGCCGAAAAAGTCGCGCGATTCCAGCAACGCGAAGGTCTTGGTCTTGCCCGTGCGGGACATGCTGAAAATCTTCACCACGCCGCTGACCACGATGTAAAGGCAGTCACCCCACGTGTCTTTTGTGAAAATCGTCTCGCCCTTGCGGGCCTCACGCACTTTGGTGATGCGGGCCACCCGCCGAAGATCGGCCTCCCCCAGACAGTGGAAAAGCGGGATTTGCTTAAGAAAGCTGGCGATGTTCATGGGAATCTCCTCCGTTAAGCGACAATTCCGACGCCAAAAGCCGGGCAACGACCCCTCACGACACTTCCTTGACGTTTGATTTTGTTATAAAAGACAATCTGAATTTGTTATGCGCGTGGGTTCCAACGACGGCAGTTTATCATTTTTCCGCCCCATTTGACAAAGCAATTTTATTTCGTTATCGTTATCGGAAAATCGACAGAAAATCAACCCAAAAAAGAATGTCTCCCCTTACCCCCGAATGGGTCCCGCTTCTTAAAAAAACCTTCCTTTTTTCTTCGTTCAGCGAAGACGAATTGGCTGTGGTTCTGGAACAGATGAACCGGCTCTCCCTCCCGAAGGGGGCGGTGTTGTTCCGTGAAGGGGACCCCGGCGACGCGCTCTACCTGATCCTCTCCGGCCGTGTCCGCATCGCCCGGTCGGCCAACGGCGAGGAAAAAACCATCGCCTACCTCGGCCGGAGCGAATGCCTGGGAGAGGCCGCCATCCTCACCGGCGAACCGCGCCTCAGCACCGCCCACGTGGACGCCACCGTGGAACTCCTGGTGCTCTACCGGAAAGATTTCGAACCGCTCCTCCGTTCCATGCCTTCCATGGCCATCCACATCGCCCGGGTCCTCTCGCACCGCCTCCTGGAAGCCGACCGCGAACAGGACGCCGCCTATCCGTCGAAGATCTATCCCCTCATCGGCACCGTGCCTCGGGGCGACATCGTGGTCTTCGCGGTAAACCTGGCGGTCTCCCTCATCCAGCAAACCCGCCGCAAAGTCCTCCTGTTGGACCTGACCGACCAACCCGAGGGCGTCTTCATCAAATCGCTCGGCCTGACGCCGGTGCGCGTGGGGGAGAGTTCCCTGCGGCAGGAAGACCTGCAATCTCCGGCGGTGGTGCAGCGGCTGTCGGTGTATCACCCGTCGGGGTTGGAACTCATGAGCCTTCCCCTGGACCTCATGGAGGGCAAACTCTACGGGTCGATCTATCCGTTCCTCTCCCTGCTGAGGCAGAACTACGACATCACCCTGCTGGCCCTGCCCGCGCGCACCACGCCGCTCACGCGGTCCATCGTGGACGAATCCGACCGGTTGCTGCTCCTGGAGCGCGAAGCCGGGCGCGCCGGCGACGAACTCGACGAGTTCCGTTCCTCCGACAAGACGCTCCCCGTCCGGCTGGTGAAAGATTCCTCGGTGGGCCCCTATGACTCCGTTTTCCAGATTCGCTGGGACGACTCGCTCGGAGAGTCGGCCTTCGCGCAACACACGCCGTTCGTCCTGCGGGACGCCCAGACCCACCGTCAGTTCGACCGCCTGGCGCGAAAACTGGGAAAGATGAGCGTGGGGCTGGCCCTGGGATCGGGGGCGGCCTACGGCTATGCCCTGATCGGCATGTTGCGGGTGATGGAACGCCACGGGGTCTATCCGGACATCCTCTCCGGCACGTCCATCGGCGCGCTGATCGGGGCGTTCTACGCCGCCGGGAAATCGCCCGACGAACTGGAGGAGATCGCCCGCGGCATCACCAAACAGAAGATTCTCTCGCTGGCGGATTTCACGCTCCCCTGGCAAGGCGTCATCATCGGCCGGGAGGTGCACAAGTTCCTCAAGTCGGTCATCGGCGACGTCACGTTCGAAGAGCTCGCCCTGCCGCTCACCTGCGTGGCCACGGACATCGTCTCCGGCGAAGAGGTGGTGTTGAAGACCGGCAAAGTGGCCGATGCCGTGCGCGGGTCGTTGTCGTTGCCGTTCTTCTTCCAGCCCTACTTCCTGGACGGCCGGTTCCTGGTGGACGGCGGCCTGGTGAACCCGGTCCCGTCGTCGGCGGTGGCCGCCATGGGGGCGGACGTCCTGTTGTCCGTCAACCTGACGACGCGGCCGGGCAAGAAACGCATGCCCGGCCGGCGCGACTGGCGTCGGCAGTCCTCGGCCTATTGGAAAGGCCCCAATTTACTGGAGATCGTCTTCAAGACGCTCTCGACGATGCAGTTCGAGGTGGCGCAGGCGCGCGCCGACATTTCACACGCCGTGTTCGAACCGGACCTGTCGAATTACACCTGGATGGAATTTCATCGAGCCGAGGACATCATCAAGGCGGGAGAAGACTACATGGAAGAAAGCATCCTGAAGATCAAGACCCTGCTGCCCTTTTTCGCCGATCACTGCCGCATGCCGCTCCGACCCCGGCCCCCGGCCGGATACTGATCACACCAGATAATCCATCCTTACCCGCGCGGGTTCGGGCTTCCCCTCTTTTTCCCAGTCCGCCGTGCACACCGTCTGATATTCGCACCATTTGCAGCGCAACGGCACGAACGCCCGCGTGAAAGCGTTCTTCTCCTGAACTTCGAGGATCTTTTCGATCTGCCTCTGCAGTCTTTGGGCCACTTGGGACATCTCCCCCGGGGACGGCACGGGAAACAGGATGGGCTCCTGCATATCCATCGCCCCCTCCCCCCCGTCTCCCTTCACGAAAACGTCGAAACAAAGCGCCGTCGGGAACCGGCCGAACATCCGCTCGCAAGCCCAAGCGTACAGCACCAGCTGCGTCTTATCGGCCCGCCGGCGGTCGTAGGGCTTGTTGGACGTCTTGAAATCGTGCAGCACCCAGTCGGTGTCCATCAAGTCGAACTTCCCGCTGATCTCGTGGCCGCCGGGCAGGGGCAGAAGGAAAAAACACTCCACTCCCCGCGGCGCCGGCTGAAGCGCCGGCGCCCGCTCGGCCATGAAACGGCTGAGGAAATGTTCCCCCATCCCCCGCAAATAATGGACGTCCGACGGGCCGCGCAGGCTCTCCTCCGGCACTTTTTCCAAACCCTCCGACAGTTCCTTCCGAAAAACCTCCAGCAGTTCCTCCACCGGCAGGTCCCGGCGGGTCTCGATCTTCTGGGCGAAATTCGCCTCCAGGGCCGCGTGCAGGGCCGTGCCGAAGACCAGTTCCGCCTTGGTGGGCACCGGCAGTTCCATCACGTAGCGGTATTCGTATTTTTTCGGGCAGAAATAGAACGAACTGACCTTGGAAAAACTTGCTTTCATGCCCGCCCCTTTCCGCTTTTCGTGCCGCCCACCAGGAGTTTCGGCACTCGCAGCGTGGGCAGCCCGTCGGAAACGGGGACGTTCTGCCCGTCCTTGCCGCAGGTGCCGACGGACCATCCCATGTCCGAACCGACCCGGTCGATGGAACGCAACACCTCCGGCGCGCTGCCCAACAGGTTGGCCCCGCGCGCCATCCGGAGGACCCGTCCGTCCTCGACCCAAAAACCCTCCTCCACCTCGAAAACGAAATCGCCGCCGGCGGTGTTCACCTGGCCGCCGCCCATGCGCGTCACCAGGAGTCCGCGTTTCAGAGAACGGACGATGTCCTCCGGGGAATCTTTTCCGGGCGCCACGAACGTGTTGGACATGCGCGGGATGGGCCGATGGGCGTAGGATTCGCGGCGGCCGTGCCCGTTGGAAGTCCGTTTTTCTTTTTTTGCCGTGAGCCGGTCGTAAAGATAGGTCCGCAAGATCCCGTTCTCGATCAGGACCGTGCGCTGAGAGGGAGAAGCCTCGTCGTCGTAAAAAAACGATCCCCGGCCGGCGGCGCGGGTGGGGTCGTCGAGCACCGTCACTTTGGCGCCGGCCACTTTCTTCCCCACCCGGCCGGCGAAATGCGGCGAAGATCCCTGCTGAACGCTGTCCGCTTCCAGCGCATGCCCCACCGCTTCGTGGATGAGGGTGCCGCCGGCCTGGGACGAAATGACCACCGGCATCTCGCCCGGCACCACGGGCGACGCCCGCAGTTTTTTCACCGCCCGCCCCGCCGCGATCCGGGCCACGCGTTCGGGGAGAGCCCTGTCCAACAATTCGAACCCGCCCAACCCTCCGGCCACTTCGTGGCCCGTCTGCAACAGTCCATCCTTTTTCGCCGTGGCCTGCGCCACGAACACGACATAATTCCGCTCCTCCTCCACCCATTCCCCCAACGAATTCAGGATGAGCACGCGCTTCCGCCGCTCCCCTAACGACAGCGTCACCTGCGCCAACTCGGGCGAGAACCGGGAGGCGCGGTCCGCCCGCCGCAGCAAAGCGATCTTTTTCGCCAACGGGACGGCATCGGGCGGGACCCGCAGGCGGTGCCGGCGGACCGGAAGCCGCCGGAACCGCATCGGCCGACGGCGCGCCGGCAACCCGGCGGAGAGCGAACCCGCCAGTTCGGAAAGACGCCTCATCTCGCCGGATCTCCATGTCCCGGAAAACGGCGCGCGGCCGTCCAGGTGGCCGTAGAGGGTCTCCTCCCCCCGAACACAGCGGAACCCCACACCGGAAGACGTTCCCTGGACGAGCTCGTCCAGTCGCCCGTCCTCCCAACGGAGAAAACGATGGGTGGACTCCTCAAAATAGAGGTCGGCGAAGTCGCCCCGAAGGAGGAACCGGGCGAACGGGTCGGGCATGAAAGGCATGGGGTTGTTTTGAAAGGAGGAGAAAGGGATTATCTCAAGGAAACCGGAAGGGTCACGTGGAAAATGCAGCCCCGGCCCGCGGCGGAATCCACGCTGACGGCGCCGCAATGGGCCTCCACGATCCTCTTCACCAGGGCGAGACCCAACCCCGCCCCTTCCACCTGGCCGGTGAAAGATTCCTCGATCTGATAGAACTTCTGGAAAATCTTGGGGTGCTCTTCCGACGGGATCCCCGGCCCGTTATCCTCCACGGACACGCAGACGAACTTGTCCTGAGGCGAAGCGGTGAGTCGGACCTTCTTCTCCGATTTGGAGTTGAACTTGACGGCGTTCTCCACCAGATTACGGAACACCTCCCTCATGCGTTCAACATCCACCCGCACCGGCGATACCGCGTCCAAAGAGGCGTCCAGCTCCATTTGGGCGCCGTGCCCGTCCAGATAGGGCTTCATGTTGGAGACGGTCTCCTCGATCAACGCCCGGACCGTGACCTCTTTGGGGTCCAGCGACAGCGTCTCCGATTCCACCAGGCTGAAGTTGAGCAGCTTGTCCACCAGGCTGGACAAGTGCATCCCCTGGTTCTTGATGGTGGTGAGGGCCTTCTTCTGAAATTCGGTGAGCCGGGAGGAATCCTCCAGGAGCAGCGGCGCGTATCCCGAAATGGTCACCAGCGGGGTCTTGAGTTTATGGGAAATCAACGAGAGGAAATTCCTTTTGAGCATCTCCTCTTTCCGCATCTCGGTCACATCGTGCAGGACGACGAGATAGCCGGCGATCTCGTCCTTGGCGCCCGACAAACGATTGACCACCCCGTCCATATAAAAAGCCTTCCCTTCCTTGCGCCGGAGCTCCACGGGGCAGTTCGATCCCTTGTTTTCATAGACGGTCTCCAAGGACGGGATCATCATGAAGTCCTTGGTCAAATGCCTCACGTTCATTTGGCCGATGGCGTCTTCCGGAGTCACTCCGAAAAAGTGCCCCGCCGCCACGTTCATGAGCTGGATGTTGCCGGCCTCGTCCACCAGGAGGGCGCCGTCCGACATCTGCGAGAAAACCGCCGCGATCTTCTCCTTCTCGTTCTTCACCTCGGTGAAGAGACGGGCGTTCTCGATGGCGATGGCCGCCTGCGACGCGAACGCCTCGAAGGCCCGCCGGTCCTGATCGGAAAAAGGGGTGTCGTCCACCTTGTTGATGGCCTCCACCACGCCGATCAACTTCCCCTTGGTCAGGAGAGGCACGGCGAGTATCTGGCGGGTCTTGAATTCGCTCTTCTCGTCCGCCTTGCCGCTCCAGCGGGGATCGTTGCGCACGTCGTTGACGATGGAGGCCTGCTTGTTCTGTGCCACCCAGCCGGCCAGCCCCTCCCCCACCTTGAGCCGTATCTGTTTGATCTGTTCCCCGGCCTCGCCCAGGGCGACGTTGAAATAAAGTTCGTTCGTTTTTTCGTCCAGAAGGAGGATGGAGGCCGTCTCGGCCTTGACCACCCGCGTGGCCAGTTCCATCACCGCCTCCAGGAGGCCGGTGCTGTCCAGTTTGGAGGAAAGAATGCAGTTGGCCTGCAGAAGGAGTTCGAAATCCTGCGTCGTCAGCGCCATCGTTCGCCTCGCGCCGGTCCGTGCGTCATATCGCCGCCCCCGATTCCGTCTTCTGTGCGGCGTATTCCGGCATCATAATGCCTCCGGACATGATCATCCGGATGGCGTCGTCCACGGACATCTCCAACGGGATGACGCCCTCTTTCGGCACCATGATCAAAAAACCGGACGTGGGGTTGGGCGTGGTCGGAACAAAAACGTTCACAACGAATTCGGCCGTCTTTTCCTGCACCTCGCCCGTCTGGTCGCTGGTGAGGAAACCGACCGAATAAATCCCTTTCCGCGGGAACTCCACCAACACCACGCGTCGAAATTTACTATTGGCGTTGCTGGAGAACATATCCGTCAACTTGCGCACGGCCTGATAGACGTCCGCCACGATGGGCAGACGGAAAATGAGTCTTTCCACCTTGACGAAGATCTGCCGGCCCACCAGGTTCGACACCAACACCCCCACCAGATAAACGATGAGCAAGGTGCCGAGGAAACAGGTCAGGTCGAACAAGAAGGGGGCGTATTCGAGCGGGGTCCATTCGCGAAGGATCGGCTGCAGGATGGGCCGGGTGGCGTTGGAAATGATATAGAACAGCGCCCGCAACAGAATGATCGTCACCCACAGCGGCAGGAGCGCGACCAAACCGGTGAGGAAATATCCCTTAAAATGGCTCTTTTTGGACACTGTTTTTACCGTCTCAGAAGGTAGTTTTCAATGTGAGATGGCAGTATACCAAAAAAACCCCCTGTTGCGTTCAAAAATCGGGGAAACTGCGCGCCCCGCCGCCCGTCCGCCTTCATTCGGGAAGACAGCGCCGGAGGACACGGAGGTTGCGACGGTCGGCCCGGGGAGAATCCTTGGGGGTTTCCAGAATCAACGGCAGTCCGAAGAAGATCCGCCGCGAAAATATCCGGCGGAACCCCTCGACCCCGATGATTCCCCGCCCGATGTGTTGGTGTATGTCCCGGCGACTGCCCCGCAGGGTCTTGGAATCGTTCACGTGGAACGCCCGGATCTGTTTCAGTCCCAGCGCCCGATCGAATTCCTCGAAGGTCTTCTCGATGCCGGACGCCGATGTCAGATCATACCCGGCGGCCAAAGCGTGGCAGGTATCGAAACAGACCCCCAACCGGGAACGATGCCTCACGTTCGAAAAAATGTCGGCGATTTCCCGGAACGAACTCCCGATCCGCCGCCCGCCCCCGGCCATGTTCTCGACGAGGAGGCGCGTCCCTTCCCCCGCCGCGCCCAAAACCGCGTCGAGCGCCGAGGAAAGACGTTCCACGCCCCGGTTGTAATCGGCCGAGGGGGAGTAGGCCCCCGGATGGAGCACCAGATATTCCGCCCCCAGCTTTTCGCAACGATCCAAATCTTCCCGCAGGGCCCGGACGGAGCGCGCGTAGAGCGCCGCGTCGGAGGTGCACAGGTTGGGCAGATAGGGCGAGTGCACCACCACGGGCCCCAGTCCCAGGCGCTCCCGCTCCCGTCGGAAATCCGAGAATTCCGTCGGTTCATAGACGCGCGTCCGCCAGCCGCGGGGGCTTTGCGTAAAGATCTGCAGTGTTTCGCAGCCCAGCGCCGCCGCCTCACGCAACGCGCCCACGAAACCGTTCCGCACCGAACAATGGACTCCGATCCTCATGCGATCCTCCGAACCGCGCCGTCGGCCCGCCGAATTGACGTTGTCCCGCCAAAAAGAGATAATGTGCCGCGTGGCCGGGGTGGCGAAATTGGCAGACGCGCGAGACTCAAAATCTCGAGCAGCTTAGGCTGCGTGCGGGTTCAAGTCCCGCCTCCGGCATTCCTTTTTTTATCGCTCCCAGGCGGGGCTCAAACCACGGGGTTTCGGCCGGTCCACGGGAACTTCGTTCCCGTTCCTTGGCCCCCCGCTCTTCCCGGCCAAGGCCGACGCACGGCATTCCCTTTTTTGCCGCTCGGCCGCCGGCCCGGCCCTTACCGGGCCCGTCGAAACGCCCTTCTCCTATTGTAGCAGATACCCCTCCTTCGTCGGGCAGCCCCCGTCGTCCACCCGCCGGTGCCCCCAAAAAATCGAAAAGTATGTTCTCTCGACGGTCCCGTTCTTGACAAAGGGTGAAAAGAGGGATATACTAAATATGACATAAATAGTCATGTATAGGCGGGGGTTCCCTTTTTCTGGGAAAGTGGCCTGGACGGTTTACCCCGCGCCGGGAGGTTGCATTGAGCGACCCTCGAATTCCGGAATATCTCAAGGCCGTAGAAACGTTAAAAGATGGTTCCTTCCAAATCGAGCTCCCTTGCGGTTTCGACGACGACATCGGCCGGCTCGGAAGGGCGCTGGTGGATTTGGGCCCGGCCATGGAAAAAAAACTCGGGGAAATCCACACCCTCCTCAAGATCACCGAAAAGATCAGTTCCGGCCGTTCCCTGGAGGAGATCCTCAACCTGGTCTATGATTCCTTCCGCGCCGTCATCCCCTACGACCGCATCGGGGTGGCGCTCATCGAGGAGGCCGGCGCCACCGTCCGGACGCGCTGGGGGCGCTCGGAAACCTCCCCCCAATTCTTCCCTCCCGATTACAGCGCGCCCCTCAAAAACAGCAGTCTGCAAAAAGTCGCCGAGACCGGCCGACCGCGGATCATCAACGACCTGGAATCCTATCTGAGTTCCCATCCCGAATCGGAGTCCACCCGGCTCATCCTGAAGGAAGGCGTCCGTTCCAGCCTCACCTGCCCTCTCATCGCCGAGGGGAAAGCGATCGGGTTTCTTTTTTTCTCCAGCCGGCAGAGGGACACCTACCGGAATCCCCATGCCGACATTTTTCTTCTGATCGCCGGACTGATCTCCGAAATCATCGAAAAAGGCCGCCTGCACGATTCCCTGCTCGCGCTGAACGAACAAAGGAGCCGCATCCTGGGGATGGTGGTGCACGACCTGCGACAACCGCTCTCGGTCATCTGGGGGTACCTTTCCTATGCCACCGACGGCCGCGGCGTGACCCGGACCGAAACTCTTTCGCAACTGATGCGGCTGGCGAAGAAATCGTGCAATTCCATGATCTACCTGATCAACGACCTCCTGGACATCCACTCCATCGAGCAGGGACAACTGGCCCTCGTCCTCCAGGAAACCGATCCCGCCGAATTCCTGAAGGATTTTCACATGACGCATCTCCCCATCACCCAAGCCGCCGATTTCGAGTTCACTCTGACCCTGGATCCGGACCTTCCCAAGGTGCGGATGGACGCCAACCGCATCGGCCAGGTCCTGGAGAACCTCCTGTCCAACGCCATTAAATATTCTCCGTTCCGCACCACCATTTCGCTGCGGGCGGAGAACCGTGAAAACGAGGCGTGGATTTCCGTCGCCGACCAGGGGATCGGGATCCCCGCAAAGGAAATCCCTTCTCTTTTCACGGAGTTCGGGCGGGGGAGCGCCCAACCCCTGCACGACGAAAAAAGCACCGGCCTCGGCCTGGCCATTTGCAAGAAACTCGTGCAGGTCCACGGCGGCCGAATCTGGGTGGAAAGCGCGCCCGGCAAAGGCGCCACCTTCATTTTTTCCCTGCCGGCCCTCTCTTCCTAAAACCGCCCCCTCTCGCGTCCGCTCCGCGTCTTTTTGTAAACTTTCCCCCGTGCTGAAAGATAAAACGACTCTGCGGGACAGCGCCGTTCCCTCATGAAAACACTCAAACGCGCCCTTCTCGCCGGCGGCGTGCCCCTCCTTTTCTCGGTTTTCGGCGCGGCCAATGAGATCGAATACCAACTGGACGCGTATTACACCTCGGTGGACTATTACGTCAACCTCACCCAATCCCCCATCCCCTATCACGAATTCAAAAGCGAAACGGACATCTACAAAAAACTCATCCTCTCCTCCCCCATCCCCCGCTTCCTCCTCTTGGAAACGAGCGTGAACCCCCTCCCTCTCCTTGGGGTCTATCTCAAACGGCAGGCGCGAGACTTCTACGACGACACCCAGTTCTCCGAAGACAGCAACCTCATCCGCAGCATCACCACCGGCTTCGAGGAGCCCGCCGCGGTCTCCCTGTTTTTCGGGAACATCGTGGATTTCAAGCCCGTCAAGAAACGAGATTACGCCGAGGGACGCGGGCACATCGGCTACCTCGTCAGCGCGGGGAATTATCACATCAAAGACAACGACATGATGAAGGATGACTGGGTGGAAACGGAATGGAAGGTGAAAGGGGACCGGATCTATCCGGACATGGAACTGCGCTGGAGTTTCCGCATCGGCGCCAAATTCCACGCGCGCAAGGAGATCACCGACGTCTATTACCTGGGCGTCCGGCGGAGCCGCATCCATTTCAAGGAAAGAGGGTTCTCCTGGCTGAACAACAGCGGCATCATGTATAAATTCGATTTCGATCAGTCCCGCTTATCGGCCGTCCAGCACCACTTCGTGGTGGACAAGAAGTTCCCCTTGCCGGACAAAAAGGTCGTGCCGTCGCTGGCGCTGGGATTCCTCTGGCGGTCCGAGAAGAAATACACCGGCGACCTCGGCGACGCGCGCCGCACGGTCTTCCAGTTCCTTTTTCAACCGAATATCGAGTTTTAGCGGGAAGCGGAGGTCGACGAGCGGATCTTATTCAAAGCGGTCTGCGCGGCCGAGCGGACGTCCCCGGCCTCATCGGCGGCGCAGCGTTCCAGCGCCGGCACGGCCGACGGATCGCCCAAGTCCCCCAGCGCCACGCAGGACACCACGCGCACGTTGACGTCGGGACTCCGCGTCGCCGTCAGCAGGGGGGTCAGCGAGAGCCCGCCGATCTT
>Ga0116154_10000849_pt1 | contig 30208 bp, 24 predicted proteins | sample AD_UKC030_MetaG_FD_89898 | JGI IMG/M metagenome (GOLD analysis project Ga0116154, IMG submission 89898) | Active sludge microbial communities of municipal wastewater-treating anaerobic digesters from USA - AD_UKC030_MetaG | ecosystem: Engineered > Bioreactor > Anaerobic > Digestate | place: USA... | reverse complement strand
TGGTTGAGGAGCTGGAGATGATGAAAAAGATCTCGATGGATGACGTCTGGGATGTCTACAACAGGTATGTCAAAGGCAAGAACTATGTGGCTACAAGCTTTGTTCCAAAGGGCCAGGCTGACCTGGTTGCCGAAGGTTCTGTAAATGCAGGGATTGTTGAAGAGGACATCACCAAGGCCACGCAGGTCGAGGTAGTGGCAGGCGGAGAAGAGGTCATTGAGAAAACTCCCAGCAGTTTTGACCGCTCCATTGCTCCGGTTCCGGGCCCCGATCCTTCAATTACACTTCCTGAGATCTGGAAATCAGAAGCTTCCAACGGGATGAAGCTATATGGTATCGGACAGCATGAACTGCCGCTCGTTGTTTACTCAATAGTAATTGAGGGTGGTCATATGCTTGATGATCCGGCAAAACCGGGAGTGGCACGCTTCACAGCATCAATGCTCAATGAGGGCACCAAAAACCGCACTCCGGAGCAGCTTGAGGAGGAGATACAGCTTCTTGGCGCTATTATCAACATCGGATGCAGTGATGAAAGGATAACCATATCTGTCAATACCCTTGCGCGCAACTTCGAAAAGACACTTGCGCTGGTACAGGAGATGCTGCTTGAGCCCCGCTGGGACGATGAGCAGTTCTCGCTTAACAAGACCCGCACGATAAACAATCTCAAGCGTAGCCTTGCTGACCCCAATTATGTGGCCGGGGCTGCCTATGACAAGCTTGTGCTGGGTGCAGACAACATCCTTTCAGTTGACCTCAGCGGGACGGTTGAAAGCGTGGAGGCGATTACAATGGATGATCTCAAGTCATTCTATGAAAAGTATATCTCACCTTCGGTTGCCAATTTCCTTGTTGTTGGAGACATTGACCAGGCCAGGGTTGAGAAGGCTCTTTCAGGCCTGAGTGAGAAGTGGACACCGAAAGAGGTGGTGATGCCAACCCTTGCGTTCCCGCCTGCACCTGAGAAATCAGCCGTATACTTTGTCAATATACCTGATGCCAAGCAGTCAGTCATCAATATAGGAAGTCTGTCCATTCCGCGGACTCACCCTGATTATTACAAGGCCCAGGTAGCCAATCACATGCTTGGAGGTGGAGCAAGCGCGAAGCTGTTCATGGTACTCAGGGAAGAGAAGGGATTCACCTACGGAGCCTATTCCAATTTCATGGGCCAGAAGTCTTACGGTGCCTTCCAGGCTTATGCCTCGGTCCGTTCTGATGCCACTCTTGAGTCAGTGGAGCTCTTCCGCGATATTATGGCTGAATACAGGGCAGGGGTATCACAGGAGATTGTCGATTTCACCAAAGGTTCTCTGCTCAAGGCGAATGCCCTGAGGTTTGAGACTATTGATGCCAAGCTTGGCATGCTGAATACGATGACTTTCTTCGGTTTACCGGCTGACTACATCAGGCAGGAGGAGGATTATCTCAGGGATCTTACCGTTGATAAGGTGAATGAGACAGTGCAGAAGTACATTGATCCGATGAAGATGTACTACGTGGTTGCAGGTGACGCCAAAACCCAGATGCAGGGGTTGAAGAAGGCCGGCTTCGGTGATCCGGTGCTGGTAAATTAATCTGATTTACAAAGGATTATTACAGAGTTCCCGGTTTGCAGTCTTGCAAGCCAGGAACTCTGTTCAATTTTATGACGGTTGATTTGGATTGAGGCGGCTGGCGGTTACCTTAGCCTGATTTGTTTCCGGAGTCTTATGTCTGTGGCTGAAGCGCCTGCCATCAGCTCCATCCTGCATAGATCATTGTCCCATGCATGCTTTTCCTCGTTCCAGTACATGAGGCTCCTGACCGGTACGGTAAGTGTTACTGTCCTTGTTTCGCCCGGGGCAAGCATTACTCTTTCAAATGCCTTTAACTCCTTCTCCGGCCATTCAACAGAAGGGTTAATGCGGTGCACGTAGACCTGTACAACCTCGTCTGCAACCATTCTTCCTGTGTTCTTCAAACTGAATGTCATTGTGATTATATCATCCGGACCATACGTTTTTCTGTCAGTCTTCAGGTTCGAGTATCCGAAACCTGTATATGTGAGGCCATGGCCGAACGGGTACATCACCGGTATTTTCTTAGTATCAAACCACCGGTAACCCACGAGTGACTCTTCGGTATAATATGCAATGTCGGGATCTTTCTTCAGTGCTCCGGCTGGCTCCTCGTGTTTATTGCCGGATGTGTCTCCGGCCGAGACAAGGTTTGCAAATACATCTGCATTCCGGTCAGTCTGGGGATAATTGCCAAGTGCATATGCCGGTGAATCTTCAAGCTTTAAAGGTATAGTGAACGGCAGTCGTCCGGAAGGCGAAATTTTTCCCAGGAGCACGTCGGCCAGTGCATTTCCCCCTTCGGAGCCGTTGAACCACGAGATCAGCAGAGCCCTTGAGAGGGGATTGACAGTGTTCAGGTCATTTGGGGCGCCGCTGGTCAGAACCGTGATTATATTCGGGTTCACTCCGGCAATCCGGGTGATCAGTTTGTCCTGGCCCGAAGGAAGTAATATGTCTTTCCTGTCTTCTCCCTCGGTTTCCACTGCACGGTTATTGCCACCGACAAACAATACTATATCTGCTTCGGAGGCGATCCGTACAGCTTCCTCTGCGAGTTTCTCTGCTGTCAGTTCCTTTGCTTTTGCTGCTTTTTCCAGTTCTTCAGGCGTCCGTTTGACGAATCTGTCGGCCCAGTTGTACTGAACCGGATCAAATCCTTTGACATATATAATTTCTGCCTGGTCTCCGATCTTCTCTTTCAATCCATCAAGCGGGGTCACTTCGTAGAGGGCTTTTACACCGGCACCAAGGCCTCCTGATGCCATTTTCTGGGTGGCATTGGCCCCGATAACTGCAATTACCGGTTTGTCAGCAAGCTTCAAGGGCAGTATGCCGTCATTCCTTAGCAGGACAATCGACTTGCAGGCAACATCATATGCAACTTTCTGCTGTGCAGGCTGTGAGGTCATCTCCCTGTTGGCTTCGTTCTCAGGGACAGGTTTGACAGCCATTCTTACACGAAGGATTTCCCGGACACGTCTGTCGATGATTTCTCCGGAGACTATCCCTGCCCTTACAGAATCGAGAAGTGCCTGGCCGAGGTATTTTTTATCCGGCATCTCAACGTTGAGGCCATTTGTTATTGATTGAACGGTGCTGTGAGTGCCGCCCCAGTCGGATATAACCATTCCGGCAAAGCCCCATTCGTCGCGCAGAATTTTATTGAGTAGCATGTCATTTTCAGCGCACCACCAGCCGCCGACCTTGTTATATGCTGCCATCACCCCGTATGCGTCAGCCTCTTCAACTGCTGCCCTGAACGGAGGGAGGTAGATTTCGCGCATTGCCCGTTCGCCCACGATCACGTTCACAGTACCGCGGTTGTTTTCCTGGTTGTTCAGTGCGAAGTGTTTAAGGCAAACGGCCACGCCGTTGTCCTGTACTCCCTTCGTATAGCCGACAGAGAGCCGGGAGCTCAGGAAAGGGTCTTCGCTGAGGTATTCGTATGTTCTCCCTCCTGTAGGAATTCTCTGGATGTTGATTGCCGGACCCAGCAGCATATCCTTCCCCCGCAGTTGCGCCTCCTTTGCCAGGGCGGCGCCGTATGCATATGCCAGTTCCGGGCTCCAGGTGGCTGCCAGTGCTGATCCTGTCGGGAAGAACGTGGCTTTGTCGTTGACCCAGCCGAGGGGCATCCAGCCGTCAGGCTGCATCTCCTCCCTGATGCCGAAGGGGCCGTCAGCATATTTCATATCTGCAATTCCAAGGCGCTCAATCCCTGCAGAAACAAACATATGTTTTGCGTGGAGCATGTTTATTTTTTCCTCGAGGGTCATCCGGCTGATAATACCGTCAATTTTTTCATCGTTTTCAAGCAGGACTGATTTGCGGACCTGGCCTGCAGCATTGCCAGCCAGCAGGAGTGTCAGAAAGGCACAGGCAAACATTCTTGTATATTTCATGAGTTAATGATAGTTTCAATGATTCATTGAGAGCTGGAATTAAGATATACTGCTGTAAATATAATTTACATATCCTATATTTGCACAGCCATCTGAGAGATCGTAATCCGTCTGGTCTAAAGACTTTCCGACCTTCAGACTTTCCGACTCTCAGACTTTCATACATTGAGTCGCCCGGATGGTAGGGGTGAGCGTAAAAAAACACCCGGTGGGTGTTTTTAGCGAGCAGCCAGCTTGTAGGGGAGCCCACCATCCGGAGAGACTGAAATGATGTATTTTTGCGCTGTCCTTTGCCCGGATGGTGGAATGGTAGACACGCTGGACTTAAAATCCAGTGGGCAGTAATGCCTGTGCGGGTTCAAGTCCCGCTCCGGGTACTGAAAAAGAGCGAGTGTGAGAGCGAGAGCGAGCACACTCGTCTCTTTTTCCTCAAGACTCACTCTCACACTCACACTTCTGACCTGTTAGTTTTTTCAGAATTATTCTTAAATTGGTCATGTATTGCTGCTGATTTATTTCTCATTGTGCCAAACTAATACTTAAAGTCATGTTTGATTTTCAGAAGCTTGAGGTCTATCAGAAATCAAAGAATTTCTGTAAAGTGATCTATTCAACACTGGACGAAAGGAATTTTGACAGGGCTACTAATGACCAGCTCCGAAGAGCTTCATTCAGCATTATGCTGAATATTGCTGAAGGTACTTCACGATTCAGTAATAAGGACAGGAGAAATTTTTTTGTAATTGCCCGAGGCAGTGCCTTTGAATGTTTAGCAATAATGGAATACCTTAATGAAACAAAGGAAATTACTCAACAGGCTTTCCAGGAGAGTGAGAAAAACCTTGAGGAAATTTCAAAAATGCTTTATGGACTAATTAAAAATCTGACTTAATAATTCACTTTTCTTAAAATAGCCTGGTTGCAAATTTGGTTCGTTGGGGGTACCCGGAGGCACAAGAGGTCAAAACTGACCTCTTGGCTCTTGTTGGGACATTCTGAAACCATCACTGTGTAATTCTCAATGTCAGGGATTAAAAAATTGCCTCTGAGCATGTTAATATGAAAAATATATTTTATGTTTGTCTACAGTGTGAAAAATCCCTACCTTAAGGGATCAATTTTATTACTGTCTTATAACTGAAGAAAATGCTTAATGTAGCTTCCAGGTCAGAGTGTGTATTTGATGTAAACAGAAAATTATTCCTTGAATATCTGGTCAAAAACGGAGGTCCTGAACTGCGTGATTATGAGGAATTTGTTTCCCTTGTCCATACTTTGGATACAAAAGATCTGCATGAGTTCAGGGAAGTAATAAACCCAATACTAAACGTCAATACCCTGATTGGCCGCAGTTACACAAAACCATTCGGATATCCGGGAGATTTCTATTTAATCGATCATATTTATTCCAACCATGTTAACGGAGACAGGAAATATCGAAACTGGGATATTTTTTATCAGAATCAGGCCGGAACAGCGGCTGTGAGAAACCGTAAAGATTACTTTATCAGTCAATGCCTGAACCTTGCTCTTAAAAAGCACGGTGAAAAAAGGGTACTGATTCTCGGTTCGGGACCGGCAACAGATGTGAATGAATTTCTAAATATGTATACCGGAAACGATATCAGTTTTGATCTGGTGGATTATGACCAGCATGCAATTGATTATTCCTCAGAAAAGAACAAAAAATTTGAAAAACTGATTTCCTATCACAAAGTCAATGTGTTAAGGTTTGAGCCATATATGAGGTATGATCTTATCTGGAGTGCCGGATTGTTTGATTATTTCAGGGAGAAGCATTTTGTTTACCTTCTGAAAAAATACATCAATTACGTAGCAGAAGGAGGTGAACTTGTAATTGGCAATTTCAGCACTGAAAATCCATCACAAACCCTTATGGAGGTCGTATCTGAATGGTACCTTAACTACAGAAGCAGAGAGGATCTGCTAAAGATCGCCGGAGAGGCAGGCCTGCTGAACAGGAAAGTTTTTGTTGATGCCGAAGCCCTTGGTGTAAATCTTTTTCTTAATATTCAGTGAAACCGGAAGTAAGTTGCTCTCTAAACAGGAATCCAAATCAATTCAATCGATACTCTGCAAAGGGTAATAATGCTGTTATCTCATATTTTTAAAAGCAGTTGGTAAAATCTGGTGCCCACTTCTGACGTTTATTACCATATGTATAGTCAGAAAGGATGAATATTTTTAAAAATACGCTTAATAATTTACTGGTATTGAGTAGGGAAAGTTCGGAATCAATGACTTTTAATAAACTAACCCTTTCATTTACTGGGCATTTGTCGAATTACGAATCTGAATTCCTAAATGACTACTATGTCAAGGCTTTAAACCCATTCAGGTTTTCTCTGATTCTGGCGATGATCTTTTATTGTGCGTTTGCACTTCTTGATTCAGCCACGGTACCGGAGCTGAAGGAAATATTCTGGCTTATAAGGTTCGCTGTAGTACTACCGGTTTTGTTATCAGTATTTGCATTCACATATTTCCAGGCGTTCAGGAAATATATGCAATTGTCGATAACAGCCGTCCTGTTCATTACCGGATTCGGAATTATAGTAATGATAATTCTCGGTGCCAGAGTATCCAACTACTCATATTATGCCGGCCTTATACTGATCTTCATTTTTGGATATACATTTGCTAAAGCTCGGTTTATTTATGCATCGTTGGCGGGCTGGCTGATTGTTATTTCTTACGAGATCTCAGCTATATGGATCTCAGAAACTCCTGTCAGAATACTTATCAATAACAATTTCTTTTTTATCAGTTCAAATATTATCGGGATGCTTGCAGGGTATTCCCTGGAACTATCGTCACGGAGGGATTTTTATATGAGAAAACTCCTTGAACTGGAACAGGACAAAGTCAGGGCAGTCAACAGCACCCTCGAAAAAAGAGTAATTGAAAGGACACAACAGCTGACAGATACCAATTTAAAACTGAAGAAAGAGATTGATGTTCGCAAAAGATCCGAAAAGCAGAGAAGCGAACTGGAAGCTCAGCTTTTTCATCTCAAAAAAATTGAGACTATCGTAACGCTGGCTGGGGGTATAGCTCATGACTTCAATAATATTCTGACACCGATCCTGGGTTACGCAGACATGGCCCTGGAAGAAATTCCTGAGGATAGCACACTTCGGTTCGATCTGGAACAGATAAATAATGCAGCTTTAAGAGGAAAAGACCTTGTCCAGCAAATCCTGACATTCAGCCGCGAAGTGAACGTTGAGAAGAAGCCTGTTAAACTTGACCAGGTGGTGGTCGAAGTGGTAAATCTTATCAAGCCATCTCTCCCTCATTCTATTGAGATAAAGAAAAGCATTGATCCGGGAATAGGGATGATTAATGCAGATCCGGTCCATATGCACCAGATTATCATGAATTTATGTACCAATGCCATCCATGCGATGAAAGCCAGGGGAGGCATCCTTGACATAAATGTCGACAGTGTACTGGTAGATCAGAAAACAACGAAGAAAATTACCAATCTTAAGGTTGGGATTTATGTAAGAATCAGATTGTCAGATACTGGTCATGGAATGGACAGAAGAACCAAGGAAAGGATTTTTGAACCGTTCTTTACCAGTAAAGAGGTGGGTTCAGGAACAGGACTTGGTCTTTCTGTTGTACATGGTATAATCAGCAATTATAATGGGGCAATTACTGTAGAAAGCACTCCGGGTAAAGGTACATTATTCACTGTTTTTCTTCCATACAACACTTCAGAACCCGTAAATGACATCAAATCCTCGGATCAGCTTCCAAGGGGAGTCGAGGATATCCTTTTTGTCGACGATGAACTGGACATAACTTTTATGGGCAAAAAGATGCTGGAAAATCTCGGGTACAAAGTCACCACCAAAACCAACAGCAGTGAAGCATTTGAGGAGTTCAAAAGAAACCCGGGGAAATATTCATTACTCGTAACAGATCAGACAATGCCCAAAATGCTGGGAACCGAACTTGCCGGGAAGATGAGAGCAATAAATCCAAACCTTAAAGTCATTATTATAACCGGGTACATCGACAAATTATCTGATGCAAAAAAGTCAAAATCCGGTTCTTATGAATTAATCCTGAAACCTATCAAACTGAACGAGTTCAGCAAGGTTATCAGAAAAGTGCTGGATGAAAAATAATCAGTTAAGCAATGGCCAAAATTTTGATAATAGATGACGATCCTTCAATCCTGACAATGCTTAAAAGAATGCTTGAAAAGGCAGGATACGAAGTTGATACTGCAAGCAACGGCAGTGAAGGTTTGGTGAGAATTGAATCCTGTCTACCGGATCTTCTGGTAACTGATATTGTGATGCCTGAAAAAGAAGGTCTTGAACTGATACTCTACCTGAGAAAAGAGAAACCGGGATTGAAGATCGTAGCGATTTCAGGTGGTGGCAGATTTAATTATGAGGGTTATCTAACCGGTGCAAAACTTCTGGGTGCTGATCTGACCTTTCAGAAGCCGTTGGTTCACAAAGAATTCATACAGGCTATATCTGACCTTCTAAATACCTGAATATAACGGATTTTTTCCCCCTAATCAATGTTTGATTACCGGATTAGCCAACGTGCAATTTATATAGCTCATCAGTTGAAAATCCGGGGCAATCATTCAGATTTTACAGGTGTAAATCAAAAGATGCTGTTGCAGCAGGCTGCAACTTTTGTCCGTTCGGGGTACCCAACGAGACAAGAGGTCAAAACTGACCTCTTGTTTCTTTACTTCCGACCTTCCGACCTCCGACCTTCCGACCTTCCGACCTCCGACCTTATCTCATTCCCCATACCTCTTCAGAATGTAAATGTTCCTGGAATATGCTACCATACCTGAAAGATGCGCTATAAACAGAACAGGGTCTTTTCTGAAGATCGCGTAAATGAAAATCAGCAATGATCCGGTGAGACTCAGTAGCCAGAAACCCAGGGGCAGGGTCGATTTCTTTCTTCTTTCCGAGTAGATCCACTGGTAAACAAACCGAAGGGTGAATAACACCTGGGAGATTATTCCCAGCGTCATCAACGCGGGCCCTATATTTTCTTTATTAAAAAAGTTGGCTTTGTCTATGATATTATTGTTATAGCCATATATGAAAATAATGGTCGGAAAGAAGTACAGAAAAATCCTCAGCAGCACAGGGAATTTTTTCCACTGGTGCTCGAGTTGAATATTCCTAATATAGACATAATAAGTGATAACCTGTCCCAGCATTATCGCAAAGTCATCACGGAGGTACCCATAAACAAAAAGAAGCACTGAAGCGAAAAGGCTGATCTCCCAGAAAAGCTGAGGCGCCAGGACTTTTTTATGTCTTTCAGAGACAATCCATTGCAGAAGAATGCGGCTGGAGAACAGTAATTGTGCCAGAAACCCGATCGAGTAAATAATCCAGTTACTCATAAGCAATGATCAGAGAATTCTACCGGATTCCTCGACGTTGTAGTTTATATATTTTTTTTTCATCCAAACATATGCAAAGCAGTCCATCAGCGGTCCCAGAAGGCGGTTCCAGAGGTGGAAGTTTGATTTGCCATCGGTTCTCGGGAAATGACGTACGGGTACCTGCTTGATTTTTCCGTTCTGCAGTAACACCATGGCTGGCAGGAAGCGGTGCAATCCGTTGAACATCGGAATCCGTTTGGCAACGTCAGTACGGATGATTTTCAACGGACAGCCGGTATCATCCATCCCGTCGTGGGTAAAAGCCCTTCTGATTTTGTTTGCTATCACTGAAGAGATGTTTTTTACAAAAGAATCCTGCCTGTCAAGCCGGACTCCAGTAACAAGGTCGTATTCATCAATGAATTCCAGTAATTTATTGAAATCCATCGGACTAGTCTGAATGTCAGCGTCTATATAACCCGTCCAGGGAGTGTCAGAGTAATCAAATCCGGCCTTAACCGCAGCGCTTAAACCATAGTTATGGTCAAACGAGCAATAGGAGAAGTGGTCTGAGCTTTCACAGATCTCCCTGATTTTCTGCAGGCTGCTGTCGTGTGACCCGTCATTGACAAACAGGACTTTGGCTTTCATGGCGGAGCAATCAAGAAACGCGGAGAGTTCCCTGTGCAGCCTTCCAATGTTCCCTTCTTCGTTATATACAGGAACGATAATTGTCAGCTTATAGTCCATGCTAATATGCTTAAGGTCAGATCATTCAATTTCAACAAAACTGTAACTGCCGGACCGGTAAACATTTTTTCCTTCCAGATATACTTTTAAAGAATCATTCCGTTCGACAGTTTTGTTCCCGATGAAGATGACAGCCGGTGTTTCAATCGTCCCTTCGGGTGCGTAGAGATCTTTTATTTCAAGTATGCGGAGTTCTTTACCCAGGTATACGTCCAGATTAGCACCGCGGAACCCCTTGCAGTAATAGAAATTTGAACTGTCACTGCTGCCTGTTCTTTCCAAAGCTTTTTTGCACAGGTTCCCAGGGCCGATCAGATGGTTGTATTTAGGAACGGCGAATCCACCAGTAAAGATTGTAAGAAGGATTCCGGCAGACAGGGCCGTTATCGAGCTGTTCAGATTGCGTTTGAAAAGAAACCACAATGTCAGGAGGCCTGAAAGAGATAAAATGACACCTGCCAGAATGAGAAGCACCGAAATGTTATTTTCCTCGGGCAGATATTGTCTGAAAGCAAGAATGATTCCGGGAAGAGCCAGTGAGAAAATGAAGGCTGGGAACGCGGTAAGCAGAACCATCCACATTTTAACGCCGCTCCTTGAAAGCCACAATACAGTGAGGTACACAAAGAACGGGAAAGCGGGCAGCATGTAAATGTCAAGCTTCGAGCTGAAGAGAGACAGTACGGTAAAGGTAGAGAGGGAAGCAACCAGGAAAAACCGTTCAGTGTCGCTGTTTGTGAGTTTTTTAATCAGACCGAAGGTTACGGTCCCGATAATCAGCAGCGACCAGGGGAAGAGCGAATAAAGGACTGACACAAAATAAAAGTAAAACGGCTCGCTGTGATGGAATGAATTTACTGCACGGCCATAAGTCTGGTGGAACAGAAGGTTCTCAAGATACTGGCTTCCGGCTTCCATGTAGACACCTGCAAACCAGATTCCGCACAGCACTACGATTATTGACAGCGTTTTCCATCCCCAGTAATGACCGATTGATTTAAGATCCCGTTTGATGATTAGGAAAACCGAGGTAGATACCAGAGGGACAATTATACCGACCGGGCCCTTTGTGAAGAGAGCAAGGAAAACATAAACCGGGAAAAGCCATGAATAGCGCTTTCTGGCGCTTCCGCTGTACATCCTGAAAAAGGAATCCAGGGACAGAACGATGAACATGGACATCAGCATATCCATGCGCAGAAAGACAGCAGGTCCCAGGAAATAGGCGCTGGTTATAAGCATCATCTTTGCAAGCAGTCTCTCATTGCGGGTCAGGAGATTTCTGACCCAGATGTCCATAACATGAAGAATTACAAGGGCAGGCACAATAGAAAACATAGCAAGAAAAAGCATGCTGTGTTTCCCGAAAATCAGCTTGCCAGCCATAATTATCCAGAAATAGAGAGGAGGTTTGTCGGCGTAGTCAGCGCCATGGTTTGTAAAAGTGAAGATGGAACCGGTCCTCAGCGCTTCATCGGCGATGCTCAGGTACCGCAGTTCGTTAGCCAGGGTGAAATCGCGAAAAACACAAATCGGCAAGACGGCCAGGATAAAAAGGCCGTAAATAACAGGCTTAAGTTTTAAAGGAGAGCTTAACATACCCCGGACAATCTTATGTTCCTTTCAGGGAAAGTTTACTATAATGAGTCTTTCATTTTCTTCAAAACCGCCACAAGGTATAAAAAATATGCCGAGGGCGGGAAAAAAATCTGTCCCGGAGTTCAACTTTCATACAATGAAACTGACGCGGTCACTGAATTTTAAAGGAAATTATTAATTTCATTGCCTCCAATCATCGGAAGGTTCTTATCCTAAATCAGATATCAGTACTTAAATGGCGCCAAAGAACAAAAGCTGCATACTCGTTACCGGAGGAGCAGGATTTATCGGTTCACATCTCTGTAAATACCTGCTTAAGTCAGGTCATAAGGTTGTATGTGTTGATAATTTTAATAATTTTTACGATCCCCTGATAAAAGAGAAAAACATATCGGATCTCATGGAGAGGAAAGACTTCCGGCTTTTCAGGGCTGATATCAGGGATAAGGCCGGGATGGAAGACATATTCAGAGAAGCCAGGCCGGAGTTGGTAATTCATTTAGCTGCCATGGCGGGTGTCCGGCCGTCAATTGCAGACCCGTTCCTTTATTACGATGTGAATGTAAAAGGAACGCTGACTCTCCTGGAAACGATGCGGCATTCAGGTGTGGCCAGGATGATATTTGCATCCAGCTCCTCCGTTTACGGGAACAACTCAAAGATCCCATTCTCGGAATCAGATCCCGTTGACAACCCGATCTCGCCTTATGCAGCATCGAAAAGAGCCTGCGAACTGCTATGCAGTACGTATCACAGCTTATATCAGTTTGAAATCTTCTGCCTTCGCTTTTTTACCGTGTATGGTCCCGGGCAAAGACCTGATCTAGCCATACACAGCTTTACCAGCAAAATAATTGATAACAGGCCTGTACAAGTATTCGGCGACGGAAATACATTCAGGGACTACACCTATATTGATGATGCACTTAAGGGGATCAGCAATTCCATCAGCCACCTGAAAGGATTTAATATCTACAACATCGGGGAATCCAGGAGGGTGTCACTTACGGAGGTAATTGAAACAATCGAGGATGTCCTTGGCAAAAAGGCGATTAAAGAGTTTCTGCCACTGCAGGCCGGAGACGTGAATGCAACGTATGCTGATATCAGCAAGGCAAGGAAGGAACTGGATTATCTTCCCTCTTATGATTTCAGGAAGGGTATAGAAGAATTCATCAGGTGGAAGCTTAGTTGATGTATCAGATCCGGCCTCTCAATCCTCCGGCTTTCTCATGAAAAAGGGTATTATGCAGAGCCTCCGGATTTTCATGGAAGAGAAAGGAAGTAAAATTGAAGTAAGAACCTCTTTAGTGCATTTCAATGGTATAGAAAGGATAAAAATTATTCCCCTTTACACTATTGGGAAAATCTATGCAGCTGTCTCGTGCCAAAAAAACCTGCCTGTGCCCTGATCACTAATAAATATCCGTATATTTATATTCCAATCTCACATCTGGCATCGCAAAAACAAGTGGTAAAAAACAAAATGTAAGCATTTTAAGCCTGTTTCAATGCCAAAAAAGAAAGAAGCCATTGTCCCTAAACCCAATGGATTTTTGTACTATGCTGTTTGCTTTTTTGCCGGTTTGTATTTCCGGTGGGTGCTTGGACTCCGGGTTGACCGCTCTGCCGTAAAGGGTATCAAACCTCCTTTCTTTGTCATTGCAGGACACACAAGCTGGCTCGACTTCTGTACCGTTTCGATTGCACTTTTCCCGAGAAGGATTAATTACATTGCAGCCTACAATTTATTTCGCGATCCTGTTCTGAAAGTCCTGCTGGGATTAATGGGTGTTATTTCCAAAAATCAGTTTACCAGGGATAACCAGGCAATACTCAAAACGAAATATGTTATCAATTCCGGTCGCATCATTGGCATTTTTCCCCACGGGTGCTTGTCCAATGAAGGCCGTCCGGGGGGATTTGCCGCCCCCAGCATTGCAAAACTTATAAAGACATTTAAAATACCAGTGGTTGCCGTACAGGTTAACGGTGGTTATCTGACCCGTCCCCGATGGACAAAAAGGATTCGCCGTGGACATATGGATGCCACTGTTGCCGGATTGTTTACAACTGAGGAGCTTGACAACCTTCCCGAAGATATTATTTACCGCAGACTGGTTGACGCCATCGACTTTGATGACTACAAATGGCAGAGACAGCATAACGTCACGTTCAGGGGAAGCCATCTGGCCGAAGGTGCCGAACTTGTACTGTATAAATGCCCCTCATGCAATGCCGAATTCAGCCTGCGCTCAAAGGGGAACAGCCTTTTTTGTCTCATATGTGGCAATAAAGCTGTTATGAACAGCAAACTGTTCTTTGAAACCGGAAAGGATGACAGCATCGTGTTTGATGGTATTGACAACTGGTATGACTTCCAGCAGGAAAGCCTTTTAGCCGAAATTCATGATCCGGACTTCAGGATGACCACTGCCACATTACTCAAATGGAACGAGCCCGGAAAGTACGGATATCAGGATATGGGACACGGAAACCTCAGCTTAACCAGGGAAGCTTTAATCTATGAAGGGAAAGTTTTTGAAAAAACGGAAACCCTATGTTTTAAAATGAAAGATATCCTTATGGTGCCCTTTGCAGCGGGCGAGTATTTCGAGGTCGCCAACGGATCTGAAATCCGCCGCTTTGTGCTTGATGATGTAAGAATGATGATGAAATGGGTGCTTGCCATCCGGCTTATCCGCGATGAATACTACGAAAAGAAAACCGGGTCATGAAAAGCAGGAAAGAACTGTTCAGCAGGATTGCCTATGCCAGTGGGGATATCTACGGAGGCGGATCATTTATAATTGTAGGCTTACTATTTCTTGTGTATCTGACAAATGTGGAGGGATTCTCCGGAACCAGCGCCGGTATAATCGTTTTCATCGGAAAAGCCTGGGATGCAATTACCGACCCTTTTATGGGGCAGTTATCAGACAGAACCAGATCCCGTTTTGGCCGTCGCCGCATTTATTTCCTGCTTGGCAGCCTCCCTGTTTTCTTCTCCTGGGTAATGCTTTGGTATGGATTTGGAATCACGGACAGTACCGTTAAGTTTCTATACTATACCCTGGCTTATATCTTCTTTTCAACTGCATTCACAATTGTGATGGTTCCCTACAACGCAATTCTGTCAGACATGGTAAGGGACTATAACAGGCGCAGTTCATTCACGGGGATGCGGCTGGGTTTTTCAGCAGCTGCCGCCATTATCTGTGCTACTGTTCCTGCACTTATTACGGGAGCCATCGCAGACCCTAAGCAGGCTTACCTCATGATGGGCCTTGCCTTTGGAACAGTTTTCGCCATATGTTGGCTGGTCGTATTCTTCGGCACATGGGAGAATGAGATGAAACCTATTCCCGCAGTCAGCCTTAAGGCCTGGCTGACCGTACTTAAAAACCGTTCCTTCCGTATATATGTAACCGTATTCATTCTCTGTCAGATGGCCATTGATACTGTTATGACTCTGGCTGTTTATTTCCTGACGGTTTCTTTGCGGAGAGAGGAACTTTTCGTTCCGATCATGGGATCTATCCTTGCTGCCCAGCTTGTATTCATTGGCATATTCTCACACGTGGCTCAGAAAACTGATAAAACCACTCCGGCATTCATCTCCGCCGGAGTGTGGATTGCTGCAAGTATTGCCGTCGTATTCTTTTCGAACTCCACACCGGGTTTTATTATAATCTCCACATGCTCCCTTATCGGTGTGGGGAGTGCAGGACTTAATCTCTTTTCATGGTCTGCCCTGCCTGACATTGCCGATGTCGATGAACTTATCACAGGACGCCGGAGAGAAGGCCTCTATGCAGGTGTATCGACTTTCCTGCGTAAAATCTCGGGAGGAGTGGTAGTGGGTGTGCTGGGTATTGCGCTGGATTTTATCGGCTACAACAAGGAGGCTGTCAGCGCAGGAAATATATCACCAGTAACAGATTGGGGTATACGGATTCTGTTTTGTGCCATCCCATTCGCGTTCCTGATTTCCGCTCTGATAATCCTCCGCAGGTATAAGCTTGGAAGGCAGGAATTCATCATAATGAGTAATATTCTGAACCGTCACAGGGCGGGTGAGACGAATATAGCCATTGAGGGTGAGGAACTCAGGGTTTGCCGGCAACTTACAGGCCTGAAGGATGGCCGGTTCTTTGAAAGTGATCAGGAGGTCGGAAGTGCAATTACAAATATCAAAAATGAATAAAACCATGTCTGTTTTGAAAAGCCCGCAGGTAATCCTATTGATTGTATCAATTTTTCTGTTTCCAGCAAAAGGATCAGGTGCAGACGACGATCAGCCGAAGAGCGGCACTTCGGTTACTAAATTAACCTATAGTACAGCAGGTAATCCATATCTGCCGTTGTGGGAACATCTGCCCGACGGTGAGCCCCGTGTATTTGAAGATCCTGACAATCCCGGAAAATACCGTATCTATATTATCGGGTCCCATGATGTCAGGTTCAAGAGTTATTGCGGGCCTGACATCAGAGCCTGGTCGGCACCGGTTGAGGATCTGTCAGACTGGCGTGATGAGGGTCCCATATTTACATACCCCGTTGATGGCCAGTGGGATGTCATGTATGCTCCGGACCTGGTTGAGGTAAAGAAAAAGGACGGTACGAAGGAATACTGGCTGTACCCTCACAGCCGTGGCCGTTACCGGGAAGCTATGGTGGCGAAAGGAAGCCGCCCGGACGGTCCCTTTACCCCTGTTAATATGACTGACGACGGAATCAGGACAGTGCCGGGCAGTATAATGGGCTTCGATCCTGCAGTTTATATTGACTACATAACCGATCCTGAAGACCCTGATTACACGATTGGTTTCAGGGCGTACGGATTCTGGGGATTCCAGAGGTCGTCAGCCGGTCAGCTGGACCAGAACACCATGTATTCGCTCAGACCCGGAACCGAATCCATTGGTTATTTTATTCCTGCGAGCTCCAGGTACGGTGTCATCAGGGACCCGGAAGGTACAGTATACCCCAGCGTTTATCCGGATGAAAACCTCGGTTCGTTCAACTTCTTCGAGGCCGCTTCGATCCGCAGGATCGGTAATAAATATGTATGGGTTTACAGCGGATATTCAGGCCCTGACTACGGACTGAGCAGCACCAACTCGGCATTGCGTTACGCCTACGGCGATTCTCCGCTGGGGCCGTGGAAAAGCGGCGGCGTACTTGTCGACTCACGCGCACCCGTTCCCGATAAGGATGGAGCAACACTAATAACCAGTTACTCGGGACACAATACTCACGGGAGCATCGAGCTGATCAACGACCAGTGGTATGTGTTCTATCACAGGGCGCCGAGAGGTTACGGATACGCCCGTCAGCCTATGGTGGCCCCGGTAACAGTTGAGTGGGATGAAAAACCGGTGGCTGAAGGAGGAAAGGTGACAATCAGGGGATATAACCCGTATTCGGAAGATAATACCTGGACTGCCAGAGACAGTAAGGGAAATGAATATACAGGAGCCGAAGTGACTTCGGAAGGCTTTCACATCTACGGCCTCGATCCCTATAAATATTACTCAGCAGGATATGCATGCTATCTCTCAAATCCGGGCAGTCAGCAGGACTCGTGGGATATATGGGATAATGATATGCCCGTTACGAATGTTGAAAACGGCCACATTATAGGGTACAAGTACTTCGGATTCGGAGGTCTTGATAAAGGCAGTAAAGGGATGAAAGCCTTCAGGGGGACCAGGTCCGGTAACAAAACGGCATTTAATCTGTTTCTGACACCAAGGACAAAAAACGCATTCAAAGTCAGTGTCTGGCTGGACGGACCATGGGATAATGATACTTGGAACGGTAAAAAGATCGGTGAAATAATTGTACCGGAAAATTCCGCGCAGGAAATAACAAAATTCACGGCAGACGTTGCAGACTTTGTCGACAGACTCGACAAAAAGCATGCTGTTTTCCTTGTTGCCGAGGGTCCTGATCAGGAAGCTCTTTTTGATTTGTCCGGACTTGGGTTCAGCTCGAAGAAAAATACGATCATCCGTCCGGTCGCCCCTGCAGTAAGCATAAGTGTCAACGGCGTCGAAATTGATCTGCCGGCCACTCCGGTCAGATCGACAGAAGCCAACGGAATTACAGGTTACGGTCTTTACGAAGCTGCTTATACAATTCCGTCAGATTTTGCCGGGATACCTTCCGTATCCGCATCAGCAAGTGATCCGGATGTAAAAGTGACTGTAGCCCAGCCGGAATCGAAAACCGGAACGGCAGTTGTGCGATTTGATTACAGAGGTATAGTTAAAACATACAGAGTCGCGTTTGAGCCAGCTCCGGCGGGCGGATCTGACCGGAAGGACAATTCACCTGTCAGGTTCACCACCGAGCAGGATCACCGGAACATGATGGACCAGCTCGGGATTAAGAGTCTTCGCCCGGGACCAAGCGGTAACGAGTCAGACCCAAACCATGCCAATTATGATGAGTCGCTGGCAACACCCTATCCTGATCTGCCTGATTTACTTACATTGAAAAACGGCAAGAAGGTTACGACACCTGAGCTCTGGTGGAATCAGAGACGTCCTGAGATCAGGGAAGATCTGGAGCGGGAAGTCTATGGCCGCCTTCCGGAGAAAATCCCCGCTGTCAGATGGAATTTGGATATTTCAGAGAGAGAGTATGTTGGTTTTATTCCGGTTATTGCGAAAAAACTCACAGGGCATGTTGATAATTCGGAATACCCTCTTATAGATGTAAACATATCGATGGTTCTGGTTACCCCTGCGAATGCCACAGGCCCGGTACCGGTGCTTATGATGTTCGGGAGGGCAAGTCTGCCTGCTCCCGCACAGCCTGATCCTGATGAAATGGAAGTATTAAACCAGGCGTTCAGAAAACTGCTTTCTGAAAGAGATCCTCAGGTAAAAGCTATATTTGAAAAATATCCGGCTTATAATCCCGTCACCCGGGAGAATGCTGCTTTCCCGTTTGGAGGACCGGGAAGCCAGGCAAATGCCGATCCCCCTTCAACGCAACAGCTTCTAATGGCAGGCTGGGGTTATGCAATGATTGACCCTTCAAGCATACAGGCTGACAACGGAGCCGGATTGACCAAAGGCATTATCGGGCTCGTGAATAAAGGTCAGCCCCGTAAACCGGATGACTGGGGTTCACTCAGGGCCTGGGCCTGGGGGGCAGCCCGCGGACTTGATTACCTCGAAACCGATCCTGCCGTCGATGCAAAACATGTTGGTATTGAGGGGGTCTAACGATATGGTAAGGCAGCTCTGGTCACTCTGGCGTTTGAGGACCGGTTTGCCTTGGGATTGATTGGCTCGTCGGGCAAGGGAGGAGCCACTCTGCACCGGCGTAATTTCGGCGAAGCCGTCGAGAGCCTTACAGGATCCGGTGAATATCACTGGATGGCAGGGAATTATCTGAGATATGGCGCCTCCGAATCAGCTTCAGGAGTTGGAAACGCAGGTCAGATGAGTGTGGATTCTCACAGTCTCATTGCAATGTGTGCCCCGAGGCTCACTTTTATCAGTTACGGTATACCGGAAAAGGGCGACGCAAAATGGCTCGACCAGAAGGGAAGCTATATGGCAACCGTGGCTGCCGGTGCTGTCTTTAAACTGCTTGGAGCAAGAGATCTTGGAGTATCAAATGACTACAAAAAAGAAGTAATGCCTCCTTATAATACAAGCCTTCTGAATGGAGAGCTTGCCTGGCGCCAGCACGACGGAGGACATACTGATGCACCAAACATGAAATACTTCATCGAATGGGCAAATAAGAAAATCAATTACAACCCGGGAGCAAAGGGAAGATGAAAGTAACCAGGTACTAACGAAATGCAAATTATCTAAATATGAACCAGTTATCATTAATTATTTCACTTTTACTGCTGCTCTTCAGCAATCAGCAAAAGGAAGATTCCGGCATTATTAAAAAGGAACTTCTCGGACCTCATGACGGCTCAGAGGTTTATCTTTATACACTTACGAACAAGGCCGGCAATGTTTTAAGGCTGACGAACTATGGCGCAAGGATCGTAGGAGTTGATGTTCCTGATAAGAACGGGAAAATTGACAACGTTGTTCTCGGTTCCAATGTTCTTGAATCGATATTGAGAGATTCTTTTGGCGGAGCAACAGTAGGAAGATTCGCCAACAGGATAGCAAACGGAAAATTCAGCCTTGACGGAGTGGAATATAATCTGCCCGTAAACAACAAACCCAATACACTTCACGGAGGAGCCCGAGGCTGGTATACGAAGGTCTGGAACGCAGAACTGATAAACGAAAAAAATGGGCCTGCTGTAAGATTTTCTTACGTAAGCCCTGATATGGAAGAAGGATTCCCGGGAACTATCAATATCGAAGTAGTCTTCACCTGGACAAACAGGAATGAGATAATTATTGAGTACACTGCATCAACAGATAAGAAAAGTGTCATCAATGTAACCAATCACGCATATTTCAACCTGCATGGAGCAGGTAACGGGAATATTTTTGATCATGAAATGACTCTCAGGGCATCAGCATATACTCCTTTGAATTCCACAATGATCCCGACCGGTGAGATACGTCCTGTCGAAGGAACTCCCTTCGACTTCACTTCAGCCCGGACTTTCGGATCCAGGATAGGAGATACATATGAAGGTTCGGTTTTTTCAGGCTATGATCATAATTATGTCCTTGACAGTAAAGAGAAAGTTGATGCCGTGGTTTATGATCCTGTCAGCGGACGGGTGCTGGAAATGATGACCGATCAGCCGGCGATGCAGCTCTATACCGGCAACGGACTCATGTATAAGAAGCAGACTGAAACAGGAGGGAGACAGTTCAGACTAAGGTCGGGTTTTTGTCTTGAGAGCCAGCATTATCCTGATAGTCCTAATCAGCCAGGATTTCCTTCCACAGTCATTAATCCCGGGAAAAAGTTCAAATCACGGACTGTCTACCGGTTCTCTGTGAGGGAATGAAAAGGCGGTCCGTCTGATTTCGCCTGCCGGAATATCACGGAAAGTTCTTTAACCTAAATCAAACGTTGACATTAATTCGAAAGCCGGGAAATCGTCCTCTGATATTTGTTAATTTTATCCACATTATTAATAAAAACTATTAGCACAATGAAAAGCAAAGTAACTTTTGGTTCTGGTAAACAAGTCATGAATACTTCGTTGCCTGTTCTATTTGCAGTTGTATCATTAAGCCTTCTGTCGGGAAGTCTATATGCTCAGACTGATTTTTCCGGTACATGGGCATTCAATGAATCTAAAAGTTCTCTTGGTGAAGGGCCAATGATGTCCGCAACATCAATGACTATCAGCCAGCAGGGAAATGTTCTGACCGTTGACCTTGTCCAGCCTTCTTTTGAGGGTGGGGAAATGAAAAGGAGTGAAAAATATACTCTTGATGGCAAGGAATCAGTAAATGAGGGTATGATGGGTGCTTCCGTCAAGACTATCACATCCTGGTCAGAGGACAAGAAGGAACTTCGTTTTGCCAAGACGATCGCCTTCGACATGGATGGGCAGGCAATGGAGATGAAGCTCAATGATGCCTGGACACTTTCAGGTGACGGTAAAGCTCTCACAGTAAAATCATCGATGAAAAGCGATTGGGGAGAGATGAACACGTCATTGGTTTACGACAAGAAATAAAGCACCGAGGATACAGGTTCTCATATTCCGGGGCCAGCCTTTCATTTTGGTTTGGAACGGCCTCAGGCATTATTCTTTATGTTCCATCGTTAATGGAAATTATGAAAAGATTCTCTTTGTTTATTATTACTGCCATGATTCTGGCAGAATCAGCAGCATCCGGTCAGGGTGCTGCTTTCACCAATAAGGTTATTACTGAGGCCGACCTGGAAAAGGCTGGCACATCAATCCCGGCTTCAGCAATCGGTGAACCGGTCAGTTCGGTTAAACTCTATGCTCCGCGCTGGATTGAACCAACCGGTACCACTCCTGCATACGGTGTTGTTGAAGGTTCGATTTTCCCTGTTGATCCCGATGGCTGGCCCATTAATTTCCGCGTTCTTCTTCCTGCAAGCTGGTCATACCGTGCCCTGCAGGCCGGTGGCGCTGGTATGAACGGATCCATCACAGTCAGGGAAGGCAAAAATCCGCTGTTAAATAAGGGTTTTGCATTGTATGGCAGCGACTCTGGCCACCAGGGAGGAATGGGCGGAGGAGGCAAGGCTCTGGCTTCCGGTCCTTCAGGAACCGGACCAAATGACTGGGCTCTTAATGAAGAGGCGATCCGCAACCTTGGCTATATGCAAATGAAGAAGACGCATGATGCAGTGATGGTTATAATTGAGAGGATCTATCAGGAAAAACCCCGCTACAGCTATTATGTCGGAGGCTCTCAGGGCGGACGCGAAGGACTGATGGTTGCGCAAAGATATCCTGCAGATTATGATGGCATTATATCTGACGTTCCGATTGTCAGCCTTTCAACACTTATGCTTGCGCCTGAACTGATCAGGATACAGGAAAAGCCTCTGGCAAACTGGGTAACGCCTGACAAGGCTGATGCAATCAGAACAGAATTCCTTAGGCAATGTGACAAGCTTGACGGATTGTCTGACGGGATCATTAATAACTATATGGCGTCACGTGCCATATTTGATGTGACAGACGGTTCGGGCCCTGCTGATCCGTGGGCAGCCCTGCGCGAGCCGGACGGAAAGGATCAGAAACCAGAAGTTAATTCTGCACCGGACAGGCTCACTGACGGACAGGTTCAAACGCTTGAATTCATTTATAGCAGGCTCAGGTTCACATCACCCCTTGCAAATGGTGTTAAATCATTCGGGATGTGGCTCCCGACCATTGATCCTGAATCATTTGGAACGATTTCCCCTGCACGGTACAATGGACAGGAAGGAGCGCCGGATAATGCCCAGGTACATTCATCATTGGGAGTTCTCGGAGTGACAGGCTTTCTGATGCAGGATCTGTCAGCCAATCCGCTTGACTATACCGAAGACGATGCCATGATTAAGCGCCGGAAACAGGTATCCGAATGGCTCGATGCGACAGATCCTGACCTGAATGACTTCTGCAAACATGGGGGAAAGATAATTATCACGGTAGGGACACAGGATTTTATTGCCTCTTCGGGTGCACAGCTTGATTACTATCAGTCTCTGCTCAATGAAATGGGACAAAAAAAACTGGATAAGTTCGCCCGCTTGTATGTGGTTCCCCAGGGAGGCCATGGATTATCCGGCAGAAGCTACAAGATGAACGGCGATGGAGAATCAGTCTCTGTTAGAAACATTCCGGCACCAAACTCAGGCGACAAATTGGATTTGATGATATCATGGGTTGAAGAAGGAATTGCTCCTGCCAAAACACTTGTTATAGACATCGATGGACGCATTGGAGTTAAGAAGGAAGGCCAAGGATATCTTCTCTGCTCATATCCGTACTATCCAAAATATACAGGAGGAGAGCAGGATCAGGTTAGTTCCTACACAAGTTCATCGAGATAAGTCAGAACCGATGGTGCAATAACCTGGTCAGATAAGTATTGTTTTAATTGTGATTAAATAGAATGGCATGAGACTCACCCTGTCAGCATCAATTGTGTTATCCGTATTACTCCTTGGTTGCTCCCGGCAGATACATTATTCCGGCAATCCGGTCTTTCCCGGCTGGTATGCTGATCCTGAGGGGATAATATACGGTAATAAATTCTGGATTTTCCCCACATATTCAGCGCCATACGATGAACAGGTATACATGGATGCATTTTCATCCGGGGATCTGACAAACTGGGAGAAGCATCCGCGGATCATTGATACCGGGTCTGTCAGATGGGCTGAAAAAGCAATGTGGGCTCCTTCGGTCATTCACCGCAATGCCAGATATTTCCTGTTCTTTGGTGCAAATGACATACAAAGTGATGAAGAGGTTGGCGGAATTGGCGTAGCAGTTGCTGACAGACCGGAAGGTCCTTACAGTGATTACCTTGGCAAGCCTTTGATAGACAAGTTTCATAATGGTGCCCAGCCCATTGACCAGTTTGTTTTTGAAGATTCTGACGGACAGGTTTATCTGATATACGGCGGGTGGCGGCACTGCAACATTGTAAAACTCAGGGATGATCTGAAAGATGTAGAGCCGATGGCTGACGGAACACTGTTCCGCGAAATTACCCCTGAAGGGTATGTCGAGGGTCCCTTTATGTTCATACGTAACGGCAAATACTATTTTATGTGGTCGGAAGGAGGGTGGACAGGTCCGGATTACAGTGTAGCATATGCAATAGGCGATTCCCCTTTCGGACCATTTAACAAGATTGGCAAGATACTTAAGCAGGATCCCCCGATAGCAACAGGAGCCGGACATCACTCGGTAATTAATATCCCCGGCACGGAATCTTACTATATTGTCTACCATCGCCGTCCAGCGGGGCAGACTGACCGCAATTCCCGGGAAGTATGCATTGAAAAAATGGAATTTGATGATAACGGCTTTATAAAGCCGGTAACTATTACCAGAGAGGGCGTCCCGGCTCAGAAAGCCAGGTGACTGCAACTTATTTCAGTCAGAAATTACCAAACCAGACAAGAGGTAACCATCGGCTTATTGCTGAAGATTTATTGCATTTCCTGAATATGCGCGTCCGTTTTTCGGATGATAACAATCTGATTACAAATTTTTGAGGGAATCCTTGGTGAGTATCCCGGCTTTTGGTATTTTGGCCGGACACTGGCGTTTAATTTTACAGGGAGATTATGGAGACGAATTTTGGAATTCAGATTCTTTCAATGGTGCTGTATATCGCAGTTCTGTTGTTTATTGTTGATGTTATGCGCAAAAACCCAAGATTTGCGCTGGTTTTCTGGTTGCTCTCCCTGCTGACATTCCCGCTCTGGGGCAACTATGTGGACGGATGGTTCCGCTGGGTCAAAACATTGAGTGTTTTGCTGCCAACTGCCATACTTGTAGGATTCGGGCGGTATGCAGAACTTTATAAAAAGGAAAATGTCCTGAAAATCTTCAGGGGCGAATGGTTATTATGGTCACTTTATGCTGTGTTGTTCCTCAACATAGCTGAAGCTACTCTGAAGGATTTTCAGACTGATAATATTTTTAATGCCATCTCCGGGGTAATTCTGTGCATTACCCAGCCGCTGGTTAAGTACCGTTACATTAAGAAACGATTCTGGTCAATCGGAAAAGAAGGCAGTAACGGTGATTTAATCGTATATACAAATGGAGCCTGGAACTTCTTGTACACCACATGGAACCTTGCATTTGTGTACGGCGAAGCTGGACCATTCTTTGCCAGCTCCTTCTGCATTCTGCTGGCAGCTGAATTGTACCCAATTCTTTTGAAACGTCCCGAATTATACATCACTGCACGGGTATATACACTCGCAACTCACATTCTCCTGAGGGCAACCGGTGTCGGAGTTTTGTTTGAAAAATACATGAATGCCTCAAACTGGGTTGGCAATGCCCAGCTTCTCCATTATTGGGGATTAGTCAACATGATACTGCATATACCTTACCTGTTTTATTACTTCTGGCATTTAAGGAAGACACGAAAACTTGATGCGGAGACTGAGGTTGCATAAGAACCTGCAAGAAATGCCCCCGACAGGCAATACTTAACCCCCTGGGTATTTAAACATTCAAACTATGCTGACAAAAGACTTGGTAATGGAGTTGTGGAGCAAAACCTACAATACCGAAGGTCAACCCGACTGGTCGCACATCCTCCCATATTACGACCACGACATATATTTCCGGGATACCGTCCAGGAACTGCGTGGTATAGAAGAGTTTACCGCGATGACTGAGCGTCTTGCCCGGCGCTCAAAGGATCTTAAGATGAAGATTGTCAGGGCTGTAATGGAGGAGAATATTATTTTTCTGGAGTGGGAGATGACAATAAAGTTTAAAAAGAATCCCAGTTCAGTATTATATGGCACAAGCCGGCTGACTCTGAACAGCGAAGGAAAAATTGCAGAGCAAAGAGATTACTATGACTTATGGGGGGATATATTCGACAATATTCCGCGTTTCGGCAAAGCCTACCGGAAATTCATGAAGAAGAAGTTTGGTTGATTCTTGCCTATGAGAAAGAACAAGAAATTCTTTAAGTACTTTAAAGAATATCAGTGGTCCAACATTCTTGCGATGATCAGGAACAACAGGCTGGACCCGAAAATTTGCACAGGGGATTTTACCGGGAAGCTTGTCGTCATAACCGGAGCCACCTCAGGCATAGGCTACCATACTGCCAGAAAGTATGCATCCCGCGGAGCCAGATTGCTGTGCATAAACCGTAATTTGCAGAAATCAGAGGCATTATGCCGGGAGATTGAAAGTGAATTCGGAGTCAGGTGTGACTATAAAATAGCTGATCTGAGCAAATTAAGGGATATTCACAATGTAGCAGGAGAACTCTCAAAGCTTCAGGATCCGATTGATGTCCTGATTCATAACGCAGGCATTTACCTTACAAAAAGAGAACTGTCTGCTGATGGAATTGAAAAGGTCTTTGTGATTCAGCATCTTGCCTCCTTCATTATCAATTTCATTCTGATGGATAAGCTCAGGTCTCAGACAAAGGCCAGAATTATAATGGTCAATTCCGAAGGGCACCGTTTTGCTGCCTGGGGATTGAGGCTTGATGACCTGAACTGGGAAAAGCGTCGGTATTCCGGTCTCAAAAGTTACGGTTCAGCCAAACTGGCTCAGCTGTTGTCAATGATCGTACTCAACGAACAACTTCAAAATACCGGGGTATCTGTCAATGCAATGCATCCCGGTGCTGTCAGAACAGATACAGGCCAGGAAAACGGACCGGCCTACAGGTGGTTTAAGAAGAATTTTCTCGACAAATCACTGAAATCACCTGAAATATCGGCTGAAGCGCTCTATTATCTCGGAGTCTCGGAAGAGATCGAAGGTGTCAGCGGGAAATTCTTTAACTTAACCACCGAAGAGGAAGCGGCACCGCCGGCCATGGACAGGGAAACAGCCCTTGAGCTTTGGGAGAAAAGCCTGGAAATGGGTGGATTGAAGGTCTCATAACAGTAATATTTATTGTGAAACCAGGCTAATGGAATGATCGAATTAAATGAACAGGTCCGGTAAAAAATACAGTACCATAATTGTCGGCGGAGGCATCGCTGGATTGACTTCTGCGGCATATCTGTCACGTGCAGGACAGAAAGTACTTCTTATTGAAAAAAACAGTGAGTGTGGCGGCCTTGTCAATTCGTTTACCCGCGACGGCTTCCATTTTGATGCCGGTGTGAGAGCGCTGGAAGATGCCGGTATCATTTTCCCCATGCTGCAGGATCTGGGCATACATCTCGATGTGGTTAAAAGTCCCGTCTCACTGGGAGTAGAGAATGAAATCATCCATATTGAGGGACACAACAGCCTGCCGGAATACAGGGAACTCCTTGCCAGGTTATTCCCGGAAAGTAAAGACGAAGCAGATAAAGTCATCCAGGTCATCCGCAAGATAATGAAGCACATGGATGTGCTTTATGGCATAGAGAATCCGGTGTTCAAGGATCTGAAACGCGACAGGACTTTCGTTTTCAGGAAACTCCTGCCGTGGCTTCCGAAATTTCTGTTAACTGTCGGAAAAATCAACAGGCTGAATATGCCTGTGGAAGATTATCTGAAGAAGTTTGTAAAAAATCCTTCACTCAGGGATATTATTTCACAGCATTTCTTCAAAAATACTCCTGCCTTCTTCGCGATGAGCTACTTCTCATTATACCTCGATTATTTCTATCCCAGGGGCGGAGTGGGAAGACTTGCGGATGCACTGAGGAGTAAAATTGCAGAGCAGGGAGGAGAGATACTTACAGATACAGAAATAACGGGGGTGAAGGCAGGAAAAAACATCCTGACAGACCGGAACAATATCACATACGAATACGGCAAACTTATATGGGCTGCCGATCTGAAAACACTGTACAGAATTACGGAAACGGAAGGTTTGCCGCAATCTGTAAAGGCAATGTCAGAGGATGCCAGGAATAAGTTCTTTAGAAACAGGGGTGGCGATTCTGTGTTTTCCCTGTTTGTCGAAGTGGATGAGCCGCTTGAAAACTTCAGGAAAATCGCTCACGGACATTTCTTCTATACTCCTTCGAAGATAGGTCTTGGTGAAACCCACAGGACGGAGCTTGATGATCTGATCAGTAATTTTGGGAACGTTGATAAACAACAAATTATGGCCTGGCTTGACAAATTCACCAGGTTGAATACCTACGAAATTTCTGTCCCCGGACTGAAAGATCCGGAACTGGTTCCTCCGGGTAAGACAGGGCTGATTATCAGTTTTCTTGCAGAATATGACCTGTTTAAAAAAATCAGGGAAGCAGGGTGGCTTGATGAGTTCATCCCGGAACTCGAGAACCGTGTTCTGGGTGTAATTTCTGATTCTGTCTACCCAATGCTGAAGGACAAAATCATCACTCACTTTTCTTTTTCCCCGTTAAGCATTGAGAACAGGGTGGGCAGTTCTGAAGGAGCAATCACAGGATGGGCATTCAGGGAATCGATGCCGGTCATCAACAAGATTCAGAACTCAGGTGGTTCGGTTTTCACTCCTATGCCGGCAATTTACCAGGCCGGACAATGGGCTTACAGCCCGGCAGGCGTTCCTATGTCGATATTAACAGGTAAGCTTGCGGCTGACCAGGTGCTGAAGACGCTGAAGAAACACTGAGCCCCTGAAATTTCAGAAGCCTGAAATTAAAACCACGATGCCCGATTCTCTGAAAATGATATCAGTCAGGTCAGTATACAAAACCTTCGGAAATATTGAAGCCGTAAAAAATGTCAGTTTCAGTATCGGGAAAGGGGAGGTCTTTGGGATCCTGGGCCCCAACGGTGCGGGAAAATCAACAATAGTTAACATATTAAACACTCTTGTCAGACCTGACAGCGGTGATGTCATTATCGACGGAGTCAATATCAGGAATGACGGTGAAACCATAAAACTGATCATGGGTGTTGTGCCACAGGAGATCGCATTGTATGAAGAGCTGTCAGCTTATGAAAACCTTCTATTCTGGGGCGGACTGTACAACATCCCTAAAGCGGAGCTCAGGGCGAAGGCCATAGAGATCCTTGGATTTGTCGATCTGGTTAACCGCAAGGATGACAGGATCAAAACTTTTTCAGGTGGCATGAAGCGCAGGATAAACATTGCCTGCTCCCTGTTACATAATCCCCGGATACTGGTTCTGGATGAACCTACGGTCGGAGTTGATCCGCAGAACAGGAATCACATCTTTGAGGTCATTGAGCGGCTCAACAGTGAGGGTATGACAATAATCTACACAACGCACTATATGGAAGAGGCCGAGCGGTTCTGTGACAGGATTGCAATTATCGACAGCGGCCAGATAGTTGCACAGGGGACGCTCGATGAGCTAAGGCATATAAGTGGCATAAACGATTCCGGTACCAGCGGGACGAATCTGGAATCCGTCTACTTGAAACTAACAGGGAAAGAGTTAAGAGACTAAACCATGTTCAGGCTTTTTAAAAAGGATCTGACACTGTTTCTGCATGATCGGCGATCTGTGATTCTGACATTCATTCTTCCCGTGATTCTGATAACTCTTTTCGCATTTGCATACGGCAGTATCGGGTCATATGACGGACGATCCGAACCTGTTGAACTGCTTGTTGCCGATCTTGACCAGACCAGCTCTTCAAGAGAGATCATTCAAAAGATTGATTTACTGGAAGACATAACAGTTGTAGCGTCAGACTCAGCGGAAGCTAAAAAATCCGTGATCAGCGGAGATTATGTCTGTGCCATGATAATTTACAAGGGATTTCAGGACTCTCTTAAATACGGAAGCTCGATACAGGTTGAACTAGTATATGACAGGTCGCGTGAGATGGAAGTTGGAATTCTTCAGCAAAACCTGACAGGCACTTTAATGTCATCAGCAGGTGTCATAATTGTTAACAGCAGTATTGAAAAATATATGCTGGAACATTTTCCGGATTTGGAGAAAAGCACCAGGGATGACATAATCAGAACGGCAACAGGGGATGACAACAGGAGGCTATCCGTAAAATGGACCTCTATTGTCGGGGAGAGAAATGATACTAAACTGGGGCTCATACAGGCTGTAGCCGGCACTGCAATACTCATGCTGCTCTTCAGTGTTGCAGGAGTCGGGACCAGCATACTGGAAGAAAAGGAAAACGGAACAATAAAGAGGTTGCTTTATTCACCGCTGAGGGGCAGTACAATACTCTACAGCAAGATGACGTTCGCCTTCTTCATCTCGATACTCCAGCTGACCGCCATGTTCCTTTTTTCCTGGCTTGTGCTTAACATGGATATGAATGTCAGCATGACAGGATTGATCCTGATGATAATTGCCACATCATTTGCCGTCTCAAGCCTGGGGATTTTCCTGGCTGCGGTTGCGCGAACACGTCAGCAGGCACAGAATCTGAGCACAATCATTATCCTTGTAATGTCGGC
>Ga0116154_10000843_pt1 | contig 30406 bp, 16 predicted proteins | sample AD_UKC030_MetaG_FD_89898 | JGI IMG/M metagenome (GOLD analysis project Ga0116154, IMG submission 89898) | Active sludge microbial communities of municipal wastewater-treating anaerobic digesters from USA - AD_UKC030_MetaG | ecosystem: Engineered > Bioreactor > Anaerobic > Digestate | place: USA... | reverse complement strand
CACCCGCGGACCGTCAGGAATGCCGCGACCGTCCCACTGGTGAGATTTCCGGGTTCGGCGAATCTGGTGGTGTATTCGCCCGAATCAACGCGACCGCCGTACGGCGCGGAAGTACCGCGCAGCGCTCGCCCCGAGGGTCACATCGAAGGTCTGGTACAGGTCGGGTTGGGTTGTTCGCAGTTCCTCCTGCCACGGGGCCGCGGGATCCAGCGAGGCGCACGAGTGCACTTCGCAGTCCCAGCCTGGCCGCCCATAGAGCACTAACGCCGGAGACTGATCGGCGTCCAGCACAGCTTCGAGCAGCGGCTCTTCGCTGATGATCACAACGCGCCCGGATTGTGGGGCGAAGTTGGCGACTTGATTCCCGTCGGTCGTCAACCCAACGGTATTGTCCAAGAGCAGGTCGACGAAGGCCGAGGACTCGTTCGAGACAGCAGTAAAGTACAGCCAGGCAACCTGCTGCGTGCCGATCAGCCACTGGTTAGCGCACATTCTCATGCTCAACGATTGCAGCGAGTCGGTCAGCACCGTGATCGAGCTTTCACAGATCCCCGGAGTGACCGGCTCGAGTGTGAAGTCCGTCAGGCGGTCAGTGGGAGCCTCGACGGTCATCGAGAGGCTGGTGAGGGGCACTGTCGAGATGAGGTTCACCGGCACGCGTCCCCGGTTGCCCACCTCGAGCACCAACCGACCGAGGCTGGGCACCACACACTCGCCCACGACAATCGTGAACACCCTGGCATCCATCAGATTCGGCCTGCCGGTATCTGCCACCCAGACCGTGATCGCATATGACCGGCTCGCCTGCGAACAGGCCGGGTTCCAGCGGAAAACACCGTTGGTCGGGTCGACAACCACGCCTGACGGTGCGCCCGCTCCGAGGCTGAATCGCCACTCACCCGAGGGCGTGCCCAGAACCGCGTTTGTGAACGTGACCGTTGCGCCCGGAAGCGTCGTTGAATCGAGAACCGATGACAGCACCGGCGCGGTGGCCGGAACGGTCGTTACAGCCTGCGGCGCGGCGGGAAGCGGCTCTTCCTGGCCGACGTTGTCGCGGGCGAGGCTGGTGAAGGCGTAGGTGTGGCCGGGTTCGCCGCGGAACCAGGCGCTGGTGGCGGTGGTCTGCGACAGCCAGAGGAACCGGTTCGTCCCGTTCTCCGTCACGCAGATGTCGAAGCTGGCGAGGCCGGAGCCGCCGGGATCGTCCTGGCCGGACCATTGCACGAGGAAGGTTGGGCCGGCCTCGGCCGGCAACGGCGCCACGGCGCTGACGGGCGCGGCGGCATCGAGGGTGTTGAAGACGAGCGGCGTGTCAATGGGGTCGTTGTAGTCAAACACGATGCGGGCGCGGTTCTCGACGCGCGTGCCGCTGGCCGCGCCGGAGTTCGCGCGGACAATGTAGCTGATGCTCCCGTCGCCGCGGCCGGTCCCGTCGTTGGGGTAGAGAAGACCGATCAACGGGTCTTCGGGATACCAGCCCGTGTTCGGGTCAATCGCGGTCAAGGTCAACGTGAGGAGGCGCGTGGGCATGTCGAGGTGCGCGTCCACCTCCACGAGGATGGCGTTGCTGGGCAGCAGTGCCAGCGCGGAAGCGCCATCGCCGAGCGGGATGAGGGTCTGGTTGGTGACGATGAAGGCCAGACTCTTCTGGTAGTGGTTGAGCCCAGGGGGAATGGCCAGGACCTGGTTGCCAAAGGCGATCTCGGTCAACTCGAACGTGCTGAGGTCGAGGTTCGGGTCGAGCATGTCTGTGACAACAACATGCTGCGCCGGGGCGGTGGCGCTGGGCTGGTTCTCGAACCGGATTTGATAGGCCAACGTGCCGTCCGCCGGCAGGTAGGCCGCACTGCCATATCCCGACGGCCCGAGTTTGTCGTTTGGGTCAGACGAGCGGGCAAGCGCGAAGGACCAGCAGCCGTTGATGGGTGTCGGTGTGGGGTCGGGGTTGAGGATGTCAAAGTAATCCTTGAGGTCCTTCAGAATGTCCCAGGCATCCTTCAGTTTCTCAGGTCGGTCGTGAACATTGAAGAATTTGAAAAAGAGATCGAATGCCGCACGCCAGCTATTGTCACTTAAGAAGTCGGCGTTCCTTGCCCTTTCGTCAGCCGCAGCGTTGCGCTTCTCGTCGTCGTCGAAATTACGGATCATTTCCTCATGGCTTCGATGGAATCTGAGGTAATGTCGAAGCCAATCGCCAAATGGATCACTGTCTTCCCTCAATCCACTCGGATCAGTGAGCATTACCGGACGGCTTCGCGTATACGCATACAGGTTGAGGCCGCCGAGTATATGCACAGGATCAGTCGTGTGAAATCTGCCAAGTGAGGGGGAATAGTCTCTCGCCCGCATGAACTCCAACCCGTTCCCCTCGTTCATCACGCCAAATTCGCCGACGAACTCGAACGGGTTCGGAAGCGTCTCGGCCTTCGTGAGCGACAGGCCGAACGGGTCGTAGGCGTAGGCGTTGGCCACCGCGCCGGACGGGCCGGTCAGTTCGCTGGTGTGGCCGATGGCGGAGAAGGTGTAGAAAGCCGGGTCGCCCGCGGCATCGCTGCGCGCGAGCAGACCGAAGCCGTGGTCGTAGCGAGCAATCAGGTTGCCGCCGCCGTCGTATTCGGCAGCCACGTTGCCTAGGCCGGTCGGGTCAATCACGTAGCGCGTAGTCTGGCCGTTGTGCGTTGTGGCGATGCGATTGCCAAAGGCGTCGTAGGCGTACGTCCAGGTGTCCGTGGGTGTGGTGACGCCGATGAGGCGATCCTCGATGTCGTATGTGTTGGTTGATGGTTGAGAGTTGATGGTTGAGAAGGTCAGGTTGCCGTCGAGGTCGTAAAGCAGCGTTTCGTCGCCAACCGAGGTGTATTGATTCAATGTGTTCGCGGCGTAATCAGTCGCGACGCCGTTGTCGGTGACCTGTGTGCGGTTGCCCGCGGAATCGTAGGCGTAGTTCACCACGCGGCCGTTTGGGTAGGTGACGCTGGTCAACTGGCCGAGCGAGTCGTGGCCGTAGGTTTCCGTGCCGGCGAGCGTGGTCATCGAGTCGCGGCGACCGGAGGCGTCGTAGGTGTAAACAAAGCTGGAGAGGACGGAGTTGTCCGCCTTGCGGTTGACGAGGGACACGACCTGGCCGGCGGCGTTGTACTCGTACGTGGTGAAAACGCCGTTCCCGAGCGTCTTGCGGCTGAGCCGGCCGGCGGGGTCGTAGTCGTAGTCCACAACCAACTGGCCGAGGCCGTTGGTCATGCGGTCAAGCCGGCCCAGTTCATCGTAGAGATACGCGGTGACTTGGCCATCCTGGTCCGCGCGGCGGGTACGGCGTCCGGCGGGGTCGTAATCGAAGGTGAAGAACCTGCCGCCGGGATATTGGATGCGGGTAAGGCGGTCGGTGAGTGGATCGTACTCCATTTCGATGGTTTGCTGGGAACCAAGCAAACCGTCGAAATACGTGGCTGAACGCAAGTTCCCGGCGGAATCGTAGGCGTATGTGAAGTCGGTAATGCCAGGCGTGGTGGCGTAGTCCTTGGACGTGAGCTGACCAGCAGAATTGTAGGTGTAGGTGATAACGCCGCCTCGGCGGTTGGTGGACGTGATGACGCTGCCGTGCGCGTCGTAGGCGAACCGCTCCGCGGTGGCATCGGCGTAGGTGATGGCGGTGAGGTTGCCGCGATCGTCGTAGGCGTATTTGAGGTCGTTCCCGCGCGCGTCGCGGACCTGGGCGAGGCGGTTGAAGTTCGGCTCGTAAGTGAAGCTGTTGTTCTGGCGCAGCGGGTCTTCGATGCCGCTGAGGTTGCCAAAGCCGTCATAGCCGTAGCGGTAACGTTCGCCGCCCGGGCCGACAAGCTGGGTGAGTTGATCGAGGTCGTCGTAGGTGAAGTTGACGATCCGGCCCTCGCCGTCGCGCACCTGGGCCAGTTGCCCGCCGAGGCCGTAAAGGAGTTGCGTGGCGCGGCCCGTGGCATCGGTGACGGTGACCATGCCGGCGGAATCGTATGCGTAGTTGACTTGTTGCGCGCCGCCGCAGCAGTTCTGCGAGGTCTGGATCAGGCGGCCTTGCGCGTCGTAAACGAACGAGTCCTGGCTAAGATCGGGGTGGGTGACGTTGGCGAGCGCGTGGAGTCGCTGCGGAATGTCGTCAGTGTGATAAGCGTAAGTCGTAACGCGATTGCCGGGTGCGGTGACACGGATGAGGTGTTCGCCCGAGGCGTCGTATTCGTAGGTAGTGACGCGGTCGTCGGCTGCGCCCGGGCCGAGCGGGTCGGTGATTTGCGCGAGGCGGCCTGATCCGTTGTATTGGAGGAGGAATTGTCTGCCGCTGGAGTGCGTGAGCGAAGTCAACTGCGAGCCGGTGTAGCCGCAGGTGATGCGATTGCCGTTGGGGTCTTCGACATATTCAAGGCGGCCGATGGGGCTGTTCGTGGCGAACACCCAGGCCGTCTTGTCGGCCTCGATGAGCCGGAACGTGCTGTTGGTAAGCAACATCACACCGGTGTCGCTGCCCGTGGCCACATACTGCCCGTAGCTGCTCCGGCCAAAGAAACGCTCGGCGCCACCCGGGCCGCGGACGGTCACGCCGTAATAGCTGATGAGCGTCTGCGCGTGGATCTCCCAATTGTGCGACCAACCGCGCCCGAGCGCGCCGAGGCGGTATCGCGAGAGGATGGGCTGGCCATACGTGCGGCGGAAAACGAGCGGGAAACCGGGCGAAGGCGCGGAAGCGTCCACAGCAGCAGCGAGGGTGCGGACAGGATTGAGCGCGGCGGCGGCTTGCAAGACCTCGAAATTGAACAACGGCGCCGGGTCGTTGGTCATCTGGCCCACCTTGGCCAGGTGGTTCAGGTTGTCGCCCATCATGACGACGTAGTTGGCCCAAAGCGGGCCGGCGGCTTTCACGAGGTTGGCCCAGACGGCGTCCCAGCCGGCGGCATCGGCAGTCTCGGGCCGCGAGCGCGCTCGGAGATCTTCCCAGGGGACGCTGAAAAGCCGTTCCGTGCCGTTGGTCCAGTGGCCGCTTCCGAGGATACTTCGGTGGCCGTGGCTCGGGAAGAGGACTGCCCCTGGCACGCCGGGAGCCGGCGAAGGCCACTCGACAATCGTGGTATCGTCAGCGGTAACGGTCCCCACGTTGAACTGAACCGGGTCCTGCCATTCCCCATGAAAGCCGGCGAAGTAGAACGGGACGCGCCCGCGCTCGCCCGGTTGGAGCCAGCCGGGAGTGGCGCTCGATCCGACCGCGATGCCCTGAACCGAGTTGAGGGGGCGCGCTACGTTGAAAATGTAAGTCGGCGGGGCGGACAGCCTCCCGCCACCGCCTCCCCCACCCCCACCCCCGCCTCCCACTGGGGGCGTCGGTGCGTAGCCCGGAATGGCCCTCCAGTTGACTCGGTGCGCGGTGACTGTGCTGTTTTCGTAGGCCGTCACCTTGAGCAATGGGACGGGCATGGGGCGAGTGCCCGTATTCGCGTATTCGACGTAGAGGGTCTGGCCGCCGCCGGGGCTCAGGGCGGTCCCCACGAGACGGGCTTCGAATTTCGCCTCGCCGCCGGACACAACGGTGAGCGCGTTGGTCAGGACTCGGGTTGCGGCACCCTTGGTGACCCACACGCTGTACGTGCCCGCGCTCATTGATCCGGTGTTGAAAAAGAGCTGGAGTTGCGTGGCACCCACAAGCTCGGTGCGGTTTGGAACGTGCCGAGTGCCCGACGTTTTCACCAACTCCACCGTCATGGTTTCATCGAAACCCACACCCGACAACGCGGCGGAGGGGAGGGTCTTGTCCAAGACCGACACCCACCAGTGAGAGCTTTCGTCGCCGGGGATGACGGTCGGGCTGATGCCATTCACATAGAACGGCGCGGTTTCGGCGCTGAGGCTGTAGGTGCCGTCGCCGAGTTGCTCGGCGGAAACGAGCACGTAGTACGCGGCTCCACCGGGGACTCCCGTTAGCTCAATGGTCTGATTTGGTGACAGCTCGCGCGCGCTGTAATCGCTGTCTTGCCTGCTCGGGATGGAGGCGACGCTGGCGAAGAGATGGTTGACGCCAGACGAGCTCGTGAGGTTGAGGCGCAGGCTTTCGCCAGCCGGAACCTGGATGGCGTAGTAGTGCAGGCGGCTCGCCCCGGTGAACGTGCCGGAAATGGGGCCTCCGTTCGCTGTGAAGGTCCGGTAAGCGATGGTCAACGGATCGGACGCGGCCGTGTTGTTGGCTTCTTCACTCTCGATGGCCGCATTGCCGAGGTCCGCGCGGACGATCACATGGTATCTGCCTGGCAAAAGGCCGGGCGCGTTGAAGGTCGTCGAAGCCAAATAGACCTCGTTCGTGGCGAGTCCGCCTGGATGGTTGACGGTGGCGACACGAACATCCGTGATATTCCAAAACGGGTCGGCCGAGACATACACAGCATCGGTCCAACTGCCAAGGAGGGCCGTCCCGAGCACGTTGCGTCCCTCCCACGACACACTGACGGCGTCGCCCGCCCAGAATTCCTGCATGTCGCAAACCACGTTGGTGACCTCCAGGTCCACGGGAACAAGGTTGAAGGTGACCGATCGCGAATTGATGATGTCGAGCGAATTGCCGGCGAGGTCCGCGACGTTCGTACTGAATGCCACGCGATAGAGCCCGACGGCGGTTTGCGATGGGAACGTGACCCGCCAACGATTGAGGCCAACCTCCTGAATGCCGCTGACGGACACCGCCTGCCCGAGGGTGTTGGTGAGCCGCACATTGGCGGGAATCAAGGTGGCGCTGTCCATCTGTTCACTGAACCAGACGTCCACCGAGGTGATAGTGCCCGCGATGTCGCCGGGCGGAGTGTGTTGCGTGACGCGCGGCGGTACGGTGTCGAGGATGAGGGTAAAGCTGAAGGCATCGTCCGTCTCACCGGGAATACCGTTGGCGTTTTGGTCGAGTTGATAGCCATCGGCGTCAAGCAAAGTCGGCAGCAGGGTGAAGTGATATGCGCCTTGGTCGGTCTGTGGAGCGAAACCAAAGCGATAGAGTCGGTCGCCAACTTCGGAGATCCCAGTGGGGACAATCTCCCCCAGCGGTCCGACGATGACCAGTTTGTCCATCGTGAACGAGTTCATGGCGATGGCTTGGTTGAAGTGGATAGCGATGCTATCACGGAAGGAGCGGGGGAGCGGGAATACATAGTCGTTGGTGGGGTACACAAGCACTCGCCCCGGCAATGAGAAGCGGGCATGAGTGCGTGGTGCGCCCGGATACAAATGGACCGTGCCCGCACCGCCCGGGGTAGTGGCATTGAGGCCGCCCGAGGCCGCGATTTTCGCGAGACCAAACCCCGCGGTGTCCGTGGCATACACCGCAATGCGCCCACCCCCGCCACCACCATAGCCGGAGAGGGCACTGTTACCCCCATCTGCCCGGATGATCCCTCCCCCCGTCAAACCGCCCACGCGGACATAGATCGCACCGCCGGCCCCGCCGCTCCCATCCCGGTCGGCTCCGTTGGCCAGCAATTGTCCCTCCAAATCCAATGCCGCCGCCGTTAACCGAACGAGCCCACCCCCTGGACCGTATCCGCTGCCACTGCCCCAGTCCTCCGGATCGGCATAATCCCCATAGACGGGTAGCACGGTGGGGCTGGGTGCGATGGCCATGCCGCCCAGACCCCCATGACTCCCACCACTATAAAACGCCGAAGCCGGGGCCGGCACATTCCCCACCGTCCGCCCCGCCACATACCCCCGCCCACTCACGTCAATCCGGCTCATCGCATCCACCACCACCGCCCCCGTGACGTTGATCTCCAGCTTGTGCGTGTTCGTCTCCGTGCAGGGCAAATGCGTCAACACTGAGTAATTGCTCAGCGTCAGCGCCGGCGCCACCAACCGCTCGGTCGTAAACGTGCCGCCGCCAATCGTCACCGGCGCCGTCGAGGTCACCGAGCCACTGAATATCATCGAGCTGTTCGTCCCCAACACCAGCGGCGTCGTTCCTCCCAGCAGCGCATCCTCCAATTCCAAACGTGCTCCTCCACTCACCTCCACCCCGCCCGCAAACTCGACCACCATCCCCGGATGCTCCGGCTTCACCTGCGTCTGTGCCCCCCGAATCACCACCCCATCCGCAATCACGAAGGTGTTCGTCCCCGCCACCCCCAACGGCGTCCAACCGTTGCCCCCACTCCCCGCGTCAATCATCAACGTGCCCACCGCCTCGTCGGTGTCCCGCACATACACCGTGCCCGCACCGCCCGGAAAGCGCGGACTTGCCGCCCCCGCCGCGCTCAAGTTCCCAAGGTTGAATTGAGAATGCTCCGCGGCATACACTGCAATCCGACCGCCGCCTCCCCCCCCGTAGTTGTTCGAGTAGACGCTCGTCCCACCTTTGGCCTGCATCGTGCCGTTGCCTGTCAAAGCGTTCACCGCGACACGAATCCCGCCCCCCGCTCCGCCGCTGCCATCGGCATTGCTGCCGTTGGCCAGGAGTTGTCCCTGTAGTTCCAGCGAACCCGCAACAAGACGAATCAACCCACCGCCCGACACGTACCCGCTTCCGCTGCCCCATTCCTGCGGGTCGGCGTAGGTCCCATACACAGCCAAAGGCGTTGAACTACCTGCAATCCAAGCACCCAACCCGCCATAGCTGCCCCCGCTGTGAAACGCCGACGCCGGCGCCGGCACATTCCCCACCGTCCGCCCCGCCAGGTACCCCTTCCCGCTCACGTCGATGCGGCTGTCGGCTGAAATGGCGATCTGGTCGCTGATCGTCAGATCGAGTTTGTGTGTTTCGCTGACGGTGCAGGGCGAGTGGGTGAGGACAGCGCCGTTGGTCAGGAGCAGCGAATTGAAGAGGTGCAGCCCGTCGACGGTCACCGTGACGGGGCCGTCGATCACGATGTCTTGGTCATCGTAAGTCGTGTCAGTTTCGGAAATGGTGATGTTGCTGGTGAATGTGGCGGCGGTGGCCAAGTTCACCGCGAAACCAACTGCGAAACATGCCAGGCGAAGCAGAACCAGCCTGCCTCTTCTTGCCGTACGATGATGGGTCATTTCCCTCCTCCTTCTCCGGCGTGTGCCCCGGCCGGTTTGTTTGCAGGTGACACGGGGATCTGGGGTGGTGCGCATTCGGTCAGCCCTTGCCCGGGTTTTCGCCCAAATGCGTTGAGGTCCAACTCCCGACCGCGCTGTGTTGTGACACGCATGCTCTCCAACGCTGAAATGGCAAAGCGGGGAGGATTGTGACAGAGGCGCAGGTCCAGGACATTCGTCGTTGTCGCCTGAGCTCCGACCGAGACGTCCGTGGTCTGGGCCGTCTCAAACGACAGCTTGAGTTTCAGGCGCGGGATGTCTAACGAATCAGCCCCCCGCCTGGAGCCCCTCCTGCATAGGGTCCGCTGCCGCTTCCCCATTCGTTAGGTTTCGCGTAATCCCCGTAGACCGCGTTGGCCGGCTGATCCGAAGACCAGGAAGCCCCCAATCCCCCATAGCTGGCGCCGCTATTATATTGTGCCGCCCCGTTGGTCGTGTTGCCTGTGGTCCGCCCCGCGATGTACCCTTTCCCACTCACGTCAATCCGGCTGTCAGTCGAAACCACGATGGCGTTGGTGACGGTCAGGTCCAGCTTGTGCGTGCTCGTCTCCGTGCATGGCGAGTGCGTGAGCACCGCGCCATCGGTGAGGAGCAGGGAATTGAAGGCGTGCGGGCCGTCCATCGCCACCGTCACGCCCGCGCCGGAGATGACGAGATCCAGACCGTCATAGCTGGTGTTCGACTCGCTGAGGGTCAGGCTGCTCGTGATCCAGGTTTGGGCGGAGGCGGGGAGCGTGGCCGCGAAGAGGCACACAAGGCACAAAACGGGCCAAGCAGCGAACCGCGGATGGCGCGGATGGTCTCCAGCCTGAATCCGCGGCCATCCGGGAAATCCGTGGTTGCCTGGCGTTCTGGCCGCGGACCGGAATGTCCGCGCTCCTTCAAGGGCTTCGTGCGGATTCGTGTTCATAGGGGGTTCTCGTTGGGCGGTCATTGAGTTCTTTGCGGCAGAAGATCAGGTCCGGGTTTCGCTTTTCGATTCAGGGTGTCCTTGGCTGGATGAGGTTGAACCCCACGGAATTCACACACGCTCTGCCGGCGAGGAGCGTCGAGGGAGCGTCTGTCGGCTGTCGGATGACTGGCGGCTCGACAGGCAGAAGGATGGCGCGTAGAGTGACGGCATGAGCGCTGAAACCGCCCAATTATTGGCGGCCTTCGAGGCGTTGCCCACCCAGGAACAACAAGTGTTCGTGAAGGAGTGAATGAGGCGAATATCCCACCGACATCAGCCAGCCTCTTCTCGCCCCATGATCATGACTCATTTTCGTCCTCCTTCGCCGGCCAGCGTCCCGGCCGGTCTGTTGCACAGGGCACGGGGATCTGAGGTGGCGTCTGTTCGGTTAGACCCATGCTCCGTTTCTGGACCCAATGCTAAACCCCGTGCGCGCTGTGTAATGACACGCATGCTTGCTCCGTGAGTGGAATGGCAAAGCGGAGACAATTGTGACAGAGATCGAGGGCCAGACCCAAGAGTCGCGGGCCACCTTGAAACCCGAGACATGAGAGAACCAAGACGCCGTGAGCTCGGATTTCTGGGGCTCAATCCCGGTGGTGAGAAATCCGAGCTGGGCGGCGTCGCTGTGACCACCAATCACGCGAATCACACGAATCATGGTTCCCCTCCAATTCGTGTGATTCGTGGTTGGCGCCTGACGGTGCGGGCCAAACGTGAGGCCATCTGTTCCTGCCTCGAACCACGGTCGCGGCGTGCGGCAGCGGGTCCGCCGCAACACCCTGACCGAGAGTCCACCGGAGGGGATTGTCCGAGTCTGACGCAGCCGATTGTGCTCTGCTCGTTGAACTGCCCAGGAGAGGGAGTGACCACGAATGACACCAATCACACGAATCATGGTCCCCCTCCAATTCGTGTGATTCGTGTGATTCGTTGGCGCCTGACGGTGCGGGCCAAACGTGAGGCTCTCTGTTCCTGTCTCGAACCACGGTCGAAGCGTGTGACACACGGTCTGCGGGAACACCCTGACCGGGAGTCCACCGGAGGGGATTGTCCGAGTCTGACGCAGCCGATTGTGCTCTGCTCGTTGAATCGTCCAGGAGAGGGAGTGACCACGAATGACACCAATCACACGAATCATGGTTCCCCTCGAATTCGTGTCATTCGTGTGATTCGTGGTTGGCGCCTGGTGTCCGGTGCAGACATCCGTGGTTTGAGCCCTCTCAAACGGCGGCTTGAGTTCCGGGCAAGGGCTTTCTAACGTCGCACATACCTGATGATGGAAGACGACGCGTCCAAGAATGGCGGCAGCTCCGCGTTTCCGAACACGCAGTGGACGGTCATCGTCGACGCCGTTTCCAGCCATCCGGAGCGGGTGCGCGAGGCGCTCGAAGGACTCTGTCGGGCCTACCGTCAGCCGATTGTCAATTGGTTCAAACGGAATGACTTTCGGCAGGATCCCGAAGACCTGGCTCAGGGGTTCCTGGCCTACATGCTCGAGAAAGGCCTCCTGACCAAGGTCGCGCCGCGGACGGGCCGATTCCGCTGTTTCCTCGCGGCGTGCATGCGCCGGTTTTTGCACGACAACTGGGACAAACAGAACGCGCAGAAGGCCGGAGGCGGCGTCCAACCGGTGCCCCTGGCCGACCACGACGCCGAGGCCGGCGCCGACACCCACACCGACAGCCAGCTCGATATCGACTTCGCCCTGGCCATTCACGGACAGGTCATGAGTCAACTGGCGCCCCGCGACGAACTGAAGCCCTACCTGTTTCAGAAGGACACGACCGAAGGATGGAATGACATCGCCGCCGCCCTCGGTACGACACCGACGGCGATTCGCCAGGAAGTATGCCGGCTGCGGCGACGGCACTGGGAGAAGTTTCGCGATGAAGTGGCTGAGATCGTCAGGCCGTCGGATCGAGCCGAGGAAACAAAGTACCTGTACGAACTGCTGTTCCGGAATCTGCCGGCCGAGGCGGGGGAACGGCATTGTCCCGGTGGATATGCCCCGGGAACATGAACCTGCGCAGGCCGGATGTGCGGTGTCCTCATCGCAAGCGGCTGTTTCTGGCGACGAGGACGTCGCCACTCCTGACCGGTTTATGGGAGCGCCAGGCGCAGGAAGTCGGTCGGTCAGCGCCCGGCCGCCAGTCACAACCGAACTTGAACCTCCATCTACGGATTGGGCGAAGCGTGCGGGTGGATTGTGGACCACCTGAGCGCTACTGCCTGGATCGACGATGCCAGATCAAACCCAGAACAGGAGAATCCCCTACTTCGGAGACTTCGTCTTGTTTGACGAGGTCGGCCGCGGCGGGATGGGCGTGGTCTATGACGCTCAACAATCGAGCCTGGACCGGCGGGTGGCCCTCAAAATCCTCCACCCGGATCTGTCTGCGACCGACGCCGCCCGCCAGCGGCTCCGGCTCGAAGCGGAAGCCGCGGCGCGACTCGAACACCCGCACATTCTCCCCATCTACGAAGTGGGCGAACACGACGGCCGTCCTTACCTCGCGATGCAGTTCGTCGAAGGCGAGAGTCTGGCCCAGCGCATCGCGCGGCTCGGGTCGGAGATCCCAGAAAAGGAGGCGGCAACCCTCCTGGCGAAGGTCGCCCGGGCTGTCCAACACGCGCATGAACGCGGCGTGCTGCACCGGGATCTCAAGCCGGGAAACATCCTTCTCGACCAGGCCGGCCAGCCGCATCTGATCGACTTCGGCTTGGCCCGGTGCGTCGGCCAGGATTCAGGCCTGACCCGGACAGGGGCGTTTCTGGGCACACCCGCTTATGCGTCGCCCGAACAGGCGGCTGGCCAGACCCAGGCCGTCACCACCGCAACAGACATCTACAGTCTCGGCGCCATTCTGTATGCCCTGCTCACAGGTCAGCCGCCCTTTGTCGGCAAGTCCGCCGCCGAGACAATCGACAACGTCAGATCCGCTGATCCCGTCCGCCCGCGATCGATCCGGCCATCGCTCGCGCGCGATCTCGAGACGATTTGTCTGAAATGCATCGAGAAGGAGCCCCGGCGCCGCTACGGCTCGGCTCTCGCGTTGGCGGAGGACCTCGAACGCTTCGTTGAAGGCAGGCCGATCCTTGCCCGACCGGTCAAACCACTGGAACGGCTCTGGATGTGGACGCGCCGAAACCCGGTCCATGCCGCGCTGGGCTTGATGGCATTCCTGGTGGTACTCCTGTCTTTGGCCGGGCTCATTCAACGGCAACACGCCCGAGCCAGGGAAATCATGCATGTCCGGCAGAGCGAACTGCTCGGTCAAGTCCAGATCACGCGCTTGACGCCGCATCAGGCTGGGTGGTCGCAACGTGCCTGGACCCAAGCCGTCGAAGCCGCCGCAATTCCGACGGCGATGCGTTCGGATGACGTGCGCAATCAAGCGGCGGCCCTTCTGGCCGGACTCGACGCACACCAGATAGGGGAGTGGGCGAATTTCAGCGCGTCCAGTGTCCTCTTCGATCGGGAAGGCAAGCGCATCCTGATCGGGTGTGTGGACGACCGCACACGACTGCTGGAGCTCGCCGGCGAAAACATGCAGACGAGTCCCTTGACCAATTCGGGGCCAATGGCATTCGGAGAGAATGGCGCGCCTCTCCAACTCCTGTTCGATGCCTCAAGCCGCTCGCTCCATGTTGTTGACGTCCTGACCGGGCGACCGATGCGGGAATGGGCTGTGCCGGCTTCGATTGGCGCGGACCGGGCCGCATCGAACAGCCCGGTCGATGGGCGCCCGCTTCTCGCCTTCACACCCGATGGATCGTGCGCCGCCGGCGTGTTCGAGGGATCGGATGGTCGCCAACACGTTGCCTCTTTTCTGCCCGGTGCCGTTCGGTCGCTGCTGGGCCTTGGAGCATCGGTGTCCGCGGTCACCATCTCTCCGGATGGGAGCCTGGCGGCGGCCGGGGAGTCGAGAGGAAAAGTGCACGTGTGGTCGACCCACGACGCCAGCCGCATCGCTGAGTTTTCAGCGAGCCGAGTCGAGATTCTCTCCCTGGCGCTCAGGCGGGTCGCGCGGCATCGCGATTCTCCCGAGGCAAGCGCGAGCGGAACCTGGCTCGTGGCGATTGGCGACGCGGGAGGCACGGTGACGATTTGGGATGTCGAGAGCCAGACAGCGACGGCTCACTGCGTTGGCGGTCACTACCACATCAATGCGGTCGCGTTCAGCCCGGATGGAGCGACACTCGCTTCAGGCGGACGCGGTCCGGTGAAACTGTGGGATGTGGGCACCGGCCGGTTGCTGCTGGAATGTCAGTGGGGCGACTACATCACGGACCTCGCATTTTCACCTGACGGCGCGTGTCTGGCCATGAGCGCGGAGAACAAGAACCCGCCCTACCCGGCCGGCCTCGCCATCTGGCGTCTGGAACCCGGACGCGGGATCCAGACGCTGCGCGGCCTCTCGGGTCAGGTGTCGAAGGTGTGTTTTTCGCCGGATGGACGGAGGTGCGCGGCCTTGTCGCACCGATGGGAGGTGGGGGTGTGGGATGTGGCCGAGGACCGACTGCTGCGGATCTTCGAGGCGCCGGTCGGCCAAATCGCCGACAACGCGTCGCTGGCCTGGAGCCCGGATGGCGAACATCTCGCCTTTGCAGGCTGGCAGGCTGCTCGATTGTGGGATATCGCGTCCGGTCAGACGCTGCGGCGTTGGGACGAACGCCAGTTGCCCCCGGGCCTCTGCGACACCCTCGCCTTTCCAGACGAAGAACATCTCTTTCTCTTCAGGGTCGAGACGCGCGACGGCAAACACCCTCCGCTGAAATCCGTTGCGGATCCAAAAGGTCACCCCCGCGTCTGCCGTCTGCGCGAGATCCTGAGTTCGGACCATCCCACTCTCATCGCGGAGATCACTGACTTCAGCGACCATGTCAAAGAGGTCGAGGCGCCGCCCGACGGACGTTGCTTTGTCGTGGAGGGCAAGTCTGTGTTCGGGGATGAGAACTCGGCGATCATGAAGTGCTTCGATGGACGCACGGGCAGGGAGTTGTGGTCGCGCGACCTGCGGCGCGAGGAATGTGGGGTGTTGGCGATCGACGCCGCCGGGAAGCTTCTTTCCTTCCCGCAGGATCCGCTGGGTGAAGCATCGCTTGTTGAGTTGCAGACGGGTCGTGCGCTCGAGGTCCTGGACTTTTTCCCCTGGGGGATCCGGGCCGAGCCCCGCCTGTATGCCGGAAACGCATTCGACCGTGACCGAGACATCCGCCTGTTCGACGCTCCAGGCCAGGCCCCTTTGCTCACGCTCGCCGTTGACCCCTGCGCCGCCAGCGGCGTCCGCTTCAATGCCGAGGGAACCCGGCTGGCCTGGGGCAACGCGGATGGGACGGTTACTGTTTGCCACCTCGATGAAATGGAGAACCGCCTGCGCGCTGCTAGCGCGCATTTCTCACCAGGTCTTGTACAGCGCGAAGTCGATGTCATCGAGAGAGACAGCCATGCGCGCTAGACGAGCGCCGCCTTGCGTTCATCGAGCCAATTCACAGCCGCATCGAGACAGTTCAACGGTCCCAGCAGCGTCTCCTGAAGTTGGGCTTCCATTCCGCCGCGGTCCAGAACCTTGAGAACCCGCCTCCGGACAGGTGGGATCGGCCAGATGACGCGAATCACGGTGCATCTGGGGGTTGTCGGCGAGGATCGAGTTTGCGCCGCGTGGGGGCACGCGGCCTACAGCGGGAGTCTCCATCCGGTGCCCTCACCGGGCGACAGAACACCGGCAACAACCAGATGCACCGCACGAGTCACAAGCCGGTGAAAGATTCATGGCCGGGCGTGCCGAATCCGTGTAACCTCGGGGTGTCGATTCCTCAGGAAAGGGCGGTATGACAAACTCGATGCCACCTTCTCACTGTCCCGGTTGCGGAGCGGAAGTGCCGCCCGAGGCGCCGCAGGGGTTGTGTCCGCGCTGCCTGCTGGCCGGCGTCGCGCAAGCGACCGAGTCGGCGCCGACGGTTCGGAGCCCCGACGGGCCGCCGTCCATCGAGGTCGTGAGGGGCGCTTTCCCGCAGTTGGACATACTCGAATGCATCGGGCAGGGGGGCATGGGCGTGGTGTACAAGGCCCGCCAGCCCAAGCTCGAACGCCTTGTCGCGCTCAAGCTGCTGCCCCAGCGGTTGGCTGGCGACGCCGCCTTCCGGGAGCGTTTCACCCGCGAGGGCCGCCTGTTGGCCCGGCTCAATCACCCCAGCATCGTCACGGTGTACGATTTCGGCGAAGCGGGCGGCTTTTTCTATCTGCTGATGGAATACGTGGACGGCGCCAACCTGCGCCAGGCGATGCAGGCGGGGCGGTTTACGCCCGCGCAGGCGTTGGCGATTGTGCCGAAGATTTGTGAGGCGCTGCAGTTCGCCCACGGCGAAGGCATCCTGCACCGCGACATCAAACCCGAGAACATCCTGCTCGACACGAAGGGCCGAGTGAAGATCGCCGACTTCGGGATTGCCAAGCTGATGGGCGAGCGCCCGAGCGGCGGCACGCTGACTGCCACCGGCGCCGCGATGGGCACGCCCCAGTACATGGCCCCGGAACAGCTCGAACATCCGCAGGACGTGGACCATCGCGCCGACATCTACTCGCTCGGCGTGGTGTTCTACGAGATGCTGACCGGCGAATTGCCGCTGGGCCGGTTCGCCCCTCCTTCCGCCAAGACGCCGGTCGATACGCGTGTCGATGATGTTGTTTTCCGGACCCTGGAGAAGGAGCGGGAGAGGCGCTTCCAAAGCGCGGACGCGGTGAAGACCGAGATCGAGGGCATCACCTCGGGTGGGGCAACGCCAGACGCAAGCCTGGCTGGAGCTGCGGCTTCGTCCAAAGCTACGCATCCCCCCATTCAATCGGGGGACCAGGCCCCAGGCGTTTGCCCAAGCCCCGGCGCAGGCGGGCGCGGCCCTGACCTGGACGCACGGCGACTCGAAGAGCCCGGCCGGCTGACGGAACGCGGCGAGCCTGCACCGCTGGGCGGGGACGCGGTTTCTCCGCTGAGCATTCGGCCCGAGCATCGGCCGCTGGTGCTCATGGGATTGGCGGTGTTGTTGGCCCTGCTGATGTTACGACTGCTGCCGTTGCCGGGCCTCCTGATCGGAACGCTGAGCGGCGCGCTCCGCGCCGGAATCGGGCCCGCCCTCTGGACCGCGCTGTCGATCGCGGCCGGCGGCTGTGTGGTGTGGCTGGCTTGGGTCAATCGTCGCCGCCTGCTCGAGCCGCTGGGTGTGGCCCCGGCGGAGCTGGAGGAGTCGGAGACAGTGTCACTCTGGGCGAGCCAACGTATCCTCGGCACGATGGCTGTGGCGGTGCTCATGGCTTTGGCCGCGGCCGTCGGTTCCCAAGTCGTCCTGCTGATCTCGGCCCTGCTCGGGTTCGCTGCCCATTTCGCCTGGCCCACGGTGTTGGCCCTGGCTATCGGCGGTTTGCTGGCCTGGTGGCTCCTGCGCAACGAGACGAAGTGGCAGCCGTGTCCGCCCGTTGCCCCCAAGCCGTGGCAACCACGGGTTGGGATACTGTTTCTCGTTCTCGCGGGGGTGGCGTTGCTGCCGAGCTTGATTGCGTTCGAGGGAGGCGTGCGCTACTGGCAACTGGACGCGCTGCTGGGCGTGACCGGGGTGGCGCTGCTGACGCGGAGTCGCGGTTGGCGAACGGCGGCCTTGTGCGTCAACACGTTCCTGGCCGTGCTCGGCGCGGCCCAGATCTTCGCCGCCCTCCTCCTCATCGCCCGATTGCGGTCCCCGGTGGAACTCAGTCCGTTGACGGCGTCTGTCGGCGTCGGCCCGGCGCTGGGTTTAGCGGTGCTGCAAATCCTCGCGTTCGTGGCGGGCCTGGTGGTGCTGTACCGACGCGATGTGCGGCTCAGTTTCGGACTGGGAGAGGCGGCCCGTCGGTCGGAGCCGGTCATGGCCGGGGGCGGTGCGCCAGTCGGGCGGATGTGTCCCCACGCCGTTTGGAGTGTCGTGTTGGTGGGGCTGAGCCTGCTGTTTGCCGTGCTCGGTTTGCCACTCCTTGTCCTGATGGCCCGCGGGCTGACTGATAGCGGGCCTGGTGGCGTTGGGAAGGTGGCGCTGCTGCTGCAGGCTGGATTGGGATTGCTCGGCGTCGGCTCCGCAATCGCCGGCACCGTGATGGGCATCGTGAGCTGGCGCCGGATCGGACGCAGCGGGGGCGCGCTGCGCGGCAAGGCGCTGGCGGTGATCGGCGCGCTGACCTGGCCGGTGCTGGCGGTGGTGCTCGTGCCGCTGCTGGCTGCGTTCATCGGTTTCTTCACAGTGCGAGTGATGGAACCGCCGCGGGCCAGCGTGCCCATCGTGTCCGTCGCGGGCAACGTGCAATCGGGCGTTGTTGGGAACTACCGGATCCCTGCCGGTCAGGCCGCGGTGTTTGAAGTGGTGACTCGAGATGCGGCTCGAATTGTTCCGCTGCCCGGTTTTGCGGTCCATGCCCTGGCGTCGTCGGAGGGAGAGGCGGAAGCGGAGCTGCTCCTCGAGTCCGCACCGCCAAAAGGGAATCGTGTCGGTCGAGGGTCCCGGCAACTCACGTTGATTTGCGGGGGTCGCAGCACCGCGATGACAGACCTGTCTCTGCCGGATGGGGCGTCCGGGTTGGCCCAGCCAAGCCTGGTCGGGAGGGATCTCGGTCCGGACATCGAGACGATCGAAGCCGCATTGGCCAACGCGGAGCGGCAGCGTCTCACGGTGCGGAGGCAGCTCGAGCCGGACAGCGAAATAATCGACTGGTTCCAAACAAGTGACCCGGGCCGATACCCGGTGGGTCTGCGGGTGCGGACGTACGCGCATGGGCTGCCGGAGATCCGGCCGGGCGGACCGGGCACCGTTGGCGCCGGCACGAACTGGGTTGGCGGCGCGCAAGCCGCCGTACAACCTCAAGGCGGTTGAATGCCCGGCGCTGATCCCATCCGAATCGACGCCTCGGCTGGCGACTCCGCGACTGAGGCGTCGACGGTCCATGTCTCGCCGCAAGGCGGCGGCTTTGTCGCGACCCGTTGGACGCTGGTGCTGCGTGCTCGAGGCCAGTCGCCCGACGCGCGAGCTGCGTTGGGCGAGCTGTGCGAGGCCTACTATGCGCCAGTCGGGACCTTCATTCGCGCGACCGTGCGGGACGACGAGGCCGCGCGCGATCTGACGCAGGAGTTTTTCGCGCGCGTGCTGGCGGGAAGCGCCTTCGACCGCGCCGATCCCGAACGCGGACGCTTCCGCTCGTTTCTCCTGGGCGCCGTGAAGCACTTCTTGGCCGACGCCCGCGCACGCGCCGCTGCGAGCAAGCGGGGCGGTGGGGCGCTGCTGGTGCCGCTCGAAGCGGGCACCGACACCTCGCCCGGTCTCGAAGTGCCCGACCCGCGCTCGGCGGATGTCGAGACTGCCTTCGATCGCCACTGGGCGTTCGTGCTGTTGGAACGGGCCTTGCGTCAACTCGAAGGCGAGGCGGCGTCCGAGGGCAAGGCCGAGCAGTTTGCCGTGTTGAAGCCGTGGCTCACCGGCGCCGCGGCCCAGCCCCAGAGCGAGGCGGCTGCGTGTCTTGGACTCAACGAAGGCGCTGTCAAAGTGGCCATTCATCGCCTCCGCAGCCGGTTCCGCGACCTGGTCAAACGGGAAATCGCCCAGACAGTGCGCGACAGCGCGGACGTCGCGGCCGAACTGAGGCACCTGATCGAGGTCGTGGCGCGAGGGCGCGAGGCGCCGGGTCGGGATGAAACAGCCCGGAATGAAACTTGACTTGGCCGCCGCGGATCCTGAGGTTGAGCGCATCCAAAAAAGACCATGACAACACACGACACCATCAATCGACGCCACTTCATCGAGACTGCGGGAGTCGCGGCCGCCGCCGCGGGATTCCTCGGGAGCGCGGCTCCCGCCCACGCTGCTGACGCGCCGCCTCCGGCGAACGCGAAGGTGAGGATCGTGGGGATTTGCGGCAGCCATCGCAAAGGCAAGACGACCGCCGCGGGCCTTCAAATGGCTCTCGATTCCGCCAGGGCCGTCAGCCCCGAGATCGAGACCGAACTGATCGAGTTGATGGACTACAAGCTGCTCCCGGCTGTGCCGGGCGGCGAGATCCAGGACGACTACGCCAGGATTCATGCGAAGATCACCGACCCGACGGTGGGGGGCATCATCCTGGGATCGCCTGTGTATTTCAGCAACATGAGCGCGATGATGAAGATGTTCATCGAGCACTTCAGCCCATACAAGAAAAACGGCGCCCTCTCGAACAAGGTGGCCGGGGTGCTGACGGTCGCCGGCGCGCGCAATGGCGGCCAGGAAGGCGTCGCCCAGTCCATCATGGCCGCGCTCCTGGGCGTCGAGATGATCGTTGTCGGCGACGGGCGCCCGACAGGCCACAGCGGCGCCACGTTGTGGAACAGCGCCAAGGACGACATCACGCAGGACGAATTCGGGTGCGCCACGGCGAAGGGCCTGGGCAAACGCGTCGCCGAGGTCGCGCTCCGAATGGCAGGCAAGGCGAGGTCCTGATCTGGAAACTGCACACGGCTGACGGCTGAGAGCGGGCGGATGGGCGGGCTTGCGATCACCCCGATCCGGCGTGGATCGAGAGACCTGACACACTGGATCCATGACAGAGTGCCTTCCGAACCGACAGGAGGCTCTTGGCAAAGCGGTGTCGGTCGGGCATGTTGGTGTCATGCGAACCGCGGAGGCATTTCACTTGCGCGAGACGACGGGCACGTCGGGTCTCGACGCGACGCTGCGCAGCGCGGTCGAGGCACTGGCGCGGCACGAGGTGCCGCATCTTGTCGTTGGCGGCCTGGCCGTCCAGGAACACGGCTACTTCCGCGTCACGACGGACTGCGACCTTGTCGTGCCGGACGTGCTGGATGCGGTCGAGGTGCTGGCCGCCGATCTGTCGGGTCCGTTCGTCAAGCACAGGGACTGCGACGACACGGTGAAAGACAAGCGGAACGGGGTGTTGGTCAACATGCTGCCGGCGGGGCATGTCCTCAAGGCGGGCTGCCGGGTGCCGTTTCCCGTGCCCATCGAGGTCTGGGACGAGCCCCGGTTTGTCTCACTCGAGAAGCTGATCGCGCTCAAGCTCGACAGTTGGTCGAACAGCCCCAACCGCCGATTGAAGGACAAAGCCGACGTGATCGAATTGATCCAAGCCCTGCGCCTCCCGCGGGAACTGGCGGTGGACGAATCGGTGCGGGCTTTCTATATCGAGACCTGGGACGCGCTGGCGGCGGAGCCTCTCTAGCCCGCATGGCAGTCCTCTTGCGAGGTCTGACCGCGCTGTGCACCGTCGGGGTGTGAATATGCGGGCTAGAAAAGGGCCGGAAACACCTCGATGAGGTCATCGATGTTCGCCGCGGTCACGAACAAGTACCGGGCTTCAAACTCGTCGCGATCATCCCGTTGGATCGCGGCGGTTTCCGGGGGCGCGCCCGGACGACTCAGGACGGCGGCAACGATCTTGCCGGACTTGAAAGCGGCGGCGATGGCCTGGGCGTCGCCGATCAGGCGGAGGTCAGGGAGGAGGAGGGCGAATCGGGGTGTCGGGTTGCGCCAGCAATCCAGGGCCTGCAACCCGGCCGGAACTCCAATGACACTGACGAAGAGCGTGGCATCCGGGTGTTTCGACGCGAGTGCGTCCCAGGCCCTCTGGGCAGTGAGAAAACTGAGCGGCGTGGTGGTGTCGGGGGGCAGCGGGACCGAGGATGGATCTTTTCTGGCGGCGGGAGTCAGTTCCGGGTAATCGACTCCGACCAGACGGATTCGGTCGCCCCAACCGCTGCGCAGTCCGCGGATGGCGGCTTCCTCGAAGGCGTACACCTCCCGAGCCTGGCCGGGCATCTGTCCGAAGGGATTGGCCACGATGAGCGCTGCCTGGCCGGGCGTCTGGCCGGCCAGGTGTTCGCCCAGAACGCGCAGGGCGATTTCGCGGCGGTCCAGGGCGCGCCCGTGCACGAGGCGGTCGGGGGTGCGGAACATCCGCCAGGCGAGCAGGGCGGCGGCGACGATCAGGAGTGCGGCGAGGACAGTTTTTGCTTTCATGAAGCTGCTTCAGTGGCGCCGGCGAGGACCGGCGTGTCGGATCCCCGGGAAGATGGCGGGGAAGGCGATCGGCCGTTGCCCCATTCACCCGCCTCCGCCGAAGTAGCCCGGGATGGTGTCGGCCTCGAAGAGGGCGGTGATGCCCAGGCTCTCGAGGCGTTTCCGATTGCAGCCTTCAACGTGTCCATCGAGGAACAGCCCGTTGGCCCGCTGCGAATGGCGCGCATGCACTTCATTCTCGCTGGCCACGCGGAAGAAGTAGAATTGCTGCGACCCGATCCCCTGGCGTCCGCGGCTTGTGGTATCGGCCACATGGAGGTATTCGAGCGGATTGGCGATGCTGTCGACGTGGAGGAGTTCGCTGAAGGCGCCTCGGGTGTAATTGGTGGGGGGATCCAACCGCACCCCGTAGGTGCGGACCCAGTTGGTGAGCTTGGGCGGGGGGTATGTGGGGCAGAGGAAGAGTTCGAGGGGACGGAGGTTTTCGTTTGTGCTCAGGAGCGAGGCCCATGTGACGCCGGGATCGAGCGGGGCATTGATGGGCACCAGACCCTGGTTGTCCTGGGCGTAGGCGAGCGTGGCCAGGCCGATCTGCTTGAGGTTGTTGACGCATTGGACTTGCTTGGCGCGCGCCTTGGCACGGCTGAGGGCTGGCAGCAACAAGCTGGCGAGAATGCCAATGATGGCAATCACCACGAGGAGTTCGATCAGGGTGAACCCCGTTGAGATTCGGCGGCGCATGCAGTTCCTGTTCCTGTTCCGCGCGGGCGCGTGGCCGGCCTGCAATCCGCGCTCCGGAATCCGGAGTTCGTCTCTGTGTTTTCGCTCGCCACCCGCACTGATGGGTCTAGCATATCGCAGGCCATGATTGGGTCAATCCATCGCCATGTTGTTTAACTCGGCTGTCTTCCTCCAGTTCTTCGCCGCGTTTCTGCTGCTGTTCTACCTGGCCCGAAACAGCCTTGTGGCACGGAATGTCCTGATTGTCCTGGCCAGCTACCTGTTCTACGGCTGGTGGGATTATCGGTTCCTGTCGCTGTTGATCCTGTCGAGCCTCCTGGATTACGGCGTGGCGCGGGCGCTGGATCGCTGCGCGCATCCGGCCCACCGCAGACTCTGGCTGGCCCTGAGCCTCGCCACGAGCCTCGGTCTGCTCGGTTTCTTCAAGTACTGCAACTTCTTCATCGACTCCGCCGCGGTCCTGCTCACGCAACTGGGGCTGCATGTCGAACCCCGAACGCTCAACATTGTTCTGCCCGTCGGCATCTCGTTCTACACGTTCCAGACCATGAGTTACACGCTGGACGTGTACCGCCGGTCTATGCCGGCGACGCGCGACCTGCTCAGTTTCCTCGCGTACGTCGCGTTTTTCCCGCAACTGGTCGCCGGCCCGATCGAACGGGCGAGCCGCCTCTTGCCCCAGTTCACCCAAACGCGCGTCATCACCCGCCAGCGGCTGATCGACGGCGTGTGGCTGATGATCTGGGGCATGTTCAAGAAGGTGGTGGTTGCCGACAACCTCGCCCCCCTCGTCGAGATGGTGTTCGATCATCCGGCGCCGGCGGGGCCCATGGTCGTACTCGGCACGGTCGCCTTTGCCTTCCAAATCTATGGCGACTTCTCAGGCTATTCGGACATCGCGCGCGGCTTGGCCAGCGTGCTCGGCTTCGACCTGATGGTCAATTTCAACCTGCCCTATGCCGCCACCAGCCCGCGGGATTTCTGGAGGCGCTGGCACATCAGCCTTTCGACCTGGCTGCGCGATTACCTCTACATCGCCCTGGGAGGCAGCCGCTGCGGAGTCTGGCGGACACGATTCAATTTGCTGGCGACCATGCTCCTGGGGGGATTGTGGCACGGGGCGGCCTGGAACTTTGTTCTTTGGGGGCTCTGGCACGGCCTGGGACTCGTCCTGACGCGCCCCGCCCAATCGCGCGCTCCTGCGGCGGGGCGCCCGCGATGGCGGCTGTTGCAGTGGGCGGCCACGATGCTCTTTGTGCTGTATGGCTGGCTCCTGTTCCGTGCCGGGTCGCTCGCGCACATCCTCGACCTGACATCCGCCCTGGCCTGCTGGGAGTGGCCGGCCTGGGGACTGAGTTATCTGATAAACCTGATGGCCTTCACGCTCCCCTTGGCGCTCGCTCAAGTGTGGCAGGCCCGGGCGCGCGATCTCATGGCCCCAGCGCGCTGGCCCGCGTCGAGCAGAGCTCTGCTGCAAGGCATTCTGCTGCTGGCGATCGTCGTTTTCTGGCAGAAAGAAGCCGCCCCGTTCATCTACTTTCAGTTCTGAGGCGCCCATGAATGCCCGAGGTTCAATGGGCGGCACATCCGCCAAGGCAATGACAACCGCTCGAATCCAACCGCGCAGCCACGAATGCGTCTTCACGGCGCGCGATTTGGCCGCGATCGCCGGCGCGCCGGTCGCTGTGCTGCTGCTGCTTGCGGCTCTGTTTCATCTTGCGGCCGCCGCGGGCTGGCTGCCGGCGCCCCGACCGACACTCGACATGGACCGCACCCTGCTCATTCACCAGGCGGACTCCAGCCGGTCGGCCCAGGACGCCGCGGTCATCCTGGTTGGCGATTCGTCCTGCCTGATGGATGTGTCGGCGGAGGACCTGACACGGCACTTGGGCCAGTCAGCTCTCAACCTGGGCCTCCTGAGCTACCTCGACCTGCCCAGCTTCGGCATCCTGGTGCGGAACTGCGCCCATGCGAACCCCGAGCGTCTCGAGACTGTCGTGTTGCTGCTCCACCCGGAGAGCCTGCGCCTCCAGACGCCGTCGGCCTATCACCGCGCCCAACTCGAAGACTATCTGGCCGGACGCGACGCCCGTGCGACCGTCGGGATCGCGGGCCGGTTGCAGACGGCTCTGGGCGCCAACCTCGCGCGTGGGAGGCTGGTGGCCCGGCTCATCCCCACCCCGCTCTCCGGCGTCTATGGCCGCTTCTATGGTTTTACCCACGACTTCTCGCGCTGGTTGAGGGCGCATCGAGGCAGCGCGATCGATCCGCAACGCTTTGACCGAACCAAGGCGCAAGGCAACGCCGAGTATCGACTGGCCCAGCGGCTCGAATCCGAAAGCCGTCTGTTCCGCCAATGCGTGCCGTCCGGCGTCCGGCTGGTCGTGGGGCTGACCCCGGTCCCGAGATCGTTCGTCGGCCCCGACCATGAGGCCACGTGCGCGCGCATCCTCGAACAATGGGCGAAGTGGTTGAAGGCCGATGCCGTGCTCGACGGTCTTCCGGCCTCGATGCCCGACGAACTGTTCGCGAGCGTCACGCACCTGACCGGAGAGGGGCAGACTCTGTTCACCCAACGCCTCGCCGCAGAACTGCAGACCGCCGCGATGGCCTGGGCATCGAGGCCGGGCGCGATCCCCTGAGCTGAACACTTGATGCAGGAATGAATCGTGCTAACAATTCTCTCGTGGTCAGTGATTCGAACGGCGATCGCAGGCAGTTGCGCATGGTGCCATGCCCGAACTGCGGAGTGAGACTCTTTTTGGACGGAGACCTTCCGCCGTTGAGCACAGTGCCCTGCACCAAATGCGGCGAGTTGGTCATGATACCGATGCGCTTGCGGCAGTTCGAATTGCAGGCCGTCATCGGGAAGGGAGGGATGGCGACGGTCTACCGGGCATTCGATACGACACTGCAAAGGGATGTCGCCGTCAAACTCATGAACCCCGAGCTGATGCAGGATCAGAACGGGATGAACCAGTTCCTCCGCGAGGCGCGGGCGTGCGGGCAGCTCAACCACACCAACATCATCCACATCTACACGTTCGACGACCTCGATGGGCAGGCCTACCTGGTGATGGAACTGGCCGATCGGGGGAGCCTCGACAGCCGGATCGAGAAAGGCCCCGTGCCCGAACTCGACGTGCTCGATATCGGCATCAAGGTCGCCTCGGCGCTCGATACCGCCCTCAAACACGGCCTCCTCCACTGCGATATCAAACCAGGCAACATTCTGTTCAATGCGGACGGCGAGCCCAAATTGGTCGATTTCGGCATCGCCCGCCGTACCGACGCCGAATCCGACCACGATGGGACCGTGCTGGGCACGCCGTACTACATCGCGCCGGAAAAGATCCGACGGGAACAGGAGAACTTCCTTTCGGACATGTACAGCCTGGCGGGCACGCTTTACCATGCGATCACGCAGCACGTGCCGTTCGAGGCGCCAACGGTCGAAGACGTGGTCGCCGCCCACGTGCACACGCCGCTCACGCCGCCCGACCGCGTCAACCCGGATATCACGGCACCCACCAGCGACGCGCTGGTCCGCGCGATGGCCAAGAAACCGTCCGACCGATTCGAGTCGTACGATGCGTTCATTATGGGGCTCAACGCCGCCCGCAGTCAGTACCTGGTCGGACGCTATATCACTCCTCAGCCCGCCCGGCCGGGCACCCGGTTCAAGAATCTGTTCCGCCGCTAAACCTATGAACCACCCTCACCAACACTGCTCCGGTTGTCTCTCCCGCCGACGCTGTCTGCAACTGGTCGGCATGGCTGCGGCCGGGCTCGGTTTCAGCGGCCAGCTCATGCCCGCCCTGGCCAGGCAGCGGAGGCCCGCCCCCGACTTCGTGGATCCCGCCGCTTTGCGGCCCAGGCCCAAAGTCCGTATCGATGCCGCCTTCCTCGAAATGCCGCGTCCGTACTGGCTTGGTTGGCCGGGCACCACCTATGACTTGGACAGGCACCAGGCCGAATACAGGGGGCGCCTGCGCGAGTCATGCCAGCGGCTGGGGATCGACCTGTACGAGGAGTCGGCGCCGATCCAGGCCGACGCGGGCGTCGCTTCGCTGATCCAAGGCGTCCACCAACGCCAACCCGACGCTCTGCTGGTGATCCTCCAGCACATGGGATGCTGGGGATGGACGGAACGCCTGGCCAGGGACGCACGCTGCCCGCTCCTGATCTTCGCTCCCATCGGCACTTCGTTCACGGGCCACGTGGCTGGCATCTCGCGCCGCCCCGGCGTCCACCTGATCTCGTCTCTCGACTGGTCGGCCGTCGAGGACGGTCTGCGGATGATCCGCGCCAAACGGATGTTCGAGGAGAGCCGGATCCTCTGGATTCACGGCGACAAGCGCAACGAGACTGTCCTCGACCGCCTGGGCGCCAAGATCCGCGCGACACCGCGCGACACCTTCAATCAGCTCTTCGACACCATGCCCGTGAACGAGGAGGTCAAGGATGTGGCGTCCGCCCTCCGTCGCCGGGCCAAGAAGGTGGTCGAGCCGAACTGGCAGGATTGTCTCAATGCCGCGCGCGCGTACACCACCGCCAAGCGGTTGCTCGCGGACGAACAGGCCCATGCGTTGTCGATGGATTGTTTGGGAATGGTCGGGGCAAAACTCGTGCCCACGCCCCCGTGCGCGGCCTGGACACTGCTCCAGGACGAAGGGATCACCGCCGGATGCGAAGCCGATCTGCACGGCGCGACCTCGATGATGCTGACCAGTTACCTGCTGGACCGGCCCGGCTACATGAACGATCCGGTGGCCGAGACGGCGAAGAACCTCCTGATCGCAGCCCATTGCACTTCGGGCACGCGCCTCAACGGCTTCACCAAGCCCCAGGCGCCCTACATCCTTCGCGACCACTCCGAGTCGTCGCTCGGCGTGGCGGTCCAGGTGCTCTGGCCCGTCGACACCCCCATCAGCCTCATCCGCTTCAGCAACACCAACGAACTGATCATCGATACCGGCCGCGTCGTCAGCAATGTCGACACGCCGCCCGCGGGCGGATGCCGCACGTCGATCGAGATCCGCATGGATCGAGTCGAGGACGCGCGGGATGTGCTGGGCTTTCACCAGGTGGTGACCCTGGGCGATCACCGGCGTGTGGTTGAAGGATTCTGCCAGTTGATGGGGATCCGTGTGGTGCACTCGCCCGAGCACAGCGCCCCGGCGACAGCGTGAGCAAACCATGAACACAATTCTCGCACGGCACAGCTCCCGGGGAGCCCACAGCTCCAATCCGTCCTCCACCCCTCGCTCGGCCACGACGCTCGGCGTCCGACTCGGGCTCGCCCTGCTCCTCTCGTTCGGGGCGCTGGCCGAGGTCGCCCTGCATTCTCCAGGCCTGCCCCCTTCACGCATGGACGACCAGGGGCGGCTCGTCGAGGACTGGGGGGCAGTCGGAATCCGTTTGACCGGCGAAGGCCTCGCCACGGACCAGGGAGTCACGGTGACCGAGGTGAAGCTCGACGGCCATATCCCGGCGGCGCAAGCCCGCCAACGCCTGGGCTCGATCGCCTGTGCCCTGACCGCATTCCGCGCGCCGGTCTGGCCCAGTGGCCTCGACGTGCTGACCGTCGCCGTCGAGGAGACCAGCGGACACGCGAGCGCCTGCACGATCGCCCTCGATCTTCCAGCGAATGTGCGCGTCGGAGCGAAAACCGTCCTGCAAGGCGGGCGTCCGATCCTCGCCTTGCCCGCAACGCCGCGCGTTACTGAGAGAACGCGAGACTGGGGCTATCGGGACGACGCGGTTTCCCTGCCGGGGTGGGCCAGACCGGAAGGCGCATGCGACCCGGCCTTTCGGAATATCCGCGCCGGTCTGGGAGGCGTGCCGATCGAGTACCGTTTCAACGTTGTTCCGGGGGCCGCTTTCAACGTCGTCCTGGGATTCTGTGAAAGCCATTGGGCCCAGTCCGGCCAACGGCCCGTCGTGTGCCGGCTCGAGGGCGCGGCGCCGCAGGAAATCGACCCCATTGCGCGCTGGGGTCAGCACCAGCCCGGAGCGGTGCTCTTCGCAGCCAAGGACGCCAATGGAGACGGCTGTCTTGATCTTGCTGTTCTTCCCAGGGCCGGCGCGCCCGACCTCAATCCGATCCTGAACGTCATCTGGATATTCCCGGATGGACCACCGCCGGCCCTCGATCGCGTGATTGCGGGGCAAAGCACGATTCAGGCGCTGCGGCACGTCGACGTGGGCGGCGACAAAGACCAGTCGCTCCATTCGGCGGGACTCATCGAATACGAACTGGCGTTGCCGCCCAACGGACGGCAGGAACTCGTCTTCCTCGTCGCATGTCCCGGCAGTTCGGCGCCGCGACCGGATCAAACCGGGTGGACGGTCGAGACTCTGCGCCGGGCCGCCAGCGAGGTCTGGCGCGACTGGCGGTGAGGGGCAGATGGCGGACGGGACCGGCGCATCGCTCGGGCGACAGAACGCCGGCAACAACCAGAGGCACCGGCCATTCGTGGGCTTCCAAGAAAGTTGTGGCGTCTGGCGGCGTCGCTTGGCACCATGCAAGGCGCAGAAGCAATATCTCTTCAACAATAACCAGATGAAACTCAAAACGTATCGCAGGTTTCTATCAGCCACTGGCCTCGGCGCCATGGCGGGCATGGGCATCGCATTGGTTCAGGCTCAGACAGTGATTCCTGAGTCACTCGCGCTGCCTTTGAACTCAGTTGACACGGAGAAACCGGGCTTTGTCGTACGCGTGTTCCAAGCGACGGGCGCGCAGCTCGAGAACACGATCGCTCGCGCCGAGAACCAAATCGGCGGCTTCCTCATCAATCCCGCCACCGGCCTGCCCTATGAGAACATTGCCGATCTCACCGACTTCTACGGCATGGGCCAGTTTATTTTCAACCCTGACGGGACCTACGACGAAACGGCCACGATCGCCTATTCGGCCGGGTGGTTTCCCGGGATTCCCGGAATCGAGAATACGACCATCAATATTGCGCTCGAAGCGATTACCTACATCCAGTACCAGCCCGGAACCTACGCGATGGTGATCACCGGTGACGACGGCGCCAAGCTGACTGTGGGCAACGTGTTTGACCGCATCTCGGAACTCGTCCTGGTCGAGAGCCCGAGCACAGCCGACAAGGTGGCCACCTTCACGATCACAAAGGCGGGGGTGTATGCGTTCCGTGTGATCTACGAACAAGGCGGCGGCGGCTACACCCTCAATTGGTATACGGCCGATCCCGCCGACACCTCCGCGGCAACCCGGGTGCACCTGAACGACTGGGGCGCCACCCCGTGCTATCGCGCCCTCAAGGCCGGCGCGGCGGTCACGGGACCCTCCGTCTATGCGATTTCGCCGCTGCCCAACGCCATCAACGTCACCGCTTCCTCGGGGATCCAGGCTGTCATCAAGGACGGCTCGACGGCCCTCAACACGGCCTCGCTCAAGGTGTATTACAATGGGACCGACGTGACGGCCAGCGCGACCGTCGGCCCGAAGACCGGCGACCTGACCAAGGTGACCTACAAGCCCGCCCTGCGTCCGGAACCCAACTCGGTCGAGCAATACAAACTGACCTTCAACGATCCGACGGCGGCGGGCGGCACCCGCGAAGCGGTGCTCACCTACACCGTGGCTCCGTATGCCGACTATGT
>Ga0116154_10000842_pt1 | contig 30411 bp, 28 predicted proteins | sample AD_UKC030_MetaG_FD_89898 | JGI IMG/M metagenome (GOLD analysis project Ga0116154, IMG submission 89898) | Active sludge microbial communities of municipal wastewater-treating anaerobic digesters from USA - AD_UKC030_MetaG | ecosystem: Engineered > Bioreactor > Anaerobic > Digestate | place: USA... | reverse complement strand
CTTCCGCGATGACCCCAAGGCAGTGAGCAACGAGGGACATATGCGGCCCGCGTTCTTCATGGCCTACGATGAGTCCAACTGCGAGTACATCAAGCTGGCCAGCAAGGAAGTGGACGAGCGCCTCAAGAAAGGGCCGGAGATGGTGTCGGCGAACTTCGTCATTCCGTATCCGCCCGGCTTCCCAATCATGGTGCCAGGCCAAGTCATCACGGAAGACACAATCACCTTCATGCGCAAGCTCGATGTGAAGGAGATCCACGGCTACCACGCGGCTCACGGTTTGAAACTCATCAAGCCCGACAAGTTGCGTGCCCCCAGTGCCAAGAAGGCCGCCAAGTAAACCGTCGATCATTCGCCTCGAGCAAGAAAGGACTCCGCCGATGCAAGCATTCTTCGAATTCCTCAAAGCGAACCCCTACATCCTCCTGTTCTTCACGATCGGGATGGCGGTGTATGTGGGGAAGTTCAACATTAAAGGTTACGGGTTGGGCATGGTTGCCGCGGCAGTCGTCGTCGGTTGCGCGCTGGCTACGTGGGCCTCGACCTATGGTGTCAAACTCCAGCTCGATAACTTCGCCAAGTCGCTCTTCTACTACCTGTTCATGTATGGGGTCGGTTTGCGCGTCGGGCCTTCGTTCTTCAACAGCCTGAAGAAGGACGGGTTGAAGTTCACGATCCTGGCCGTCATATGCAGCGTGCTCGGCCTGGTGCTCGTGGTGCTCGGGGCGAGGCTGTTCGGCCTGCCCCCTGGTGCGGCAGGCGGCATTCTCGCCGGCTCGCAAACCATGTCCGCCGCCATCGGCACGGCGGAAATGGCGGTGACGCAGGGCGCTTACAAGGTTCCGGCCGGCAGCACTGCCGAGGCGGTGTCGGCCATGATCGCGCTCGGCTACGGAGTGACCTATATCTGGGGCACGGTCGGGATCATTCTCATCTGCAAATACCTGCCGCGCTGGTGGGGCCTGGACGCGAAGACGGCAGCCAAGGAATATGAACAGGCCCACGGCGTTGCCAACGTAGACGACGCCGGCCTCAGCGGCTACCGGCCGGTCGGGCTCCGCGCTTACAGGCTCGAAAATCCGGCTTCGGCGGGCAAGACCATTGCCCAGTTGCGCAGCGGCTACCCTCAATACCGCGTCCTGAACGTGGTCCGGGCGGGTGAGTCGCTCGGCGCCGACGCCGGGCTGCGCCTGGAGAAGGGCGATATCGTGGCGTTCGCGGGCAAAGTCGAGGATTTAACCTCGAACATGGGCCTGCTCGGACCCGAAGTGCCGGACGCAAGGGCACTGAGCATCCCGCTCGATCAGGCCGAGATCCTGATCACCGAGAAGGCCGTGGAAGGCCGCGCGCTGAAGGAATTCCGCGACGAGGATTTTGCCGGACAATTACAGGTCGTGAAACTGGAGCGCGGCGGTGTGCCCGTGCCCGTCGGCGCGGACACGCAGCTCAAGCGCTTCGACGTCTTGTTTGTGGTGGGCCTCAAGGCGGCGGTGAACAAGGTGGTCGAGAGAATCGGCAAGGTCGCGCGACCGAGCACGGCCACGGACCTCTTGACCTTGTCCGTCGGCATGGTCGCCGGCCTCCTCATCGGGCAGATCAACGTGCCAATCGGCAGCTTCTCCGTCGGCCTCGGCAACGCGGGCGGCCTGCTGCTGTCGGGCATCTTCGTCTCGTCGATTGTTTCGCGTCTGCGGTTCTTTGGCAGCACGCCCAACGCGGCCCGGAATGTCCTCGAAGACCTGGGCTTGGTGACGTTCATCGCGATTGTCGGCATCAATGCGGGTGCGACGCTGTTGGCCCAACTGACAGGCAAGATCGCGTTGTTCATCTTCCTGGCAGGTTTCATCGCCAGCACGATCCCGCCCATTCTCACTTGGGCCATTGGCTATCACCTGATGAAGATCAACCCGGCCGTGCTCATGGGCGGTGTCGCCGGCGCGCGTTCGCACTCGGGCCCGTGCCGGGAGGCGGCCAAGGAAATCCAGAGCAGTGTTCCGTGGGTGGGCTTCCCGGTGGGGTATGCCGTGTCCGGGGTGCTGCTGACGGTCTTTGGCTACTTCGCGATGGTGCTCTCGAAGTGATGATCCGATTATGCCCTGGCTCACCCAACTGTTCACCAAGAACCCCGAGTTGGCGGTCTATCTCGCACTCGGACTCGGTTATGCGATCGGGAACCTGAAGTTCCGCGGGTTCAGCTTGGGTGGGGCGACCGGCTCGCTGCTCGCAGGTATCCTGATCGGCGCCCTCGTGAAAGTGCCGGTCGCCGCGATGGCCAAATCGGTCGTGTTTCTCCTGTTCATGTTCGGCATCGGCTACTCGGTCGGGCCGAAGTTCTTCAAGGCCATGAAAGGCCAAGGGTGGCGGTTCGGTGTCCTCGGGGCCTTCGTGCCGGTCGTCGGTCTGGTCACCGCGTGGGTGGTGGCCAGCGTCCTGAAGCTGGACCTCGGCTTTGCTGGCGGCCTCGTCTCGGGGGCGCTGACCGAATCGCCTGCGATCGGCACCGCCAGTGAGGCCATCCAGGCGCTCACGAACATCCCGGACGAGACCAAGCAGAAACTGATCAGCCACGTCGCGGTGGCGGACGCGCTCTGCTATGTGTTCGGCGCGTTCGGCGTCATTTATGTCTGTGGCACACTGGGGCCCAAGCTGTTGGGCATCGACCTTCGGGCCGAGGCCGAGAAAGTCGAGGCGGACTACGGTGTCGTGCGCACGAAAGCGGGCACCGTCGGGCAGACCTGGAGTACCTTCTACGATCCGGATTCGTTTCCGGACACGTTGGACTTCGAAGGGCCTGGGGTGTTGCCCGTCGTCCGTCAACCCGAACTCCGTTACACGCTCCCGCTCATCAAGCAGAAGATGTACGCGGCGGTTGCCATCGAGCAGCCCAAGAGCGATCTGAGCAACCTTCCTGAGGGCGCCGACGGACGCAACACGATGCCGGATTTCGCTGGCAATTGGCGCTGGGAAGGCAAGCCGGGCCACATCCAAGTCGGTGGAATCCTGCGCAGCCTCTCCTACGATAACAACGCCGGCCCCGACGATTCCGCGATGGGGTGGGGACTGAACGTCTCCGGCGGGCTGAAGACGTTCGGCTCGGACAGCCTCGTCGCCACCCTCAGCTACGGCGACGGCATTGGCCGGTACATCCAGGATCTCCCCAGCGGCAGTGCTGGCGTGGTGGATGCGTTGGGCGATCTGCATTTGCTCAGGGCGTGGGGAGCGATGCTCGGCTACCGGCACCAATGGAGCGAGAAGTGGCGATCCACCGTCAGCTATGGATACGTGCAGTTGGATAGCAGCTCGGAACAGGGCGACTTCGCCTACGACCAGACCCACTATGCCCAGGCTAATCTTATCTGGGCGCCCACGAAGAACTTCTACGTGGGCCTCGAATATCTGTACGGGCGCAAAGAGGCCCAGAACGGCAACAGCGGTGACGATCATCGCGTGCAACTCAGCCTCCAGTACAAGCTGGTGCGATGAACCCCTTAGCCCGCATTTCTCACCAACTTCTGATGTTATCTGACCGGTCACCGACACATTTCACCTGAAATGCGGGCTCTCAGCCATTTTCTCAAACGTCGGCGGTGGACGCGTCAGCGAAGCTCCGCAAGATGGATACGATCTGGACGGAACGACAAGGCCGCGGTCCGTTGAAGTCGAATTTGCCTCATGCCTCCCAGCCAATTCAACTTGCCGATTCAGATCGATCTGGCCGCCACCCTGTTCTTTGGCCTGACCGGCGCGTTGGTCGCGTTGAAGCGCCAATATGATGTGATCGGCTTGTTTGCGCTGACCTTCGTCACAGGTGTCGGCGGCGGCTTGATCCGAGACGGCCTCTTCATCCAGCAGGGCCCGCCCGCGGTCACGTCGGATTCACGCTACATGCTGATGATCCTGTTGGCCGGGTGCTGCGCTCTGCTATTCCGCCCCAGGTTGATAGTCTGGTTCAGGATGATCGCCTGGTTCGACTCGCTGGGGGTGCGCATCGAATACTTCCTGTCCCGGGTCTCGCGTCTCAACCAAGTCATCGCCTGTCTCGATGCCTTGGGGCTGGGCGCCTATGCGGTCGTGGGAGTGCAGAAATCGTTGAACGCAGGCCTGAGTGTCGCCGCGGCCGTGCTCGTGGGCGTGATCAACGCGTCAGGCGGCGGCTTGTTGCGGGACGTCCTGGTGAGGGATGAACCGTTGCTGTTTAAGCCGGGCCAGTTCTACGTTCTGGCCGCGTTTGCCGGTTGCCTGCTGTTCGCTTTGCTGGTCGTGCGCATCGAGATGGAGGCAACCCCAGCCGCCCTGCTCGCCATTCTTGTCACCTTTGTGTTGCGGATGCTGGCGATCCAGTACAATTGGGTGTCGCCTTCCCTCTGGCAGGAACCCGCCACAAAGGCACCGACACAACAAACCTGAAGATGACGGTCCCCGCAAAGATTGATGCCCGACCGACGCACAAAAATCGCGCCATGATCAACCTCAATGTGTTGGCCTTCGACAACGCCACCCAAGCCTTCCGGCTACGGGATGCAATGGTCGACTTACAGGGCGAGTCCCTGTTCGACCTGGTAGATGCCGTCGTTGTGACCCGTGATGCGAGTGGCAAGGTGCAATTGCACCAGTCGGCGAGTGTCGTGGCGGGCTGTGCGTCCGCCGGCTCGGTGGCGGGCCTGATCCTGGGTGCGATCTTCATGCTCCCCTGGGCGGGCAGCGCGGTGGGCGCAGGCGTGGGCGCCGTTTTCGGGGCGCTTTCCGATCTCGGCGTGAACGATCGTTTCGCAAAGGATCTCGGCGCGGCCCTCAGACCAGGCACCTCCGCCCTGGCTTTGCTCGGAAGCAAGACGCAACTCGACCGGCTTGGAGAGAAGATTGGGCCGTTGCTGAGGGGATGTACGCTCCTCCATACTACGGTGGACACCGACCGGGAAGTTGAGATCCGCAAGCTTCTGGAAACCCACCGCACCTGATTGCAGTTGGAGATACAACAAAGAGGATCCCATGATACAATCGCGCAATGTTCGATGCCTCCCGCCGCCATCGGCCAGAGAACGATCTCGATCCACCCGATGGCGATCTGGCCTGCTGGTGGCGCTGCTGCTGGGAGCGCCTCAGGCCCACGCCTCGATGTTCAAAGGTGAGTCGCTCGACAAAGTGGCTGACGTGCTGACGTGGGTCGTGCTGGTCGTCGCCCCGCTCGTTGGCATCGCTGTCTTCTGGATCGTTCATATCCTGCCAGAAAAGATCGCCGAAAGGCGACAACATCCTCAGGCGCAAGCCATTCAAACGCTGTGCCTGCTGTCCCTCGTTTTCGGCGGGCTGCTCTGGCCGTTGGCCTGGCTGTGGGCCTACTCGAAGCCGGTTCTGTATCGGTTGGCCTACGGCACGGACAGAGTGCCCCACGGCCACGAGGAGCCGGAAGCGCCTCCGCGGGAAAAGGAACGGGAGGAGTTGATGCGATTGCGCCAACGCGTGGCGGAACTCGAGTCCAAACTGGCGGAAGAATCCACCACCCACCAAGGAAAGGCCTGACCCATGGAAATCCTGCTCCTCGGCATATACTCCTTCTTTGTCTGGCTGATCTTTTTCAAGTTTAAGTGGCTCCCCTGGAACATCGTTAGTCAGGTCATCACCATCACCCTTCCGATTCTCGGGCTGACCGTGCTGATTCTGCTGTTGAATATTGTCGCGCCCTCCTCCCACGATGTGCGGGTGGTGAACTATGTTGGCGGCCACAATCGCCAGGAGTTGGTTCACGGCGAGTGAAACCTGGCTTCAGCTCCGGATCGCCGAGGACATGGTCCTGGCGGCACGGCAGTTGCTGACGCTCGCCGAGACGCGGCGTCGAATCGGTCCCGGCAGCGAACAGGAAATTGCCCTGGCCCGCGCCGCCCTGGCCACCTACCAGGACACGGCCAGGCAAGTGCGATTCGCTCATGAGCAGACCCTGCGCGCCCTGGAACTGCTGCTCGGCCGGTACCCTGCGGCAGAACTCGAGGCTCGCCGCGACCTGGCTGCCCTCCCGAGCGCGATTCCCGCCGGTCTGCCGCTTGACATGTTGGAACGGCGCCCCGACGTGGTCGCCGCGGAACGCCGGGTGGCCGCCGCCTTTCATCGCGTGGGGGAGGCGAAGGCCGCGCGGCTGCCGCGCCTCATCCTCAATGCCAATGTCGCGGCCATCGACAGCGACATTCTCCAGTTGAAGCAGGATTTCGAGAACCCGACCGGCGGCGCCGGAGCCAAGCTCCTCGCTCCCATCTACCAGGGCGGCGCCCTCAAGACACAGGTCGAGATCCGCTCGCTCGAGCAGGAGCAAGCGGTGGCCGAATACGCCCGCATCTCCCTCCGCGCGTTGAGCGAAGTCGAGAACTCGCTTTCGACCGCCCGGGCGTTAGGCGAACGCCAGCATTTCCTCGAGCAGGCGGCGACTGAGAATCAGCGCGCGCTCGATCTGGCCCAGACCAACTACCGTATCGGCCAAGGGGATTTGCGGGCGGTAGAGCAACAGCAGCTCAACCTTCACGCGGCCCGGTTGGCCCTGCTGCGCGTGCAGAGCGAGCAACTGGCCCAGCGCGTGAATCTGCATTTGTCGCTCGGCGGCAGCTTCGAGCCAACCACGGTGGCAGAAGCAAACCGGACCATCGAGCAAACCGAACGACCAACACCACACGCGAACAGTCGCCATCAAGGGACCTGAACGCCACCGTGCCCCATGAGCAAGAAACCAGACCCGAACGACGGTGATCGCGGGAAGCTGAAGGCCAAGCGATACGAGAAGGAACTGCGCAAACTGCAAGCCAAGCTGTGCCGGCTCCAGGATTGGATCAGACACAGGGGCTTGCGGGTCATCATCCTCTTCGAGGGCCGCGACGCCGCGGGCAAAGGCGGCACCATCAAGGCCATCACCGAGCGTGTCAGCCCGCGCGTCTTTCGACTGGTGGCGCTCCCCGCGCCATCGGACCGCGAGAAGACCCAGATGTACTTCCAGCGTTACATGCAGCATTTCCCGGCGGCGGGCGAGGTCGTGATCTTCGATCGCAGTTGGTACAACCGCGCCGGTGTCGAGTCTGTGATGGGTTTCTGCACGAAAGAACAGCATCGCCGCTTTCTCGAGCTGTGCCCGGAAATCGAAAAGTACATCGTGAATGGAGGTATCCTGCTCATCAAAATCTGGCTCGAAGTCAGCGATAAGGAACAGAAACGGCGGTTCGAGGCGCGTCTGGCGGATCCGCTGCGTCAGTGGAAGCTCAGCCCGATGGACCTGCCCTCGCGCAGCAAGTGGTTCGAGTACTCGCGCGCCCGTGACCTGATGCTCAAGGCGACGGACACCAAATGGGCACCGTGGTACATCCTGCGTTCGGACGACAAGAGGCGCGCGCGGCTCAACTGTATTCGTCACATCTTGAGCTTGATCCCCTACAAGAAGGTGCCGCGTGAGAAGGTGAAGTTGCCGAGGCGTTCAATGAAAAGGGCCTACGATGATCAGGCCTCGCTCGAGGGTCGACGTTTCGTGCCGGAGAAGTACTGAGCAACATCAAGTGCCTCCGAGACATGGTGTGATCACGCAATCGATCCAGTCTGTTATGCGCCCATCCAGGTTCCGTTTGTCCTTCCTGCCTTGTCTGACCGCGTTCATCGCCTGGATGGGAGTGATGCTCGTCCTCATGGGCGCCGGCTGTAGCACGCTGGGAGGGCCGGGCACCGAAAGCGTTGCGTCCGTGACAATTCGCAACCACACGGTCCAGGACATTGTCACCACGACCGCGCAGGTCTTTGCTGCCGACGGCTACCTGGGTGCCATGGCCGGGTCGGGGCAGTTGGTTTTCGAGAAGGCCGCTTCCGGCCTCACCACCTTGTCGCGTGATGGTCTCGTCGCCGCCCACTCGGGCGCGCGCACGATCAAGCGTGTCCGGGTGGACATTGTGAATCTGGGCGATGGTTCCCATCAACTGCATGCCAAAGCCTACCTGGTGACTGGCGGCAGTGACCCGTTTTTTCAGGACGAAGTGCCCCTCTCGGTCACCCGCAGTGGGCCGTACTGGTCCCTGCTCAACAAAGTGGCGAACCAACTGAAGTGAGCGTGAATCTCGGGATTCCGGCAGATTTGCCGCCACCGCACCTGCGAGATGACCGCGGTCGGTTGATGGCACGGAGACAGAATACAAAACAATGACGAAACAACAAAACGGACAACCACGATGAAAGCGCACACCTTGTTAGCTATCGGGATCGTGAGCCTGCTGGCGATCACAGCGCAGGCCAGCCAGGAACAACTCGCCCAGAGCATCCGTGACGCCCACTCAGAAGCGACTCGGACGGACGCGCAACTCAAGGCCACGCTCGACGCCATTAACGCCCTCACTAGACAGACCGAAGGCGATCTGCGCCCCGCCTACAACGCCTACTGCAAGCAGGTCAGTCAGACGCAGGCGGCCGCTGAGTGGACGAAGACGCGGGTGCTCTGGATGGCCGGTGATGGTCGCAAGTACTTCCAGGATTGGCAGAGCACCGTCAATAGCATTGGCAACGGGTCCCTGCGAAAGAAGGCCCAGAAGCGCCTGGATGCTGTCCAAGTGAGCTACGACAAAGTCGAGGCGTCGCTCAAGCTGGCAGGCGAGAAGTTCAAACCCTTTCTTTCCGACCTGGCGGACATCCAGAAAGCCCTCGCCTCGGACGTGACGCCCGGAGGGGTGAAGGCGATCAAGAGCACCGTCAGCAGCGCCAACTGGAATCGCCAATTCGTGGACAAGGCCGTCAAGTCCGCCCTCAAAGAAATGGACAAAATGGAGAGTGCGCTCTCTTCGGAAGCCAAGTAGACTGCGACCCATAGGGGTGACGGGTCAGGGGTCAGGTATGAAAACTAACACAAACCACACGATTCGTTTGGGGTTGGCGCTGCTCGCCTGCGCCGCGATGCTGCTGCCGCAAGCGGTGCAGGCCGCCCTCTTTGGCCCCAAAGGCGACAGCCCGGAGGAAAAGCGGCAAGTCGTCCGTCAGCAGCGCGACGAAACGCTCGCTGAACTCTACAATACCAAACCGGAACTGAAGGACCGTATCGCCAAAGCTCCCGGCTATGCGACGTTCAAGCAGACCGACGTGAACCTCTTCATGCTCGCCTCCGGGCGAGGCTACGGCGTGGTCAGAAACAACCAGACTGCCAAGGACACGTTTATGTGCGTGGCCTCGCTCGGCGGGGGTGTTGGTCTGGGCGTCAAGGATCTGCGCGTCATCTTCGTGTTCAACGACGCGAAAGTGATGCAGCAGTTCGTCGAGCAAGGCTGGCAGTTCGGCGGCAAGGGCGACGCCTCTGCGAAGTACAAGGACAGCGGCCTGTCCGTCGAGGGTGGTGCCAAGGCCAACGTGGACTTCAAAGAAGGCACCGTCGCGGCCGGAGCCACGACCGATGCCCGCGCCGGCAGCACAGCCGCAGACAAGATCTCCGCGGCTGTCAGCACCCCTGGCGGAATGGAAGTCTACCAGTTCACTGAAAGCGGCCTGTCTCTGCAGGCGACGGTCCAAGGAACCAAGTATTGGAAAGACCCGAAACTCAACCAGTAAGTGCTTGCCCCGCAGGCTCCACCACCAACATCCTGAACCTATGAAAACCACACTTCACCTTTCACTCGTCACCGCCGCGCTGGCCCTTGGCAGCGTGGCGAGCTCTGCTCAGACCCCTGCCGACGCAGATTCCGATGACTTGCGGGCTGTGTTCGAGACCTTCCGTTCGGACGTCAACGCCTTCAAAGTGCGGACCCTGAACCAGGCCATGCAAATGACCGGCCCCGAAGCCGAGAGATTCTGGCCCGTGTACCGCCGGTACGAGAAGGAGCTGGCTGTCGTGGCCGACCAGAAGGTGGCCTTGCTGCGTGAGTTTGCCGAACGCTGCGCCACCGACAGCCTCGATGACGCCGCCGCGAACTCGATTGCCCGGCGGTGGTTGAAAAACGTTCAGGCCCGCCTCGATCTCTGGAAGAAATACCAGAAGAGAATCACCAAGGCGGTCTCCCCGGCTCGGGCAGCGCAATTCCTTCAGGTCGAGCATCAGATGGCGCTGTTTATGGATTTGAATATTGCCGCCGATATGCCGCCCCTTGGGAAAGTGATCAAAACCGAATAGCGCTGCAACCAGCTTCAACTGCATAGACTCAAACGGCTCGCATCCCTGCCAACCTGACCGTACACTTCGTCACCACACCAGCCATGAACATACCCCACAAATACCACCTGTTTTCTTTACGAGCGAAATGGCTCGAACTCACGTCCGCGGCTACTTGGTTCCGGGCGAGCCTGGCCAGCGCCGGGTTGGCGATTGTGCTGGCGGGCTGTTCCTCGACTCCGGCCAAGGTTGACCGCGGGCCGATTCCCGCGCGGACCTTCAGCTTCGTCAACCCTGCCAGCCCTCCCGCGGCTCGCTGGAAACCGGTCCATGCCATGATTCAAGAAGCCATCACGACGAACCTGGCCAAGCAAGGCATCGCGAAAGCGGATGGGGGCGGCGATGTCACGGTGGGCTACTTGCTTGTCGTCGGTAACAACGCCTCGATCGTGTCGGTCAGTGACTACCTGGCCAACAGCGAGGACCCTGACAAACTGGTGGACAAGGCGCACGCCGCCTACACCGGGAGCAAGAACCCGAATTACTTCGAGGCCGGCACACTCGTCATCGACGTCATCGACGCAAGGAGCTTCAAGCTGCTCAAACGCGGATACACCACGCGCCCCGTCCTTCGCAATCCCTCCGCCGACGCCCGGGCGGCCAACATCCAGGCGGCGGTGGACGACATCTTGCGCGACCTGCGCGTCACACCATAGCAGTTCAAAGAGGAACAGGCCGGTTCGTGAGCATGCTTCAAACCGACTTCGAGCTTCAGGCCAAGCGCCGGGTCGCGTTTATCCACGGCGAGCGCCACTCCTGGGATTTGGGGTACCGTTTGATCCTGATGGCCATGCAGCATCTCCGTCCGAACTTCACCTACCTGCCCGTCATCAGCCGTCCCGGGGAGGAGGTCGTTCCCTGGAAGGGGGCGATCGGTCACGTCCAGGACGTGTGGACCGGCGGTGCGCTCGAGCGGGCATGGGGAAGGCGGTTGGCACGGGACAACACCCACGTTTTCCTCTGCGGAAGTCCACAGATGGCGGAAGGCATGATCGAGTTGTTTGCCCGGGACGGTTTCGTCGAGGGCACGAGACAATGGCCCGGTCAAATCCACGTCGAGAAATACTGGCAGTGTGCTGGCAACTGGAAGGATGTGATACCTGAGCGAGCGGCAATGGACAACCGTCTGCGAGGATTACAGCGAGGGCGGTGATGCCTGGAATGTTCACGCTGACAACGGGGCAGGACTGCGCGCGAGCCACCCGACCGGCTGGACGGGAGACGTGGTCAAACTCATCAATCTTCGGTGATCTCTTTACGGAACTCGATGACCGGGTTCGAAACCGCCTCGACCAACTATGAAACCGACGACCCTGACGGCCGGAGTTGCCCCTTCGGTGTGTCGTTGTCTGTTGCCTCTGGTGCTGATCGTCACCACCGCCCGGGCCCAGGCATCCGCCCCCTTCGCACAACTGGACCGGGCCGACACGACCAGCGGTTACCTGGCCCGGTTGCTCATCAATGAGGTGCCTTTCCCGGGTGAACGCGCCTACGAAAGCGAGGCCAAATCCCAAGCCGCCATGCTGCAGATTCTCTGGGTGCTGGAATCGCGCATTCGTCTGATCCCCAACGGCTATCAGCAGCAGCATGTCGCCGGAGTCCGCTCGACGAATATCATCGATGTCATCACGGGCACCGGCGGCCGGCGGCAGTGCGAAGGTTTCTATCGCGACGCCCAGGGACGTTTTGTCACCGCCCCGCGGGTGGAGGAACGCCTCGACTATTTGCTGAAGATCGCCAACACCGGGAGCAAACCCGGGCGCTTTGCGGGACTGCTGAACTACGCCCAGGGCCTGGCGCGCGCTTATGTCAAAACAGGCATCCAGGGGGCTGACCGTTATGCCGGGCTCACGCGCGTCGGTCCAGTGCAAGTCACGGGTCGCGCTTACTCCTGGATGACCGACGTGGACTCCTACCACCCCGGCGGCAATTTTGTCTCGATTCCTGCCGACGAGGAGGGTTCCCTGGGCGGCAATCGCTTCTTCACTCTCAGAAAGACACCCAAATGAGCATTTCGAAAACTGCCGGTTGCGCGCTATGCGTGGTTTTGGTGGTTCTGCTGCCGGCCTGCCAGAACTTGCAGAGCCCATCCTCCCAACGCCCTGTGGACGCGCCGCCGGAACTGTTGCAGCCTTCCTACCTCTATGAAGTGGTGCGTCACCTCTATCGCTGGCACCTGAACGAATCCGAAGTGGAACGGATTGTCGGAGCCAAGCGCTTTGTGTTCTGGGCACGCCGCCTCGAAGCCAGGCTCGACGCGGGCGACCGGAGCGTTCTGGGCGAGATTCTCCTGCCGCAGTTGGACCTGCGGGTGAAAGTCAAGAAGTCCGATTACACGATCGAGGAGCTGGGCACCGAGGTGAAAAGCCAGAACTTCAGAATCACCCAAGTCATCCGCGGCCAAATGCCCATTCGGCCGCCCCAGTCGTGCGCCGTCGTCGAAGTGGACATGCAAGAGATGCGGGACTACTTGTTCCGCACGCGGAACCAACGCGACGAGCCGGACGCCGCCCTGATCGAGCGCCTCCGCACGGCGGTCCGGGAGCAGGCCGCCAAGGAAGGCCTTCTTCCGACCGGCACGCCGGCGGAGGAACAGATCGTCCATATGGCCCCGCTCTCGCCCGTGGCCAACGAGACCTGGGTCTTCTGGGAAGCCGGACGCAAGCTCCTTCATTTTGCCTCGGACATCGACCTGGCCAATCCGGCGGTCTGGCAGCACCAAACCCTCATGGCCCGCATTTTCGATCTCGACCAGCAGGTGGTGGTCACGCACGAAGAAGCCCCCGGCAGCAACCGATTCCTGACGCGCTATCAAGTCAGCCGGGCCCTCTTCAACTGTGTGGTGCTCGGCCACCGCATTGTCGTGCCGCCTTACCAACCCCAGACGGGCGCCACGCCTGGGGTGCCTCCGCCTTGACTGTGACGGCACGGTTCCCTCCGGTTTCAAACCGTCTTGCCACCCTGGACACCAGAAACCCGTGATCAACAGGAATGATCGACAAAGCGCGACATCGATAACCAGAGAGACCGTCGCGAAAGCTGAAAGGCCGGACAGATGAACAAAGACGCGATCTACCGAGAACTCCAGGATGGCCGCAGTGTGCTGTCCACAGTCCTGGACAGCATTTTCGACGGCGTTTATATCGTGGATCAGGAGCGGCGGATTGTTTTCTGGAACCGCGCCGCCGAGGAGATCACCGGGCACCTCAAGAAGGACGTCATGGGGCGCTGCTGCCACGACAGCATGCTCAATCACATCGACGCCAACGGGACGATGCTCTGCTTCTCGGCCTGCCCGCTGCAGCGCTCGATCCAGACAGGGGAGAGCATCCGCGCGAAGGTGTACCCGACGCATCGCGACGGCCACAGGTTCCCCGTTTACACGCATATCGGCGCCATCCGCGATGAACGCGGCGCCATCATCGCCGGCATCGAGGTGTTCCGCGACATCACCCTCGAGGAGGACTTTCGGTTGCTCCAGGAGAAGTTTAATGAGTTGATCAAACGCTACGTCTCGGCGGCAACCATGGAGGAAGTCATGGATAATCTCCAGAGCGGCGCGGAGGGCAAGGCGCGGGTCCGGGAACTGACGGTTCTCTACCTGGATGTGGTCGGCTTTACGAGCTTCTCGGAACGAAACTCGCCGGAGGTGGTCGCGACGATGTTGAACGAGCTGTTTGGGGTGTGCGAGGTGATCACCCGCGAATGCCACGGCGACATCGACAAGTTCATCGGCGACGCGATCATGGCGGTGTTCATCGACGCCAACGATGCGGTTGCCGCCGGCGGGAAGGTCCTTTCCGCTGTTGCGCGCCTGAACGAGATGCGGCGCGTGCGCGGGCTCGAGGGAGTCCACATCCGAATCGGTGTCAACTCCGGCTCCGTGATCCAGGGCGAGATCGGCACCTCCAGCCGCAAGGATGTGACGGTGATCGGCGACGTCGTCAACACCGCCGCTCGCATCGAATCGGTGACTGATCCAATGTGCCTGGGGATCTCCGAGGCGACCTACGCCCGGCTGCGCGAACCGAGCGACTCCTGGCAAAGCAAGACGGTCCTGGTCAAGAATCGGTCGGCGCCAGTGAAGATCTACATATCCGAATCAGCAGGCAAGTCGCCCGAAGAGCCACCACAGCCAGCACTCGGGCTGGAGCATTCATGAGACAGGCTTCGCAGTCTCTCCTGCTCGCCTTCCTTCTGGGAACGGCGGCTCTCAGCGGCTGCAATCTGATTGGCCCGTTGATCGGCGTCGCCATGCCCTACGCCGGAGTGAAATTGGCATTCTCCTGTATTCCCGAGCGTACCCAGGTAGACACCCCATCCGGCCCGAAGCCCATTGACAAGTTGGAGCCGGGCGATGCAGTGATTGGCTTTTCCGGCAAGCCCGTATTGATCCTGCAGAAACACTCCTACCTGGAGAGTCTCGAAACCGTCTTTCTCCAGGTCACTTTTGCCGGCGGCAACGCGGTGGACCTCTGCGGCATGCACCGCCTGGCCGGGATTCGGGCCCGCGACATCCGAGTTGGGCACACCATCGCGGGCCGGAGAGTCATCGGCCTTAATTCTCGCCACGGCATCACGCGCTCCTACGACCTGCTGACGGAGGATGCCGGCTACCGAATTCAGGGTGTCCCAGTGAATAGCATGATCGAGGAGATGACCGCCGCCGCGGCCTCGGGCAGGGCGGTGCGTCGTGTCAACCAGGACAGTGATCGATGGCGAACACCATCTCGCCGACCGGTCAACCGTCGTCGCGGATGCCCTCGAACCCGCCCCGAGCTCCAGCCTCAAGCGAGGGCTGAACGAGCCGACAGCGCCGACGAAAGGACACAAACCGCCAATCTCCGCTGCGCGCCCCGCCAGTCGTTGCCGAACAAGGTCGTGGCCGACTTCTGTCGGCTCGCAACTCCTCTCGAAGAACAAGAACCTCCCGAACCCTCACGATGAACCTCACCGATCCACTCGCAGAATTCCGCATCGAGTCGATTTTTCACCCGTCGGACTTTTCTGCGGCCAGCGAAGTCGCCTTCGCCCACGCACTCAAGATCGCGCTTCTGACCAAAGCCAGGCTGTCCATGCTGCACGTCGCGACGGAGGGGAGTGCTGACTGGAGCGATTTCCCTGGAGTGCGCGACACGCTCGAGCGTTGGCGCCTTATCCCGCCGGGCAGTCCCAAGAGCGCGGTCGGCAACCTCGGGCTCGAGGTGAGCAAAGTCATCGCCGCTGCCAAGGATCCGGTCCGAGCCTCCCTCGGCTTTCTGGCCGAGCACCCGGCCGACCTGGTCGTCTTGGCGGTGCACCAACACCAGGGGCGGATGCGTTGGTTCGAAAAATCCGTGGGCGAACCGATCGCGCGCGGCGCGGGCCAAATGACGCTTTTCATCCCGCACGGCATGGCAGGCTTCGTCTCGCAGACGGACGGCTCCGTGTCTCTTGGGAGCATCCTAATTCCCATAACGACGAAACCACGGCCGCAGCCCGCGGTGGAAGCTGCTACGCGAATTGTGCGCAGCCTGCGCCTGTCCGACGGCACCGTCACTCTGCTCCATGTCGGGCCGTCCGGCGAAATGCCCTCGGTGAAGCTGCCGGAGGGAACGGGCTGGACCTGGAATCGGGTCGCCCGGGAGGGCGATCCGGTGAACACGATTCTGGCGGCTGCGGCCGAACTCGCGGCTGACCTGATCGTCATGACCACGGACGGTCCGGACGGATTTCTCGACGGTCTGCGGGGGACCACCTCGGAACGCGTTTTGCGTCAGGCGCGCTGCCCAGTGGCCAACCTGCCGGTCGGCTCGATGCTGGGCTAAGTTGCGATCATGAAAGACTGATCGGTGTCAACCACGAACGACCAATCGCCGATTGCCAACTGCCAATTGCCAATTGCCAACCGCACGCCTCATGCCCATCCCACTCCCAGCCCTCACATGGCTCCGCACCTATGACAAGAGCTGGCTGCGAGGCGATGTGGTGGCGGGCATCACGCTCGCCGCCTACCTGCTGCCTGCCGGCATCGCGGATGCCTCGCTGGCCAACCTGCCGCCGCAGGCGGGGCTTTACGCCTGCCTTTGCTCCGGGTTGGTCTTTTGGCTCTTTTGCAGCTCGCGCCACACGGCGATCACGGTCACCTCGGCCATCTCGCTGTTGGTGGGGGCATCGCTGGGAGAGCTGGCCGGCGGCAACCCGGCGCGCTTCGGCGCGCTCGCCGCGGGCACAGCGTTCCTCGTCGCGCTCATCGCTTTCGTCGCGTGGTTGGCCAAGGCGGGTTCGATCGTCAACTTCATCTCCGAGAGCGTGATGGTCGGGTTCAAGTGCGGCGTGGCGCTGTTCCTGGCGAGTACCCAATTGCCGAAGCTCTTTGGGTTCAAAGGTGGTCACGGCAGTTTCTGGGAACGAGCCGGCAGCTTCCTCTCGCACCTCGATGAAACCAACGCCGCTTCCCTGAGCCTTGGACTCGCCGCACTGGCGCTGCTGGTATTGGGGAAGGTGTATCTCAAGAACCGGCCGGTCGCCTTGTTCGTCGTCATCGGGAGTATCGTCGTCGCTGCTTGCACCGATCTGGGTCGACACGGGGTGAAACTGCTGGGCGAGGTGCCCCAGGGCCTGCCGCAACTCGGACTGCCCCACGCGTTAGACTGGGGCAACCCGGCCTCTGCGTGGCGGGACTTGAATAATCTCCTGCCGTTGGCCCTGGCGTGCTTTCTCCTCGGCGCCGTGGAGACTGCCGCCATCGGCCGCATGTTCGCGGCCAAACACGGGGGCCGGCTGGACGCCAACCAGGAATTCCTGGCGCTCGCCGCCGCGAACCTGGCGACCGCGTTAGGCCGGGGCTTTCCCGTCAGTGGTGGCATGTCGCAATCGCTCGTGAACGAGAGCGGCGGCGCGCGCACGCCGCTTTCGGGCCTGGTCGCCTCGTTGATCATCCTGGTGGTTGTCCTGTTTCTCTCGGGCATGCTGCGTTACCTGCCCCAGCCGGTGCTGGCGGCCATTGTGCTGGTGGCGGTTACCGGCCTGTTCCAGATGTCTGTGCTTCGCCATCTCCGACGCACCAATCGCACCGAGTACATCGTGGCGAGCGGGGCGTTCCTCGGCGTCTTGTGCTTTGGGCTGCTGAAGGGCGTCCTGATCGGCGCCATTATTTCCCTGGTGCTGTTGATCCGGCGTGCTTCCCGCCCTAACGTGGCGCTGCTCGGACGCATCCCAGGCACGCGGCGGTTCTCGGACCGCGAGCGGCATCCGGACAACGAACTGATTCCCGGCGTCCTGATCTTCCGACCGGAGGCCAGCCTGATGTATTTCAACATCGAGCATGTATGCGACACCATCCAGGATCGCGTCCGCACCCAAGTTGCCCTGCCCCGGCTCGTGGTGCTGGACCTTTCGGCGGCGCCGTATGTGGACATGCAGAGCGCCCACGCGCTCGCGGGGTTGGCCGACGAGCTCCAAGCGGCAGGAGTGCGCCTGCACGTAGTCGAGGCCCGCTCCTCCGTGCGCGCTCGCTTGCGGACGGAGGGTGTGGACACTCGTTTGGGCGGAGTGAACCGTTTGACCACCGTCGCGGACGCGGTGGAGATTCATCAGCAAGCGAGCACAACGTGAGTGACCATGAACCACCTGCTCAAGGAAATCCGTCATAATCCGCTGCTCTGGCTGCTGGCGTTCGTGCCGGCGGTTTTCGCCGCGCAGCGACTCAAGCCGGAAGCGCATACCTTGCTTTTCGTGCTCTCCGTCCTCGCCATCGTGCCCCTGGCGGGGCTGCTCAGTCACGCCACCGAGTCGGTGGCGGCCAAGACGGGCGATGCGGTCGGCGGGCTGCTCAACGCCACGTTGGGGAATCTAACCGAACTGGTCATCGCGCTGGCGGCGTTGCGGGCCGGGCAATACGCGCTGGTGAAAGCCTCCATCGCAGGGGCGATTGTCACCAACACGCTGTTTATGCTGGGCGCGTCGTTCCTCCTGGGCGGCCTGAAACACCACGTGCAGGAATACAACCGCGTCAGCGCCCGTTTCCAAGCGGCCCTGCTCTTCCTCGCCACCGTCGCGTTGTTGATTCCCTCAGCGGTGGCTCGCGGCGACAGTGCGGCGGTAGCGGAGACCACTCAGAAGTTGAGCGTGGGACTGGCGGTGCTGCTGCTCGTGACCTACGGGCTGGGCATGTTGCTTTCCCTGCAGACCCACCGCGAGCTGTTTGCCAGTGCCGAGGCTGGTGAGACTGGCGAAGCGCCGTGGCCAATCGGCCTGGCGCTGGCTACCCTGGCCGGCGTTACCGTCCTGGTAGCCCTGGTGAGCGAAGTGTTCGTCGAGTCCGTGCAGAAAGCGGCGGAAGCCTTCGGGATGACGCCGGCGTTCGTGGGCTTCATCGTGGTGGCGCTGGTCGGCGGCGCCGCGGAAATGGCCTCAGCGTTCTCCGGTGCTCGCAAGAACCGCCTCGACCTGAGCGTGGGCATCGCCTTGGGCAGCGCATCCCAGATCGCGCTGTTTGTCGCGCCGGTGCTGGTATTGCTCAGTTACGTCATCGGCCCGACGCCGATGGACCTGCAGTTTTGGCCGGGGGCCGTGGTCATGATCCTCATCGCTACGCTCACCACGGCACTCGTCACGAACACCGGGCGCTCCGTTTGGTTCGTTGGCGTATTACTGCTGATGGTCTACGCCATCTTCGCCCTGACGCTTTACCTCCTGCCGCCGCGATCTCCATGAACGCACACTCGCTTGCATCTCACCACTCCCCAACTCGCGCCGCCCATGATGAACGAACCGATTCAGACCTCCAAGCGGGTTCTCGAACCGAACGAACGCATCTCCGAGGTCCTCTTCGGATTGATCATGGTCCTCACCTTCACCGGCTCGCTGAGCGTCGCCGACGCGGGGCGCGACGACGTGCGCACGATGCTCATCGGCGCCATCGGATGCAATCTGGCCTGGGGCATGATTGACGGCGTGTTCTATCTCATGGGGTGCTTGGCCGAAAAGGGGAAGAACCTGGACACCCTGCGCGCCGTGCGCCAAGCCGGCGATCCCCAGGCGGCACATCGGCTGATTGCCGACGCGGTTCCTTCGCCCCTGGCCGACGTTCTTGACGCGGCGGACCTCGAGCGGCTGCGCCAAAAGTTGAATCGGCTGCCCGAGCCGCCTGGCCGTCCGCGGTTACACCGGGACGAGTGGCTTGGGGCGTTGGCAGTGTTCTTCTGGGTGTTCGTCACGACCTTCCCCGTGGCCGTGCCGTTTCTCTTCCTGCGGAGCGCCCCGGTGGCAATGCGGGTTTCCAACGCCATCGCCATCGCCATGCTGTTCTTGGCCGGGTTTGCCTATGCTCACTGTGTCGGACGGTCGCCTTGGCTGGTGGGCCTGTCGATGGTGGGGTTGGGCGGTGTGCTCGTGGCCCTCACGATCGCGCTGGGAGGATAAGCCTCTGCATGCGTTGTAGATCATCTTGCTCGCTGTGGCGCTCGCCGGTTCGTTCGCCGTGGGCCATCCAAGTCGGCAGCGCCTGGGCCCGTCCGTGAAACCACTTCCGCCCATGAACCGTCCATCTGCAGTGCGAACGCCCAAGGAAGTCCGAGGTGCGAAGCCCGCGCGGCCCGTCTGGTGGCATCCTGGGGAAGGCGCGGTACCCAACGTCGGATTGGCTTGGCTTCTCGGCCCTTGGCTCTGGCTCTCATGCTTTCTTCTTCCTTCTTCCTTCATCATTCCTCTTGCGTCGTGCCTGGTGGCGGCCCTCGCCTGCGCTCAGCCGCCGGGGACCGATGCCGCGCCTCCGGGCGTCGATCAGGAGGTGGACAAGCGATGGTCCTTTTCAGCCTCGGCCTACGCGTATTTCGTGCCGGACAGCCACGACTATGTGCAGCCCACGGTGACCGCCGACCGCGGCTGGCTGCATCTGGAGGGGCGCTACAACTACGAAGACCTCGAGACGGGCTCGGTCTGGGTAGGTTCCAACTTCGGCGGAGGCGGGAAGCTCGCATGGGAACTCACGCCCATGCTTGGCGGTGTGTTCGGTAACACCACTGGCATCGCCCCCGGTTACAAAGGGTCGTTGAGCTGGTGGAAGCTCGAACTGTACAGCGAAGGCGAGTATGTCATCGACACCGGAGACACCTCGGCGAGTTTCTTCTACAACTGGTCCGAGTTGACGCTCGCCCCGGTCGAGTGGTTCCGGTTTGGTTTGGTAACGCAACGCACGCGTCTTTACGATTCGGACCGTGACATCCAACGCGGGGTCCTGGTCGAATTCACCTATCGCATGGCCAGCCTGACGACTTGCCTGTTCAATCCGGACGATTGCCGTCCGACGGTGGTCGTGGCCGTCAGCCTGGAGTTCTGAAACGCGCTATGAAACTGACGCGCCAGCGCTGGCTCAAGCTGAGTGGATGGACTGTCCCGCTGGCATACGCCGTGCTGGCCCTGACCGCGGGGCAAACGCTGCCACGTCTGGAGTACCACTTCCTGCCGCGTCGGGCATCCAGGATGAGCGCCTCGTCCGCGATTTCGGTGTGTTCGTCCATCGCCGGGGGGATGATCTCCCTGACGGCGATCGTCTTCTTGGCTACGCTGAGCGGACTGCTGACCATGCCGATCTGCCATGAAGGAAACAGTCTCGCCGCTGCTTGCCTGACTTCCGCCGTCGCGCTGCTTCCCCTGTTTCGATTCGATCTTGTCTCCCGCAACGGTAAACACAACGAAGCTGATGGCAACGAGGATTTGGCATCACCGCGGCGGTCTCGCCTCGACGCATCGGTCAGAGACCCGCGGGTGATGCCCGATCCCCGCCCTCGGACGCGTTGTGGCGGTCTGAACCCCTCGAAAATCCTCAAGAGACAACCCAGTAGTTTTCCCAGGTCACAGCAGATCAGCCCCATGATAGGTTCGCCACCGTCGAGTCGCGCAATGTCGCTGAGAAGTATGATACTCCGAACTCAGTGTAATCATGTCAGAGTCGGTTTCCTCCTCCCCTCTCCTGTTTCCTGGATTGTGCCCATCAAGGTGCGGAAGCGGGGTGGCACGGAGGCCCAGGGACGGCCCCTGAAGCTGGGGATTCGGATTGGTCTGCGGCGCGCCTCGCCAGACTCCACATGAGACAATCTCGCACCGCGACCGAGAGTCACCCCTCGAATCGCCTCCTCCCGTTGCTTCTGTTCTGCCTCGCCACCGCGCAGGGGCAGAGCGCGGCTGTGTTTGCCCGAGTGGACCCGGCCAACACCACCAGCGGCTACCTGGCTCGGTTGCTGATTGACGAGGTGCCTTTCCCAGGTGAACGCGCCTACCAAAGCGAGGCCACTTCCCAGGCCGCCATGATGCAAATCCTCTGGGTGTTGCACTCGCGCACCCATCTCATCCCAAAGGGCTATGCGCAGCAGCATGTCGCGGGCATGCGCACCACAAATATCATTGACGTCATTACCGGCACCGGCGAACGACGCCAGTGCGAACAGATCGTGCATTTGGCGCCACTCTCGCCTGTCGCCAACGACACCTGGGTTTTCTGGGAGGCCGGTCACAAGCTGCTTCACTTTACCTCAGACATCGATTTGGCCAATCCGGTCGTCTGGCAGCACCAGACGCTGATGGTGCGCATCTTCGACTTGGACCAACAGGTGGTTGTCACTCACGAGGAAGCCCCTGGCAGCAACCGATTCCTCACGCGTTACCAGGTTGGCCGCGCGCTCTTCAACTGCATCGTGCTCGGCCAGCGCATCACCGTGCCGCCGTACGAATCGCCCGCGGGAGTGCCCGCTGAGGCGTCCCCCGCTCAACGGTGAGGCCCCGATGGAACGTCCCGGACATCCTTCCATGTCAAACCCAGTCTCGCTCGCCGAACTCCTGAACGTGCTCGTCAAGCACCAAGGTTCCGACCTGCACCTGCAGACAGGCGAAGTGCCCATCGGCCGCATTCGGGGCCAGTTGGGCCGCTTCGAGATGTCGGCCCTTACGGAGGACGACATCTTGCGTCTGGCGCGCGAGGTCCTGGGCAGTGAACAGAAACTCAAAGAGTTCGTGGCGGCCCGCGACTGCGACGCGGCCGTGGCGATCCCGGAGCTGGGCCGGTTCCGGGCCAACTTGTTCTACCAGCGCGACAGGCCGGGCCTGGTGTTGCGGACCATCGGCACGAAGATTCTCAGCCTCGATACGCTCGAGTTACCGCAGGCGCTCAAAGACATCGCAGGCGCGAACGACGGGCTGGTGCTGGTAACGGGCGCCACCGGCTCGGGCAAGTCGACCACGCTGGCGGCGATGATCGACCACATCAACGCCCACGAGGCTGTCCACGTGATGACCCTCGAGGACCCGATCGAGTTCGTGCACGAGAACAAACTGGCGCTCATCAATCAGCGCGAGATGACGGTGGACTCGGCCAATTTCGCCAGCGCCCTCAAACACGTGCTCCGCCAGGACCCGGACGTGATCCTGATCGGTGAGATGCGCGACATGGAGTCAGCCTCGGTGGCACTCACGGCGGCGGAGACAGGCCATCTGGTTTTTGCCACCCTGCACACCCAAGACGCCCCGGAGTCGCTTGAGCGGTTGATCAACATGTTCCCGACCGATCGCGCCCCCCAAATCCGCATGCAGCTCTCCCTCGGGATGCGGGCCATCATCTGCCAGAAGCTCGTCGCCCGTGCGGGCGGGGGACGGGTGGCGGCGCTGGAAATCCTCATCAACTCACCCCGCATCAGGAAGCTCATCCTCGAGGGCGACACGACCAAAATCCCGGCGGCCATCCAGGCGTCACGCGCGGAGGGCATGCAAACGTTCAATCAGGCCCTGGTAGACCTTGTCAAGGCCGGCAAGGTCGAGGAGACCGAGGCCCTCCGTGTTTCCCCCAAACCCGATGAGCTTCGCATGAACCTCAAAGGCGTCTTCTCCGGCACGTCCGGACTCGTGAGCTAAGGCATGTCCCGAGACGTTGGCGCAGAACCCTGAACCTCAATCGTCACCGAAACCAAACTCGTCTTATATGGACCTTGCTGAACTTCTCAAGTATGCCGTCCAATACGGGGCCTCCGATCTGCACCTCACGGTCGGGCGTCCCCCGATGGTCCGCATCTCGGGCCGACTCATCGCCAGCGGCTACGAAACTGAAATCACTCCGGACGAGTCGAAGGCCCTCGTCTATAGCATCCTCACCGACGACCAAAAAGCGCGGTTCGAGGAAGAGCACGAGCTGGACTTGTCGATCGGGATCCCGGGCGTTTCACGTTTCCGCGTCAACGTCTTCATGCAACGCGGTTGCGTGGCCGGTGTGTTCCGCGCCATCGGCGAGAACATCCCGACCGTGGACATGCTCGGTCTGTCCGAGACGATTTGCCAGTTGGCCTTGCTCCCCCGCGGCCTGGTCGTCGTGACGGGTCCCACCGGTTCGGGCAAATCGACCACGCTGGCGGCGATGCTCAACTTGGTGAACCAACAGAAGGAAGCGCACATCGTCACGATCGAAGACCCCATCGAGTTTGTGCATCCCCACCTCCGCTGCACGGTCAATCAGCGAGAACTGGGACACGACACCCATTCATTCCCGCGCGCGCTCAAAAGCGTCCTGCGCGAGGATCTCAACGTCATTCTCGTCGGGGAGATGCGCGACCTGGAGACCATTGCGGCGGCGCTCACCCTCGCGGAAACCGGGCACCTCGTCCTGTCCACGCTCCACACGCAAGACGCGGCGCAAACGGTGGACCGCATCATCGACGTCTTCCCGCCCTACCAGCAGGAGCAAATCCGCGTGATGTTAGCCTCCAGTCTCAAGGGGGTGGTTTCGCAAATCCTGCTGCCCCGCGCGGACGGCGAAGGGCGAGTGGCGGCACGCGAGATCATGGTGGTTACGCCCGCCATCGCCGCCATCATTCGCGAAGGCAAGACGCATCAGATTTACTCGGCCATCCAGACCGGCACGCGGGACGGCATGTGCACGATGGAGAAATCGCTGGCCGACCTGCAGGCCGCCGGGTGGATTACCGAGGAAGACGCCTTGAGCAAGGCCAACCATCCGCAGGAGGTGCGGGCGCTGATCCAGCCCCACCAGGAATATCGGCTCGAGGGCCAGGACACCCAGGAGGCCCAATGAAGATCGACACCCTCAAACGCATCGCCGTGCTCCAAACGATGGACGCGGAGGCCTTGGCCCGCTTGGCTGCCGTCCTCGAACCCCGCGCCTTTGCCGATGGCCAGCGGATCTTCCAGGAAGGCGACCCCGGCGATGCCATGTATTTCCTCGCGTCCGGCGTCGTGCGGATCGAGAAGCGCACCGGCGCCGATGCGGGCGCGGTCAAGACCCTGACCATCCTCGAGCCGGGCGACTATTTCGGAGAGATGGCGCTCTTTGATCAGAAGCCCCGGTCCGCCTCGGCAGTGGCGTCCGGCGCGACGGAGACGTTCCGGCTGTCGACCGAATCGTTTGGCGAACTCCACATCAGCGCCGGACATGCGGGCCTGAGTGTGCTCTTCGCCATGATCCGCACGGCAGGCGACCGCATTCGCCGCCTCAACGCTCAGGTGGTCGTATACGACGAGATTGGCAAAGCGATTGGTGAATTCAAGGCGCTCGATCAGTTGCTCGAAATCGTGCTGCGCCAGCTTCTCCAAGCCACCCTGGCGGATTGGGGGCTGATCGTGCTGCGCTCGCAGTTCGCCGACCGCTACGAAGTGCGTGGGACGGTCAACCTCACGCTGACCCCAGGACAGAGGGAGGATCTGGCCAACGGCTGCGGATTCCTCGCGCCGGCTCGATGCGAAACCCAGGGTCGCCTGGTGCCCAACCTCGACGCCGAGGAACCGTACAAATCCACTGCACGACTCGGCTTCGAGACCGCGTCGCTGCTCCTGATGCCGGTGACCCTCGAGAACCAAGAACTCGGGCTGATCGCCTTGGGCGGCCCCCAACCGGGCCAGTTCGACCTGAACGACCTCAATCTGGCTCGCGGCGTGGCGCGCCAAACCGCGCAGGCCATTCTCAACGCCCGCCACCGCGAGGAAGAGCAGGCCCGAGCGCGGCACGGGCGGCAGTTTGTGAGGTTCTAGCGAGGCGCGCATCAGGCCATGTTCGATTCTTAGCCGGTGCGTCGAGCTCCGAAAAAGGTCTCTGCGAACCACACAATGACCATCGCCAAGCGCTTGATCATCCTGCTGGCCGTGCCGCTCGTGGCGCTGCTGGGGCTGGGCCTTTTCACGCGGCTGGAATTGGCCACAGTCGAGGAACGCAGCCGCTTTGTAGCGGAATCGCGGATCGTCGCGTTGGCGACATTGGGCAGTCTCTCCCGAAGCTACGCGGAACTGCGGGTGCATGCGTCCAGCTATCTGCTCGCCACCGACGACGCGCAGCGCACCAACGCCCGGAAGCTGTTCGACCAGGAGGAGCGGGATGTGACCAGCCTCTTGAACCAGTACGCCGATGGTCTGCTCACCAGCGATCGAGGCCGACGGTTGCTCAGGACATTCCAGTCGCTGAGCCGGGATTGGCTTGCGGGCGCGAAGCAGGCCATGGCACTCACCGATGACCAGCGCCGCGACGACGCGGTCGCTTTGCTGGAGGGGAGGCTGGCGGAAGTGGCTGCCCAGCTTGGCGCCGTCTCGGGCGAGTGGATTGAGTACAATCGGCAAATGGCCAGCGACGCGGGCCAGGAAGCGGTCACGGCGATCGGCGCGTTCAAAACGCGGATGTTGTTGGCCAATTCGACCGCCCTGCTGGTGACTGGGCTGCTCGGCTACCTGACGTTTCGGCGGATCGTCAAACCGATCCAGGCGCTGGAAGCCTCGGTGACAACGATCGCCGCTGGCGACTATTCGCAGGGTGTTCCGTTCACCGCGGCGGCGGATGAAACCGGCGGACTGGCCCGCTCGATCGAGGTGCTCAAGCAAGGCGCCGCCGCGATGGAGGAGCAGCGCTGGGTGAAATCCAGCGCCGCCAGAGTCACGGGACAATTACAGAGTGCAGCTTCATTCGCTGAGTTCGGGGAGCGGCTCCTTTCCGGCCTCGTTCCTCTGCTGGGCGGCGGGGTCGCGGGCTTCTACCTGCTGGATGAGAAGGCCGGACGATTCCGCCGTGTCGCCGCGTATGGGTTGGATGAGGCGGCGCGGGGTGCCGATTCCTTCGGTTTAGGTGAGGGCCTGGTCGGCCAGTGCGCCCAGGAGCGCAGAGGAGTCACGCTGACGCATCTGCCTCCGGACTATCTGCGCATTGCGTCCGGGTTGGGCACAGCGGCCCCCGTGGAAACTGTGGCGTCACCGCTGTTGTCCCATGACGCCTTGCTGGGCGTGTTGGAGACGGCTTCGTTCCGCGCCCTCAACGCGCGCGAAAGAGCGCTGCTGGAGGAAGTGCTGCCGGTGGCCGCGATGAGCCTGGAGATCTTGCAGCGCAACCTTCGCACGCAGGATTTGCTCGCCCGGACGCAGGAGCAGGCCCGGCAGCTTGAAGAACAGACCGAAGAACTCACGCAGTCGCAGGAGGAGTTGCTGGCGCAGAAGGAGGAACTGCTGAGCCAACGGGCCGAACTGACGGCCCACCGGGAGCAGCTTCAGGTGAGCGAGGAGCGCTCGCGGCTCATCCTCGAATCGAGTGCCGAGGGCATTTTTGGCACGGATGCCGGCGGGCGCATCACGTTTGTGAATCCGGCCGCCTGCCGAATGCTCGGGTTTGCCGCCGAGGAACTCCTGGGGCAACCATCCCACGCCGCATTTCATCACCATCGGCCGGACGGCAGCGAGTATCCGATGGAGCAATGCCCGATGTTCGCCGCGTACACACACGGGCGGAGCAGTCGGATCGACGACGAGTTCCTCTGGCGCAAGGACGGCACCGGTCTGCCGGTCGAATACGGCGCGACGCCGATATTGAAGAATGGCATCGTGGTGGGCTCCGTCATCAGCTTCACCGACATCAGGGAGCGTAAGGAGATCGAGGAGCGAATCGGGGCCTACTTCAACAACTCGGCCGACGGTCTGCTCATTCTGGTGCCCGAACGCGGGTTCATTCACGCGAACCAGGCGGCCGCGACCATGTTCGGGTTTGCCCGCATCACCGAGTTGGTCAAGTGCGGCCCGCTGGATCTCTCGCCGGAACGCCAGCCCGATGGGCGGCTTTCGAGTGAAACGGCTCGGGAACGCATCCAGACGGCCATGCGCATGAGCACCCCCTTGCGTTTCGATTGGGTGCATCGGCGCCAGGACGGCCAGGAATTCCCCTGCGAAATCTCCCTGATTCGGCTCACCCTGGGGGGCCAACCGGCGTTGCTCACCTGCATTCACGACATCTCCGAGCGCAAACGGCACGAGCAAGCGCTAGCGGCCAGCGAACGCCGCAATCGCCGCATCCTCGAGACCAGCGCCGAGGGCTTCTGGCTCATTGACAACGACGCTGTCACCCTCGAGGTGAATGACGCCATGTGCCAAATCCTTGGCCGGACGCGGGACCAGGTTGCCGGGCGCCGCATCTTTGATTTCACCGACGCGGAGAACACCCGCGTTTTCAAGGAGAACGTCGCGCGCCGGGACAAGGGAGAGAAGGGCGCTTACGACATCTTTCTGCAACGACCAGACGGCGGCCTCGTGCCCTGTCGGGTGAGCGCTACGCCCCTTTTTGACGAGCAGGGGGTGAAGTATGGCTCGTTTGCGATGTTCACTGACATCACCGAACAGAAGCGGGCCGGGGATGCCCTCCGCGACCACGCCGCCTTCCTGCAGGCGCTGGTGGACACGATCCCTTACCCGGTCTTCTACCGCGGGGCGGACACCCGGTTTCTTGGCTGCAATCGCGCTTACGAACACGCCTTTGGCGTTCGCCGGGAGACGCTCCTGGGCAAGCGGTTGGTCGAGTTGGATCTCCTGCCCGAGGCGGAGCGGTTGGCCTTCCAGGCGGAAGACGAGTCCATCCTTGCCACGGCAGGGTTCATCGAGAAGGAAATCTCCATTCCGATGGCGGACGGTCGGGTGCATGATCTGCTCTATTATGTGTCGAGCTTTCGGAGGGCCGACGGCTCGGTCGGGGGACTCATTGGCACGATGGTCGATGTTTCCGACCGCAAGAAGGTCGAGGAGATCGAACGCTTCAACCGTCTGGCACTGGGACGCGAGCAGCGGGTCATGGAACTTAAGCGCCAGGTCAACACCCTCGCGGTCGAGCTCGGCCGTGGCGCGCCCTTTTCCTCCGTCGAAGTGAGCGGGGAGACGGCTTTCGAGAGAACGCACGTTGACCTGCAACCAGCGCTGCTCGATGCCACTACCGTCAAGTCGAGGTTTGTCGAATTGGTGCGGGAGAACGAACTGCGGCAACTGGTCGCGGACTTCTGCGAGGGGGTGGGCGTGGCCGCCGCGATTATTGACTTGGAGGGGAACATCCTGGCCGCCGCCCGCTGGCAACGCGTCTGCACGGACTTCCACCGCGCCAACGGAACGAGTTGCGCGCGGTGCCTCGAGAGCGACACCGGTTTGGCCCTCAACCTGCAAGCGGGCAAGGACTACGCCATCTATCGCTGTCGCAACGGCATGACGGACTGCGCGTCGCCCGTTAAGGTCGCGGGTCACCATGTGGCCAACGTCTTCATCGGCCAGTTCCACCTCTCACCCCCTGACGAAGCCTTCTTCTCGGCCCAGGCGGAGGCACTCGGGTTCGACCACGCCGCGTACCTGAAGGCGGTGCGCGAAGCGCCGGTGATCGACGAGACTCGGCTGCCCTCCATTCTGGGATTCCTGAGCCGCTTCGCCCGGCTGGTGGGGTCCTTCGCCGTCGAGCAGTGGCGCGCGCGGCAGGCGGAGTTGGGCATCCGAAACCAAGCGGTCGAGCAGCAGCGCCAGCGCGTGGCGGCCGTCAGCCTGGCCGAGGACGCGGAGCGTTCGCGGGCCGAAGTCACGGCCTACAAGGACCATCTGGAAGAGTTGGTCACGGAACGCACCGCCGAACTCGCCGTGGCCAAGGCGAAGGCTGAGGAAGCGACGCAGATGAAGTCCATGTTCTTGGCGAACATGAGTCACGAAATCCGAACGCCGATGAATGCGATCATCGGTCTTTCGCATCTCGCCCTGAAGACGCCGCTCAACGCCAAACAGCGCGACTACATCAGCAAGGTGCACAACGCGGGCACCTCGCTGCTGGCCATCATCAATGACATCCTCGACTTCTCGAAGATCGAAGCAGGCAAACTGGACATCGAGGCCACCGATTTCCAGCTCGACGAAGTGATCGGCTCCGTGACCACGGTCACGGCGCAGAAAGCGCACGACAAGGGGCTCGAGTTCTTGGCGGACGTGGCGGCCGCGATCCCCGAACAGTTGCGCGGCGACCCGCTTCGGCTGGGGCAGATCCTCACCAACTTGGTCAACAACGCGATCAAATTCACCGAGCGCGGCGAGATTCGGCTCAAGATCGAGTTGCTCGAACGAACTGGCGACAAGGTGCAGTTGAAGTTCTCCGTGTGCGACACGGGCATCGGCATGACCAAGGAGCAGGCGGCCAAATTGTTTCAGCCGTTTTCGCAGGCCGACATGTCCACCACGCGCAAGCACGGGGGCACGGGTTTAGGGCTGACGATTTGCCGGCGGCTCGTGGATTTGATGGGGGGCCAGATTTGGCTCGAGAGCGAGCCAGGCGTGGGCACCACCTTCCTGTTCAGCATCTGGCTGGGCGTCGGCCAGGCTACGCCCTCAGGCCAAATCGTGCCCAACCAGTTCCAGAACCTCCGTGTCCTCGTGGTGGACGACAACGCGGCCGCGCGCGAAATCCTCGTCGAATCACTCAAATCGCTGGCCGAGCGGGTGGACGCAGTCAGCTCGGGACACGAGGCCCTGGCGGCGATCAAGGAGCGCGACGCGGACGCGCCTTACGATGTCGTCTTCATGGACTGGCGGATGCCGGGCATGGATGGCCTCCAAGCCACGCGACTGATCAAAAACGACTCTTCACTGCGCCAACAGCCGGCGGTCATCATCGTGACGGCGTTCGGGCGCGAAGAGGTGCGTGAGGAGGCGGAGAGACTGCACGTGGACGGATTCCTTGTGAAGCCCATCACCAAGTCGATGCTCGTGGACTCGTTGGTGAACGTCTTCGCGACCTCAACTGGCGAAGCGACCGCCGTAGCAGCCGCAACGGCCGAGGAGAGCGCCCGCCTTCGCGGGCTGCGCGTCCTGTTGGCTGAAGACAACGAGATTAACCAGCAGATCGCAGTCGAGTTGCTCGAAAGCGTCGGCGCAACGGTCAAAACCGCCAACGACGGGCGCGAGGCGGTCGAGACACTCTCCGGCGGCCCGCAACCGCCGTTGTTTGACGCGGTGTTGATGGATCTTCAGAT
>Ga0116154_10000828_pt1 | contig 30769 bp, 31 predicted proteins | sample AD_UKC030_MetaG_FD_89898 | JGI IMG/M metagenome (GOLD analysis project Ga0116154, IMG submission 89898) | Active sludge microbial communities of municipal wastewater-treating anaerobic digesters from USA - AD_UKC030_MetaG | ecosystem: Engineered > Bioreactor > Anaerobic > Digestate | place: USA... | reverse complement strand
CGAGTGGGAACAGGATTACATCTACTCGCCGGATACGATCGAAGAAAAACTCAAACTGATCGACGACACCCTGGATCGTCAGATTCCTGCGTATCGGAAGCAGCAAGGTTTATGAGGAGGACCCATGATGTCGGAATTGCTTCCTTTGCTGAGGATGCGCGCGGTTGTGGCCGGTTGGATGAGCCTATTCGCCCTGACGGCCGTCGTGCCGCTCACGGCGGGTGGTTCCGCCGCCGAGGACGTGAAGCAGCCCGTTTCCATGCGCACCATCGACTCGACGTGGCCGGCGCCGCCGGGCGAGGAGAGTTGGGGGTTTGTCGAGGATCTGAAGAAGCCCCTTCCGTTCGTACTGTTCTGGAAAACCGGGATTGCTCCCCAACCAGGCCAGATCAACCTGCGCGCCGGCCTAACCGTGAACCGAGGTTTTCCCGACGAGAAGGGCGTTCTGAAAACGGCGTATACCGACCTTGAGAGGTTTCTGGCTTTCGCAAAACTTGCTGCAGCAGCCGGGCTCCCGGTCACGACCGAGAAGATGGCGACCGACGTCTCGGAGTCCTACTCCATTGAGGTCTCGCCCTCGGGCATCCGGCTGCTGGCCGGCGATGCTGAGGGCATCCGGCGTGCGATCTTCCACCTCGAGGAGATGATCGCCACCGCGGATGGCCCCTTCCTCAGCCCCGGGGTTATCCGGAAGAAGCCCTGGCTGAAGCACCGTATCACGCGATGCTTCTTTGGTCCGATCAAGCGTCCCCCGCTCAATCGCGACGAGCTGATGGACGACGTGGACTACTACCCGGATGCGTATCTCAATCGCCTGGCGCACGAGGGTGTGAACGGACTATGGTTAAGCATCAAGTGGAAGGACATTACGAAGACCTCCTTTCGTGAGACGGACCCCGACATGGAGCGGCGAATCGCAAAATTGCGCAAGACGGTCGACAAGTGCGCCGGCTACGGAATCAAGATCTGGCTCTACTCGAACGAGCCGGAGGGATTCCACTCGGCGGACGACCCCATGCTCAAGGCGCATCCCGAGTTGGCGGGCGCGGGCTCGGCCTCCCGTCGTTACGTATGCCCGAATTCCGACGCCGGCCAGCAGTTCATCTATGAATCGACCCGCTCGATCTTCTCCCGCGTGCAAGGGCTGGGAGGCGTGATCAACATCTCGCTGGGCGAGCACGGATCCTCCTGCCTCGATTCGGTCGGAGCCGAGGTGGATCGGCGACCGGATTGTCCGCGCTGCTCCCGGGTACCGAACTGGCATACCCTGGCGGCAGGCCAGGGGGCGATGGCGAGAGGAGTCAGGGACGGTGATCCCAACGCGGAGTACATCTGCTGGCTCTACGTGCCGGCGTGGAAGCCGCTCGCCCCATGGGTGTATGAGCTGGGCGCCCACATGCCCGAGGACGTGACGCTGCAGGTGAACTTCGAGTCGGGAGCGGTCAAGTACCAACTGGACCGCCCGCGTGTGGGCGGCGACTACTGGTTGTCGTTCGTCGGCCCCTCGGAGCGGTTCGCTCGGATCGCCGGGCAGGCGGCGGCCCGCAAGACGCCCATGTCCGCGAAGCTCCAGGTGGGATGTTCGCACGAATCGGCCACCGTCCCGTTCATGTCCGTGCCCTCGATCCTGTACCGCAAGTACAAGGAGATGCCCGCCCTAAACATCACTTCCGTGATGCAGTGCTGGTACTTCGGGAACTATCCCGGCGTGATGAATCGCGCCGCCGGGCGCCTGGCATTCGAGGACTTTTCGGGGACGGAAGACGACTTCCTGCGGACGTTGGCCCGTTCGGAATGGGGCGACGATGCGGACACGGTCGTGCGAGCATGGAAACACTTCGCGGAAGGGTTTCAGCATTTCCCGCTCTCGACACGATTTCAATGGTGGGGGCCGATGCATGCGACGCCCGTCTGGCCGTTGCACCTGAAGCCGGCGCTCAAGCCTCTGCAGCCCACGTGGCTGGTCGGTGGTCCCAGCGGCGACGCCATCGGTGAGGCGCTGGACAACCATAGCCTCCCCGAGGCTGTCATTCTGACGCGGAAGATGTCGGAAGAATGGGACAAGGGTGTCGCTATCCTGAAATCGCTCGAACACGACTTCCGGGAGAACCGCGAGCGAATGCTCGATATCGGGCTAACGGAGGCGATCGGCATTCAGTTCGCAAGCGCACACAATATGCTGAAGTTCTACCTGATGCGCAGCCGTCTGTTCGATCTGCCCCCTGCAGATGCGCTCCGATACCTGGCGGCGATGGAAGCCATCGTCCGCCTGGAGATCCAGAACAGCGAACGCTTGGCTGTGCTCTGTGCCGCGGATTCGCGCCTCGGATTCCATTCCGAGGCCGAGCGGCACCAGTACTGCGGCACACGGCTGAAGTGGCGCGTCGCAGTTCTGAAAGACCTGCTGGCGACAGAGTTCCCCGAATACCGGGCCGCCTTCGCAGCCGGAAAGCAGGTGTCGCGGTTCGCCGAAGGGCGCGCGCTGTACGCCTGCGGGTCGGGATGGACCGATTGCAGGACGTACCGGTGGCAGGCCGAGTCCGACAACGGCAGTCTGGTGCTTCGCGTCGAAATGAAGGCCTCGAAGGCGGCGGGGTCCTTTACCGTATACCTCTGCGATCCCTTCGTAACCACACAGTTTTGGGAGATCTGGTTCTCGACGGCGGGGACTGTGTCGGATTCCCGCGAGATCGGCCTGCGGGCCGAATCATACGCGACGCCAGATGGCGCCCACGGGGTGGCTCTGCGCATTCCATCGGAGGGCTTGTTGGTCCTCGATCCCTCGGGCCGTGCGTATGCCTTCAACATCTTCAATAACGGCCTCGTTGCGGACATTTGGCCCGCGGGAATGGACGAATCGGATTTCGGCAAGTATCGCCTGGCCCTGAGCCGCTTCAACCCACGGAAAATGGGATACCTGCGTATAACGTCGACCGAGTGAAGACGAAACACGCATCGCCACAGCCAGCTATGCCCGCTGCCTGGGTATCGGCCCTAAAAAACAGCCGTCCGACGAAATCCTTCCTGGCAGTGTTGTAGGTTCAATTCCTCCTCAGCTCGGAATGCTAACAGGCCGTCGCTGAAGGAATAAGGACTCACGTTCTAGGGATCGGGACGTCAGCAAGGACACGAGTTTCATGCACAACAGCGCCCTTGAGCTAGAGATCGCGCGCTTGGACGCGCTGCCCAGTGGAGTAAATCACGCGCTATCGGGTAGATAGCAGGTGAACACAAAGACAGCCGAAGTAAGCCGCTGGCATTCGGTGTATAATTAAGGACAACCCACTTCATGGCACGGCTCCTCTTTGCGGTCCGTGAGAAGGATAGGCTGTCACACAAATCGCCGATTGAGCGCTGGCGAGTTCGTGTCGTCCGATGTGCGTGGTCATTCATTGCTGGTAACACATCAGTCAACTGGCGCAATTCGGATTGGCCGGATGACCCGCTCCGCTATAGCAGCGCTGGAAGGCACCAAAGTCGTCCTGATCCACATCACCGTCGCCATCGAAGTCAGCCGCAACCTTACCCTGGGCATCCGGCTGCAGCGTGCAGGCGGGGTTGTAGGGCAAGCTTGGTCCACCGATGCAAGCCTCGAGGACCACCAAGTCTTCGAGATCGACATCGCCGTCCCATCCGAAATCACTCCATACACGCGGCGCTCGCAGGGCGACGCTGTAGCTTTGGGCTGCGGCGACTGCGATGAACCCCGCGTTCGGCAACGGCACGCTGCATTGTCCCCAAGAATTCCACCCCCACGTGACGATCGAACGATTCGCCTTGAGGCCCAGACCGTGGGCGTAGCCCGCCGCGATCGCTGTGAAATCCGTGTTGGGAAACGGCACATCGCGCTGGCCATAATCGTTCGCTCCCCAGGCGGCGATGGAGCCGTCGGATTTGAGGCCAAGGCTGTAGTAGCAGCCTCCCCCGATCGCCGTGAAGCCCGTGTTCGGCGACGGCACACTGCATTGCCCGTACGCGAGCAGTCCCCACGCGACCACCGAACCGTCGGCCTTCAGCCCGAGGCTGTGGTACCCGCCGGCTCCAATCCCGACGAAGCCGCTGTTCGGCGAAGGCACGTAGGTCTGGCCGTACGACCCTTCGCCCCAGGCCGCAATCGAGCCGTTCGACCGTAGACCAAGGCTGTGAAAGGCACCCGCCGCAACCGCGGTGAAGCCCGAGTTCGGCGAAGGTATATTACGCTGACCGTACGAGTTGTCTCCCCACGCCAGGATCGAGCCGTCGGCCTTGAGGCCTAGGCTGTGATAGTCGCCCGCCGCGACGGCTGCAAAGTCTGAGTTCGGTGCAGGCAGGTTGCACTGGCCGTAGGAATTGTCCCCCCACGCCGCGATCGACCCGTCGGATCTCCGTGCGAGGCTGTGCGCCCCCCGCGCGGCGATCGAGGTGAAACCGCTGTTGGGGGGTGGCACCCCGCACTGGCCAGCGACGTTCGAGCCCCACCCGACAACTGAACCGTCCCCTTTGAGGCCGAGAGTGTGGTAGTATCCTGCTGCTACTTTCACAAAGCCCGCGTTCGGTGCCGGCACATTGCGCTGTCCGTCGGAGTTGTTTCCCCAAACGATGACGGAGCCGTCGTTCTTCACGCCCGCGCTCTGACACCATCCCGCTGCGATCGCCGCGAACTCGCCGTTTGGCGACGGCACGGTGCATTGTCCGTCGCCGCCGTAACCCCACGCTGCGATCGAGCCGTTCGTCTTGAGCCCAAGGCTGTGATACCACCCAGCCGCGATCGACACGAAGCCGCTGTTCGGCGCAGGGACGTTACATTGACCGTAGTAATTGTCCCCCCAGGCCACGATCACGCCGTTCCTGAGGGCCATGCTGTGATCCCTGCCGGCCGCGATTGCCGTATAACCCGTATTAGGTGCCGGCGCGGTGCACTTATTGTAGGCGCAACTCCCCCACCCCACGATGCTCCCTCCGGCCTTCAGGCCGAGGCTGTAGCCGAAACCCGCAGCGATGGCTATGAAGCCCGCATTAGGCGCGGGCACCGTGCATGCCCCATCAGAGTTGTCTCCCCACGCCGCGATGGAGCCGTCCGCTTTCAGGCCGAGACTGTGGGAATAGCCCGCCGCGACGGCGACGAAGCCACTATTCGGCGAGGGCACGTCACAGCACCCGTAGTTGTTGTTCCCCCACGCGACCACCGAACCGTCAGCCTTCAGCCCGAGGCTGTGGGAGTCACCGGCTGCAATTGCCGTCAGCTCCTTGCTGAGATCGGCTCCCAGGACCCGCTTCCCCCAGACCACAACCGAGCCCTCACTCTGGGCCCAAGTCGGCCGTGTCCCAAGCACTACGCTGGCCAACAGACCCAATGCCAGTGCATATCGCCATCGCATCATGTGGCACCACCTTCGTTTGGCCTGAGATTGCCATCAACCGCCCAAGACGATCACCTGTCCGATCCTCGGAGACGACCGACGACGTCGGCACGGCCACGGCGACTCATTCCGATGGCGCCGGGGAAAACCAAAACCACACCGGTCGCGCGTCACCGCTAGTCGCACTGTGCGGATCGGCGTACTCATGAGCGAAGACGCGGGACGCGTCGAGATGTTGCCCCTCCAGACGCGGTGACGAGCCGCGCCCAAGTTGACGACGCTAAGACACTTCCGTGCTCAACAGCTTGGCGCTGTCCGTCAAACCTTCAGACTATAGAAAGAGCGACAGAAACACAAGTCAAAAGGGCGTAACCCGCCAGGTGCACCCCTCGTAAGGTCCTATAATATAAAGCTTTAAAGTCGCTGGATGATTGATATAAAGGGTCTCCAGAGGTGGAACCTTGCTATGTCAAGGACGATGTTCGCCCTCTTGGTAAGGAGACCCGAGCATGATCATGTCGCAAGAGCAGTGGATTCTCAAGGGGCAGGGGCAGTGGGCACAGATAGCCCGATTTGTTCGCCAGGCGGCCAGAGATGGCCGGCCGATTGAGGAGGTCGAGCGGGGTCTGTGGCAGACGCTGCTGAAGCTGGGGTACACGCTGCTGGGCGCTTATGTGCAGGGCGTGGGTCCCGGCAATGTGGGTGATACGCTGACCTACGAAGGGCGGACGCTGAGGCCAGGGAGATCGTGGTGGAGACGGACCTGACGGGGTTGGCGCAAAACAAAACCCTGCCGGGATTTACATGGTGCCTCGGATACGGACAGACATCAGGTGACACTCGGTCAGGCGAGGTTCTGCAAGGAGCGCACGGCCATATAGCAGGGCTCAGGATCGTTTTCCCCGTCGATGTCTACCAGGGCGAATCCACACTTCAGAAACAGGGCGGTTTCGGGAAGGTTGTCCCAGTTGGCGCTGCAACGGATGTACTGGCAACCGGCGTCGGCTGCCGCCCGGATAGCCTGCCGAAGCAGCTTGGTCGCCAATCCCTGCCGCCGGTATTCCAGCCGTACAAACGTGCGTTCGAGATACGCCAGCCTCTCCTTGGCCAGCGGCCCAGCCCCACCGATGGGGCCGAGATCGAGGTGGACGCCGCCGAGAACGTGCTCTTCCGCCGTGACGGCACAGGTTAGCATGAAGACCCACGACCCGTTCTGGTCTGAAGAAGGCTGTTGCCGCGAGCAGGCCAGTTGCCGAGCGAACAGTTCTTCGGCTTCGGCTGGCAGCTGGTCGTGGGGACCGAAGACCTGGATGGTGTAGTCGGGCAGCACATCACTGATTATGTCTGCGGGAAGACCAGACGCAACCCCGGGGCGTGGAGATCGTCGATTACCCTTCGATCCGTTTGTGGGACATGCCCTGGGGTCGTCGCCTCCTGCGGCCATCCGACTCAGTGAGCGGGCGAATCTCTGAGACCAGCCACGGCGGTCAGTTGATGTCGTTGTAGCTGTCGGGATCGGGCAGCCGGTCGATCTTCGCATACGTCGGAAGCACCGACTCGATCCACGCCTGCTGCTCGGGCGACATGCCGTCAAACTCAGCTCATGCCGCATCCCACTTCCTTTTCCTCGGCGCCAGAGAGTTGGGGGTCGATGCCCGATCGGACGCCTGCGGTCAGGCAAGAGATGTCAGTTTGCCATCGCACATATCCAATCCCAACTGGCCCAGTGGCGGGGAGTTGCTGGCGGTTTACTGGCGGTTGGCAGTGACAAATAGCGCCGCAAAAGGACTTACAGCGACGAAGAGAGACTGTTTTGCCTCGTTGAGCAGGGGCAAAGAAAAACCATCACTTTGGTTTAAGTGACGCTTTTGGAAGGGTTTACAGCGGGCGATGGGATTCGAACCCACGACGTCCAGCGTTGGGAAACACCCAAAAAAGACTTTCCGACTGGCCGCAAAGCCCTGTGTTTACAAGACTTTATGACGCCCATGCGATTTTCGCGTTCTTTCGCATGTGGTAGCGTATTTTCGCGACCTATGGCAGGAGATCAAGACAAAAGTGGTAATTACCACCGGGCATTCTGGCGGCCCGACGACGGCAAGCTCACGCGGCTGGCGTCTAGTCCATTTTCGATGCCTCGGAACCTCTTTTCGACGCCTCGAAAAACGTCACCTGCGGTCCTCAGAGTGGTAGAAAAGTGGCAAATAGAGGATGCCCTGGAGCGAGTCTGAAACGCCCTCAGAAGCCGGGACAGTGGGCGTTGCTGCAAACGGATGACGAGATGGAAATGAGCTGGCGGCTGGCTCCCTGGCTCCCGTTCTGCGCCTGGGACGCTTGGCGCGGACTGGTGGCACGGGTATCGTTGATCCGAGAGAGAGTGCATGGAGACACGACGATGGCAGGACCAATGTGCGGCAAAGTTGCGGTCGTGACGGGCGCGGCATCCGGTATCGGCAGAGCATCAGCTATCGCCTTTGGGCAGGAAGGGGCGAAAGTCGTGGTTTCGGACATCGACGCCAAAGGCGGCGATGAGACCGTAGCGAAGGTCATGGCGGCTGGCGGCGAGGCCCTCTTTGCCCCCTGCGATGTCACGAACGGAGCAGAGGTGGAAGCCTTGTTGAAGAAGACGGTGGCAGCCTACGGGCGGCTGGACTTCGCCCACAATAACGCGGGGATAGTCGCAAGCATGGGGCCGACCGCCGACTGCACGGAGGAGGATTGGGACCGAACGATCCGAGTCAATCTCAAGGGAGTCTGGCTCTGCATGAAGCATGAGATTCGGCAGATGCTTGCTCAGCGCGGCGGCGTGATCGTCAACACATCCTCGACGGCCGGGGTCGTCGGGTCCAAGGGTGCGTCTGCTTACGCCGCTGCCAGCCACGGCATTGTGGGGCTGACGAAGACGGCAGCGTTGGAGTACGCCGAGGCGGGCATCCGCGTAAATGCCATCTGTCCGGGCAACACCCGCACCCCGATGATTGAGCGAGTTCTAGAGAAGAACCCGCAGGTGGAACCACAAATGATCGGCCGCATTCCACTTCGACGGATGGCGACCCCGGAGGAAATTGCGGCAACGGTCGTCTGGCTCTGCTCCGACGCGGCTGCCTTCGTAACCGGGCATACGCTTATCGCCGACGGCGGCGTGACGGCCTCGTAGCGGCTGCTCCCGCCTACTTCCTGGCCCGGATTTGAAGGCTGATGATCTTGCCGTCCAAGGCTGCGATCATCGCCTGACCTGCATAGCTTGTCTCGCTGACAACCACGTCGCGGAACCCGGCTTCGTTCATGGCGGCAAGATATTTCTGCTTGCCAACCGTATGATGCGCTTTTCTGGGAGCATCTGCCTGTGCCGGGCGTCCAGCTACCCGTCGAGGACATGCGAGGATTACAACCGGCATGACCGCTTGGCTCGCCCGTCGAGATGTCCAGCCCCGACTGTGCCAAACCAGGGTGCATTGCTGTGCAATTTCCCTGCAAGATGCGGGTGGAATGATGTGGTTGCCCATCGGTTCACCGGGTTCATGGGACTCCAACGTCATCCACAGGCATGCTGACAGGGGTGGGGCCGAAGTTTCGGGGCCATTTTCGGCTCGTCGGGGTTCGACCTTTCGACTGGCCAGCTAGCTCTGGCCCGCCTGCATCGGTTCCCGCTGAGCCTTGGCGGCACTGCCGTGCCCGCGTAGTATCGACGGCATGACCATGATCCCCGATCAGGTGATGTACGCCATCCACTTCGCCGAATTCGTCATGACGAAGGAGAAGAAGGACCGCAGCATGCGTTCAGCGGTCACTTCATCCTGGGTCTTGTGGAAGCCAAACTCGATCTCCCGCAGTCGGATATCCGTGACGGACGAGCTTAATGATCATGGGCCTCTCACGGTCCTCGCAACCTCATCGGCGCGGGTTCCACACTCGCCTGCCGACCATAGCCGTCCAAGCGAATGCTCCCGTTCTCGTGCAACGTCAACAAACCATGAGCATTGTCTTCGCCTTCCACCATCGCCGTCAGCGTGCAGTACCGTATCCCGTTGATCTCCTTGAGATCGTTCAGGTGGTTGTGACCCTGGAACACGGCCAGCACCTTGCCCGACGCTTCGAGTATCTTGCGAACATCGATCCGCTGCTTCACGCCATATTGACTATCCACGTCCAGCCGCTGGTGGACGAACACGACCGTAGGACGGCTCGTCGCCTTCAGGTCTGCTCCCAGCCACTCAAGCTCCTTAGGTGGGATGTTGGAGTCGGTCCACTCGCTGTTCTTGTTCCCGTAGGGCTGCCCGTCCTGCCGAAAGCACGCATCGAGGATGACGAAATGGAATCCACCGACGTCGAACGAGTAGTACGAGCGGTTGGCTCCACACTTGGACAGGAACTGCTCTTTCGTGAGTGTCTGGACGCAGTGATTGCCGAGAACATGATGTCGAGGGCAGCGCGCCTGCACGTAAACCGACTCGATTCGTTTCAGCCAAACCAACTCCTGGTCAGCCGAAGGGGCCGCATCGATAAAGTCCCCCAACTCGACGACGAAATCAGCCTTCAACTCGTTGAAGTGGGCTACGGCTGACGACAATCTCGCCAGACTGCCACGGTACTGACGGTTCCCAGCGGACTCCTTTTCGGCATAGTGAACATCGGTGACGAGGCCGATCCGCAAGGGGGACGGGGGTGGCAGGTTGTTTCTGCGTCGCTGAGAGCATGCAGTGACGCCTGCCACACCCGCCGCAAGCAGCGAGGCGTGTTGCAGAACCGCCCGCCGTGTCACTATCCTCGGATTCGTCGTCATCTGGTCAGCCATTGATCACCCGTTCGATTCTTCATTCTGCTGGGTTGCTTGCGGTCGCCCCGAGATGCTTCTGCCGTACCTCGCGGGCGCGGTCCAGGTATACGTCGAGCGTCTCGACCTCGAACTCCCGGATCATGTCCTGGATCGACTTCTCGGGGTGAAGCGAGGAGAGGAAAAAGACGGCTTCGGGGCTTGCCGTGTCCACGGTGACGGTCGGCCCGTATTTCTCCTTCATGCGCTGAACGCGGTCGGCGTTGTAGTCGATGTGGACGATCTGGCTGTCGAGATTGATCCGGGCGAAGATGATCCGCCCGTACTGGCTGGACTCGGCCAGGCTGCGGCCCAGCGGGTCAACAATAACCCCGTTCTCGCCAGGTACGGCACTGGCGATGAAGCACTGGTTCCGCATCGCCGCCGCCGGGATCAGTCTGCCGCCCCGAAACGCTGAGAGGAAACAGAGAAGCTTCGCGCCGCGCTGCTTGTATTCCGCCAGCAATTCCGGGAAGTTCAGGTCGAAGCAGATCAGGGCTCCGATGCGGCCGAAATCGGTGTCGAAGACCACTGCTTCCCGGCCGGGAAGCACACCCTCCTCCATCTCGCCGATGGTCGGAAACACCTTGTCGTACCAGCCCACCAGCTTGCCCTGCCGGTCAACCAGCACGGCGCTGTTGTATCGACCCTGGCCTTTTGGGCCTTTGCGCCAGTAGCTGCCCATGATGTACGCCCGGTGTTGTCTGGCCTTGCGAGCAAGAAACTGCGTGATGGGTCCGGACTCGGGCAGCGGCTCGGACCGGGCGTCTTTCTCGGCGCGGCTGGCGGAAGGGGCTGAGTTCTGCATGCAGCCTTCGGTCAGCAGGATCAGGTCCGGCTGGTCGAGCGCCGCGGCGTCGATCAGCTTGTCCATCTCGGCGATGCTCCGACCAGCCGGGTGGCAGATGCAAGAAACGCCGACCCGGTGAGAGCGGGACGGTTCGCCTTTCTGGTCGTCATTGGCAGGCTGAGTCTCGGTGCCGTGGGTCACTAGACCAAAGCCAAGCACCATCACTATCACAGTCATCCAATCGCATTCACGCTTCCACCATCCCATGATGAGTGACTCCGGGTTTTCGCCACTTGGACTGGGTAATCTGCCCAAAGAGAAGCCACTGCGTCTGAGGTCGCACTGAAACATGCGCCCAAGAGGTTACTCGACGAGCAGCAGCCCGTAATAATTCTGCTTGCAGCTTCGACTCGTTACGACCTCAATGGGGAATCCGGCCGCCCGCGCCGTCCGAAACACGTCGATGCCGCAAGCCTCCATCGCCGGTCGGGCCTGCTCAGGATGCCGACATCCCTTCTCGAACGCACAGGTCGGGCAAAGCTGACAGGGACCGCATGCAAAACCGAACGCCTTGTAGAACCCGCCCAGGAAAGCCGCTCGTTCAAGCCGGGCGATCAGGGGACGCACGTCCGTGTACGAATCGCAGTGGATCAGGATCGCCCGCTTGTACTCGCCAAGCACGCGGCGCGTTTCTTCCGGAACAGGCGATTGAGGCGGACAGAGAAGACTGGACCCGTAACCATCACAGCCGAAGCGGCACTTCCACCGGACCCAGGCAGCGGTGAAGACCTTGCGGGTCAAGATCACCTTGGCATCCAGCGCCCCGAGCGAAACCGCCTCTTTTCGCAGGGAAGCGAGGGTGCATCGTTGCCTCGGTTTGTTGGTTATCCTTGCCATCGGTTGTGGTCCCGGTAGGGCAGGCTCACGCCGCTCTGTACCTGCTCCCCTTCTCCCCCTTGAGCTTCTCCTTCTTGAGCTTCTTCTGCTTCGTGAGTTGGCTCAGAGTGGTGTACCCGTCGCCTGACCGGCCCTCGGACTTCCAGTGCTTGACGATCTCGCTGGTTGTCGCGCCCTTCTTGCCCACGCTCTTCACGAAAGCCAGGATCAAATCCAGCCCGCTGACCGCAAACTTGCGACGGGCGCGGCGTTTGCCTTTGCGACCGGTTGGCTTCGTCGGTGCCGTGGCAGCAGCGGCCGGTCTTCCCGGCTTTCGTCCTGGCTTTCGTCCGGGAGGACGACCGCGGCGCTTCCGTTCCGGGAGCTGGATGCCGTACTTCTCGACCACGGCGTCAATTTCGGCAATGGCATCCACATGCTCCTGCCGCTGGGTTTGGAGTTTGTTGATCATCGCAGCCAACGCCCCTGCGAGGTCATCCTTTGCCATCCCACTCGCTTTCGTTGCCCTCGGCTTGGTGGCGGGCGGTGATTTCGTTTGGCCGTGAGCAGTAGCCATGTGCCGGCCGAGGTGCATGGCCATGTTGAACGCCTTGCCGCACTTCTCGCACTTGAACTTCGGCGTTTTCTTTCGTGGCATGTTCGTCTCCTGTTTCGTCCCGTTATTCGTTCAATCGCAAAGACATCTGGATAGAGAATAAGCCGGTTTGGCGCGGGCGGCAATCCCTGTCGCCCTGACAATTCCCACCAGCAGCATCAAAGGCTTGCCCTGGTGATCCTGCTCAACGATCTCGCCGCATGGCTCAACTCAACTGCTCGCCGATGTAACCGCCAATCTGGCAGCCGCTATAGCTGGACACCACGGTCATCGCCAGGACCGCCACCACCAGAACGACAACACGACGGCGGTGTCGTGGATGCAGGCGGACGAGGGCAATCACCGCCAGCCCGATCCACCACAGGTAGAACAAGATGCTGGTCAGCAGCGTAACGTTTTCATGGTAGGAATTCGCAAATGGCCAGAGGTTGCTTTGCTCGCGGAACGGCAGGAGGTGCGACGGTCTCTCATCGAGACCCTCCAGAAGCAAGGGATAGCTCGTGTAGCACGTCACCGCCAGCCAAAAGCGGAACGGGCGTTTCACCCTGGGCAGCGGCAGAGCGAGTCCGAACACGAGCGTTTGCAGAAGCACATGGGAAACGACGCCGACCACCCACGCGCAGATGTCGTGCCTGTCTGAGCCGGAGAAGGACTTTGCCGCCACTGAGCCGATCACGACGCACAGAACCAGAAACGTCAGCGCGGGCAGCCGTCGCGGGCGTGCTGGCAACTGGCCCGCGAAGACCCACGGAAGCAGCGCCGCCTGGAACGTCGTGGCCAGAAATGCCAGGGGCTTGAGATACCAGGGCCAGCGCTCCCAGCATGTACCCGGACGCTGAATCTCGACATCCCATGCCCGGCGGACAGCAGCCCAGTTGATGGGGGTGCCGCACTCCGGGCAGCGGTGTTCGGTCAGTCCGGTCAGGTTGTAGTCGCATTGTGGGCAACGCAGGCCAGAATCACTGACCACATCGCCCTTTTCTGCCACGCGCTGACAGGATTCAGATGCCATCGTCGTCGAGCCATATCGACCACTACGGGCTTGGGGATGCGTGCGACCCGGATGACGACGGCAACGGCGTGCCGGATACCCGCGATGCCTGCCCCAGCACGGTGCTAGGCGCAGTGGTAGACGCCCAAGGTTGTCCGCTGACAATCCCCAGCGACTTCGATCACAATGGCGCGGTTGACTCGCAGGATCTGCGCGTTCTCACAGAGTGCGCGGCTGGTCCCAAGGTGCCCCCACCCTCTGGTTGTGGGAGCGCTGATCTCGATTACGACGGCGACGTCGACCAGTCCGACTTCGGTCTGTTTCGGCGGTTTTACAGTGGAAGTGGTACGCCGGCCGATCCGGGCTGCACAGAATGAGCAGACCACGCCCAGAGGACGTGGCTTCATGATGCGGTGACAAGAACCGGGGCGTGCGCGAAGCGAGCTTCCCCCTCCAACCGAAAACACGGTTTTGGAGCTCCCTGCCGATGCCCCCTCCTACCAGCGGAAAGGTTCTCGTGGATTTTCATGCAAACAACGCTCGCGACGTGGTTTAAGGAATCCCCATTCCTCAACGGAATCAGCCCGCAGCTTTCACGAAAACAGAATGTCGAATCCTCCACGCGGAGCGTGGACACTGTCTCAGCCATGTTGAGCAACCGCTCTTACGTTGGCTCGGATTGTGGCGAACCAGCCACGAAAGAGCGGATCGATACTGAAAGTCGCGCGTTGTCGGCCCACGTTGTGTTTCGTTTGCCCTTTTGATAAACTGGCCCCGAATGCAAGTGGAGGTCGTCATGCTATGTACTGCTTCCCTGCCGATTGAGACCCCGTACGTCGAATGCCTATGAGTCGATTCCAATGCAGTCTCCGGTTCGTTTTTCTCGCCACACTCGGTTTCTGCTTGGCCGGCACCGCGGTGCACGGAGCGCCCATTCTCGTCATTCTGGACACGGACATTGGCGACGACATCGATGACACCTGGGCCCTGGCCATGCTGCTGGGCATGCCTGAACTGGATCTCAAGCTCATCGTCACCGACTACGGCAATACCCCGGAACGGACCCGGCTCGTGGCGAAGATCCTCCAACGCGCCGGGCGCACAGATATTCCGATTGGGACGGGGATCAAGACCGGGGACGGACCCCTGGCGCAGAGGCGTTGGGTGGGCGATTTCGATTTGGCCGCCTACCCGGGCAAGGTTCATACCGACGGTGTCGCGGCCCTGATCGACGCCATCAACTCGCAGCTGGCCATGATCACCCTCATCACCATCGGTCCCGTTCCCAACATCAGGGAGGCCCTTCGCCGAGATCCGCGGATTGCGACCAAGGCCCGCATCGTTTGCACCGGCGGCAGAATCTACAAAGGCTTTGAGAACGGCGGAAAGCCCGCGGCAGATTGGAATGTCCGAGCAGACGCCCCCTCCTGGCAGGCGATGGTTGCGGCGCCGTGGACGATCCTCACCTCGCCGCTGGACGCTTCGGAGGAACTGGTGCTGCGCGGCGCATCCTACGCAACCGTGGCGGACTCACAGCACCCACTAGCGCGCATTGTCATCGAGAACTACCATCTCTGGGCCCACCGCGGTGACCACTTCCGGGATGCCAGCAGCATCCTTTACGACACGGCGGCGGTCTACCTGGCCTATTCCGAAGAATACGCCCGGATCGAGCCCCGAGAACTCATCGTAAACGACCAGGGCCACACGCTCGTTTCGCCCCACGGCAAGAAGGTGCGCTGCCAACTCGGGTGGACAGACCGAAAGGCGTTCGACGCATTTCTGGTTAAGACGCTGACGGCTTCGCCCAGTCCCGAACGCCATGCCGCCCCGGAACTGGTTCGGGAGGTTATGAGCAGCAGAAGGCAGGAAGCCCGCGTATCGTGGTGGGGCTTCAATCCCGCTGATTCCACCGCGCACCTCCAGAAGGCCATCAACTCGAAAGTCAAACGGCTGATTCTGGACCGGCAAGCGTCGCCCTGGATCACGCGGCCGTTGACCGGGGTAAACGGCCAGGAAATCGTATTTGAGGCGGGAACCGAACTGGTAGCGATGGAAGGAGCCTTTCGGGCCAAGAGCGACTGCCTGCTCTCGTTCCGCGAGTGCGAAGACGTCGTACTCCGGGGGGAACGGGCGGATGGCGGCAAGTCCACCCTCATCCGCATGCGCAAACAAGACTATCAATCCGCCGCCTATGAAAACTCGGAATGGCGGCATGGGGTGGCCTTCTTCGGATGCCGCAACGTGCTGGTCCAGGACCTCACGATCCAAGATACGGGAGGTGACGGCATCTACCTCGGCGCGGGCTTGAAGCACACTCCCAACCGGCAGGTGACGATCCGGCGCGTCGACTGCAACGCCAACCACCGGCAGGGCATCAGCGTCATCAGCGCGGAAGGCCTCTTGATCGAGGACTGCCGGCTGCGTCACACCGACGGCACGGCCCCGAAGGCGGGCATTGACTTCGAGCCCAATCATCCCGCGGATTCCCTGGTCCGTTGCGTGCTGCGCCGCTGCATCGCCGAATCCAATGCGGGAACCGGCTTCCAGATCTGTCCGCAATTCCTGAACAGCCAGTCCAAGCCCATCTCGATTCACCTCGATCAGTGTGTTTCCCGCGGCAACCAACAGCATGCCATCCATCTATGCAGCAACCCCAAGGATCCCCCAGTCGGACGACTGCGGATCACGAGATTCCTCGCGGAAAACGACGGCATGGCCGGTCTCTCCGTGCAGTTCAATCCCCACGATGCCGTGCGCATCGATCTGGAAGACTCGGTCTTTCGCGACTGCGCCCTCAAGGAGCCCTTCTTCCCGCCGCTCTATGTGCAAGGTCTCGACGTGGAAGGTCGCCCGGTCGGCAACCTCCACTTCGACAACCTCACGGTGAAGGACGACCGCGACCGCCCGATCCTTAAGATCCGCGATCGAAAAGGCAACGGAATAAAGGCCATTACCGGGAGAATCATCCTCGAGCGTAACGGACAAAGCCAATCCATCGCCATAGATGGCCCTTGGTTGAAAACGATGTGCGAATAAGGGCGGGTTGAGACGGCGTTTTGCACGCGGTGGTTGACCGTGGTCGGATCGGAGGTGTTGGGAGCATCCAACTGGCTATCGTAGATGACCCGGTCGCCGTCGCGGTCCCAGATTCTCATCCGGAACTTGTCCTGGCCGCCGTCACAGTTGGCTTCACCGTCAATCGCCGTCAACATGAAGCCATAAGGACGCCCGGTCTCGCCATTGAAGCACAAGGCCAGCACCCACCTTGGGAGCACGACCTTGGATCGCGGAATTGGGCTTTGCCGCTCCCCTTCTCCCCCTTGAGCTTCTCCTTCTTGAGCTTCTTCTGCTTCGTGAGTTGGCTCAGAGTAGCATACCGGACTGAGCCGAGGTAGTTTCTCGCGGGCGGCGGCGGCAGCTGAACGCGGTCGTCGATGGGCAGGTCATCGTGCCGCTTCGTCCGGAGTCAGGTCCGGCACGTGGCACTGGGCTCTTCCGCCCAAAGTTACTGCAGCATGCAAGAACGTGGGGTGATGACGGTTTGGTTCACCCGTGATGTGGGTGAGAGCTTGCCCGGCCACGAGGACAAGCGGGAATTGACAATAGTCGCCGGTGCGAAGACGACAAAGGGCAAGCCAGTATTGGTGGTGCATCTCCGGTCCGAACAACCGCTGAGCGTATGCACCTTCTATGATGGCCAGCGCCGGGATGCCGATCGCGAAGGTGCCTACAAGCACGGCAACAACGCCCGAGCTAGCCCATCTCCCCACGCCCGCCTCCGCATAGTGAGCCAAACCCGCGGACGAGCGAAAGTGAAGCCCGAGCCGTGTCAAGATGAATATGAAGGGAAGGCTCGCAACGGTTGTGACCACCCAACCCGCGGACGCCGCGGCTATGCCGCCTGCCTCCAGGGCCAGACCTGGCAGCCCGAGCCTGCCCGAGCCGATCACCAAGCTCACGGCCATCACGATGCGTTGGAAAACCGACAGACTGCTTTTCAGCTTCACTCTGCCCCTTGGAGTTTGCATGCCGTCACATCGATGCTGGTGATGTAATCGGCAGCCGTTGTGCCCTTCGGAAGCGACTCAGCGATTCTGCGGTAGAGCGGGTCCTCGAATAGGCTGAGGGCAGCAACGTACCCCGGCTTCAGCTTCAATTCGATCTGGCCGAGGCCAACTGCTTCGATCATTGCCTTGTACTCATCCACGAGCACGGCACCCGCCACGCATCCCACCAAGGCTTCGACCATACCTCGGACAGCGTCGGGGAGAGACTTCAGCAACGCCAGATCCGAAACCGCCACCGTGCCGCCCGGCCTGAGAACGCGAGCGATTTCCTTCCACACCTGTGGCTTGTCCGGCGAAAGATTGATCACGCAGTTGCTGATCACCACGTTCACGCTGTTGTCAGCCACGGGCAGGTGCTCGATTTCGCCGAGCCGGAACTCGACGTTGTCCAAGCCCGTGTTCTTCCGGTAGCTCGCTGTGTTCCGCCGGGCCTTGGAGATCATGTCGGGTGTCATGTCCACGCCGATGATGCGGCCCTGAGGACCCACCTTTGGACCGGCGAGAAAGCAATCGAACCCGCCACCGCTGCCGAGGTCGAGCACGACTTGGCCAGGCGTAAGCTGGGCGATTGCGGTGGGGTTCCCACAGGACAGGCCCATGTTGGCGCCCTCGGGTAGCGCGGCCAGCTGTTCCTTCGAATACCCCAACTTGTTGGCCAAGTCGTTCGGGGACCAGGAGGCTCCGCAGCAGGAGGAAGAAGAGGATGTCTTACAACCGTCGCCCTCAGTTGTTCCTGCCGCAAGCACGCCTTTCTGTGCGATACGGCTGTAACCTTCACGCACAGCGTCCCGCACCGAATCACCACCACCACAACATGAGCAATCATCCATTTGTCGTCTCCATCATCAGGTTCTCGTTGTTAGACACACCGGTCCTTCGCCTGCAAGCTGCTCAAGTAGCCGAAGGAGCAACTGCTGGCTGGTTGGGTGTTTCACCCGCAAAGTACTTTCGTCGAATCCAAAACGCCACGTTCACGAGACCGATGAGTGCCGGCACCTCGACCAGCGGACCGATCACCGCGGCGAAAGCGGCGCCGTGATGGATCCCGAACACGCCCACGGCCACGGCGATAGCCAGCTCGAAGTTGTTGCTCGCCGCGGTGAACGAGAGGGTCGCCGATTTCGCATACCCCGCTCCGGCCTTTCCGCTCATCCAGAAACTCAGCAGGAACATGACGACGAAGTAGATCAGCAGCGGTACGGCGATCAGGGCGACATCCCCGGGCTTGGAGATGATCTTCTCACCCTGCATCGAGAACATCACCACGATGGTGAACAGCAGCGCGATCAGCGTGATCGGGCTGATCTTCGGAATGAACTTCTGGTGATACCACGTTTTGCCCTTGGCCTTGACCAGCACGAAGCGAGTGATCATTCCCCCCAGGAACGGAATCCCCAGGTAGATGAACACGCTCTGGGCGATCTGCCCGATGGTGATGGCCGAGGTGTCGGCACCCTTCTGGCCCAGCATCGGCAACAGGACGGTCACGAACAGCCAGGCGTAGATGCTGTAGAAGAAAACCTGGAAGATCGAGTTGAAGGCTACAAGGCCGGCGGCGTATTCGCAGTCGCCCTCGGCCAGATCGTTCCACACGATGACCATGGCGATGCATCGGGCCAGGCCGATCATGATCAGGCCAATCATGAACTCCGGCTGACCGCGCAGAAAGACCAGGGCCAGCAGGAAAATCAGGATCGGCCCGACGATCCAGTTCTGCAGCAGGCTCAGGCCGAGCACCCTGTAATCGCGGAAGACGTCGCCCAGCTCCTCGTACTTCACCTTGGCCAGTGGCGGATACATCATCAGAATCAGACCGATGGCGATGGGGACACTGGTCTGTGTGCCGTCCGGGCGCAGCGATCCGATCCAGGTCCCCACGCCCGGCGCGAAGTACCCAAGCAGCACGCCGACCGCCATGGCCAAGAAGATCCACAGCGTCAGGAAACGGTCAAGAAATGACAACCGCCCGGTGATTCCTCTACTCATGGTCGCTACTCCTCCCTGCATACCGCACGTGAACGGTCATTTGCAGCAGCACGACGAGCCACCGGACTTCGGCTTCGGTCCGTAGCATGTGTTCTCCGGCGGCGCGCCGGCTTCCTCGGCCATCACTTCCTGTCCGACGTGCTTGGCGGCCAGTTCGTGCATCGCCTTCGCGGGCGCGGCCTTTGCGTTCTCCGCCATCGCGACCGCAAGAGCAATGTCCTTCTTGGTAACGCCCAGCTTACGGGCCTGGGCGAAATGGTACTTGAAGCATGGCTCGCAGTTAGCGCCGATGGCGGCCCCGATGGCAACCAGTTCGGCGACCGCGTCGTTGTAGACCTTGGTAGACTCTTGGCAATCCGACATGACGTATCGTTTCTAAGTTTCGTTCGTTCGGCTAACCCGGCCAGTCGCCGTTAGCACCTCGGGCAACCTATCGACGAAAGCCCGTATCTCATCCCGCACCCGCCGGTAATACCCAAGCGCCTCTTCCTTCGTCTTGGCCATCTTCGCCAGCGCGGGCGGGTCGTCGAAGCCCACATGGACGATCTTCGTCTTGCCGGGAAACATGGGACACGTCTCGTGGGCGTGGCCGCAAACCGTCACGACGTAGTCGAAGGGTACGTCTTTCAGATCCGCGACGTTCTTCGAACGATGGCCGGAGATATCGACGCCTGCTTCAGCCATGACCTTGACGGCATTCGGATTCAGGCCGTGGGTTTCTATGCCTGCCGAATACACTTCGATGACCTCATTCTTCAGATGGCGCGCCCAGCCCTCGGCCATCTGGCTTCGACAGGAATTGCCGGTACACAGAAACAGGATTCTCAATTTGGGCATGGTCCACCTCACGTCGTCGTTCGGTCAGCATTTCAGACTTTGTAGCAGGCACTCAGTCTTTTCAGGTCCTTCTCGCGAAGACAACAGAGCTTCTTCGTATCGCCCAGCGCGGTGGCCTCGTCTTGCAGCGATTCCAGGACCCACTTGATCGCCCGCCTGACCATTGGCGCCGCTTGATTGCCCGCCAGCCGGAAGTAGTGCCATCGGCCCTCTTTGCGGCGCTCGACGAGGCCCGACTGGTAGAGAACGTCCATGTGCTTGGACACCGTGGAGGGCGCGAGTTGCAGGAGCTCGATGATCTGGCACAGGCACAACTCGCCGTCCCGCAGGGCCAGTAGGGCTCGTACGCGGGACTCGTCTCCGATCGCTCGAGCCATCGTTAGGAACTGCCGCATCATGCCATTACCTCACTTCGCCAACTATCGAAGTATAGTCCCCCCGAAAACGATGGTCAAATTCGGGCAGCGGCTCGATAACCGACTCCGGTACCGCCTCGACACGGCTCTATGGGTCAGCGAGCGCGTTTGACCAGCAAGGCCACTTCCGCCACGCGGCGGCCGAGGTTCCTGGCGGTCGCGGTGCCGAACTCGTCGCCGCTGATGCTGTCCTTGCCGTCATTGACCAGTGTGCCGCCGATATGAGCGCTCGGTTTCCCGTCGCCGACAACGATCATCTCCTGACACAACATGGCCGCCAGGACGGATTGCGTGGTCAACTCCTGGCCGCCGTTTCGCGCGGCTCCGACCGCCAGCACGCCGCCCACCTTGTCGCTGAGCACGAAGTTGTTCTTGCGGAAGATCATGCAGCGATCGATGAACGCCTTGCACAACGAGCTCATGTTCCCGAAGTAGACCGGCGTTCCAACGATGATCCCGGCCACCGCGGGATTGCCGAGCTTCTCTGCGAGTGCGGGGAAGTCGTCCTTCTCGCCAGGCTCCAACGGCACCCCGGCCGCGACACCGCCCGGGATCTTCAGGCCGGCCAGCTCGATCAGTTCGATCTCGACCTCAGGCGAGGTCGACTTGGCGGCATCCAGGCACATCTGCATGGCCGCCGCCGTCGTCTTGCCCTTCCGGGGGCTGCAGCAGACCCCGACGATCTTGAGCTTTCCCACGGCTGCCTGTTCCGCGGCGTTGGCGGTGCCGACGCTCGCGATTGCACCGGCAGCCACCACCGTTCCAGCGACCTCCAGGAATCCGCGCCTCGATACATCGCTTGCCATCACAAGTCTCCTTGAAAACGGATACCTTGCCATTGGTCCGCGCGCGTGCGCGCACCGATGTCGATTTCGTCATGAAGTCATTGTGCCCGCCATGGCGTAGACTCGGATCTGTCCGTCCTCCATCTCGTAAATGGCGTCGAACACGTCGAGCGCTCGTTGATCGTGCGTGACGACGATGATCCCCGCGCCCTGTTCATGCGCGACTCTGCCGAATAGTGCCATGACCTGCCGACCGCGGTGTCCATCCAGAGCGGCGGTCGGCTCATCGGCCAGAACAACGCTGGGGCGGTTGGCCAGTGCCCGGGCGATCGCGACACGCTGCTGTTCACCTCCCGACAACTCGGGGGGATAGCCCTGGGCACGTTCGGCCACACCCAGGTAGCTCAGGAGTTCCATCGCCCGTGAACGAGCCGCCCGGGCCGGTACGCCGTTGAGGTGCATCGCCACTTCGACATTCTCGCAAGCCGTGAGGAATCCGATCAGGTTAGCCTTCTGGGTCACGTAACCGATATGCTGACGGCGGAACCGTCGCGCGTCGATGAGCGCCCGAGGACCATCCATCACGGGTCGGCCGCCGATCAGAATCCGCCCGGACGTCGGCGGATTGATCAGGCCCACGGCCGTCAGGAAGGTGGATTTCCCCGCGCCACTTGGCCCGATGAGAGCCACGCACTGCCCGGGCGCGACGCGAAGGGTGGCGTCGCGCATGGCGATCACCTCGGTGTGGCCGCTGCCATACACCTTCGTCAGCCCCTGCGTCTCTATCGCCGGACAAACAGACACGGTGATTTCACCCCATGAGCGCGGTGTTCGGATGCACGCGCAACGCTTTCCAGATACCCAACAGACTCGCCAACACCGAGATGCCCAGAACAACTCCCGCCAGCATCATTAGGTCATCGGTGGTCAGGATGACCCGCCTCGGAAAATAAGGATACACTTTCTGCCCGAGCAAGTAGGCCATGCCGTAGCCGAGGGCGCCCAGGAGGATCGCCTGCTGCAGAATGAGCCCGATGATGACCCGGTTTGGCGCACCGATGAGTTTCAGCAGGGCGATATCATGGAGTTTGTCCATGGTCATGGTGTACAGGATCAAGGCCATGATGATGCCGGACACGGTCGTGAGTAGGACGCGGAACAGTCCCAATTGCCGGCGAGATCGCTCCACGACGCCCATCAGCAGCATCCTGGTCTCATCTTCACGTGTGAACACCGAGACATCCGCCCATCCGCCCAGTGTCTTCATCACCGCCCTTTGGTCAGCGCCGGGCGAAACGCGGACCATCACCGCGCTGATCTGGCTGGACGGTATCGCAGCCAGTTGCGCGCTGGGGCCCGACGCGTGCTCAAGCATGGTTGGCTGCGTCTTACCGACATCGTTCCGCCCGGCTCTGGCCCGGCGGGCCTGCCGTTCCAGCCGAATGGCCTCGCCGGGTTGGTCGAACTGGATGGCTTGGGCATCGGCGACGGTGAGGAATAGGAAACCGTTCCCACTCGGATCGCTCATGCCGTTCGTCAGGCCGACGACGGCGTAGGTGTCCTTGCCGAGGCGCATGCGTTCGCCCAGCGGGAGACCAAGGGACTGATCCGCGATCATCTCGAAGTGGTTCTGCGCGGGAAGCCGGCCGGCGACCAAAGACAGCCACTGTCCCCGATCAGTGGGCCAATCAAGCCCCAACACAGACGCCCGCAACGGTTTGCCCTCGCGCTGTCGCTGTATGGTGTGGTAGACGAACTTGCGCGTCTGGGTGATTCCGGGCACGGCTGCCACGCGATCGACCAGGTTCTCCGGTACGCGTGAGATCTCGGCAAAGGGGCCACGCGTGCCGCGCTGGACCACCCAGATGTCGGCGCCCACGGTCTGCACAAGCTGTATCGCCTCTGTGGTGAGCCCGCGATAGATGCCGCCCATGCCCATCACGATCATGAGCAGCATGGACACACCGACGGTGGTCAGGATGAACCTCCCGAAGTGATGCCGCACGTCACGGAGACTGAGGTTCATCGAATCCTCACTCGCTGGCCTTCGCGGAGCGACGTCTTCGCGGCTTCTGGCGCGATGGCCGATTCGCCCGCTTGGACGCCTTCGAGAACCTCCACGGTGTCCCGCCCTCGCAGACCAATCCGCACCGAGCGCCAGGTGGCCCGTCCTTCTCTCTCCACGAACAGCCCCGGCCCCGCCCCTCGCCACAGGAGTAGGCTGGAGGGTAGAACCGCCGTATCGGGCTTGCGGTTCGTTTCGATATACACTTCGGCACGCTGTCCGATGGCCCAGTTTGCCGGAAGTTCCCGAACGAGGACATCCACCAGAAACTCTCGCGTTTCGCGGTCCGCTTCCCGGCCGAGTCGGGCCACTTCGCCCTTGTACGAACGTGCTGGTTCGGATCGAAAAAAGACACGGGCGGGCTGCCCTTCATGAAGCCTCGCCATCTCCGTCTCGTCCACCCATGCGCTGACCCAGGTTTTCTCGGTCGAGACCAGAGACAAGATGGAGCTTCCAGGGACGACCACGCTGCCTGGATCGCGGTCCCGGCGAACGATCAGCCCGTCACAAGGTGCGACGATGATGGTGTCGGAGAGCCTTGCCCTCTGGTAGTCCACGATCCTCTCGGCGGAGGCGAGTTGCTTCTGCCCTTCGACGATCGCGGCATCGGCGCTGGCGATCCCCGCTTGAGCCACAGCGAGCGCTTCAATCCCCTTGTCACGGTCCGTTTGGGAGACCGCGCCGCCTTGGGTTGCATCGAGCCGGCTGGCATATCGACTCGCGTTCTCGAGTATCGCAGCGGCTCGCTTCCGGTCCGTTTCTTGTCGCTTTACACTGGCTTCGGCGGCCGCAACGCTGGCCTCGGACGCCTCCACCTGACGCTTGAGGTCTCGGTCGTCGAGTATCACAAGTGTCTGGCCGGCTTTGACGCGATCGCCCTGATCGGCCCGAACTTCGGTGATCAGACCGGATATCTTGGGACTGATCGTCGCCTTGACGTGTGTCTCCAGTGTCCCCGTCCCCATCACCTCGACGACCATCTCACCTCGGCGGACGAGGTGGCGGGTGACCGGGACGGGGGCAAGCCACCACAGGTATACGCCCGTGCCGATGGCCAGGGCGAGCAGGCCAAATTTCACGAGCGGCCAGACGGCTCGCTTCGGATTCCAGGTTCGGTCACTCACGTCGCACCTCGTCTTGCTCCGGACGGATAACCAGGCGAGGAAGCGTGCTTCATTCTCCACCGAAGGGCAGGGGCCTTGGGGACAGAGGGCGCCATCGCTTCACCTGTTCGATCCATGTGCGGGCCGAACCAGGTCTCATGGAGAGCAGCTCCAAGGCTGCACTCATCGGACGCATCTCCTGTGTGTGCCCATCCTTCTTAGTGAGCAGTATACAGGAGGTACAACCCGCCGAGCAAAACCAGGGCGCCACAGATCTTCTTCAGGATCACCGCGCCCTTGGACTGTTCATTCCAGTTCAGGTACTTCTGCACCATCTCCGTAGACGTACCAGCAACCACGATGACCGAACAGTGTCCGATACCGTAGACCAACAGCAGGATTGCGCCGTACAGGGCGCTGGTTGTCGCGACCTTAAAAGCGACGCCCAGGATCGGCGCCATGTAAGCGAACGTGCAAGGTCCAAGGGCGATTCCGAAGACCAGCCCAAGAATGAAGGCCGCGAGCAGGCCCTTACGCTTCATGTTGACCTGGCCCGGGCCGGACCAGGGCATGGGGATCACATCCAGAAGGACCAAGCCGACCACGAAGAAGATTATCGCCACGAAGTAGTTGCCGTAGCGGCCGACATCACCCATCATCCGGCCCGCCATGGCCGTAATCACACCGATCAGGGCGATCGTGACCAGGATCCCCACGGCGAAGAGAGTGGAGATTCCGAAGGCTCGTCGCGTGGTCATCTGGCCCTGCTGATCGATGAAGCCGACGATCAGTGGAATGCTCGCCAAATGGCAGGGGCTGAGAATGATGCTCAGAATGCCCCAGACGAAGGAGGCGCCCAGAGCGATCAGCGGCGTGCTCCCAACCGCATGAGTCAACGTATCGAAAAGTCGCTCGATCATTTGCATTCACCGAGCTTGCACGCCCCGGCGATCTGGGCGGGGGTCATCTTCATCTTGGCCGTCAGGGCCTGGCCGATGGTGACCATCCGGCCGGTCGCGGTCGGCTGCTTCTCCAGCCACGCCCTCAGGTTGGCCTCATTGACGAAGAACGCCTGCTTAAAGCAGCCGGTCGAGGCCCAAGTGCCATCCTCCTTCTTCTTGCCGCCGGCCCAGGCCACGGCCGTCTTGGGCTCCAGCGAGGCAACGCTGCCATTCAGCGTCTGAACCTTGATCGCGTCGCTGGTGAGCGCGTCTTTCGCTTCCATCTCGATGTCCTTCTGCAAGCGGGCGGCGACTCCGAGTCCGCACATCACACAGCAACCGTAAGTCTGAGTGCTCTCGGCAACCTTGACCGTGCATGCGTCCTCCGGATACACCGCCCGGTCGCAGAACCCGCATCGTGTGGCAAGTTCCTTGGTGCGCAGCCCTTCCCAGTTCAGCATGTTGCCGGGGCTCTTCTGCTGTTCCTTGGCTGCCGCATCCTTGTCCGCGAAAGCGGCGACCGTCGGCCGGCCCTTGGGGTCAAGGCCGTACAGGTAGGTGGCCGTGGTTGCAGGGATCAGATTGCCCGACGCGGCGTCGGTCACACTGGTGATGGCCTCCGCCTTCGCGGGTTCCTTCAAGCTGGAGTGGTAGATGAAGTAACAGTGCGGTGAGCAGAGGATCACCTGCTCCGCCTGACCCTTGACGAGGACCCGGCTCTTGGGGCTCACATCGCCGTCACACATGAAGCAGATGCTATCCTTGGCCCGTGTATCGGCCGTGACGGGAGTTGCACGCTCGATCGAGGCTGCCGGCTTGCCGGTGAGATCCACGCCAAGTTCCTTCCACTTGGCCAGGATATCCTCACGGGAGAAGAAGCCCTCGTGCCGAAACAGCTCCTTGCCCGACGCATCGAAGAAGATCTGCGTCGGAATGAGCTTGATGTGGTACTCATCGCCGGCCTTGGGGTTCTCCCAAACGTCGATGAAATCGACCTGCAGACGGCCGGCGAAGTCCTTCTTGAGTTCCTCCAGGATGGGGGCCATCTTCTTGCAGGGAATGCACTTGGTCGCACCCAGATCTACCAGCCGAGGCAATCCCTTCGTGGCCGCCGAATCCTGCCCGGTCTGTGTCCCAGCGGGCCGGCTTTCCGAACTTGCCAGCGCCTGCGGCTGATCCCCCGAGCGAGACGTTTCCTTGGTTTTCTGCTTGAGCGCCATCGTGACACCGACGACAACCAGCAGAGCCACTACGATACCGATCCTTGTGGTCTTGTTCATCACAATCATTCTCCTGCTTCGCTTGCCCTACATCCCGGACGTGCCGCCAAGGAACGACGACACTTCCGTCTGCACATATTTCGTAAAACCGGCGTAATCGCCCAAGAGTTCCCAAACGGACTTGAGATTCTTCCACTCGGCCGGGTGCCCATTCTTCATCCGCACAAGGACTAGTGACTGCCCCGTCAGCTCATAGTCCTTCTCGAAGTGCTCGTTTCCCGCCTCCTGGATGTTGACTGCTCGCCACTGGACGAGCCCATTCATGATTTCGTTGGCGAAACGGTTCTCGATCGCCTGCTTGGCCCACTCCTCGATCTGTATGCACGACGGGCAACGGATTGTTCGATGGAAGTAATAGGCGACCACCTCCGGCGACGTCGCGACCGGGGATGAACCGCCGCCCGGCTGCGAAGCCGCCTTCGATGTGTCCGTCGCCGACTGGGTGCTCGGACCCGTGGCAGGACTCAGAAGGGACGGCATCACGCACGTGCCGCATGTTCCGCCAGCCGAGCGGGCATTGTCACGCCAATAGCTGTTCGCGACCAATCCGCCGAAAATCGTGATGCAGGCCGCAAAGACACCGATACGCCCCGCCCATCCCATGCGCGGCCAGTGTTTCCACGCGATCACCAATATGAATATCAGCAACGCCGACATCCACACGCCGACCGCGAAGTCACCATTACACTGTTGGCAAGGCCGCATCCTTTGGTCAACCTCCACGGAGCCTTGAGGTCTCCACGCCGACACGATGCACAAGGACTCTCACGTCATTGCGTTGGCCAGCAACGTGGTGATCTCCGCTTCCGAAAGGACCTTGCCCGCGGACTTCACTTCGCCATTGATCGCCAGAGCGGGAGTCATCATGACCCCACGCTTCATGATGTCCGTGAGCTGAGTCACTTTGCACAATTCGTACTGGACACCGAGGTTTTTCGCCGCTTTGTCCGCGTTCGCGGCCAGGGTCGTACACTTCGGACAACCGGTTCCGAGAATCTCGATCTTCATATGGAACACTCCCTCAGCACGCCGCGCCCATGAGCGCCTTGATCTTGTCCACGATCTTGTTCGCATCGCCGGCCATGTCCGGCTGGGCGGGTTTCTTCTCGATGCCCAGGTCGGTCGCGACCACGTGTACGTCCGCGGTCAGGCCCGCCTTCTCGAGTACCTTGCGGCAGCAATGATCGCTGCACCCGTCGATGGCGATACGTTTGCCCGCTTTGCGGACCCGTGTCATCTTGTCGGCGATGTCGGCTGCCACCGCCGCGATGCAAAACAGGTTTCCGATGCCCTGCTGCATCGCCTGGACCCCGGCCCGGTTGGCCGCTTGGCCTGAATGAGCAGCCCCGGCACAAGTGAAGATCAGCGTTTCACCGCCATCACAACCGCATCCACATCCTGTCGTCATGATTGTTCTCCTCTAGAGTCTTACTCAACTGATGGCCCCGAAAAGGAGGCCCGCAATCGTTGAAAGCGCAATGACCAGACTGACGAACACAACGGTCTTGCCCGTGCCAAGCACCGAGCGAATGACCAGCATGCTCGGCAGCGACAACGCCGGCCCGGAAAGCAGCAGAGCCAAGGCAGGCCCCTTGCCCATCCCGGAGCCGATCAGACCCTGGAGGATGGGCACCTCGGTCAGCGTGGCGAAGTACATGAACGCCCCGAATACTGAGGCGAACAGGTTCGCCTGGATGGAGTTGCCGCCGACGAGACCAGTAACCCACTTGTTGGGGATCAGACCCTCTTCACCTGGCCGGCCGAGCAGCAGGCCGGCGACCAGCACGCCTCCGAGCAGCAAAGGCGTGATCAGCTTGGCGAAGGACCAAGTCTGATTGAACCACTCGCCCGCCTCGTCCTGACGCGAGCCGAGGACAATCGACAGGCCGATACACGCCGTCACGAAGGGAATCATTGCGTGCAGAGGCGCGTGCTCGGCGTGCAGCCAGGTGCGGAGCTCAGGCGTAACGATTGACCCGGCCACAGACCAGGCGCCGAGGGTAGCCACCGCGACAAGAGCCAGTTTCCACCATTCCACCTCGAACCACATCGCCAGAAACACGGCCAAGGCGACGGCGCTCACCGAGGTGATGGTCCATTTCGAGTTCCAGATCACGAACCAGAAACCCGACGTCTGGTCGGGCTTTCCCCAGTTGGCGAACACGAGGATGCCGATCATGCTCGCGAAATACAGAATCGTCTGCCAGAGAGGGCGGCCGATCTCGGGGACGGGCATCATGTCCGCGGCCTCTGCCTTGGCAGCCTCCTCCTTGCGATAGATGAGCTGCACGATGACGCCGATGATCACGCCGAAGAAGACCGCGCCGACCGCGCGGGCCACGCCGATGTCCAACCCCAGGATGCGGGCGGTCAGGATGATGGCAAGCACGTTGATGGCCGGGCCCGAATACAGGAACGTACAAGCAGGCCCAAGCCCCGCCCCCATCCGCCAGATGCCGGCGAACAGCGGGAGCACCGTACACGAACAGACCGCCAGGATCGTGCCGCTGACCGAAGCGACGCCGTAGGCCAATACCTTGGGTGCCTTCGGTCCGAGATAGCGCATCACCGAAGCTTGGCTGACAAACACCCCGATCGCACCGGCGATGAAGAACGCCGGCACCAGACACAGGAGCACATGCTCCTGGGCATACCATTTGATCAGCGCCAGCGACTCGAAGATCGCCTTATTGAATCGCGGCCACTCAATCGGCAAGGCGAAGCAGACGCCGAAGACGACCACGCCCGCAAGGAGTTTCTTGTATTCGGATTTCCAGTCCAACGTCATCGCACGCTATCTCCCGATTCGCATTGCATCCGTCAAGACCATGGGGTGCGGCAGGGCATTGCGACATGGCCATGTAGCCATGGAGTGGCCAAACAAGAAGGCCGACCACGACCTCAGCGATCAAGTGCGGCCGTCTGAGCCCTCAGGTTCTCCTTCAGTACCGATTCGATGCACCGCCAGAAGCCTTCGAGACATTTGACCCTCGGGCGGTAGAAGATCATCGCGCCTTCCTTACGGTCCTCCACCAGCCCAGCTTGCTTGAGAACAGCAAGGTGCTTGGATACTGTGGACTGGTCCGCGCCGACCAGCTCCGTCAGTTCGCAAACGCACCATTCTCGCTCTTGGAGCGCTTCCAGGATTAACAGGCGGCTCGGGTGGCCCATGGCCTTGGCTACCTTCGCCCGTGCTTCGTAAAAGTGAACTGAGCGCCGATCCATTGACATATGGCGATTATACCATATAAACATGATTTGTCAAGCCCGTTTTTCTGATTGCCCGGAATTGGGCTGAGGTCCGAAGCATCTACCTATCGCAGGATTCGCCCGCAACCCACGGGACCGAAGGTAGATACGACTCCGGGGCGAGGAAACCTGCGCGATTTGCGAAGACTCTGAACGTTAGCACTGAAGACGAAGTTGGCTGGGGAGATGTGTAGAAGAGCGAGTGGGCTGCACCCCGTGATACTCAGCGTGCCGAAAAACGGCTGTATGTTTTTTGCACTTTTTGTGCACATCGGCAGGGCCGATTTGCGCTTTTACGGAGTTGTGTCGGCGCTGGTACAATAGCAGAAGACTGCCCTGCGGCGTAGCTGGGTAGAGGTCAAACGGGAAATGTCGGTCCAGGGGACCATCCGCATTCTACGGGCACCCGCTTCGAGTGTGTCCTTCCGGTAAGCCTGCATGAACCGTGCTGAGTCGTCTGGTATGGTCATCTGTCGCCATAAGGCCCGCTGGAGGACAGATGATGAGCACCGGCACCGCGCGTGATGTTCCTTCCCGGCTGGAGGGAACGCTTCGGCGTTTTGAGCGATGGCGTCAGACCCGCGACGGCCGCTCGCGGATTCCCGAGAGGCT
>Ga0116154_10000812_pt1 | contig 31145 bp, 21 predicted proteins | sample AD_UKC030_MetaG_FD_89898 | JGI IMG/M metagenome (GOLD analysis project Ga0116154, IMG submission 89898) | Active sludge microbial communities of municipal wastewater-treating anaerobic digesters from USA - AD_UKC030_MetaG | ecosystem: Engineered > Bioreactor > Anaerobic > Digestate | place: USA... | reverse complement strand
GGATTCCTGAACAGCGTCTGCATCAGAAGGCCGCTGACTGACATTGCAGCACCGGCCAGTATGGCCGTAAGAGCCTTCGGAAGACGAAACTGCATTACAATAAGCTCATCTCCTGCCGATCCGGTGCCAAAAAGAGCCCTGAGAACATCATGAGCAGCCATCTGCGTACTTCCGATCAGCATGTCTGCCATGAAGAGAAGAAGCATCAGCAGAAAGAGGCCTGCAAGTGAAAACGCCAGTCTTGTGCTCCCCGCCTTCATTCCAGCTTCCTGTAATAGATTTGAACATATCCGGGCATCAGCCCGGGGTGAATTATAGATACAATATCGCTGAGAAGCAAGTCCGGCCTCACCACAGCACTCTCCCAGTAGTCATTCCCTCCTGCCTCCGTTACTCTCAGGCGGTTGTTCCAAACGTTTCCCTCCCTGAATAGCGGAAGAGCTGCCAGGCGAGGATCCGCGGCAGCAATCTCAGCCAGGTTGTCAGCGGCCCCGGGATTTATCCATAAATCGGCTTCCATCGCCTTCCTGAATACTGATTCGACTGAATAGGGGACTGAGTTCAGCCCTGTCATATCACTGTAGATGTAGTGACCGCCGGCGTCTTCTATCAGCCTTCCTATGTATGAACCGGCAGGAGAAACATACCACACATCCTCCCATGGTGCCCCCAGAAGCACATCCGGACGGTCTGTGACAGCGTCGCTGACCTTTTCAGCCAGATCCCGGTATGCACCGGAAACACCTGCAAAGATACTGTCAGCCATCTTTTCCCTTCCCGTCAGCAGCCCGAAAAGCCTTATCCATTCACACCTTGAAAGAGGGTGTTCCTCAAGATAATCGGCATTGTAGAAAACCTTCACTCCTGTCTCTGACAGCCTGGATGTGTTTCCGGTGGAGGGATCCGCCACACCGTAAGCCATCAACAGGTCAGGTGCAAGTGATACGACCAGCTCCATGTTGAGGTTACCCTCATAGCCCACATCCCGGATAGTGCCATTGTGCAGACCCTCACGAACCACTGAATCATAGATCAGAGACGATCCGGAAATTCCTGCAATGAGACTCTCGGCTCCCAGCGCCCGCATCATGGCAATGTGTGTTGCAGACATGCAGATCATCCTTCTGACGGGAATCCGTATTGTCTGAGCCTCGCTTATACCTGCAGGCATTGCGGAGTCACGCGGGACGAGATACCAGACGTGCTTTATGCCTGATGAATTCTGCCAGGGCTCGCTGACTGTAACCTTGAAATAATGCTTCTCCTTTTCGATTGTGAGCCTTCCGGGAGCAGGGGTGCCAGCACCTGGGTTCAATGCCTTATTGTCTCCGGCATTACGGCACGATGAGAACATGAGTGCCGCTGTGATAACCGATAGGATAAACCTGGTCACTCCGTGCCGGTTTTTACGATTGTGCCCGAGTAATAGACCGAGTCAGCCCTCAGGCCGTAGTGGTAAATCCCCGGAGCCAGGCCTGGTAATGGCACTGTGAGCTCACCCGGGAAGATATTCCTGTATTCACCTGCTGATACTACTCTCCCGATATTGTCATATATGGTAAGGATTGTGCTGGTGACTCCCCTTTCGGTAAGTATGAAAGTCACATCAGACATGAACGGATTGGGATAAACCTTCAGATCTGAAGGACCCTGATCCGGGTTTTCAAGATGATTGAGTACTGTATTTTCAACCATTACAGCCTTTATTCCGAGTGAAACGGCCATCGGGAATGAGGGATGCTGTGTAAACGGTCTCCATGCTGACCCGTTGAAAAAGTAGGCTGTGTTCTGCGACGGAAGGGTCCATGGCGCCGAACGGTCTGCGGCAAACTGCGGCTGCGGCTGGTTCAGCGGATTCCTGTAGAAAACACTGTAGCCGGCATAAAATGGACCGGTTACTTTGATTGTTCGGCCGAAATCTACCTCCAGTACAGAGCCACCTTTTGTCTCATTGATCCGGAGTTTCCTGGTGGCAATAATACTTCCCGGAACTAAACCGTCGCCCCAGATGTAGAACCGTACAGAATCGGCTGCAACAAGCTGTGATGATGCAGCAACCTGAATCCTGAGCCAGGCTATCTCGCCTGTGCCTGAGAATGGGATATACTCAGCATACCGGGTAAGGCCATCGGAGTTGTTGCCTGTTGAAAGTCCCCAACCGGGGGACAGGTAAGTGTCATGTGTGCCGGGATCATTCAGGGGTATCCCGCCAACAGTATCAGATCTGGACATGTTATATCCGTAAGGATCACGTCCGCTGACCAGGGTGGCCCCTGTGCCTGCCGGATCAAGCCATGGTCTCAGATGACCCGAGGGGATGGACGTTATGTCGAACATCCTTATAAGTTTGGCGTAATAGTCATTTGAAGGATCTTCACAGGTTGCCGCTCCGCCGGTAAGTGTTCCCCTCAGCCTGCCGTTCTGGTCAAACAGCGGTGCTCCGGAGGATCCCCGCTCAGTGGTTCCCAGATCCCATCTGAGCACACGCCAGAATCCGGCTGATAAGAACCCTGCTACAGGATAGGATGCAGTGACAGGGGGGTTATCGTCAATTGAAAGCTTCATTACATCTCCCTCAGGGTGATGCAGGGTAAATGTATTTGCAGGAGTTGTGCCGGTTATATCCCAGCCGGCAAAATACGGCCTTGCAACCAGTGAAGGGAACTGGTTCAGTTCCACCAGGGTAAAGTCAATATCAGGATTGGTGGCTTTCAGTTCCGATCCGGTCATTGTGTACATGTTGGTCATATCAGGTCCGTCGCAGCCCGGACTACGGTAGTTGAGCACAAACACAGTATTGGAGGCATGGCTCTGACTCTCAATGCAATGGTTCGCCGTGAGGAGGTAAGGCTTGTATTCGTTTCCGGTATTGTTTACCATAACACCGGTACAGAGTTCAGTTCCTGCCACAAGGAGACGGACAACTGAGCGGGAGGAGGTGAGATAGCTGGAATTGGTTGAACAATTAAGATCGATTTCACAATCGTCAGAGCGTCCGTAATAAAAATCCTTCAGGTCACCGGGACCAAAAAAGCCGATAAAATCATGCGCCACCTGGGTCACGCACACCGCCTTTTCTGGCATGCGATTGCCGGGAAAGTGGCATTCCAGTACCATCCTTTCTCCCGGGACCGGCATTACAGGCATTGAGAAAGAGCCTGAGGCACTCTCCCGGGTGAAGGCACCCCTGATTATCTGTCTGTTGTAGTCATAAACATAAACATACGCTCCCTGAGGCAGGTTATAAGGGGACATAATGATGTTGAGCGAAAGTGCCCCCTTAGATGATATCGGTAATACCCAGATTGTTTCAGGCCCTCTTGTGGCAAGGAACCCCGAGTTGAACGGAGTAAGGCTGACCTCTACCGGAATTGCAAACCGGAACGGCTGATCCTTCGGCTGGTTCATTGCGCGCATCGCTTCTGCCTGATTCGGATCAACGCTTACTTCATGCCATTTCTCAATCACCGGGAACAGAGGGCTGCCTGCCGGAAATTCCTGCTGCCCGGATAGGATAGCCAATGCGGAAAGACAGGTGATGAATATGAGAAACAGTCTCTTCAAAAGTCAGAGGTTAAAGCTATAAAATTAACAAAAAGAAGCTAATCGTTCATATAGAGCATAAAACCGGGGATTATCCCTGCCTGTTCGCTGTCAATAAGTTCGCCTTTGCTGTTGTAAATCAGCAGGTCACCCTTCTGCTGATAATCAATTGCGTCAGTGACTGCAACTATGCCGCGGGGGCCCGCCATAAGCTTGTAAAACAGCCTGTCACCTGACTGAATAAAAGCTGCGGGAGGGAGTGCTTCTGCTGTAACAGGCATTCTTCTGACACCTTCATGGAGATAGTACAGGGTATCGCCTGCCGCATTGGCGGTGAGTGACGAAGGATTGTCATCGACGCTCCCGAATTCAAGTTCCGCCTCCTTCTCAAGAGTTGAGACGTTAATCCTGACAAGCCTGGGGACCTCCTCTCCCTGCCAGCCTCCTGTGCAAAGAATCCACAGTTTCCCGTAACGGTCAAGGACCATGCTTTCCGGTTCGAGTCCGACACTTATTGTATTTGCCAGGTTACCGGTGGCAATATCAGTGACAGTGATTGTGCTTCCTCCTGACCAGTGTGCTGCAAAGAGTCTGCCATCAGAGATTACGATGGCTTCCGACGTGGCACCGACTTCAAACGCATCAGACACCGCCATACCGTCAAGATCCAGAATCCTGATCTCCTCCTCCTGAAGACTGCTAATGTACCCTTTATTACCATAAATCACCATTTGCCTGGGTGAGACCAACCCGGTGACAGTTTCAATGCTCTCCATTGTTGCCAGATCAACGGCTTCAATAGTTCCTGAATTATTGACAACAATGAAACCCCTGTCACCTTCAACCGCCATGAATGAAGGGATATCGCCCAGGGCCCTTCCGTTTACAGCGCCGAAGAGATCATTGTATACTTCGCCTGTCTCAAAACTGTAGAATGAGACAGAGCCGTTGCCTGCCAGATAGTTACCCTCATTGAGGATGAAGAAGCCCTCTCCCCGGGGGTAAACTGTTGTATTCTCCTGCGGTTCACAGGCAACAGCCAGCAATAGTGTCAGACATGCAATGATCTTAATGGTCGTTTTCATCTTTTTTAGGTTTATCTGACCAGGTCAGGGTTATTTTCATTAAAAATGTTCTAAGCGGCATAGGGTAGTTGCGGACGCTCTCGAACGGTATTCCCGGTAAGTTGTTCACTATCAGGTCAGCCTGAAGTTTAATCGGACCTGCAGGGACAATTGCTCCTGCGAACGCTTCAGTTACAAACGCAGAAGGCAGCCACTCGCTGTTATCAGACGTTGTATAGCGCCTGCTTTCCCATGACGAGGAAATGCCTGTTCTGAGCCATGCCCTGCCGGCGGTGAAGTTAATGTTGGCATGATGCAGCGGGGCATATATGAGCTGGTTCCCGGCGGACCTGTCGTTTGCGATTTCCGAACCGGCAATTACCGAGCGGGTTAAGGCATAGTTTACCCAACCGTGCAGCTTCCAGGTACCGGCTGACCAGTGCCTGGCTGCCCTGGCTTCAATTCCCGAGACATTCACACTGCGGAGGTTTACCGCATGCCATAACCCTGACTGACCGGGGATCCATTGAATCAGGCCGTCAACCCGCGAGGCATGAAGTACTATATCTAGGGAGTTGCGGTTTCCCGACGGACCTGTCTCTGCGAATGACCACGATATCTCTCCCCCTGCCGATGTCTCGGGTGTCAGTTCCGGATTGCCGCCGGGGATCCAGTAAAGATCATTGAAACAAGGCAGCTTCGAATTATGGCTGATACTCATCTTTAAAAGATGTTCTCCGCTGCGGGAGAGCATCCATGATGCTCCCGCCGTGAATTCAGGGGCCATCTTCGCATCTGTCACAACAACCTGCCTTACCTGAAAGAGCAGATTCAGGCGCGGCACTGGATTGGATCTTGCAGCAACTGAAACTGAGAATAGATTTCTCTTCTCATTACTGTCAAAGCTTAGTGCCGAAGCCCTTTCGTACGTGTCCCCGGCATTCAGTACCAGCCCGGTTTTCGTGGTCACACGATAGCCCAGGCGCAATTTCAGCATCATCAGGGAAGAGCTGTTGTTACCATTATTTGAAGGCACCATGTGATAGTACCTGTTGATATCATGTGAGCCACCCGCTGTAATTCCTGCAGTAAACCTCCCTCCCTCAAGGGAGTATTTCATAACACCCCTGAATGACCTGTCGGTCTGTCTTTCACCGTAATTCTGCTGTACGGTTGTGACCGGACCCGGAAGTTCACGATCAGAATCACTGAGCCAGAGATGAGTGCTTAATATGGAGGCTCCTTGCCGGTATGAAAGGTCACCTGTCATTCCGGAACCGGAGAAGGCGGCATTGCTCCTCCTTTCAACCGATGGTCCGCCAGGAGCGTCTTCATTAATGAATCTGAAATCATTTGCACCACTGCTGGTCCATGCGCCCAGCCTGCTGTAAAACCGTGCTCCACTCCGGGTGAAAGATGCAGAGGAGGTAAACTCACCGTAACTTCCTGCACCAAGAGTGACAGCAGCATCCGTTCCGGCATCGAACTGCGGCTCAGAAGCGAGATCCACCTTGCCTCCTATATATCCGGAAACATCATCAAGATCAGAACCGCCGGAAGTTATTCTTACTGTCGAAACCGCATGGAGCGGAATGATCGTAAAATCACTGAAACCGTTTCCCGGTGAATTCAGCGGAAGGTCGTTCCATGTCACAAGTGTATGGCTGCCTGACATACCCCTTACTGAAACTGATGCAAGTCCCTGGTTACCGTTGCGCCTGACGAATAGATTGCTGGAAGATTGCAGCAATGATGCAAGATCACCGCCTCCTTGACCTGACAGCAATTCCGCATCCATCTTTACCACAGTGAAGGGTGCCAGCCGTGCTGAAGCCCTGGCAGTTATCGTGACTGCGGATATGTTCACGGTATCTTCGGCATAGCTGTCCTGTGCAGAAGCCCTGGCTGATGCAGCCATAAACATAAAGAGGGCTGCCGCTGACAGGGTCAGGTATCGCACAGTGGCACGGATAATATAGTCAGATGACCTTTGGACCATCACTTTTGTTCCCGAAAGCTCCTTTTAACAGGAAACATCTGGCAGGTCTTCTGACTCATCCCTACTCGCCGGGCCTTCCCGTCCGCCTTGCAGGCGAACAGTGGCGGGAATTCCGGCTGTAATGATCCGCCAACGGGCGGAACGGGCTTCACAGCAGCGGGTACTGTCCCTGGTTCTGACAGGGTTCCCTTTTCACTGCCGGGACCTACCGGCAGCACCAGAATGAGACAAAGGTAATCAATGGAAGCGTATCTGCCCACTGATAATTATCAACAATAAAATGTAAGGATGTTCATTTCATTACGAACCTCAGCTCCCCGCCGGATGTTATCTCCTCCCAGGTGATGTAGTTGCGGTCAAGTTTTTCACCATTCAGGAAACAGGCAGAAACATTGACCTTGGCGGGCGAGTTGCCTTCGGCGATTACGGTAAAGGTTCTGCCTCCCGGGAGTGATATAGCGGCCTTGTCAAGAACCGGGCTGCCGAGGATGAACCTTCCGTCAGCGGGATTGGCGGGATAAAAACCCATCGCGGAGAATACGTACCACGCTGACATCTGCCCGCAGTCTTCATTTCCGCATATGCCATCCTTTTTGTCAGTGTACATTTCAGACATTATGCGCCGTACAAATGATTGCGTCTTCTCAGGGGCGCCGGCCATCGAAAACATGTAGGCTATATGGTGTGAGGGCTCATTCCCGTGAGCATACTGCCCTATAAGACCACTGATGTCAGGAGAGGAATTCTCCCCTTTCACCTCTTCTTTCACCCTGAAAAGAGAGTCAAGCCGCTGCAGGAATGGCTCCCTGCCGCCGAAGAGCGAGATCAGACCGTCAGCATCATGAGGCGCAAGCCAGGTGTACTGCCACCCGTTGCCCTCCGTGAAGTCGGACCGGGTATGATGTGAATAGAGCGGATCATAGTCGGGATGCCATGTGCCGTCACTCATACGACCCCTGACAAAAAGGATTGTTGTGTCAAAAAGGTTACGGTAGTTCTGTGAACGCCTGAGAAACTCAGACGCAAGCTCAGGTTTCCCGAGGTCGGAAGCCATCTGGGAGATGCACCAGTCATCGATGGCATATTCCATCGTCTTCGCAACCGACTCATTCTCAAGCTCAGAAGGGATATACCCGAATTTACGGTAATGATTCAGCCCTCTGAAATCCAGGGATGCCGACTCAACTGCAGCCTCCAGTGCCTCGGAGTAATCGAATCCCTTGAATTTCTTGTGCATGGCATCAGCAATGACAGGCACTGCATGATACCCTATCATGCAATTGGTCTCATTTCCGGCAAGTGACCAGACGGGCAGCTTACCCTGCTGTTTCCTTATGTTCAGCATTGTGCTGACAAAGTCGGGCACCATATCCGGAGCGGTGATAGTGAATAGCGGATGAGCGGCACGATAGGTATCCCACAGGGAATAAACCGTGTAATTCGTGAATCCTTCAGTTGAGTGGATCTTGCTGTCTGTTCCCCTGTACCTGCCGTCAGTATCGGTATAGAGATTCGGTGCTATCATTGTATGATACAGGGCAGTGTAGAAGATTTTCATCAATGAGCTGTCAGATGACACGGCATCGATAACTGCAAGCCTCTTCTGCCATGCCTGCTGTGCAGCTGCAGCCGTACCGTCGAAGTCCCATCCCGGAATTTCTGCGGCAAGGTTGCCTGCTGCACCCGCCTCGTCAACGGCGGAGATACCTGTTCTGACAATGAGCTCTTCGCCTTCCTTCATCTCAAAATCAAGAATGCATGCAATGTTTCTGCCCTCCGCACGGTTGTCTGAAGCAACCACCCCGGCATTCAGCATCGTCACCGAAGCGGGGACCTTTGAAAAACCGGAAGAGAAGAAAAGATACTGTTTTTCAGCCCATCCTGCCGAGATTCTCCTGCCGCTCAGGGAAGTTCCGTCCCAGGAAAGCATGCAATCAACCGGACGATCCCAGTTTATGGCAAAGCCCAGGTCTACAAGCACATGCATGGTTCCGCCTGTAACCGCGGTATATCTCTGCAGACCGCACCGTGGTGTGGCGGTGAGTTCAGCATTAACCCCGGGGGCAAGTGCCACAGCATAATATCCCGGTCTCGATTGCTCTGCATCATGAGAGAACCAGACCCTGTTGAGCTTTGCCAGAGAGGCGCTGCTGTCAGGCAGTGAAAGGTTGAAACCTTCCATGGACGGAAGGAAAAGAATATCGCACAGGTCGCCTATGCCGGTACCGCTTAGATGGGTGTGGCTGAATCCGGCAATCACGGTGTCAGAATAGTTGTATCCTGAACACCAGTCCCAACCTGAGGTTCCATTATCAGGACTGATCTGCACCATTCCGAACGGGGTTGTAGCACCCGGGAATACATGCCCGTGAGCAGCTGTTCCGATAAACGGATCGACAAGCGAGGTGAGGTCATCCTGTCTGGGCCCTGAGCATGAAATTGCTGCAAGCAAAGCTGCCGCAATAAGAAAACTGATTTTATTCATGACTGATTATTCTCTTATCTTCTTCAAAATCTGGCGACCCGTGCCAATCCGGTATCCTTCCGATGAAAAGAGCACCTCCCCGCCGCTGTTGCAAAAAAGCACCACGGGCAATGCCCTCTCGCGGGATGGACCCCCCGAAAGTGAATGTAACAGCCTGAGCCCCGGGTCATATGCAAAAAGGGTGTTCTCAGGGGTACCGCCGACCGACTCAGCTGTAATCGGCCCGGAAGTTTTCTCCGGATCAGTCAGAAATACAAACCAGCCATCCCATCTGTCAAACTCATCCTTCAGCTCAGGCAGGTCATTGAGCAGATGGCGGGTGGGCTCCCTGCCCGGTTCCATCCATATCAGGACAAGACCTTTGCCGGCCAGCGAACTGAGGGTTGTACTTTCACCGTCAGTTGTCACGACAGTACTTCCGAGGTTAATCTCCCCTCCTTTCATCGGGGTTTCGGGAAGATCCCGCGGAGCAATTGTCAGCTTACGTTCTTCTCCTGCCTTTAGCTCAAGGAAGGAGACAGAAGCGAGTACGTTTCCGTTCTCATCCCTGGTCCCTGTGGTGAGCATGTAAATACCCGGATCAAGTGGGATTTTCACGGGCATGTCACTGATCCTGACCCCATAGCCGTAATCGAGGGTACTGAATTTTCCTTTCTCAACCCTGGCAAGCGTAAAGTGAACATGGTACTCGGGTTCCGGTTTCATCCTGCTGTCAGCAGCGGCTGCAAAAGTTACAAAGCCTGGTGTACCTGAGGGTCTGCTGTCACCGGTGAACCATACATCATGCCACTCTGCGGCAAAGTGGTATTGAGGTCTTCCGGTTCCCGGGGCCAGACGTGCCGGTATGCCGATGCTCCTGCATAAGGCCACAAAAAAGATGTCCCTCGAATGGCTGTCGGCCATCCGCATCCTGAGCACGGCGCCGGGGACAACCGGAACTGAATAATGGTTCTCACTATCTGTCAGGGTGATTGCGGTGTCAATCCATACTGCTGCTTCAGCAGGATCCCTGATGAATGAAGCGATAAGTTCACCAGGCATCGTTTTAAGCTGGTTCCTGAAGGCAGACAGCAGTTCGTTCGATATCCTGGGAGAAAGAATATATCTGTCATAGAGTGTGGTGTCACTCCCCGGAGCAGGCTCAGGCGCATTGTCAAGATGATCAGCAAGCACTGAAGCCGGGGTGTCACGCAAATCTTTCTCCGAAATATTCTTGAGGATTCTGAATGCCAGAAAGGCCCGGTCACCGGCGCCGGCTATAAAATCGGTTACAGCCCTGTAGTTGCCCATAGATGTCCTGAGTATCTGCCTGACATCTTCAGCAGGCAATCCTGCGTCACGTGCAATCTCATCAGGGCTGACGCCGGCAAGCCAGGAGGCGATGTAAGCATTTCTGATACTGTCTCCCCTCTGGTTCAATGCATTATTCATCCGTACAAGGACCGGATCAATTCCAGGGAAAGGCTCCGGCACCTCAGGCACCACGAGGTCAAGAGGAATTGTTTCCTCATTGGCCTCCGGCGGATAGACAGTCACCTGCACTAGAGTATCTTCGGGTGATGCAAGCGAGAACCCGTACCTTTCACCGTCATCAGCCCATACCAGCAATGTGCCGTAACCCGTGGTAAGGCTGCACCTGCCATTACTGCCGCTCCGAAGTCTTGCAAGAGGGTAAAACTCTGCGTAGTTATAGAGCATATAACTGACATTTGCTCCGGGTACCGGCATTGCATCTCCGTCAGTGACCAAGACCTCCAGGTCCCTGGTTGGGGCATACCTGCCGAGGGTATTGATTTCAGAAAAGAGCGATTCCTTCCTGATCACATCTTCACTGCCGTCATAACTTCCAAATGCCTTTGTATGCACAAGCATTGCTCTGCGTGCAGGCTCCGTGAACCAACCCCTGTCAGGAACGGGTTCCGGCTCGCAGGCGCCAAGGTAATGCCATGTACCGTCAACCCAGAACTCCACCCAGGCATGATTGTCATCGGTATGGGCCCACCTGGGTGTGTATACCTGGCGGGCAGGAATACCCACGGCACGCAGTGCCGATACTGTGAAGGTAGACTCCTCCCCGCATCTGCCTCGTGCTGAGAGCATTGTCGCAAGCGGCGCCGAGGTGCGGGAGTCGGCTGCCTGGTAGGCTACCTTCTCATGACACCAGCGGTTGACCTCAAGTGCAGCTTCCATCGCCGACAATGTGCGTACACGCTCCTTAAGCTCTGCATAATATGCAATTCTGAAATCATCAGGATTTTCATTATTGACTCTCGTCGGCAGCACGAAATTAAGGAAGGTACCCGGCGGAACATTTCTGCCCCAGGGCATCTCAGCCCGTGCACGAAGGGCTGCTTCTGCATTTTCGTACAGGTATTGCGGTTCACAGACTGCAAGATCACTGAGGGGCATGTATGCGAGAAGGAATGTGATTGCCTCACCCAGGGATCTCTCGATGACAGTATCTGTCATGCCGAAAAGGTCTGGGCGGACCTCAGAGAAGGTCATTGACCTGGCAAGGTAGTCATCAGCCACTGCCCTGCGCATTGTTCTATCCTCAATAAGATGTCCGCTGCTGCAGGAAAGCAGCACTGTCAGCGAAATTAAAGCTGGCAGCCTGATGATCCGTGTCATGGTTAATTATTTCTGATAAGAGCCGCAACTGCTCCTGATAAGCAATTCAGGAGACATATTGACCTGGCGCTTGTATTTACTCTTGCCCTGATTTTTAACCTCTGACCAGATTATGTTTGCCACCTTCAGCGACATGGCAGGGAGAGGCCTGCGCAGCCTGGTGACAGGAGTGGTAAGAAGGTCGAAGCCAATACCGTCTTCCATCGATACCAGAGCCACATCCTGAGGAATACGAATATTCTTTTCCTGCAGTGCCAGGTAAAGCGGAAAGACCAGGGTTGAATTCAGGACTATTATCGCATCGCTCCTGTGAGGGGGTCTGAGGAAGTTCTCAATGGCCTGGAAATCAAACTTTTCTCCTGCCTTAGGCAGACCTGCCACAGTAAAGTGAACGGAATCGAAGTTTTTAGATTTTTTGGTTGAATTCCTGAGTTCATCAAGCATTTCCTTGTCATATGAGGCAGTGTCTTCGCCTGAAACGACCAGCAGGTTCTTTAATCCCAGCGATGTGAGATGCTGGGTCATAACAGCAGCACCTGCCACCCTGTCAGTGCAGACGGTATTCAGCCTCATCCTTTTAATGCTTTTCTCCAGCAGAACCACCGGATAAGAATCCCTGTTCAGGGCTCTGACGACGCTGTCATCGGCAGCATTTCCGACCAGGATCATACCGCTGAAGAACTTCTTAAGAGAGGTTGTGAGCCTGTTGAACCGGACATCGTCCGGATCTCTTGTGAATACTGAAAAACCAAGTCCGATACTCGAAAAGGCTTTTTGAAGATACGGAGTGATCTCATAGATGAAAGGATCATTCATCGATGGCACAACCATCCCGATGATACCCGGTTTCTCCTCAGCCGATACAGGTTCCCCCTTCTCCGTCACGGAATTAAAATAACCCATCTGTCTCGCTACCGCGAGAACCCTCTCCTGTGTTTCTTTCTTGATTCCGTGCTGATCAGCCTTGCTGTTCAGCACCAATGATACCAATGTGCCTGAAAGACCTAGTCTTGCGGCAATGTCTTTGTTCTTAACCTTTTTCCCCATTTCATTTAAAATTAAAGCGTAAAATTAGCCGTAAATTTTTAGAAATGGATGTTTCACAGCATGATTGTTAAAAAAATGTTCAAAAGCATTTATTGCCGCTATTTTTTAGGCAGAGGGCGGCCGGCCTGTTTAGAGGCGGCTTCGAGACGCTGCTGCCACTTTGACTTCTTAACCGGCTTCTTCTTGTTCTCCTCTATCTTCTTAAGTATCTCCTCTTCACTTACAAAGCGGCGTGAAAGCTGTGTCTGTGCAATCGAGATCACGTTAGCCAGGAAGTAATAGTATGTAAGGCCTGACGAGAAGTTATTCAATATGAACATGAACATCACGGGCATGATGTACATCATTGTCTTCATCCCGGGCATCTGCTCCTGCCCTCCTGAAGGGTTGCTGATCTTGGTTGTGATTATTGTAGATGCTGTCATAAGCAGCGTGAAGAGGCTCACGTGATCACCATACATCGGAATTGTGAAGGGGAGATTCAGGATGCTGTCATAGGTTGAGAGATCCTTGGCCCACAGGAATGACTGCTGCCTGAGCTCGATCGAAGTCGGGAAGAAACGGAACATTGCAAACAGGATCGGCATCTGCAGAAGCATGGGAAGACAACCGCCCATCGGGCTGACTCCTGCCTTCTTGTACAGATCCATGGTGGCCTGCTGTTTTTTCATCGCATCCTCCTGCTTCGGATACTTCTTGCCAATCTCATCCACCATGGGTTTCATAACCCTCATCTTGGCCTGGCTGATGAAAGACTTGTGCGTAAGCGGGAATAGAACTGCCTTGATTATCAGGGTCAGGATCAGAATAATAATTCCATAATTGACAATAAAATTGTCCAGCAGGTTGAAGATCGGTATGATTACAAACTGGTTAATCCACCTGATAATGTTCCTGCCCAGGAAAACCAGCTCCTCAAGCTGAAGGTCATACTTCTTCATCATTGTGAAGCTGTTGGGGCCGAAGTATATCTGCATCTTCACGGTGCTCCTGTCACTGTGTGAGAAACCGACACCTATCTCCGACTCAAAGAACCTGAGGTATCTTGAGGTCGGGTCAGCATTTGTCGAAGAGACTGCCGCATTGAGAAAATAGTCATCCGCAATAATAACAGATGAGAAAAACTGATCCTTGTACGCTATCCAGTCGGTCTTCGTCAGGCTTTCAGTTACAACATCCTTCTTCTGCCTCTGCATACGTGTTCCCCCGAGGTCTGTAACCTCATCCTGGTAAACCTTGTACTTCAGGCCAGTATACATGTCTTCGTTCTGCCTTCCCTTCTCCTGCTGGGGTATATACATCTTCCAGTCCAGCGCCATCGAGGTGGTGTTTGCCGGAATGACCGAAGCCAGCGAGTTGAACACTGTTTCAAAGCCGATCATGTAGTCATCAGGCTGCATTGTATAGATATAATCAATGTATGCGCCATTCGATGCCTCGAGTCTCATTGTCAGGTTTGCCTGGGTGCTGCTGACAACAACCGGACCCTTGTAATCCACCGGGGTGAAATAAAGCTCATCGGTCCTGATGGGTTTGTTGTCCACCGTGAAGAACTTGTAGCCGAACACGGTTGAGTCACCGTCGAACAGAACCACAGGCCGGCCGTCATGAGTCTGGTACTTCTTCAGCATGACCGAATAAGGTTTTCCTCCCCTGGCTGCTATCTTAATGACCATCAGGTCATTCTCTATTGTATAAAACTCATCCTGACCTTTAATTCCCGGACTGAAAACCCCCAGAGCAGTACTGTCAATCACACTCGCAGGCAGCGTTGCCTGTATGGCAGTTGTGGAGTCTGTTGCTGCGGTTGAGGTTGCAGCTGAACCTGGCTGCTGTGCGTTTCCCATGCCCAGCTGCTTGTTCAGGTCTGTAACTTTTTGAATGGTAGGCTGATCCTTCGGTTTATAGTTAAGTGCCCTTATATATGCCTCGCGGGCCTGGTCATAATTGCCTGCAGCATATAGAGAATCGGCATATTCCTTCTCGGATTCGAAGAATTTTCCCATCCTGTGACTGTTGTACAGGCTGAATCCCATGAAGATAAGGAAGATCAGTATGATGCCGGTTATTGTATTTCTGTCCATTATTGGTCTGTTCCCTGTTTAAATTATTTATTTTCTTATGCAGGCCCTTATGAACCCGACAAACAGCGGATGCGGTTTAATTACTGTACTGCTGTACTCGGGGTGGAACTGCACTCCCACGAACCACCTGTGAGATGGTATCTCAATTATTTCAACCAGCCCTGACTCGGGGTTGGTGCCGCATGGAATCATTCCGGCATTCCGAAAGTCAGCGAGGTATTTATTATTGAATTCGTACCTGTGACGGTGACGTTCTGAAATCTCTTCCTTCCTGTAGCACTTCCATGCTTCGGATCCATGCAGCAGTTCGCATTTATAGCTCCCCAGTCTCATGGTGCCTCCCTTTTCTGTAATGCTTTTCTGTTCCTCCATGAGGTCAATGACAGGGTGTTTTGCCTTGGGATTGATCTCGGTTGAGTGTGCGCCTTCGATTCCAAGCACATTCCTGGCAAACTCGATTACTGCACACTGCATTCCCAGGCATATCCCCAGAAAAGGAATATCATTCGTCCGGGCATACTGCACCGTCAGGATCTTGCCTTCTATACCCCTCGATCCGAATCCCGGAGCTACAACAATACCGTCATAGCCCTCAAGCATCGTCTTAAAGTTGGCTTCAGTTATTTCCTCCGAATGGATCATTGTGACCTCAACAGCGGTCTCATTTGCGGCTCCCGCATGGATGAACGACTCGGAAATTGATTTGTATGCATCAGCCAGCTCAACATACTTGCCCACCAGGGCAATTTTCACCCGGTGTGCCGGGTGTTTGAGCTTCTGCAGGAACTCCTTCCATTCTGAAAGTGACGGTTCCTCTCCGGCTGACAGGCCGAGCTTCCGCAACACAGTAAGGTCAAGCATTTCCTTCTGCATCATGAGAGGGACCTCATAAATGGTGGAGACATCTATCGACTCAACAACAGCACCGGGCTCAACGTTACAGAAAAGTGCCACTTTCTTCCTCAGATCCTCAGTCAGAGGATGCTCTGTACGAAGAACCAGCACGTCAGGCTGTATCCCCTCTTCCAGGAGCATCTTAACAGAATGCTGTGTAGGTTTTGTCTTGAGCTCGCCTGATGCATGCAGGAACGGCACAAGTGTCAGGTGAATCACCACACAGTTCTGAGGACCCAGCTCCCAGCGCATCTGCCTCACTGATTCAATGTATGGAAGCGATTCTATATCCCCTACCGTGCCCCCGATCTCCGTTATAACAATGTCATAGTTTCCACCCGAACCCACAATCTTGATGCTTCGTTTGATCTCATCAGTAATGTGAGGAATAATCTGCACGGTCTTTCCGAGGTAGTCACCCCTCCGCTCCTTATTTATTACCGACTGGTATATCCGGCCTGTGGTGACGTTGTTGGCCTGGGTGGTATGAACATTCAGGAACCGTTCATAATGACCCAGGTCAAGATCGGTCTCGGCACCGTCAACAGTGACATAGCATTCGCCATGCTCATACGGATTAAGCGTTCCCGGATCGACGTTTATATAGGGATCAAGCTTCTGGATTGTCACAGAATATCCTCGCGCCTGAAGCAGCTTCGCGAGTGAAGCAGAAATTATACCTTTGCCAAGCGATGACGTTACCCCGCCGGTTACAAAAACATACTTTACTTCTGTCACTGCTGATCCTGTTATTATTTTGCTGAAAAGGAAATTCTATTCCTCGTACATTGAGCTGTCAATCAGCTTGACCTTTTCTTCCAGAATCTTGATGTTTCTCCTGGCTTCGGCTATCTTTTCCTCCACTTCCCTGATCATATTGTCAGCATTGGCCGATTTTGCGAAGAAACCTATGTTATTCTCCCAGAGAACTATATCGCTTTCAAGCTGTTTAATCTTGCTGTAGAATTTTTCCCTTTCGCCCCTCACCTTTCTTGCTGTCCGCGGATTTGACTTTGCACTGTCAACCTTGCTGCTGTAGCGCAGGATATTCTTATCCTCGTCATCAAGTTTCAGTTTGTCAAACTGTTTGTTGAGAATCTCCTTGTACCGGCGGGCTATCTCCTCCTTCCTGTTGAAAGGCACATAACCTATCTCCATCCACCTCTTCTGGATATCCTTAAGCTGATCGAAACCTGCTCTCATATCCTCCCCCGGATTAAAGGCTTCAAGCTCATCCAGTATTGCCAGCTTGGCCTTCAGGTTATCTTCATATGAGGTATCCCGGCCTGCAAAGTACTCGGATTTTCTTGTAAAGAATGTGTCACACGCCTTGCGGAACCTCTTCCATATCTTCTCGGAGTATTTCTTCGGCACGGGTCCGGTTTCCTTCCACTCCTTCTGCAGCCGGATGAGCATCTCGGAAGTATCTTTCCAGTCAGTACTCTCCTGCAGTGCTTCTGCCTTCAGGCAGAGTTCGGTCTTAAGCTGCAGGTTCCTGACCTGGATCTCCTTGCTTTCAGCAAAGAATGAGCGCTTCTTCTCGAAGAAAGTATCGCAGGCCACCCTGAAACGCTGGTAGATCTTATTGTTATGCTTTTTAGGAGCAAATCCTATTGTCTTCCAAAGTTTCTGGCATTCGAGAATGGCTTCTGATTTTTCCCTGAAGTCTGCAAAAGTAAGAATCTCTCCTGCTGCAATCTCTTCCACCTTCTCACAGAGTGCAGTCTTGGCATCGAAGTTTCGTTTCTGGTCATCCTTCTGCTTCTCGAAGAACTCATGATGCCTCTTGTTTACCTTTGAAGTGGCTTCACGGAAACGTTCCCAGACGTCATTCTTGTTTTCATGAGGTACGGGACCAATCTCACGCCACTGGTTGTGAAAATCCTGTAACAGTTTGAAGGCGTTGACTGCATTAGGCTCAAGGAGCAGCTCCTCAGCCTTTTCGCACAGCACTATCTTGGCCTCGAGATTCTTTTTCAGATCAAGGTCTCTGAGCTCACGGTTTATCTTAATATAGTCATAGAAGATCTCGACGCTGTGATGATAATTCTCCCACAGATCCTTCACGGCTGTCTGAGGCACAATGCCGATTGCATGCCATTCATTCTGAAGGTTGCGGAACTCCTGGAAGGTCTTGTTGATAGCCTCCTCGCGGTTCACGAGATCCTTTATCTGTTCAATTATTTCAAGTTTCTTGTGGAGGTTTTCCTGTTTCTCGCTCTCCTGAATCCTGTTGAAATCACTTCTGCGGTTGCGGTAGGTCTCAAGAATGACCCTTATCCTGTTCTCAAGTTCATCCGGTTCCGGCCTGAACTCTTCAATATTTCCGCCCTCCTTGGCAAAATTCAGCCGCTTTTCATTGAACTCGGCCTTTGTCTTTTTGTAGAAGAACTCCTTTATCCTGGTGACATCATCAATGATCTCGGCAGGTGGACGGTTCTCAACAATCAAAGCGAGGGTCTCAACCAGTTCCTTCCTCGAGAAACCGCTGTAGTCTACAGGAGGCAGCTCGATTTCATCATAATTAACTGATTCCTGTTCAGATACTTCGGCGGAATTTTCTTCCAACCCCTCAATTACATCTTCGGCGGAATCTTCCTCTGTCGCATCAGTTACCGCTTCAGCGGGTTTGTCTTCCGTCACTTCAGCCACGGCTTCGGAGGAATTGTCCTCCTTCAAATCAGTGACGACTTCGGAGGAATTGTCCTCCTTCGCATCATTTAAGGCTTTGGAGGAACTGTCCTCCTTTGCATCATTTACGGCTTCGGAGGAACTGTCCTCCTTTGCATCAGTGACGGCATCGGCAGGAATATCTTCCTCCCTGGCGGTTACGGCTTCGGCAACCGGCTGCCCGGTCGCTTCAACCATCTCAGCATTCTCTTCCGCAGATTCGGTGGTCTTCTCTTTTCCATCGAATTGTTCATCCTGAACAGAGTCTTCCGGATTTCTTGTAGTCATCATTAATCCTTTTTCTTGAGTGCTTCATAAAAAGGTGGACAGGATGAACCTCCCCCCCTTTTTTCAAACCACGAAAATAATGGATTATTGGTAAAACTCAAACCAATAGTCCATTTTAATAAGACGCATTACCGGCTGAGCTCCAATTTGTTTATTTTTGTGTGTCATATTCACGATCATTTGCGATGGAAAAGAAAGACATCATAATTCTTGTTGTGGCATTTGCATTTGCAGGCTTTTCACTTTACAGGAAGTACGTTAAGAAGAAGGAAAGCTCAGCCAGCGGTACCCGGATGAAAAATCAGGGAGGCAGCAGCCTTAAGGACCAGGCGGATGATTACGAGCCCTATTCCGGCGGCAAAAGCTGATAGGGTATTGATCAAGGTCTACCGGCCCATTTCAAGCTGGTCCCTTATGAGCCTGTAATAAGTGCCTCTGATGGCAGCAAGCTGTTCATGTGTTCCCGATTCGGTCACCTTGCCCCTTTCGAGCACCACTATGTTGTCTGCATGCCTGACTGTACTGAGTCTGTGAGCTACAATCACAACAGTCCGGCCGGCATAAAACCCTGCAAGATTCTCGACTATCATTCTTTCGTTTGAAGCGTCAAGGGCGCTTGTGGCCTCGTCAAGGAGCAGAAGGGCAGGCTGTTTGTAAACAACCCTTGCAATCAGGATTCGTTGCCTCTGACCCTGACTGAGACCGTGGCCTCCCTGCCCTACACGGGTCTGAAGTCCTGACGGAAGTATGTCAAGCAGGGGCTTCAGGCTGGCCACTCTCACTGCCTCAGTCACCCTGTCGAGATCCGGTTTCTCTTCTCCGGGAGCAATGTTACCCATTATTGTATCAGGGAAGATGTACCCCTCCTGCATCACCGCGCCGGTCTTTTTTCTAAGTGATGAAATACTTACCGCTTCTAGCCTTTCACCGCCGATCCATATTTCACCCTCCTCCGGCCGGTAGAAACCCATCAGCAACTTCATCAGGGTAGTCTTACCTGACCCGCTCTCACCTACAATTGCAGTGATTTTTCCGGCCGGTATTGAAAGATCAAGATTTCGCAGGATCCAGGGTGATCCGGGGCCCTCGTACCTGAATGAGAGATTTCTTATTTCGATGTCAGCCTTTTCCGGCATCGGTACAGAAGCATCCGTTGCAGATTGTTCCTCCGGTGCCATTGCATGCACCTCAGCAAGGCGTTCAAGGCTGATCCTTGCATCCTGTGTTGCCCTCATGAAACTCACTATCTGTGAGACGGGACCGTTAAGCTGCCCGGTGATGAACTGTACCGCCAGCATCATTCCCAGGGTCATTGAACCGTCGATCACCAGGGTTGCCGAAATTACTGTTATTATTATATTGACAGATTCGTGTATGAGAGTTCCTCCGGCAGTCTGGAACTGAAGTATCCTCAGTCCCCTGATACGGGTATTATAGATTGCATGCTGCTGTTTCTCCCACTCTTTCCTGTTTGCGGTTTCGTTGCCGGCGAGCTTTATCTCCTGCATGCCGTTGACGATGTTGATCATCCTGTTCCCTGCCTCCGCCATCTGTATGAAGCGCATGTTGTCAAGGCGCTCACGTGCAGGCATGAAGAGTGTGACATACAGCACGTAAAGTGCAGTCCCGGCAAGAAAAACAAGCAACACCTGAATGCTGTAGATCCCGAGCACAACCCCGAAAACCACAAAATTGAAAAGGGAAAAGAGAATTGCAAGGCTCGATGAGGTAAGATAGCTTTCGATACGGCTGTTGTCATCGATTCTTTGCAGTATGTCACCGTTCAGCTTCGTGTCAAAGTAAGCTATCGGCAAACCCATAAGGCGGGCAAGGAAGTCTGAGACAATTTTGATATTCAGCCTGGTACCCACATGAAGAAGAAGCCATCCACGTGTAAATTCTACAGTCAGCCTGCCGGCTGTGAGTGCCAGCTGGCCGGCCAGCACAAGCCATATGAACCTGATATCGCGTCCGGCTATACCCCTGTCAATAATTGCCTGTGTGAGGAAGGGAAATACAAGCTGTATGGCACTGGATATCAGCAGACCAACCAATAACAGGAATATCTGCTTTTTGTAGGGTTTGAGGTAGGGCAGCAGGAATTCAAAACCGCCCTTTGGCGGAGGGTCATCATGCAGTGCCTCGAACCCGGGCCCCGGCTCCAGCAACAATGCCATCCCGGCCGGCTCACCCGCGATCTCTCCGGATATCCACCCCTTCATGAACTCATCATGGGTCATCTTTATTCTGCCGATTGCCGGGTCACTGACCCACACTGCTTTCTCACCTATCCTGTTTATAACGATAAAATGATTCTGCTGCCAGTGTGCAATACATGGCAGCGGAGCTCCCTCCCTCAGCTTGCTGAAGGGTATCTTCACCCCCGCAGCCCTGAATCCCATACTCTCAGCAGCTGTTTTAAGACCAAGAAATGATACCCCTTCCCGTGTGATCCATGCCTGCCGTCTTATAGTCTCAAGCGATAAATACCTGCCATGCCGCATTGCAATCATGCTTATGCATGCCGGCCCGCAATCCATGGCATCATGCTGCCTGACAAACGGAAATCTCATCTTGCAGAAGGGATGACTTAATGCAAATGTAAATATATCCAAATAAAGCCTACCCACATGGGCGGAATGGAAAATGTGGTTCACAGTATCTTTATTATATCGATTTCGGAAATTGTATATTTGCCAATTAAACCGCTTGTTTGGGATTATTCAGGAAGTACTCGGACAATGACATCATTGATGGCGTCAGAAGGCAGGATAACAGGATCCTGTCATACCTGTATGATTCATATTACGAGATGATATATGATTATGTCAGGAAGAACAACGGCACTGAAGATGACGTAAGTGAAGTCATGCAGGAGACTGTTGTAATTCTGTACAGGCAGGTAACAGAAGGAGAATTCTCAATCAGATCAGACCTTAAGGGGTATTTTTTTGGAATAGGGAGGAATGTATGGATTGCACAGCTGAAACACCGATCGAAGCTTGTATCCATTGAGAGCGAACCGGCCGACGCCTCATCAGCCGAGGATATTGACAGGGCAACACTTGAAAGAATAGTTGCCCGCTCTTTTGCCCTGCTTGCGGAAGATTGCCAGAAAATACTCACACTCTACGGCGACGGACTCTCATACGAAGAGATAGCAAACAGGATGGGCCTGAAAAATGCTGTCTATGCAAGGCGAAAGAAGTATCTCTGCAAGGAAGCGCTTATGGAGATCATCAAGACTGACCCTGAATATCAGGATCTTGGTCCCCTGTAAACCAGGGCCACCAGTGCTGTAGCCACCAGCAACAGAAGAAGCAGGGAAATATAAAGGGTGACCCTATCATACCAGAGCGGGGTATCATCACCGTAGATGACAAGCGTTGACCAGTAATATGGATGTGACCGTCCCTGGTCAGCGGTCCTCAGAAATTTCAGTCGTGCGTTTCGAAGCGCTGAACTTTTGGTCTGTCCGCTTCTCATATTCTTGTAAAACGAGTGTATTACCTCTGAGGCTGAGGCATCATCAACTTCCCATATTGACATCACTGCCGAACGGCTTCCGGCATAAAGGAATCCGCGCGCGAGGCTTAGTATTCCCTCACCGCCTGCCAGGATGCCGCTCCCCGTATTGCATGAGCTGAGAACGACCATCATTGCTTTAAGCGGAAGGCTGTAAACCTCATAGGTATTCAGCATTCCGTCATCGGGTCCTTCATCCCCTCCTGTAAACAGCATTTTTGAGAAGGCAGGCCGGCTGTCATCCACCAGGGTATGCATTGCCAGGTGAATTATATCGTACTTTGGAGCCTCACGCTTAAAGGTTTCCTCGCTGGCTTCAACACCCAGGTAAGCCATCCCCCCACACTGACTGACAGCGTCTTCCGCCTCGATCAGGGCAGAGGGAAGTTCCCTTATCTCTCCCCTGAGACTGGGCCACGCCGCAAGAATAGAATCAGATATCTCCCTTCCTTCGTAAGTCGGGGCGAAGGCTGCCAGTTTGTTATTGAACCTGCGGGTCCTCTGCATTGTTTCCGATGAAAGTGTCACACTGTAGATATAGGAGAAACGGTACTTCTTGAGCGCAAAAGGGGCCTCGCGGTAAAGCAACTCCGGGCTCCGGAACGCTTCGGTCACAAGCGTCTCGAAAGGAAGATAGGAAAGAATGTTGTCTGGCGATATTACTATCTTGTCACCAACAAGGTATGGCTCGGCAGGCTCAATCAGGATGCGGTAGAGACTGTAGGCCAGATCCATGTACTCATTGAACGGACCCCTCGATCCGCTTGTCTCAGGGGAGGTCGACAGTATGGTGCGAAAGCGCTTGATGGCCGAGAAGAAACCTGAGTCAACCTCACTTGTGATTATATTATTGCCCCTGCTGTTTGCAACATATATATAAAGTCTGTCAGGCGTAAGAACATAACTGAGGAGATTCGACCTTCGTCCGATGACTCTCCGCACATCCCCCGGTGAAGCAACTTCATTCCTGTATTTAAGGTTATAATATGCAGGATACTCTTCTTCAAAGAGATTGTTCAGCGAATCAAGAGACCTGTGAAGTCTGAAGGTGATGCTCTCCCATGTAGCCAGCCTCTGGGAGTCAGGAACCGCCTTAAGCTGCTCACTGGCAATCAGTTCCCTGTAGAACCCGGCCTGCTTTCTGATCTCGGCGTCAAGCCCCGCCAGCTCTGCAGGGAGGGAAAAGCGTGCAGCATTCAGTTCCCGGATGGAGGCAAGAAATCCTGCCATCTTGCTCCTTTCTGTGTACTCAAAGAATCCTTCAAGCGATTCACGACCATGGCCTTCTTCATTAAGCCTGGCATAATTGCCTATTATGCCTGTATAGATATCACGTGAATAGGAGCTGAACCTGTTGCGGCTCTCGTCCTCGCTCAGCTCCAGACGCTGACGGTCATAGAGAGAAGCCAGGGTTCGGCCCGTTGCAACCGCCCGGATGTCGTAACTGATATTTCCCTCCGATCGTGCAAGGGCATTCAGGGCTGTATATTTTAATTCAAGTATTCTGAGTTTGTCCTCTGAAAATGCTTCTGAAGAGAAATTACTGTCACCCGGAACGTCATTCCTGCCGGACACACTCCGGTATGAATAAGCAAGAGAGTCCAGTTCATCGGCCACCTTAAGCACGCCGGCATATTCTCCTGCGTCAAGGAGCGACTGTGCGTACTTGCTGCCAATGAAATCAGTCATTGAGACATCCCAGGGATTGCTGCGCACATAACTGAAACACTGCTCATACAGGGAGCGTGCACGTTCATCTCCGGCGGGGCCGCTGTTCACGAATTCGGTGAAAGAAACCAGCATCATGAAGTATTCCCTGCTTCTGGGCCCGTAGATACTCCTGACCCTCTTAAGCCCCTCCTCCATAACCTTTTCCCCTTCACTGACCCGACCCAATTGTCCAAGGAAGCTGGAATAGTTTATATATAGAAGAAACTTGTCAGGAGTATCTCTTACATCTTCTATTGCCATCCCCCTCCTGAAATACTCTTCTGCATTTTCAGTATCTCCGATCCGTCTGTAAACCTGGGCAATTGTGTTATGCAGAAGAATGCGTGAATCTGCGCTGCCCGAAGAATAGCTCTCGAAGATCTTTAACGCTTCGCGACAGTAAACCAGTGACTTGTTGTATTCCTGGGTACGGTAAAGGCTCAGCCCTATCACATGGTAAAGATCAGCCTTGATTCCAGGCTGTACTATATGAGGGTATATACGTGATACTGTGAGCCCGGCTTCGGCAAGACCTACAGCCTTCTCATTGTCATTCAGTTCCAGGCATATACTTGCAAGGTTGAGATAATTAGTCGCAAGACCTGAGGAGTCACTTCCCGATACAGCCCTCTTTACCATGAGGGCCTTCATCCCCAGAGGGTAGGCTCTTGAATAATCTCCTGACCTGAGCAGTGAAACAGCCATATTGCTCATTCCGTTGGCATATCTCCTGTCTGCAAGGCTGAGCTTCTCCCTGAAGTGGACAGACCGTGAAAAATAATCGTAGGCTTTAGTGTAATGGGCTGACTGATAGTGTTGGACACCGGAAAAGTAGAAAGCATCTGAGAGTAAAAGTGTATCTTCTATTGAATTATCTTCAAGTACTGCAGCTATTTCTGAGACGAGCTTTAAGGGATCAGCTTCCCTGTCGCGTCCCTCAAGGTAGGCAGCGAGTGAATCAGTCATCTCCCGCAACCTGGTCTCAGCAGAAATGTTAAATTGATTATCAATTGTATAAGTTGCAACAGATCCAGCCTCCCCCCGGCTGAAGACCGTCACCTCACTATAATTGCCTGTAATGGATTCCGTTTCTGCAGCCAGTGCCTGATCCGGTGTCACCCAGACAGCTGCACAAAACAGGAATATTACAGTGATTATGCCTGACTTCAGACTCATCAAAGTGGTTCTTCTTTCTTCCGCCGGTAAAAGTATAAAACAATCCATTACCGGGTCCGTATCTTTTTCATGTTATACAATCTTGTTATTCAATATGTTGCAATTTTATTTAAAAAAAGTCGATTTTTTCGTGTCACAAAATGGCACTTTCTGACACGTACGGTATAAAAGACAATTAAACCCTGATTTAAAAATTAAAATTGCAATTATGAAAACCCTGACAATTGGAAACTTTACAGAGTTTGTTCTTTCAAATGAGGAAATGATAAATGTTCGCGGCGGCAACGGTGCAAAGAATGATACAGGTGATCCGACCAGGCCTCCGGTGGTTATTGAAATCTGAGCTGAAAACAAAACCCGGTTTTTCCGGTAAACATATATAACATAAAGGGGCCGATTCTGCGTTTGCAGAGAGCCCTGAATGTCAGGCATCGCGCCCGGATGCCGGCGGCACTGTCCGCAAACTAATGGGCCGGCATTAAATAACTATCTTATTGATAGCGTTATATAAGTGTGAAATAATAGTAGAAGACATGAAGACAAAGGATGTCAACAATGCCATTGAGAACTTTCTGGGCGGGCACGCAGACAGGCCTGAACAGGATTGGCTGTTGAATGAAATGAAAAAGGATGCTGCACTTGCGAGGGAGGTAACTCTGAGGAGAAAGACTGACGAAATCCTTTCTGACCGTGACGTTATTGACCTCAGGCATAAACTGACTGCAATTGATATCAGGAGACGAAACGCAGGCACAGTCAGAAGAACAGTTATAAGAACCGCAAGGTATGCTGCCGCAGTGGCCATCATCGCCGTTCTTTCAACTGCTCTTTACATGACTCTCAGGCCATCTCAGTCACCCGATGAACTATATTCCGGCTACTATTCACGTTATGAATCACCCGGAGCGGTCAGATCGGCCGTCAGTGCAGATAATACGCTGATGGAAAACGCTATTGCTTCCTACACTGCGAGGGAATATGAAAAAGCCATAATCTATCTTGAGCAACTGATAAACACCGGTCAGGAAGACATGGAATCAGTGTTCATGCACGGAATGGCCAACATGGAGGTAAAGAATTATCCTGTTGCGAGCGGATCTTTTACCCGCGTAATCGAACACAATGACAACCTCTATCTTGAGGATGCAGCATGGTATCTTGGCCTCTGCTATATGATGACAGACAATAAAGAAAAGGCTATCAGCCAATTCACAACCATAGCTCACTCAAGAAGCAGGTACATCAAACAGGCCGCAAAACTGGTCCGAAAGCTTGTCTGATAGATTAATACAATAATTAACTGTTCATATGTTCGAGATTCTTCACAATGCCTGGATTGATAAGGGGCTGACAGCAGCGAAGGGGCATGAAAAACTGGACAAGATGATCAACCAACCAAATATTCTGGCAGGTGTTTCACATGAGGTAAGGACTCAGATGAATTCAATCGTCGCTTTCTCTTACCTGATAAATAATGAAAGGTTCAGCGAAAGCGAAAGACGCGAATTCTCTGAACAGATCATAACTTCATGCGAACAGCTGATAGGATTGTTTGAAAACTTCTTTGATACTGCTGCTCTCGAATCAGGGTCAGTCAGGGAAAACCTCCGCGAAATTGACATAACCAGACTTTTTGATTCACTTACCTCTGATTTCAGGGTTTTCATGAGGAAAAAGGGACGCGAAAATGTGGTTCTCATTCAGGAGGACAACCTTCCCGAAAAGCTGATGCTTAGACTGGATACAGCAAGAATGACAAGGATTGTAAGCAATCTGTTCAGGAATGCACTCGACAATACTTCTTCAGGGTTTATAAAAGTAGGGTGCACCTGGTATGATGATACAATTACCTTCTATGTAAAAGATTCTGGCCAGGGTTATCCCAGAAGCAGTGATCTGCTGCTTTCCGACAATCCTGAGATCCAACATTCCGAAAGTCAGGATACCTATTCCGCTATGAATTTAATCCTGGCCAGAAATCTTATTCTTGCGATGGAAGGCAGGATCAGGGTTGAAACCAGCGATGCCGGGGGCACTTCTGTCTATGTGTCATTACCCGCAAAAGAAAGTCCGGCTCTGAAAATACTTACCGGTACCTCTTCGGAGAATAAGATAGCTATCTGATTCTCTGAAGTTTCAACTGTCTGTTAAGAGAGGTAAGGAGGGCTGCCCGCGGGCGCCCTCCTTTACTGGTTTTCAACATGACTGCGGCTGTGTCAGGTCTGAGGTCAGCGCAGGAGTCACTTTGCTGTGCCTTCCGACAATATCGTTATTTCTGTCCGCCTGTTCAGGCGCTTCCCCGCAGGGGTAATATTGTCTGCCACAGGGTGCGTCTCCCCGTAACCATGCGAAAAAATCCGTTTCCCGTCAATGCCCCTTTTCATCAGGAACTCCCTGACTGAGTTTGCCCTCCTTTCTGAAAGTCTCTGGTTATGCTCATCACTGCCGTCAGAATCAGTATGCCCCCCAATCTCAATTACGACAGTATGGTTAACCTGCAGGAATTCAAGCAGATGTTCAAGTTCAGGCCTTGATGATTCAAGTAACTCCCATGAGTCAGTATCATAAAAGACGTTATACATGCGCATGAATTCTCCCTTGCGAACCTTGTTCAGGGCAATCGTCTTGAGGTATGGTTCCGCAGATGTATAGCCTCCGGCGAAGTCGAAGTTCTCGGAAAAGATCATGTACCCGTCTGCCGTGACATTCAGCCCGTAACTGCTTCCCATGGGCAGGCAGACGAAGAAACCTCCCCGGTTGTCAGTAAGCGAGGCAATTACATCGATCCCGTTGGTAAGGTCTGTCAGCTCGTATTTTGCAGTAATCGGCTGACCCGAGGCTTTGTCTATAACGGTTCCCTGGAAGTAAAGAACCGGTTCGGGCTGAACCTGCACAGGAAGATCCAGGTAAAAAATATCCTTTCCCATTCCCTTGTCACGGACAGAGGAGAAGTAGGCTCTCCGGCCCGAAGACTCTATTACGAGACCTGTTTCGTCAGCAGGGGTATTAACCGGGGGACCGAGGTTCTCCGGGATTGTCCAGGTGGAATCACGGTTCATTTTGGTGACATAGATGTCATGTCCGCCAAAGGACTCCCTCCCGTTTGAGGAGAAATAGAGGGTCTTTCCGTTGAAGTAAATAAAGGGAGAGAATTCGTCTCCTGAAGTGTTGATTGTCTTTCCCGGGTTGACCGGTTTGCCCCATTTGCCGTCACTGCCGCGTACTGAGTACCAGATGTCCATTCCACCCAAACCACCGGGCCGGTTGCTTACAAAAAAAAGCATCCTGCCGTTGGGACTGACAGATGGCTGTGATTCCCAGTATGTTGTGTTGACGGGAGGCCCGGTATTGATCCCTGGTGACCACCTGTTACCGTCAAATGACGAGTAATAGATATCACATCTCCCCTGCCCGTCATTCCTGTCGCAGGCAGTAAAAAACATATATCTTCCGTCCGACGAAATCGACTGTGCTCCTTCATTTCCTGCAGTGTTCAGGGGAGCTCCTGCATTGCGGGCTGTACCCCAGTATCCTTCAGCGGTCAGCCTGCTTACATAAAAGTCTTCCTGCCTGTCACGGTTGTAGTCCCTGCCATAACCCGCTGCCCTTTTAACCTCACGGGTAAAGATAAGTTGCTGGCCGTCACCTGTAACTGAAGGCCAGTACTCGTCAAGCGATGTATTGACTGAGTCACCGGCGCTGACCGGTTCCGTCTCAAACAGAGAAGCGGGAAAAGAAAGGGCAAAACGGCAGCTGGCAAGCATCTTTTCAGCATCGCTGCGCAACCGGGCGGTTGTACCGGATTGCCTGAGAAATGCTTCAAGATGATTTGCGGCATCAAAATATCTGCCGGTACGCAGCTCAGCCCTTCCAAGACTGTAGAGTGCCGGCACGAAGAAGAGTGAGTCAATAGCGACAGCCGCCCTGTAGTGAGTCACCGCTTTTTCCCAGTCACCGGTATCTGAATATAACTGTCCGAGAATCAGGTGAGCTTCATAAAAGTTACCATCCTCCTTCAATGCCTGATGAAGGCTTGTCTCTGCCCTTTCATAATAGAGAAGCTCGTAGTCCCTTTTACCCTGATCATAATATTTCAGCGCCCTGTTCGAACGTGTATGAAAGTTCTGGCCAGTAACTGAACACTGCGTCAGAACCAGGAGCATAAGGGCCAGTATTGTTTCTTTTACAAACATTCAGGGGATATGCATGAATTTATGTGCCTGTAGTGAGACCCTCCACTTTGTGTTCTTCTTTACATATTCTGTTATTGCCTCTATCATCTCCCTGTACCTGCTCCATTCAGGTTGCAGAAGAAGCTGGCAGCCCGGCCCAACATTCCGGCTGTATCTTTCTGCCTCCTCAAAATCAATGCCATCATGAATAACCACTTTGAGTTCATCTGCCATTTCCCATATCCCGGGCAAGGGTGGTGAATTCCTTTTGGGTGAGAGGGTTATCCAGTCCCATTTGCCTGAAAGGGCATATGCTCCTGATGTTTCCAGAAATGTTTCTATCCCCTTTGACCGTAGCAGTTCACACAGTGGTCCCATATTCCACATCAGCGGTTCACCACCTGTGACAACAACCGAATCAGCCCCGGCAGCAATTACGTTTGCTGCAATGGCCTCAACGGCAACCATCGGGTGAAGTTCGGCATTCCATGAGTACCTGGTATCACACCAGCTGCAACATATGTCACATCCTCCCACCCTGATGAAGTAAGCTGCCCTGCCTGTGTTACACCCCTCTCCCTGGACAGAGTAGAACTCTTCCACAAGGGGGAGCATCAGGCCGCTGTTATCTGATTCCTTCTTCTTCATCTCCGTTTCCTGTCGAGCGAAAGCAGCCTGTAGAAATCATGAAACAGAGCTGTGTTCTCCTGGATGCCGGTGAATTCAGAGGCTCCCGGTCCATAGGCAAATACCGGCACCATTATTCCCGAATGGCCGGTAAAGCTGAACTCAGCCTTTACTTCCCCCGTTTCAAGATTTCCTCCGGTAATACTCATACCTCCAGTCTCATGGTCGGCGGTAACAACAATCAGAGTCCTGCCGTCTCTTACAGCAAAATCATGGGCAACTTTCACCGCCCTGTCCATGTCAAGAACTTCTTCAGTGACCATCGAAGTGTTTCTGCTGTGGCCGGCATCATCAATTTCCGAACCTTCCACCATTAGTACAAATCCCCTGGGATTGCGCGAGAGAACCTCTATGGCCTTGGCAGTTGCCCTGGCAAGGTATTGCGGGTCCCTGCCTTCAAACAGCCTCGGCATGTCATCTTCCGACATCAGCCCTGCAATCCGGCCCGCTTCTGAAGCCACAAACGATTCAAGATCAAAGGTTACGTCATAGCCGGCACTCTTCAGCCTGGAAACAATATCCTCAGAGTTTCTGAAACTGCCGGAGGAGTCAGCGCCTGGCTCGAAATATTTCCTGCCGCCTCCAATGAATACTTCAGCCGCACCGCTGACGTACCATTCCGCAATGGTGCGGTACTCATAGCGCAGCGGGACATGAGCTGTGAAGGATGCAGGTGTGGCATCAGTGAGAGAACTGGTGCATACAATTCCCGTTGATTTTCCTGCAGAACGGGCATGCTCGAGTATAGTTACAAGTACCGTGCTGTCAGGTCTCATTGATATCATCCTGTTGTTGGTCTTCTCCCCGGTAGCAATTGCCGTTCCGCCCGCCGCGGAGTCAGTTGAATAGTTGTTCGCCGAATGGGTTCGGCTGAATCCCGTGACCGGAAAAGAGGGAAAAGTCATGCTGTTGCCGGAGACAGTCATGGCCGCATAGACATGTGAAACACCCATACCGTCGCCGATGAACAGAATCAGGTTAAGCGGCTTCTGCCTGGCACTGCCGGCTGACGTAAGAGTCAGAACAATAATGACAAAAGCAGCAATTCTTGAAAGTATCTTCATAGAAGTATTTATCATTAATCACCAAAGAGCATTCTCATATCCCGTTTTTTGGCACCGGCTGCCCATTCGGCCGGCACAACCTGCCACTAGCTGAGCGGAACGGGAG
>Ga0116154_10000810_pt1 | contig 31171 bp, 29 predicted proteins | sample AD_UKC030_MetaG_FD_89898 | JGI IMG/M metagenome (GOLD analysis project Ga0116154, IMG submission 89898) | Active sludge microbial communities of municipal wastewater-treating anaerobic digesters from USA - AD_UKC030_MetaG | ecosystem: Engineered > Bioreactor > Anaerobic > Digestate | place: USA... | reverse complement strand
GTCCGCACCTGCACCCACTGTCGCTCATTAAGATTGCTTGCCTTTCCGTTGGGAGCTTTGAGCCAAGTGTCCGTGCCCTTGTATTTCGCCTCGACCTCTTTATACTGCCGCTCTGCTTCTGCGGTCAAAGACGCAGGCTCACGGAGTTTCTTATACCTAATATCCGGGTTCTCCGCGCTGAACGTCCCCACATTGGCGGTCGCGGACTTGATCTGGGTGGTTTCCTGGCCATAATCCCAGGACGGGATTAGTCCTTGTTGTCCTTGTCCTTGTCGATCAGACCCAGTTCCCTCAGTTTGGCGTTGTAGTTCCGAACGTATTCCAAGATGTCGTGTGTTGGTGCGGGCTTGAATTCGGGCGATCTGTAATCCGACTGCTTGTGCAATTTCGCCAGTTCGGGATTGGAGATCGCTTTCAGAATACGTTCTTGATCTATGCGTGGCATACTTGCCTCCTTCTAATAGTTTAACCGGAGAGTCCAGTAACGCAAATCCTGTCTTGTCAAATACCTTCAACTCTCCATTGATCTTAGTGAATACCGGTCTGGTATGTCCGCCCAGATCGTTATTGTCCATGAAATAGAAATCTACATTGTCGTTGTTTTGATACTTTTCCCAGAGTTTGATCAGGGTCGGCAGTGATCTGTTTGCCCCCTTGATTATGGGTTCGTTGGGTATCTCTCTATTGCTTTCGAATGATTCGTATCTGGCCGTGGTGCGCACCCTGCTGGTAAAGATGTCCGCATGGGTAAAGAATATCTCTGCCTTGCCGCCCTTCTCCACTAAAGACTGGATTATCCAATCTGCCTTCTCCAGATTGCTAAGCAGCGAATCGTAAGTGAAATTGTATCCATCGCCTATCGCTCTTTTTAACTGCACCTCAGCAATCCGGGAACTGGTGTCGTGTGCCTCGCCCGCTGTTCCCACAATGTATCTCTTATTTTCGTCAGAATCTATGCCCACGTAGTGTTCCGTGCTTATCCCGGCGTATTTCAGCCCAAAGGATTTCCCTGCTCCCGGAAGCCCTCCCGTCAGCCTTCCCGTCCACTGAACTCCCAGTTGTGCAGCGGTTTGTTCGCCCACAAATGGCTTGTTAGCGATGCTCTCGTAGGTTTCCCCCATGATCGGCATGCCAACCGGTCTTGCCCGATTATCCAGCGGAACTGCCAGCGAAACACCACCCTCATCATCAACCCAGACAGCATCGAAACCGCGTTTGCCCAGAATATAGGGATCATACCTTGGTTCAGAGTCCAGGGCATACCAATTTACCCCGGTTTTGGGATTGCCTGCTATCAACTTTGCATTAATGAATACGGGAAGGACATTGGGGAAGGTTTCTTCGATCATGTGGGGGTGTTTGCGATAATAGTTGTTGATCCCCGAAGCCTCCATTGCCTTATCTGAACTTTCGGCAAAGAACGCATACTTCCTGTATCCCTTCTGCTTGAACTCGTTAAACTCCCTTAATGAAGCGTGCCACCATACTCTCGGCTCACCATTCTCATCAATTACTTTAGATGCGTTAGCGGGGTCGTTCTCCCAGTCCCCGAACCACGCTTTGAATGCGGGCGTCCGCACCTGCACCCACTGTCTCTCGTTCAGGTTGCTGGGCTTGCCGTTGGGGGCTTTGAGCCATTGACCTGTCAGCGGCTTGTTTGCTTGTGCATCTGTCCAAAGTTTGTGCAACTCTTCTTTGCTTTGCGGAATTGCCTTATTGTATTTATTGTATAGTTTTTTAGCCTCTTCCATTGTTAAAAAGTCTAATTGGACTGCTTTTGCGGCTTCTTCCGGAGTTAGATAATTCTCACCGCCGAACCCCCTCCCATGCCATAGGTCATACTTGGCATCCCCCAAGTCATATACCGCCACGTAATTTCTGGTATGCGGATGATCTTCGGGGTTAAATGTGGCATCCCAGTTCAAAAGTTCACCACTAACCATTAACGCCCCCTTCTTTGAATTGCCTCCTATATAGTCAAGGCTTTCGGCGTTAGGGTCATACTTGAAGTTGGGGTTGTCTGTTATATGATAATAAAGTCCGTGTTGAACATAGATAGAATACGCCCGGCTGAAGTCCTCAAAGTTATCATATTTAAGGGCTTCCCGTTTTAGAGGGTTAAGAATATCTTTTTTGAACGCCTTTACCGGATCAACGCCCTTATACTTCGCCTCGACCTCTTTATACTGCCGCTCTGCTTCTGCGGTCTCGGCTGTGGTGGGCAGAATCTTATATCTTGCCGCCTCAGTCTGCTCCTTGACCCCGCTCACCACCTGTTTTTTGCGCTTCACGTCCTCGGTGGTTTCAAGCAGGGTAGCCCTACGCTCGGCTTCAGTCATGTTCCTGCGCCGGGTGACATTGCGGGACTCCGTCTCGCCAGCCAGCCGGAAATAGTCGTTGTATTTTCCCTGATCGCCCCAGCCAAGATTGCCGCCCCGCGCGAAGCCCTCACTCGCTTGGATGGCGTGCTGGACTTCATGCACCACAATGCCGGATAGGGTGTCGTAAACTTCATTTCGTTGGGTGTCGCCCATGCTTTTCATAGTGCGCAACAAATCTATGGTTTGGGAACTGTCGGCGGCGGTGTCCGTGCCGATCTCAATGTAATTGCCAGCCTCGTTATACCCGGCGGACTTGTATTCCACGGTGTCCACGAGCCTGACCTTGGTCTCGCGCAAATCAGGATAGGCTGTAAATAGTTGTTCATCGGGCAGTATCTCATCCAGCCGGAACTCGCGCTTACCGCTGCCAATGGCTTTATCCCAATCCACGTTCGCGTCCGGTGCCTCGTAACGCCAGAGATTGTCGGTGCCCATCTCCCAGCCCGTGGCGAGTTTGATCTCCAGAGCCGTGTATTTGGGCTTCCTGCCAGATTTCTGTTGGCTCATCCAGATAGCCTGTGCCCGCTGATCCATCAGGTAAGTGCCGCCATTCGCTTTATCCAATGCCAGTGCTGCGGTAGTGCCGAGGACTTTATAGCGTGATCTATACCATTCTCCAGATTCTATGAGTTGTGCCTTCTTTGTTCTGGCGGCGTTTCCGCGTGCATGCTTCTCGTCTCTTGCGGACTGGCGAGCGGACTCATCCTTCCACTCTAATCGGTATAATTTTTCACTTCTGTATAGGTTTCGCCCCTTGCGCCTTGTTATGGTTCCCCTATCTAATGCTTGATAGCCCTCACTGTCAACGACGCGGACAGTAAAGGTGTGTTGCATCCTGTCCGCTCCATAACTGTCTTTTAATATTTCAACCGTGTTGGTTCTTTCTCCCAAGTATATTGATTTTTTCATGCCATAATCAAATACTTTCTCGGTATATCTAATCACGTCACCGGACACGATGTCCCCGCCCACGAAAGTCCACTTATCCGTATGTTCAGGAACTGTTAAATCCGCTACTTTCGCCCTGCTCCCCAGACCCTGCGTCCCCTTGCCCGTGAGTTTCCCCTGCTCCAGTTGGTAGAAAATGTCTTGCAGTTTTGCGCCTTTCGGTGCGAGTTTCAGGGCAATCAGGGCATTGCGCACCCTGTCCCAGAACCGCTGCCATATCTTGCCCTCGGTAGTGGCGGTGCTGCGCTTCCACAGCCATTGCTCGGCTGCGTTCGCCGCGGCTTCCTCGATAGCCACAATGTCACCCGTCCCTAACTTCTTGCCATACATCCGGGTAATGAAATCTATCTGGTCATTGGTCAAAAACAACTTCCAGGCCACGTGAAACGCCTCGTGGAATAAAGTCTTGTTCCCGCCATTGTAGCCGTCCACCAAGTCCACGATCACCCGGATACTGCCCTTCACCCGCTCCGCCCGTGTCTCGCCAATGCCGCGTTGCACCAGTTTGCCGCCCTGCCAGACCTCGATAATGCCAGTCCTGCGGTTTAACTCCAGTTCCCGCCCGTCCTTGAACTTGACGCGCATCGTCCGCCCTTCGTGGCTGACGCCCTCCACTTGGTTCTTGAACAACTTGAGCAGAGCCTCCTCCGCTACGCTGTCGGGGATATTGATGGTGTTTTCAATGACCATCTCTGGCGTCCAGAGCGCGAGAGCAGCATCGTTCTTCTCTTTTTCTTTCGCAAAGTCCCCCATAGATTTTTCGGCTTTCATCGCAGGCTTTACTGGTTCTGGCGCCTTTTTATGCTTCGGGGTCTTGGTTTGGGCTTCTTTTGGTGCGGCTGATTCCTGTTCGACTTGGCGGATTGCCTCCTTGACCTCCCTAATGGTTTCCGCAATTTCTTTTGGGGACTCAAGTTTATATATATCGTTTGGTTTATCAAGTTGTGTCTCATAGAAAGTCAACTGCTCTTTTAGACGCGCCAAATCATTGTATTTCTTCCAAGAATGCACATTTCGCTTGAATGTGTCTGGCTCATTAAGGCTATATAATTTATCCTCTAAGAGTCCTATATCCGTGTCTATATCAATGATATTATCATATTGGGGTAGCTTTGTGTATTTGAATCCGTTTTCTTTGGCTTGTTTCAAATCCCCTATGGCTTTTTCCAGATTGCCCCGATAGTCGGTGTCCGATATTCCATTGTGCCATATATTATCATTATATATATACGTAACCTTGGCTTTTGCCTTTGCGTCAGCCCGACGCACTTCTCTTTCGGCATTGTCGCTTTCTGCGGATTTGTTAATCTCCGCGATAACGTTATCTATGGAGCCATATTTGTCTATTAATTGGGCTATCCGTTTTTTTGCGTTTTCTATTGCCTCTATTCGCGTTACCCCGGTAGATAGTCTTCTTCCCGTTAAGTTGGTAGATATAATCCAGTTACCCTTATTCCCGTTAGTATAGGTTTCCCTGTGGATAAATAGGTCAAGTTCGGGATGCTCCTTCTGCAAGACGGGGGCTGCATCTTCTACTTTCTTATTCGTAACTGTCTCGCCAAACTTGTCGTGCCCCCTAACCGCTACATGATAACCAGCCGCTTGCTGTGGTGTTTGAACCACTCCACTTGCTTTAGCCGCTTGACTGCTTGGGGTTTGGATAGGTTGGGTTTGGACAGGTTCTTGCCCTGCTTGCTCTTCACTTGGTAGCCCTTGCTTGTTTTCTTGATCACTTGCCGCCTCCTGGGTTGTGATGTAAGTCTTGCTGCCCACTTTGGGCTGCACCGCCACAGTCTTGCCCTTGACAACCTGATACTGCGGATTCTCCGCTGTAATCGGCTGCTGTGGCTGCGTCGGTTGCGCTGGCCGCTCTTGCGCGGCAATGTCTCGCTGTCTCGCCTCTATCTTTTGCCACTCTGCCTCGGCTTGTTGTTGGGTCATACCACCATTTACCCTGGTCTCAATAAACTTGCCGTGCGCTTGTTCGACGTTCTCTGTGTCCATCAGGATTTGCAGTATCTCTTTTGCCTCATTGGTAAACTGCTCATCCTGCAATATCTTGGCTATCTCGCCCTGCTTGGTCGCAATCTCATCCGCCACCTCAACGGAGCGTTGCTGCGCTTCCGGTGTGGTCTTGCCATCCAAAACTTGTTCCTCTTTCTGTAGAAGTTCGATGTCTTTGGAGAGTTGGTCGGTTTGAATCTTGGCGCTTAATGCGGTCTGCGCGTTGTAAAGGTTGACGGCATCCCGCACATTGGCGATTGCTTTGTCTATCGTGTTGTGATGTCCTTCCTTGTCTGCGGTCGCGGCCGCCTTGTCAGCCCATAACCCGGCATCCTTGAAATTCTGTGCCTCTGCAAAATTCAAGGCCATTTGCGCTTCTTGCGCCGACTTGTATGTCTCGCTCAGACTGGCCAACTGTGTCTTGCTGACACGGGATTGCTGGATAGTTACCCCGGTTATCAGTCCGCCCTGCAATATGGAGCCATATAACGCCCCTATCGTGTTGCGCTTACACCGCTCCCACAACTCTTCTTTAGATGGGATGGGTTTGCCCAACAGCACATATTCGGTCGCTATGTCCTCCCCTTCCTGTAGATTTTCTTGGATGATTTCGGTGGCAATTTCCAGCCCCGCCGCGCCAAGGCGTTGTTTTGCGGTCGGCAAGACTGCCTTTGTTACCATATCGCTAACCGCTTGGCGTAAGGCGGTGGTTCCGCCTACCCTGAAAGCCTTGGTCAATATCCCGGTTTGGAATCCCGTCCCTATGTTTTCCGTCAATGATTGAATAGTAGCCGTGGTGAAAGCGGATAGTTTTTCCATTGACGAAAGATATCCGTCGCTCTGGTAGTATTCGCGCATCTTATCGGCGGCAATGGATGACCCCATCATAATCGTACCGGATGAACGCAATAGATTAGCCCAAGCCGACATGTAGGCTGGTATTGCGGCTCCACCGCTGGCAGTTGCAGCCATTATCAAGCCTACGGTCATGGGGAAGGTCATGCCAAAACTGGAAAATGCGGAACCCACGTCGCCCCAAGCCTTATTGCGCTCCGTTATCCCGGTCGCCAAGCCCCTGCTGATGCCGCTAATGGTGTCGCCCATGCCCGTGCCTTGACCGCCAATCGTAAATGATAGCACATCAACCGAGCCATAAACGCCTTGCTGTGTGCCTGAAATGAAACTGCCCAGCGTGGCGGCAAGTAGCGGGTTCTTCTTGGCCAGATTCCTGAACTCTGCGCTGACTTCGCGCTCCCACGGGCTGGAATACTGCGAACGGGTCGGCAGAATAGTATTGGCATAAAACTTGGCCATATCCGTGACATATTCGAAGCGGTCGCTCCAATTCTGGTATAATTTGGTTTCGGATTCAGGGGGAACGTGCAGCGTCATTTCGTCAGCCTCAGCCATGTAGTCCCTTAACTTGCCTTCGGCTTGCGCTATGCTTTGCTCCCTATACGTGGGTTGCTTTGCCTGTTGTGCCTCGCGGACCCTTTCCTGTTGTTGACCGTAAGTATAAAGTTGTGTGCTTCCCTCTTGCACTTTCTCGGTCGGGACTTGTCCGCCGCCTACGCTTAGTTTCTTGTTTATCTTCCCGCCCACGGTGCGGATCGCGTTCTTAAACGCCGGATTTTGCGACAGATTCCTTAGGCTTTCCTGTTCCTTGCGTTCCTCTACGTTATACGCTCCCGCCAATGCCTTGTCTTTCAGCGCCTCATCTTTGCCCCATGCCGGGATGGTGTAATCCTGACCGCTTGGCGTGCGGTAATGGTATATCTCGGATAAACCTATCTCGTTTTCTCTGGCCCACAGTTTAAGATTGTTCAGTCCTTCATCGTTATCTGTGGTCGCGGTCTTGCCGTTAGAAAGAATAAAATGGCGCTTCATTTAGCTTAGACTCCAACCTCTTTGGTAATACTGCGTTCCCTTGTTTGGTGTCTTCCCTCCGTCATAGTTACTGCCCTTTTGGTTGCCCGACTTAGCCTTTGTTGGCTTATACTCCTGAAGTTGGGCGCGCCTGGCGTTGGCGCGGTCTGATGTATTAAGATTCTTTTTGGGTATTAACCCTTTTTCCGTGCCAATCGTCATTCCGTTGGACAGACGTATTTGCTGCGATACGGGATCAACGGTTACCTTGTCATAGACAATATTGCCATAATTATCTTCAAAGAATAGTATGGGATCTTCCGGTGTAACGTAAACCTTGAACTTATCCCAAGCCGCCTTATCCTCCGGTGCCAGATTGCCGCCTTCACTGCCACCACCACCGCCCCCGCTTCCTTTCAGGCTGTCCTTGACCAGTTCTTTCTGATACCAGTCCCGATACTCGGCTTGGGCGTTGCGAGCCGCATCGTTGCCCTGTGCGCGGCGTAAGGCTATCTCCGGCTGGTCGGTCTTGACGTATTCCAGATATTCCTTCCAGCCCTCGCTTGATAGGCTGGTCGCCTTGCTTGTGGTGTCTGCCATTACGCCTAAAGTATAGTAATCCTCATTACCGGATAACGGGACACCCAATCTGGCGAGGTCACCTTTAGCTGTTCTGCCTTTGATGTCCATTTGGGCGTGGGCTGGTAGTTGTTCGTAAGGGACGCCCGCCGTCCTTGTCTTGAAAGTGTTTATGTCCTCTTCTTTGTAGCCATATTGTCTGAACATGGCATCCAGCCCGGCATAGGTATCTTCCCTCGCTTTGGCTTTCTCGGTCTCAGCCTTTTCCAATGCTATTTTCTGGTCAAGCATAGGCAGCAAGCCCTGTAACTTCTGCGCCATATCCTGATCCCGCTTGGTGCGCACCATGTCAATAAACTGCGATATTGTCTGTGCCATAGTTATACCTGATACCCCGCAATCGCATCATTCGATAGGTCTATTGGCGGAGCAGAGGACACTCCGACACCCCTTAATATCTCCGCCGCCTCTTTAGTCAGTCCCATGCCTATCAATGCCCTGAATGTTACCAGTTGATCCCCGGTCAGCCCCGGTAGTTTATCCTTTATCAGCCCAGCCAGTTCTTTGTGTTCATTCAGCGTAGATACTGCGCTGATGCCAGAGGCAAGGTCGCCGATGCCTTGGTTGATCTCGTCAAGGTTGGCGTAAGCCATCCCCATCTTGCCGCCGCCGCCTACGAACCCGCTGGCGATACCGCCTACCGCAGAGCCGATCTGCGCTCCGATCAATGGGTTGCCAGCGACCACACCGATGCCTGCGCCCAATACCGTGCTGCCAATGTTGATGGCGGATTTCAGTCCGGCGTTCTTCTGTTGCGCCTTCTGCTCGTCGCGCTGCATCTCCAGTTGCGCTATCTGCGTGTCGAGTTGGTCGTTGCGTTCCTGTGCCGACCTATCCGCCTGCGCGTAGAGTCCGGCCGCCGTGCTTTGCAACTGCTGCTGTCCGCTCAATCCGGCTTGCGCCCGCGCGCCAATGGAGCCGCCCGCCATGTTCATCGCGCCCTGCATCTGCCCCTGCACCCGCTTCATCGGCTCGGTCAGCCCAAACATCGTCTGGCGGTAGAACGCGTATTCCGGGTTGTTCAGGCGCTTCTGTTGCAGCCTGCGTATATACTTGTCATAATTAACCATTTCTATCCTCGACATCAAAACTGTGGATGCTGTCCGTCTCTATCTCAAATTGCACGTAATCTCCGCTCAACTGTGGGATGCCCTTCGGATCGTCCTTGCCCAGCGCGTAGGTGGCGGTCTCTTTCGGGGTGACAGCCAGCCTGTGGTTATGGATGAACGCCTTGACATTCCCTGCCTCGCTGTGCAGGGTCAGCCTGTTTATTTTGTTCCGGGCGGGTATCTTGCGGGTCAGGATGCGTGGCGTCAGGGTATCCCCGTCCGGCTCCAGTTCGTATATTCCCTCTGCGCTTAAGAGATGCCCGGCTCCGTCTATCTCCAGATAGCCCTGCGGCTCGACGCCGTAGTCCACCTGACTCCAGACATCGTAGTCCAGGCTATACACCATCGCCGTGCTATCCGATTTCACGAACAGCACCTCCCGGTGGTAGGGGTCATAGATCGCGCGTTCGTAAACATCCAGCGTTACGCGGCGCTGGCCTATCTCTTTCAATCCTCCGGCGGATAGGTAATAGATACCAGTTTTCTCGCTCCAGATAACGCCATCCGCTACCTGCACCAGACAATCGGGATTCTGTAGGCCGATGCCCCGCGCCTCCGTGATCACCGCCGAAGCCTCTTGGTTGATGCCGGAGAGCCCCATGCGCAAGACATTCTTCTCCGTCCAGATCAAGAGCGTGTTATGCTCGTCAGTAGGCTGGAAACTCTTGAGCGGCACGATGCGTACCGCCGCCTCGAATATGTTATGCTCGTAAAGGTCTGGCACAGCCCCGCCGTTGCTCCAGCGTATCTTGCCCGGCTTCCGGGAGTTCTCCAGTTCCAGAGCCTCGATTGCGACATTGACGTTGCCTACTGTATCCAACGTTCTTTCAAAATTGCGCACCCCGATCACGTAGTCCTTGAAATGCGTATCAAAGCGGCTCAAGGCGAGTATCTCGTAGTCGTTGTCTATGAACTCGCCCATATTGAAACACCAGTAGCCGGATGCCTTAATGTCCGAATCTAAGTGGTTTTCGTAGATATAAACTGCTGGCTCGTTCACTTCTTTGAGTTTTGGGGCGTTGTTGTGGTAAGTTTCGGTATAGGTCGGCAATCCCGCTGACCATTCTAAGGTGGCCACCTTTAACAGGGTCTTTTGGTCGACATCTGCTCCGGTCGCATTAAAGTCGCGTTGCCAACTGACAAAGGCGAATAGGTGCGTGCCTCCGGTTAGTGGATGTTGATATACTTCGTATGGGCTGTCGTCGTCGTCGCCTATCTTTACCGCCAATGATTTGCCGCCCACAGCGTTATCAAGTGCTATCACTATAGACGAATCGCTCCCAAAAACTATTGCCGCCAATTTCACGTCATCTATGCTGTAAGATGCGTTTATTTTCGCAAATATGTAAAAATACCCGCTGTCAGCGTCGCCCATGCCCTCAACACCGCTGTAGGTAAATGCCGCTGCGCCGCCTGTATATGTCCAGGGCATTGAGTTATTATAGGATACGGCAGAATTTTCACTGTAATCATATATGGGCAATGCCTGTATTATCGTCCCCTGGTTATCCCAAATTTGTGTCCCGGTCGTTGTAGCCTTCCAGAACGCATTGGCTTTATTGCCCCGCGCAGCCTGCCAGCCATCCGTCACGGGCGGAGTGGTTACTATGCGCCCCACGCTGATTTTGCAGTTCTCGTCACGCACAGGGTTGTCTATCCACGAGTCAAGGAACGTCCGACTGTTGCCCTCGGTCAGCACTTGGATATTGCTGCCGTAGGTTTCGTCCACGTTGTCGCTGTATTGCACCAGATAGATTGTCGTGTCGCTGTTCGCCGCGATATACGGCACTTGTAGCCAGACAAGGTTGTGGTAATATAATGTGTCGCCGCTGACAATATCCGTGAATGTGTGGACGCTTCCGTCCGTGTTGGCTTTTGTCCCCCACGCCGTTATCGGCGTTATCATATCGGAATAGACAAAGCGGTAGTTCGCTTCGTAAATGGCGTTGGTATTGGATAGCCCCACGAAATTCCCGGCGCTATTGCGAATGTCTATGCAGATCCAGCGGTTGACGTAGTTCTCTTGGTTGCGGTTGGTTAGCGTTATCGCCCACGCCTTGTCCACCGGGTAGCCGAACGATGTCTGCGTCACGGCGTTGGCGATGAACACCGTCCCGGATTCAAGGGATATATCGTCTCCGGCGGGCGCGCTATCGTTCTCGTAGTCCGCTTCAATCGCCGAAGCAAAGGCGCTGTCTGTCATATTGACAGTATCCGCGCCCTCCGGCACGGCTTGGCTGGTCACCAACTTGAGCGGCGGCAACGGCACGGCACTCTCAAAGTAGGGAGTCCCGGTGCGGTATAACTCTATCCGCTTGGCTTCGTCCGGCTGGGGTATCGCGCAGGACACGCTAACGCTCTTGATCGAGCCGCCGTTGATGTCTATGTAGGCATAGTCCTCTTCCAGTTCCAGCGTCCCCTTCGCCAGCCATTGCGCGGTATCGCAGATAGCCAGCGGTGAAGGATTGCTCCGCTCGCCGTATTCGTTGACGATGCAGTAGCAATAGAAAAGTATCGAGCCTACGGGCAGCCCGGTATAAGCCTCGTCCTCGTAGCGTTCGTTGTCGATCTGTAAAATCGTGGGCTTGGTCTTGGGCTGCTCCGTGCCGAATCTGCGCAAATGGATGTCGCCCTCGCTGTCTATGGTGATGCGCTGCGCACCGCCGTTCTCCCTGCCATCTACAAACACGAACTGCTGTGAATCGTAGCCTACGCGCACGCTATCTGTCTCGATCAAGTCGGTGATGTCATTGGCCAGAGTCATAGTCCAATACGGCTCGCCAAGAGGGTCATAGCCAGTCTTATACCAGATAGCGCAGAAACCGCTGGCGAAATACACGTAAACCGTGTCCTCTCCGCTATCCGCGCCACTCGGCATATACACGGGCTGCCAAGCGTAAGCCTTGCCACTCTCGAATTGCAAATCATCACGATAGGCAGGCTCCTGTAGCACGCGCCAAGTCCCGTCGCGGTCAAGCCGCATATTCTCGATGGCGGCGGCCATGCCCTCCGGCAGATTCTCCGCTGGCAGGACTTCGCTCATCCCGCCCAGAAAGTTTTCTCGCTTGATCATTCCGTCTCGGTCTTGAGCAGTTGCGCCGCCATCTCCATAGCCCGCACCAGAAACCCGTAATTGAAATAGCCGTCAGCGTTGGTGGTGTCGTCGTCCATGATGCTGTGCGGGATGCTGTAAGTGGAGAGCGTGGCGAGGCATTGGAAATCTTCTGTGTCGTTGGAGATTCTCAAGTCCGGGTAATCAAATGCGTAAATAATCTCCGGGATGCCCATTGTCGAGTTCAGCAGGTTGAGCGGATTCTTCGCGCCCAGTTTGTCCATCGGCACTTCCGTATAGCGGGCGTTCTCCGGCTCAATGGGCGTCAGCACCATCTTGTAGTCGAATATCTCGCTGGTATAGAGCGGGCTGTTCGCCGTGCCGCCAAACCAGTCCTCCACTATGTCATAGGCGTTGTCGGTGAACTCGTTGCTGCCAATGTTGACGCAGTATCTGGTCTTGAGGTTGCGGATCTCGGTATCGGTAAACTGTCCCTGCTGGATGATGGTCGCCACCGCCTTCCAGAACATCTCTTTCGCGCGGTCAATGTAGGCATCGTAGCCCTCACCCGCCCTTAATACTATCTCGTTGTAGATTTCGGTAAAAGTCATAAATTATGTCCCCATTATGCTGGATGCGCCCCAGCCTATGGACTGTAGTTGTTCAAGGAACTGCTCTTCGGTGGCGGGACAGTCTCGTAAACCCTGACATTATCCACAAGCAACAAACCCGCTTGAGGCGAGGAATAGCAATTGAAGGCAAAATTATACGTCCCGGTGACCGTAGGCGTAAAGTTACTGCTCACGCGGTTGAGGTAAACGGTGTTGACGAGATTCAGGGAATCCAGCAGGACCGTGGTTTGCGCTGCTATGGTCTGCGCTGTGCCGATTGTGATCTTCAGGTTGTTTGGCGTATTGGGCAAAACCCTTTGATAGAATTCCAGACGATAGGTATATCCCGCAGTCATGCTTATGCCCTGCATGAAAACCCAGGCGTTGGCAGCATATTCGTTACTGGCATAACCCATGCAGTAGCTGCCGTTGAAGGCGTATCCTGTGTTGTAATATTCCCAGTCATTTCCTGAGCCGGTATAAGTTTTTGTCCAACCAACGGGATATGTGGCAGAGAAATCCTGAGTGTAGATCGCTATATCGCCTGGAGTTATGCTGTATGCCGACGAAGCGAGTGCGCTGTAATTCATACCCAGTTTGCGCGCCCCGGCAGTCAGCGTAGTGCTTCCCATTGGCAGTGTGATTTCCCCATCGTAAAGCGTGCCGTTAGTAGTATCAAGGTCGCCGCCTGTGGTGTAGTAAATATCGGCGCCGGGTGTGGCACAGGAGATTGTGGTTGTCTGCAATCCCTGATATGCGCCAGCCGCCAGGCTTATGCTGGGCGTAGCTACGGTTGACGGATTGGAGTTTATGCCCAGATAACCTCGGTTGCCGGACGTTTCGCGTCCGCTGCGCTTCTGATAGTCGCGTCCGCCATGCAATAGCCGCTGATACACGCCCGTGGCGAATATCTTATCCAGTAACGCCAATTACAGGTCGCTCCCTAAATAAATCATCAGGTTTTTCAGCCTGTTGTGCCGTGCCTTAGCCCACTCGATCTCGTAGAGGCTGTGGTAATAACTCGCCATGTTCGCGTCCTTGTCCGAATACCAGCGAGCCAGCACGTAATACTCCGCGCAAAGGTTGAATCGGTCGGGGATGCTGTCCAAACTGATGTCCGGGTCGTAGGCGATGCACATTGCCTGCACGGTATAGCCAGTCACGGCGGAGGAAAACACAATCTCCCCGCTTTTCAGCACTACAAAGTCTATCCCGGCTTCGCCACCGTAGAGGTCGTCAAAGAGTGACATTATAGCGCCACCGCCCTGAAAGATAGAGTTATGGCATAGACAGTGGCAGCTGCCGGCAGTTGAGAGAAATCTATCTTTTCAAGTGCGTCATTTTGGCCGCTCCCAGCGTTGGTAATAACTGCAATTATTCCGTCCGTTACCACGGCGCTTGCCCCCATAACCAATGCCGTCAAGGTGCTGCCCGATATGGAATAGACGTTCATATTCACGGTTACACCAAGTATTTTGTAAGTGCTGGAGTTCATTCCGGTAATGCCTACAGCCGTCCATATCTGGTCGTCTGTTATGGATATAGCCTTGCCGGGATTGCTGGACTCTTCCTTGAGAACACAGGATAGCGTCACCATATTGGATATATCCGCTTTCTCTGCAAAGGCAGTTGATACCGCCTTGCCGTTCAATGTGCAGGTGGCGTCAATGCTTCCGCCTGTTATGGTGGGGGCATTGATTGCCGGGGAATTCAATGTTTTGGCGGTCAATGTCTGAGTTGCATCCGCCAATATTACCGTGTCTGCTCCAGAGGAGGTGGGGACGGTAATAAGTCCAGCCCCTGGCCCGTATAGGCTGTCAATCCGTGGCGTGGTCAAGGTCTTATTCGTTAGTGTATCCGTGGTGGTCTTACCGACAAGGGTGTCCGTCTTGGCTGGTATGGTCACGGTTATTGTCTTTCCGGCATCCTGATATAAAGAAGCAATTATTGGTGTAGTCAGCGTCTTATTGGTCAGCGTCTGTGCGGTTGTCTTATCCACCAAAGTAGAACACGCAACCGCTCCACTCGATAACTCGACCGTAGTTGTGTCGTCAATCACGGCTCCGTCAATCGTGCCGCCATTGATGTCGGGCGTAGTCAAGACTGGTGTGGTCAGGGTGCAACCATTCCCAATGGTGGAAGTTCCAGTTATTGTTGCCCCGGCGATGGTGATTCCTGTGAATGATTTGTTGGTAATCCCGGTCTGCGCCCCGGTCTTGGTCAGGATGTCGGCTGAGGCGTTGCCGCCCACAACCGCACCGCCCAGCACGTAGGTTTTCATCTCCGCTGGAGTGCAGTATTTAGTTGTATATGTCCCGGTTATGTCCACAACGGGCAGCATGTCTCCGGCTTCAAGAGTTGTTATGTCGTCTAATAAACTTATCTTTTTTGCCATTGTTCCTCTAATATGCTAATTCTTCACCATCTTCGGTGGTTAATACTTCTCCCGCCTCCGTAGTGAGGTCGGTATCGGTGGGATAGGTATAAAGCAGATACACCGCATCCGATTCGGTCAGCCCAACGCCCATCTCCAGCCCATTTGCGAATACCTTTTGCACGCTGATCACGTTGGACGGGATATTGGCGGCGTAGTCCTGATGCGTTAGATCGGTTATATCCACCAACGTCTGTTTCCCGTCCCCCCGTAATCGTTCAATGAACTCCAGCAGATACGCGCTGGCCAGATAGTTCGGACAGTCCGGGATTTGCGCCAGTATCTGCGCCAGCAGCAAATCACGTGTCATTTCTTGCCTTTGATCTTGACCTTGATGCGCTCCACTTTAGGAGCGGCTTCCGGCTCGCTGAACCTGGGTTCGGGCGTCGCCTGTGGCGTTAACCAGCCCATAGCCTCCAGTATCTCCGTCACGTAGCGGCGGTTTTGTTTATTTTCGCGGGGCTGGACTTCCGGCTCTTTGTGTCTCACGGGTTGCAGGTCGAATTGGATTTTGCTTTTCATGTTTACCTCAAAATGGTGGAGGTGGCGGGAGTTGAACCCGCGTGGCTTGTGGTCACAGATTGTGACCTCAAGGCGAATACCGTCACCCCCACTATGTTAGACTCGCGTATTTCCAGCCTGTGCTGTCGGAAATCGTGCAATGGTCGCCATCCGTGCAGAAATAGACCTTGCTGGCTCCGGCATCGATCAGGATTTTCCCGGTTTCTGCTACTGTGCCATTTACGCCGCCGCCCAGGAATGTCGCTCCGCCCGCCCAGGATAGGTTGGTTCCGGACTTGGCGAGTGCAATCAAATCTCCGGCCACGCCCTTTTGCTTGGCGGATACTGTGACGGTACTGGCGTCTTTCGCGCTTACCTCGACGGTGGCGTGCGCCGTGTGCGGATCAAGGTAGTAGTCCGTCCCATTTGATCCGCTGGCCTCAATGGCTTTCTCCAGGTTGATGATGGCGTTGGTAGCCGAGCCGTTCACAAACACGTCGCCGCTGGCTCTGGGTTCCACGCCTCCGGTCAGCGTAACGGCACCCCAAGATCCATGAGTCATCGTGCCGAGGGTATCAAACGAATTTCCCAAGGTTCCGTAATTGACGTAAGTTGTAACCATCGTGTCGCCGCTACGCACACCAGTCACATTGGGCGAGGGTGTCGTTCCGGTAGCGTATTTTGTTCCACCCCCTGCTCCCGTGGTCATAGCCAGGATCAGGTTGTCAATGCAGCCCGCGGAGGTCGCTTCGATCAATACCTCTCCGGCAGTTGGTGTGAGCGCGGACTTGAAGGTGTAGGTCACCAGACCAAGTTGGACCGTGTCGCCATCGTGTGGCGCATCGGCTGTCAGATCCAGCGTTCCAGTGGCTTTCACACCAGTTTCCGATAGGGCATCCAGCCGAAACTTGTATTGCGTTCCTCCGATGGTGACAGTATCGCCTTCTGCTGGTGTTCCACTCACTGTCAGAACCTTGCTCGAAGCCACAGCCGCAACGTAAGTGCTGGCCGATGAAGCAACCGCTTCCAAGTCGTCAATATCACCCTCTGCGGCGGTCATCCTGTCCTTCAGCCCGGTGGTAGTGGTCTCGACGTCCGTCCACAGCGTCCCGACATCAGTTCCCAAGTCAGCCCCGGTGGGTGTATAACTGGCTACCGCATCCACGGTATCGTCGATCTCGGTCGAATTGGAGGTAAGTGCCACTCCGCCCGCACCGTGTGCGAAGCTGGTTTGGGTCATTATCTCAACTATCTTGTCGCCTTCCGTGCCTTCAGTGATAAGCTTTCCGTCGCGCCACGTCACGGTAAACGTTCCGGTGAAATCCGTGTCATTGGCGCACAACCGCGCGAACTCGTAGGCGGTGGTCAGGATATTGCCTTCGCTGTCCTTGAGGACCTTGATGGACATATCCGGCGATCCCCACAGCACATCAAGGTCGGTGGGATCTTCTGTTGCTTCGATGGTGAGCGTGTAAGAGTTCGCGGCTGTTCCCGGTGCGTTGGCAATGATCCGTATGGGCTGGGCGGCATCGGTTACGGCGACCTCAACGTAGGCATTGACCGCTGTGGCGTCGTTGATGATGGGACTGACCAGCGACTTGTTGGTTAGGGTTTCGTAAACGCTGTCGTTTTTGGTCTGGACTGCCGCTTCTTTCTCAGTTTTACCTTGATAGTGATATTTAGTAAACATAGACATAATCCTTGTGTCTGCAAAAGGTTATGCGCCCGTTGAGGAATGATATGCCGAATCCCACAAATTGCGACCCAAAATCTACTGACGACGATTTGGCAATAGAGGAAACAGCCAATAAGCGGGGCGTGATGATGACGAAGGATTCGCCATCGCCAAGTTCTTGGATGTCAACCCAGCAGATGCCTGGACCGGATGACCCTACGTCAATCAGCGTTTTCCCGTTGTGCGTGGCGCTTACATAGTAAAACTCCGAATCAAAATCCACCTCGATATTGCCAGTAGTCCCCACGATGGTTTCCAAGGCGTCTATTTGATCCTGTAGCGAGTCTGCCTCCATCTGTTCCGACGTGAGGTCGGACTCCACGTCCGCCAATGCGTGGTAAAGTTTCCGCGCAAGGTTTTGGCTTAACATTTGTTTATCTGACATTCATATTTTCCTCAAAGTTAAGCGGAGGGGACGTTGCCGCCCCCGTCCGCGTGGTGGTTTATTTGTAGTCTGTGTAATAGACGAAGAGATGGTTGCCGGCCGTATAGGTTGCCCCAGTTTCTGTCGCGATGCTGAGGACTGAATACTGCTCGTCTCCCATCATGCGGTTCACTGCGGTGTCTGCTCCCACTACGGGAACCGCGTTAGCCGCGCCATAGGCGTTAGATGGTGTGGCGATTGTCATCAGTGCTACTGGTGTTCCGGTAATTGCCTTTTCCGTGAGGGTATAGGGAACGAGCGCCTGAATGTTTGGCAAATCCGAGGCGTTTTTATCATTCAGCACGCCTATTGTGATAGCCTTAGCTGCCGATGTTTTGCCTACGAACTTGGCATCAAGCACCATTACGGGACCCGGTAGTTTCACCAGATATTGCTTATTGCCTGCTGGTATTGTAACATCCAGGACATACAGGATATTGGGATGGTCTTGTGCGAGGGATTGACTTCTCATTATCCTCCTCCCTTAATCCTGGTAGGTCAGAATGACGGCGGAACTGCGATTATACGTTTTGGGAACGGTAGTGGGAACGCTCTCGCTGTAGGTCGGGGTGCTGGCTTCGGGAATGAAGTCCAGTCGCTCGTATCCATACATGGCTCCGGCGCTGATACCCTTCCAGTTCTGATAGTCGAACTCTTCGGTTTTGAACGACAGCGGGGTGTGCTGGGCCTTACCTAACATCGAGCCGCCAATCACGATGGCGCCACGGTTGCTGCTTCCGTTGTTGGCGTTGCTTTTGGTCATGCCGGTCATGGGCAGGAAGCGCGGATTGGCTTTGTCGGTGCCGTCATATACAGCGGTGGTGGAGCCAGTAATGTCCACGTCTCCTGATGTTGATGGATCGCCATAGATTCCGCCAGAGGTCAGCACGCGATAGCCACGCACCGCAACGGGATCTTCAAAGACCACGAAGTTGCCGTAGATGCCGATGGTTCCGTTGATCATAGGGTGGTTTTCCAGCCCATAGCTCAGCGGCGCGGCGCTGCCATTGGATGTAAACAGGGCGTCAGCCTTAAGGGTGTCCGCTTGGATCGGGTCGATCACGATGCCCCAGTATTTCTGCCCGTTGTGAACAAACATCGGTTTCATGTATAGGTCGCTATACATCTTCTGTCTGGCCAAACGCAGAGTTTTGGACTCCATTGTCCCGCCGTTGGTGCTGGTGTCGGTGTGGAAAACCTCATAGAGGTCCTGCATTGTGGCGCATACGCCTGTAGTGTCCGTGACGGCGTTAAGTGCCTTGGTTGCCCCGTGATAACTGAAAAGGTTGGGATGGATTTTCTTGCCGATGCCCAGCCCCTGTCCGTAGGTGGCGTCGGTCGTGCTGGTGGTCAGGGCTTCGCCAGCGCCAAGATAGATGGCGTGGATGATTTCCCAGTTTTCGCGCTGGGCATGCCACCAGCTCAGCATCGGCTGGGCGTATTGCATCATCTTCAGGATGGCTTCGTTGGAATAGTCCTTCAGACCTTTCTGCACCGGGACACCGTGCCTGATCTGGTTGTAGTGGATCATCGCATATTTTCGCGCAAAATCCTCTTCATGCCCCAGCATCACGGCATCGCCCAAGCGTCCGAGTCCGGCCAGTTCCAAAACCATAGGAATCAGCATTCGGTCACCCAGTCCGGGCGTGTTGATCATGTCGTTGACTTCGATCGGTGCGCCGGAAGGGCGGAGATCCATGTCGTTGTTATAGTTCTCGGCTTTCTGGATGTTTCCCATAAACCGGGACCAGAATAGGTGGCGTTTGGCTTCGCGCCGCATAGTCTCGTCTAATGCGGTTACCGCCTGCGCCACTGCTGAATTGCGTAACATATTATTTTACCTCGTAATGTTATTCTTGCGAGGCTTTCTCCATCATGTGCTTTTGGTAGGCTTCCAATTCCTCATCGGACATCTGCGCGATCTCGGCCGCGCTGAGATTGCTCCGATGCCGGAAGTGTGACTGCTCCACATAATTGATCTGCCTCTTCTGCGCTGCTACCCGGGCCTCGAGGACGGGGTTGGATTTGTCCGCGTGTTGCGCCAAGTAGAGTTGGAGTGCGCGCTCAGAGAGCGGCATCCCGTAGTAGGTGGCGAAAGCCTGAACATCGGCGGGTTCGAGACCGCGGGCGCGGATATTGTTGATGAGGGCATTGGCGGCGTATTCCTGTTCGCGAAGCACTCGCTCCTGCGCCAATTTGATCTCCATCTTGCGTTCCGTTTCCGCTGCATTGTAGTCAGCCAGAGCCTTCATATATCTCGCCGGGTGATCAGCCGCGAAATCGTCCAGATCCGCCTCACTTTCCAGCCCTAACTGTTTCCACAGAGGCTTCTCGGTGGTGTCCGTGTGCTGTTTCGGCGGTTCAATGGTTGCAGGCTTGGGCTGGCTGTATTCTGCTTTGAGTTTCTCGATCTCTGCCAGTTCTTGGTTCTTGAGTTGATTTTTGCGGTTCCACGCCGCCACGAGTTTGGACACATTGCCGCCCTCAATGCTCTTGCGCAGTTCCTCTTTCGCCGTGTCGTCCAGTCCTTCCGGGAGGGTTACGGTGAGCGTGTCTGCCGTTTGCTCCACAACTACGGGAGTGCCGTTGATCTCGATTTCTTCCGTTTCTACTGGTAATTTGTCGTCTGTCATTGTTTCTCCTCGGTTACCCTACGCGGGCATTGCCGTTGTATTTTGCGCTGGCTGGGCAGCGGGCTGTGCGCCCTGCTGCTGTGCCATTTGCGCGTATTGCATAATCTGTTGCTGAAGTTCCGGGAACTGCCTGATAACATCCAAAACCTCGCGCTCCCCGCGATACCGCTCCGCGTCCTCCACCGATTTCTCCGGGTTCGGGCGGTCGAGATCGCGCAAAAACTCCACAGGACTGAGCAGTCCACGGTCAAATAGGTTGGTCGCCATCTCGCGCTCTATCTGCTTCACAGTTTCTTGATTGTCCTGGATGCTGATTTCCACGTAGTAATTGTCGGAGTTCAGCCGGGTGGCGATGTTCGTGGCCACGTCTATCATGCCGGATTGCCCGGACATATCCAGTCCCTGTATCTGATGCGGGTAGTTGCGGAATAGCACGATCTGGTTTTTCAGCCATTCCACAGTCCGGGTAATGAATCTGCGGTAACTTTCCACATCCTCACGCTGATAGGTGCGGCTGGCAGCCTGTAACTGCGCTACCTGCACACCGCTCTGCCCGGAATACGATTGCAAGCCAATAGCGGCATCCACGGCACCGCTCATGCTCTTTTGTGCTTGGATCAACTGCTCGTTCAGGTATTGTAACGCCTGCGGAAACTCCGGCAACGGGATATGTTCCACAGCCTTCTGGCCGGGATGCGTCCGCTGCCATTCGTCGCGCACGATAGGATTCAATCCGATCTCGTAGCCCCGCTCCATATAGGTCTCTTGGTTGACGAGCGAATCCTCTTGGATAAGTTTTTCGTTTTTGTAGGCCTTAACCGCTTGCACCGTTAGAATAGTCATCAATACGATGCTCACTTCCAGCAGGTCTTTCATGTAGTGGCACAGCCCAAACGGATAGGCACAGTCCGGCTCGTGGTAGCCAATCAAAAAGAAATATGTAAAATCTTCGCCCACGTATTGCGGGTATTCCAGCACGATGTCCTGATCCGGCAGGTAGATGGCTTGGAATACCGCCTGCTCCTCGCTGGTCAATGCGCCCACTAATACCACTTTCTCCGGCAATGACCCGCCCTCGGCCAGCCATTCCTTGTAGGGCATCGGCTTTTCGTCCGGCTTGCCCATAGCGAACTCGTCCAGATATTGGCGATACAAGTCCTTCGTTTCCGGCTTCTTCGCCTCACCAGCGATGTATTCCTGCCACTCATCTAGCAGAAACTCCGATTTCTCGCCGCTATCCCTATCCTCCAGGAATACCTTATCCAGTTCCACAGTCTTGCGGTATTGCAAGGTTATGATTTTAGCGCGGTTACTAACTTCTGGGTTCTTCTGATCAATGTATTCATTGATCTTGTCGCGGTATTTCGGGTAGCGTCTGCGCAGTTCGTAGATGTCCACATAGTCCTCGTGGAATAGGTAGCGCATGTCGCTCTTATCCCGCTGTCGGCTGGCTGGATCGAGATAAACGTTCATCACATCCACATATTCCAGGCTTGGTGTCCCGGTGGCATAGTTAGCATTGCCAGCCCTCGTGTTCCAGACGCCCCTGCATACGCCCATACCGGGATAGTATTTGTCGTAGAGCGCGTCCTCGTAGGCGGATTGGAAGTCGAAGGCGCTGTGTGCGTAGTTCACTTCCTGCTCCAATAGGTCTTGTGAGGGAGTCACCAACCCGGCATAACTCTTCAGGTCAATCTCCAGGGCTGCGCCCGTCTGCATGGAGATGAGCCATTTCACACCTTTCCACAGCCAATTATCTTTGTAAAATTTCCCTTTCCAGCGCGGGATTCCCTGAATGTCGGAGAGTGGCAGGTCGTTCTTGCGTATCTTCAGCGCGTCCTCGGCTGCAGATTCCCAGCCGCAGGTCTGCCTATAGACTTTTGCCCGCTCGTAGAATGCGTGCCAGTCCTGAATCTTGAAATCTTTGCGCTCGATCTTTTCCAGTTTATCCGTAAAATCTATCATTTCTTCCCTTTCTTAGCCAACCGCCAACACTCCAGCAGCACATTCTCCAACCTATACGCAGCCTGCTCATAGAGGTGGTCGAATATCTTGCTGGCTATCTCCTCATCCTCTGTGGCAATGTAGGTATCAAACAAAAACTTCATTTCCCACCCGTAAACGTGCGCCAGTTCATGGCATATCGCGGTTTCCACATAGTCTGCATCTGAACTGTCGTCCAAATATAGCGAGATGGTGTAGATGCGCGATGTGGTGTCGATTTCGCACGTAGCCTCGTTGTCGCCCACATCCCAACCCTCTTCCACGCGCAGATGCACGTTCTGCCGCTGTATATCGCCGGATATGGTGATGAAATGGTCAATGATGCTGTTGCCAACTTTTGTGGCTTCTGCTCTGGTCATATCACTGCCTCCAATGGATCGTTCGTAGACCTCACCCGCGGCAACTGCGTCTCGGCCCTCGGCGCGGCCATAGTGTCGGCCACCACCAGCGCAATGCCAAAGGACATGACTCGGTCGTCCTTCTTCCCTTCCACCGCGCCCCAACTGGTCTTGCCCGTCTTTGTTTGGTTCACGATGTAGGTCTGCATCTCCGTGATGAGCGCGTGGTCATTGAACTGGATGGGCTCTGATTCCCACTCGTTCACAAATCTGCGCAGCCTATCCACTATCGCTTGTTTCGTGGCGTGTGAGGTGTGCCAGCCAATTTTCACAGTCTCGGTTTTCGTCAGGTCATCAATCACCTTCCGGGTATAAACGTTCGCCCTGGGGTAATTACGCATCAATAGGTCAATGACTGTATTGCCAAACTCGTCGGTCTCGGATTCAGCCCTGTTCACTTCAATGGCTATCAGCGCGTCGTAATACCACGCAGACAGGATCGCCAGCATCTCCACGTATTGGTAGGCGTCGAAGTGCCCGTGCAATTGTGCTACGACAGCACGTTTCAGTCGGTCATATACATAGGCACAGTCATAGTCGGCTCCCTCCCAGGTTCCGCCCGTGTCTGCGCCAATAACATAGCGATTGACCCTGCGCTCTGCGTCAGGCCTCGCCCATACCTTCAGATACCCGGAGCGATCCGAGGAGAGGATAATCTCCCCATCCTCGATCACCCCGGTCTGCGCGGGTGCGCAGGAGTGCCGGTCCATGAGGGCGAGCTGGACCGGTGAGAACACAGGATAGCCCGAACCTTGGAAGCATTCACCGAGAGTTGCCGGATATTCCTGCATAAACTTCTGGAGGTCGCCACCGCATAGGCTGGAGATAGCGTATCTCCGCCATTTCAACTGCTGGAGCGATAGATCGAACTCGCGCTGATAATATGTCTCATCCCCGAACGATCCCGCGCTCTGTGGCACTAATTCTTCGTTCTCGGCGATCGGTAGGCTATACTCTGGGTTTTCGAACCAGGGTATGAAAAACAGGTCATAGTCTATCTCGCCGCGCTGGGCTTGCTGGCAGCGTTCTTCAAAATAGTTCCCCACGCCATTGCCCGTGGATTCCATTATCACCATCGTGCCGGGGATGTTCGGCACGGTCTGGAGTACACCCAGCATAGTGTTCTCCGCATCGGTGTAATACGCGGTTTCGCTGCTGTGGAAAAGGTGATACGTGCCGGAGCGTCCAGTCGTGCCAATCTCGATCTTGCTGTGATTCTCTGAGAATGCCAACTCAAACGCATTGCGGCGGTGGGTCTCGGTGCGGATAACTGGATTCATCTGTTCGTGCATCAGTTTCGCCATCTCGAAAATATTGGCGGCGTGTTCCGACTTATCGCAGACTATGATGGCGTTGACATTCTGCTGAAATGCTGTTTTCGCATAGATAATGGCTTCGGTGATAGTGCTAATCCCGTGCTGTCTGGCTTTCGGGATCATTATCCGCACGGGTTTCCCTGCCTGTTCCGTGTCCCAGATCAGGTCGATGAGCCGCTGCTGGACAGCGTTTGGGACCAGCGGTATCAAGCGCATATCCTTGGTCTTAATCTTGATTTTGCCTTTTTGGATTGGGTATCTCCAATCGGCGGCATAGCGGTTACGAGTTGCCTTTCTCAGCGTTTCCTGCGTCATCAGCCCAATCCTGCACCAGTTCGTCCACGGAAGCATCCCTAACGACTATCTCGTTGGTGCTCTTGTTTTCCGTGCGGTCTATGAATGCTCCGATAATCTTTCCCTTGAGTTCCATCGCCCGTAGTTTTGTCTCAGGTTTTACTCCCGGAGTATCGATGATTAACTGCAAGTCCTTTAGTGTATCGCTAACCTCAAGATTATTAAGCCTTTGAACCTCATCCCTGTAGTCCTCTATGCGCTGCCTAATGTTAAGTTTTGCAAGGTTTTCAGACCCCATTGCTCTCGCCGAATCTGCATCGGCATCCGGGTAGGCAATCATCGCCGCCTTAGTTGCATTTTGCCCATTTTTCACATAGGCGCGGATAAATGCTTCTTGCTTGGGCGTTACTTTGTCAGCCATTCTGCTTATTCAGGTGTCCGTATTTCAGGTATCTCTCGCGTTCGAGCCGCTCTCTGCATTCCCGGCACAGGAACTGATCTCCGTTTTTGTTGCGCGGCATCCAGATTGATTGTCCGCAGCCTCCGTCGCACGGGGCGCGGTGCAGGTCAGCGTTTGGGTCTTTTGTCGCCATTCTGATCCTTCCCTCTATTCGTGTAGTTCCGGCAGATAAATAGGCTGCGGTCGCTCTGCGCGATGCCCTTGCACCACTGGCAGGTGATGTTAGCTTCGCAGGTGTGGCAGCCGCGCTGTGCGTGGCGTTGTTCGGGGGTGGCGCGATACATCACAGGTCTTTGTTGTCTGCCAGCAGGTCGCGGAGTTTGTCCAGTTTCGGCATCAGTATTGCTTCAGCGGCGCCGGGTGTGGCACATCTCTGTCGTCCCTGCGCCCGGTGCGGGTGTATCTCTCATCCTGCTGTTTCTGCCAGCGTGAGTAGCATCCTGGGCACATGAAATGATCGTGTGAGCCGCGTGGCACCCAGATTGATCTGCCGCAATCGCAGGTGGTGCTGTGCAGTTCGGCGTTGGGGTTATTTTTCACGAATGCTCTCCTTCAGCGCGTGTATCGCGGCCAGCAGTTTGTTGTTCGCGTATTCGAGGTCGAACGAGTCGCATCTGTCGGCCACAATGCGCAGTTCTGCCTGGGCGTTCTGGAGTTTCTCCAGCAGGTGCAGCAGTGATTCTCGGTCGTTATTAGTCAATCGTCCTCCAGCGGTTCCCATCCCAATGATAGCCGAGTTTGGCGTTTGCGTAGTTTCGGCATCTGTATTTGGCGCGGTCTGATTTCGCTATGCCGCGCACCCACTCGCATACCAGGTTAGCCTCGCAGGTGGCGCAGTTGCATTCGGGCCGTTCGGAGCCGGGTGTGATGCGTATCACGCGTTCAGCTCGTTTAGTATGTCGCGGAGCCGGTTGGTGGCTCTGATGATGAGGCGTCCGGCGTGTCGTTGTGAGCATTTCCTGCGCTTGCCAATCTCGGTTTGCGTTTCCCCGTCATAGTAATATTCACGGATCAGGATTTGGTCAGCATCGGATAGGCAGCATATCGCTATTTCAATCGTCTGGCACATTGAATTACGCCCTCCATCTCCAGCGGCATTCCCCACTGGTCGTAACGCTGTCCGAGTTCCCGAACCTGCAGGCATTTGCGGCGCGCTGTTTCGTTCACCCATTGTTCGGCAGGAACAGTTACTGCTTCCCTCTTCTTCCATAGTTCGATGAAAGCTTCCTGTGCGCAGTCATCCGCGTCTGCTATGTATTCGGTCCCAAGCAGTTTCTTACACAGATTGACCGTCTTTTTCCATGTTGCCGTGTATAGTTCAGTATATTCGCTTTCAGTCATAAAATATATTCCCCTATTGTTATATCAGACTTAGGGGGTGTTTTTAGACATACAATCTGCTTTCACCCTCATTTTCCCGTTTTCCCCAATTTTTTTTTCTGCGCCCTGAATCCTTGCTGCTCCTGCGTTTGGGGCGTATCGCCAAAAAAAAAGATGGCAGCGTCCCAGTATCGAGGAATACTTGATAGGATAATTCCCAACTAACACAAAAGCCCTCTGCTCTTTGCCTGAGCAGAGGGCTTTCATCACGGGCGGATGCCATTATCACTCTATACGCTGGAAAGGTGGGTTAGAACGGGACGCTATCGTCTTCGGGTATTTCGTCCGGGTCTGGCATCTCCGGCAGGGTGTCCAGATACTCGGCAGTAGTTGTGTGGTGTGGCTGGTCGGTTGCGGGTTTCAAGTTGGAGATATACTGATACCCCTTCTCATTCAGCAGGATGTCAGCAATCACGGTCTTGCCTAACAGGTTTGCGAGTTTGCTTGGGTCGGGGTGCTTATCCAGCCAGAATAGTTGCGAATACTTGAGGTCTGCTCCGACCTCAAACAGCCCTTTCCACGCCTTGAGTTCGCCTTGTGCGTTTTTCCAGATGCCGATGGAAACGAGTTCCATTCGGACGTTCGTGAATGTCTCGGTCTTGTCAATCCAATTTCGTGTGTCCATTGTTTATCTCCTTTGCTTTCGCTACTTTGATTGCGTCTTTGAATAGGTGTTGTAACTGGTGGCATCTGCGGCATACCAGCACCAGCTCCCTGTTCGTGAATCTGTGGTGGTAGTTGTGCGCCTCTGTCCCACAATACACGCAGCGTCCGTGTGCGGTGATGCTGGCGTATTCCTTGCGCATTTCGAACTCAGCCCAGCGGATGGTTGCGGTGGTCATAGGTCTATCTCCGTCTGTTCCAGTTCCGCGTCTATCCTGCGCTTGGCTATCTCGCAGTATTCCGGGTTCAGGTCTATGCCGATGTATCGCTTGCCTTGATATATCGCCTCTATCGCAGTTGTTCCGCTACCCATAAACGGGTCTAAAACCACGCCACCGGCGGGGCATCCTGCCTGTATCATTGGCCTGATTAGGTCTCGTGGGAATGTGGCGAAATGCGCTTCCTTGAACGGCTTGGTGGTTACTGTCCAGACGGAGCGCTTGTTGCGCAGCCTGTTGCCTTCTTCATCTTTGTGCGGCCAACGTTCGTGACCGACTATCGCAAGTGTATTGACTCCGTTGCAAGGCCTGAAGCCATTCGCATACTTGGGCGAGCCTTTCATTACCTCGTCATTGCGTCCGTCGTAATTGGCCTTTTCCTTGATGGCGTGGCCATCATAGTAATACTTCGCATTCTTAGCCATCAGGAATACATACTCATGGCTCTTCGTGCACCTGTCGGTCACGGATTCCGGCATTGGGTTGGGTTTTGAATTATGGGTTAATATGCCGCTTGCCAGCGCAAATAAGTGTGGATCGTCCGCTACCCCGATGTCATAAACATATCTGCAACGTGCTTTTCTGATTTCTACTACCTCATTTCTACTTTTGCAGTTGTGGTGATCTGATTTTCTATACCGAATTTCGCCCCTAAATGTTGGGAACATCCTTTCTCCGTATTTAGTTGTTGATGGATTTAGTGTTATCTGCCATCCAATTCTTGCGCAGGCGGTGCGTAAATCTCTTTCAAGGTTATAGTTTCGGGTGAATCCAAGCCGCCAGCGATGATTTATTAAATCCATATGTCCGTCACCGCGCAAATAGCCAAGCATCATGGCTCTGATAAAAAAGTTTGAGTATTGCCAAACTGATGTGCTAAAGCACTTATCTTTGGCGGTTTTGCCAGACACAAACTCGTCAATGATGGCACACAGCACCTTGCCATAAAGCCTGATACTCATATTGTTCCCATCTATTGTGTGTGTTATGTGTCCGCCAAACCTGTGTGCTATCTTGGTTAAGAGTTCTAATCGTGATGCCTCTTTGGCGTGACCGGATATTTGTATCGTATCCCCCGACATACTTCCCTCTGCGATATAAATACCGCAAAGCCATGCTGCCAACGTTAATGCGGTTTCTCTTGGCTCTTCCGGCTCTGGCAAACTGCATGAAGTTAAAACATCACCTATATTGATATTTTGGGCTTCCACTAATCCGTCTTGTGTTTCAAATCTATGGTTGGGGGTGCAAGATATGCGCTCACCGCTGCGCAGCACCAATTCTATCTCGTTACCCCGCCGCCTTGATTTTGATGTCCCAAGCAGTTGTGTCCATTTTTTGCCATTCCATAGTTTTACTGTGCTTGGGTCTAATCTCGCCATATCTTTAACCGTCATTGGCATTTCGCCCTTCTGTGATTTCACATACAGATGTGTGCCGCCCGACAAACACCAGATGATGTCTTGTCTAAGCCACCAGCCGTCGGCTTGCAAGGCAAACGCTACCCGCCAAGGGATGCCAACAAGGTCTTTGGCTTTAATCCTATACTCGCCACCACGAAAGGCAGGAGTATCTTTGTATTTTTCTGCATTCTTTGTGTGCAAATGTTTCTTTTCTGGGTGTTTTTCCATCCAGCTATGTAAATAACATCCATTACTTGCATAGCTATCCCCCAGGTTCAGCCACAGCACTCCATCATCTTTAAGCACCCGCTTGACTTCTCGGAATAGCTGAACCATATTGGCAACATACTCCTCTGGCGTTTTCTCCAAGCCGAGTTGCTGGTCTTTGCGGATTGCTCCGCATTTGGGGCATTTATCTCTCGCTTGATGCCCAGCCGATCCATTATTGCCTGCTTGCATTTTGCTGACGGAATACTCAAAGCGTCCTGTCTTGTGGCTACATTCAGCATCCCCGCCTACCCACGTTGCTGTCCCATAGTCCCGCAGTCCCCAGTATGGCGGACTGGTGACACAGCAGTTCACAATCTCATCTGGTAACGAACGCAGGGTAGCCAATACGTCACCGCAATACAGGACGCCGGATTTGGTCTCGTGGTAGGTCATTTGTTCTCCTCGTCCCGTTGTTTCCGTTTGTCTTTGACCAAATTAACGATAAGCCCCACTCCGGCAGGTTCCTTTCTTCCGTACAGGCTGTTAATCGCTTCCATCACCACGCCCTTATAGGCGGGTTTGTTCTCCCAAGTATCCTGTAGTTTACCGATTTTTGCCAACGTAACCTCCTCTGTAACGTATTGTTTCCACCACATGGGGTCGGCCCTTTTTTCTTTTTCAATCCTGAGTTCTGTAGCGTGTCTGTTACGGAGTTCTAATTGTTGCGCCCGCTGTATAGCGCCATCGTCAGGCTTCCAGCCAGGTGCGCCCTGGTAACCGCCCTCATCTATTTTTCGGCGGATGCTATGATTTAACTCCACAACGCGGTCAAACCCTTCAACGGGTTTAGGTTCGGAGTCATGTTTTAGCGCAGCAGCAAGCACGCCACCTTCTTCCGCACGCAAGGCAGCAAGAGATGCAGCAAGTTCCGCGGGATCAGGGCCGCCGTTGTTAGGGTCGGGCGGAGCGTCGAGGGTTTTGGTCTTATTGCTTTGTTGTTGTTTGTATTCTTGTTGTTGTTCTTGTTGTTGTTGCTTAGTTTTATTCTTATTCTTATTGTTAATTATTACAGCGTTGGGACGGCGTTGGGACGGCGTTATAACGGCGTTCAATTTGTCGCTAAACACGACAGGCACAAACGCTGAACTGACGGACTCCGGGAGTGCTTTAACGGCGTTAGCGATATTACGCTCAAAATTGGGGTTATTGAGGAAATTGTTATACTGATGCCAGTTAATGATGCCGATATAGTGATCCTGATACAAGATCTTTCCGGCGTCCGAGAATTTAGTCAAAACATCCTTGATTTTATCGCGCGGGATTTCTTCGTCATCACCTGCCAATTCCATCTGGATAGTCTTGATTGTCAGTTCGTAGATGCCACAGATTTCAAGATGCTCATTGGTCAGTATATAGATCCAGATGAGTTTTTCGTGGGGTGATAAGCCCTGAAACCAGGCATCCCTCCAGACCGCATCGGAGATTATTCGTTTGCTTGCCATTTTCTGCATCATCGCATCCTGTTAGTTTGGGTCGGGCGGTCGGATGCGGAACCGCCCAACCCGTGAAACTCTGCTCCCTTCATCATCCCGGCCGCGCGGAGCGTAACTTGACCGGGAGTATGGCGTTATTCTGATAACAATATATTCAAGATGCTGAAATCTGTCAAGTAGAATTTCCATTATCTTGAAATTCATGGGCAAAAAAATCCCCTCCACGTGGGAGGGGACTGCGTGAATAATGCGGCGCTTACTTAACTTGGCTCAATATGGTTACCAATTTTGAGATAGATTCAGATTGCAGTTTAATTGTGTGATTCTGCTCGGCGATAATACCTTGTTGCTGAACAAACAGGGTGTCATCAAACTGATCGTGGATGTCTGGTGCTTTTCCAATTACCTGCTCTGGTGCGCCACGGGCGGGATCATTCATCATAGCCTCCATTGTTGTATTGTAGGTTGTAGATAATTTTGCCAGATTTACAGCGGAGGGTTTAACCTTATTTCCTTCATACATGGATAGCAGAGACAAGGATATGCCTGTCCGCTCGCTGACCTGCTTAAGGGTCAAACCATGTTTTTTGCGTAGGTCTTTTAGTGTTCCGCCTGTCATTGTTGGCTCCCTTCAACGCTGGTCTAATAAGGGTTTTCGCCCTTGCGCTGAAAAAAATTACAAAATTTTGAAAAAATCTCTTGACAGGATTTCAACATCCTGTAATTTGGTTCCTGTATAGAGTGAGTCCTTTTCAATAATCTAAACCATAAGGAGGTTAGAACAATGAAAAAAATACTCACAACCCTGTCAAGAATTTCACACACCGCCTGGGGCGATGCGCTCATCGGCGGGCTGATCCTGGCCGCTGGGATGTTAGCGGCGCACAAAATCATATGGCTGGCGTATTACGCTGGCCTGTGGAGGTAACCATGATAAACCAACCCTATCCCGGATACACAGCCCCTCACGGGTCCGAGGACTACGGTCCCGACCC